>Ga0265780_10006989_pt1 | contig 13940 bp, 13 predicted proteins | sample P1T30metagenome_FD_192432 | JGI IMG/M metagenome (GOLD analysis project Ga0265780, IMG submission 192432) | Plant litter microbial communities from East Loma Ridge, Irvine, California - P1 T30 | ecosystem: Environmental > Terrestrial > Plant litter > Unclassified | place: USA: California... | reverse complement strand
GCCCGCGTTGTATGGCGTGCGCTCGAGCAGCATCGGCAAGCCTTTGGCGCCGTGGGGAATCAGGATGACGGTATGCAGCTTGACGCCATCGCGCATCGGGATCATGACCTCTTGGCGCGTGTAGTCGGCGTCGGCGGTGCGGGCTTGCCATTTGGCCGGGATGTCGGTCCCGTTCTGGACCATGTCGGCGGTCACGCCAGGCGGCTGGGCGGCGTGGGCGGTGGAGAATGCAGCGGCAATGCTTGATACAAGGAGGGCAAGGGTGATGCGGCGGGGCAGGGGCGTCATCGTCGATTCCGTGAGTGATTATGAGGAGCGCGGCAGCAAGGCGGCGCGTCACGATCATAACGTACCCGATGCGAATATGTGGCGATGTTGCAAGTTTCCCACCGCTGCCGGGATTCCAACGACGGCTGTGGCAATTTTGCCACCTTTGGTTTCTAGTCTTTGCCATATGGCAATGACCACGTTCATAATGTGGACTTCCCCTGTTCACCCCGTCGCCGTCGTGCGACGCCATGCCATGCTCGCCACCCAGCAGATTTTCCTGATCGCCGCACTGCTGTGCTTGCTGACATTCCTGGCCCTGCTGTCGGTAGCCTCCGCCAACGTTGCGGGGGTGCGCGCCATGCTGCTGGCGACGGTGCTGGGCATGGCCGGCAATACCCTGTACGCGTTCGGACTCGAATTACCGCCACTGCTGGCCTATGAAGCAGCGAATATCACGTATGCGGCGTCGAGCGCGGCGCTGGTGGCCGGCTACAGGCTGCTGAGCGGCCGGCGCGTGCGCCATCGCCGGCTGACAATGGCGGTGGCGGCGCTTGGGGGGCTCATTGCGCTATTTCATTACGGCCTCGACAGCTTTGCCGGGCGCAGCGTGGTGGTGTCGGTGTTCCAGGTCGTGGTGTGCGCCGACATCGCGCGGTCCGTGCTGGCGGCGCGGCGCCGGCGCCAGGGCACGCCTTACCTGCAGCTGTTCATGCTGGCGATGTGCATGCTGGTCGCGGCCGGCCATCTGGGCCGCATGGCGTGGCTGGCGCTGGCGGGTACGGCGCCCACCTCGCTGCTGCAGCCAAGCGTGTGGAGCGTGTCCTTTCTGATGGCCGTGTCGATGGCGCTGCCGGCACTCGCGGCAGGCGGGCTGCTGCTGGCGCACCGGCACATCGTCATCCGGGCCGAGCACGTGAGCAACCACGATTTCCTGACCGGCGCGGCATCGCGCAAGGCGTTTTTCGATATCGCGGCGCTGGAAATGGCCCGCGCCGCGCGCACCCGCCGGCCGCTGGCGCTGCTGCTGGTGGACATGGATCACTTCAAAACCATCAACGACCGCTGGGGCCATCACGCCGGCGACTGCGCACTGCGGCGCCTGGCTGACAGCGCCCGCACCGAACTGCGCGCCATCGACTGCGTGGCGCGCCTGGGCGGCGACGAGTTTGCGCTGCTGCTGCCGGCCACCGACCTGCCAGGCGCTGCCGCAGCCGCTGCGAAACTGCAGCAAGCCGTCAGGCATCCGCCAGAAGGCGCCGCGGGCGATGTGGCGATGCTCACGCTCTCGATCGGCATCACGCTCATCAACCCGGTGGAAGACATTGCCAGCGCCATGGCGCGCGCCGACGAAGCGCTTTACACGGCCAAGTCGGACGGGCGCGACCGCGCTGTGGCCAAGGGCTGGCCGACGCTGGCGCTGGTGCGGCGCGCCTGACGCCATGCCGTGTGCGCGGTCAGGCCGGCGCCGGCACGCCGACCGCGACGGTGCGCGCCTTGCCCGCATACATCGCCCGGTCGGCATGCGCCATCAGTGACTTGGCATCGGCGCCATGCTCCGGGTACACGGCCAGGCCCACGCTGACCGTGGTCGACAGCATCAGGCCGGCGCCGGCGTCGACCGGGTCGGCCAGGACGGCGTGGATTTTTTGCGTCACCAGTGCCGCGTCGGCAGGCAGCAGGAGATTTTCCAGCAGGACAACGAATTCATCCCCGCCAATGCGCGCCAGCGTGTCCGAGTCGCGCAGGCACGCCTTGATCCGGCGCGCAGTTTGCTGCAGCAGCCGGTCGCCACAGGCATGGCCATGCTGGTCGTTGACCTGCTTGAACCGGTTCAGGTCGATGAACAGCAGCGCGAACTGATGCTGGTGGCGGTGGGCGCGCGCCAGCGTCGTGTCGAGCCGGTCGTGGAACAGCCGCCGGTTGGGCAGGTGGGTGAGTTCGTCGTGCATCGCCATGAACAGCATCTTTGCATGCAACTGCTTGCGCGCGATGGCGGCGGCCAGCTGGGTGGAGACGAATGTCAGCAGGTCGAGGTCGCCGTCGGTATAGCTGCTGCTGTCGAAACTGCGCAGGACCAGCACGCCGAGGATGCGGTCGCCCTCCTTGAGCGGCACGGCCATCGCGCTGCCGGTCACGGCGTCGATTGCCGCCCGCAGGTCCGGCGCCAGGCTGGCCTGGGACGGCGCAGCGAGCCGCAGTGGCGCCTCGCTGCGCCGCACTTCCTGGCACAGGCGCAGCACCAGCCCGGCGTGGGCGGGGCACTGGTGATCGTCCTGGTGATGGAAGTCGTACTCCAGCGCGCAGCCGCTGTCTTCGTGCAGCGCAACCGAGAAGCTGGCAAGGGGCAGCAGGGCGCCAATGATTTCCTGGCTGCGCGCAAACAGGGCGGGCAAATCGCCGGTGGCGTGGGCTGCTTCGGAGATCGCATACAAGGCAGCCTGCCTGGCCTCGGCACGTTTGAGTGCGGTAATCTCGCGCGCCACCGCCACGCGCAACTGGTCCTCTTCCGACCAGCGGGCCGACCACATCAGGTCGACCAGGGTGCCATCCTTGCGCACATACTGGTTCTGGAAATGCGTGAGGCGCTGGCCGGCCATGACGGAGGCGGCGGCATCCGCAGTGCGCTCGCGGTCGTGCGGCGCCACCATGTCGATCGCTTTCATGCCAACCATCTCGGCCTTAGTGTAGCCGAATATTCTTTCGCAGGCGTTGCTGACGAACTTGAACCGGCCGTCGCTGTCGACCATGCAAATGGCGTCGAGCAGCAGGTCGGCAAAGCGGGCAATGGGTGAACCAGGTAAATGTTCCATGGGGCAATTCTAATCCGTATTGACCCAAGGCACGATTAGTTAACTGAATTCACCGTTCTTTTTGCCCCTTTCGCGACGTAATGCCAACAGTTACACGGAGATGAGAACCTTTAGTTTACTGGCATGACAGCCTTGGCCGATCCACGCGACGCCATCATCCATCCTGCCGCAGCGATGCCCACGACGGCCACGCCGCTCGCAATGACCATCAGCGAACCGATGCCCCAGTGCGACATGGCCGCACCGCCGATGATCGCGCCCAGGCCGATGCCGGCATTGGCTGCCGAGACGTTCATGGTGCCTGCCAGTGCCTGCGCCGATGCGCCAGCCTGCATGACGCGCACCTGGCAGATCGGGAACAGCGCCGTATAGGCCAGGCCCCAGACCGCCAGCGCCAGCGCCATCACGCCATGGTGGTGGACCGTGAGCAGGGTCCCGATCATGCCGGCAATGAGCACTACCAGGAACGTCGCGGTGGCGCCGAGCGGGTTGGCGTCCACGACGCGACCGCCAATATAGTTGCCCGCCATGCCCACCGCGCCAAAGCCCATCAGCCACCAGCCCACCTGGGCAGGGGGAATGCCAGCCGCGCGCTCGAGGATGTCAGCCAGATACGTGTAAGCGGTGAACATGGCCGTGAACGCCAGCACCGACAGGCCGACGTGCGCCAGGAAGCGCTTGTCCTTGAAGATGGCGGTTTGCGGCTTGCCCTTGGTCACGCCCGGGATCGGCAACGTCGGCATGATGACCTGGATCAGAACCGCCATCAGCAGCGACAGCCCGGCCAGGATACCAAACGTGGCGCGCCAGCCGATGGCGTTGGTGGCCAGTGTGCCGAGCGGAATGCCAAACACCATCGCTGCCGAAATGCCGAGGTACACCTTGCCGACCGCGCGGCCGGCGTTTTTCGGGCCGGCCAGCTGGCCCGCGGTTTCACTGGCGGTGCCCCAGAACACTGGCAGCAGCAAGGCGGGAATGAAGCGGGCCAGCGCCAGCACCCAGATGTTCGGCGCAAACGCGGCCAACAGGTTGGCGCCGCAGAACACGGCCAGGATGGCGACGAACAGGCCCTTGCGGCCAAGGTGGGCCAGGCGCGCGGTCATGAAGGGGCCGAACAGCATCACGGTGAATGCGAACAGCGTCACCAGCTGGCCGGCGGCGGCGACCGAAATCTGCAGGTCGCGGGCCAGTGCCGGCAGCTGGCCGACAATCAGGAATTCCGTGGTGACGATGACAAAGGCGGCAATCGCCATGATCCAGATTTGGAGGCCTGAGCCGGGGAGGGGAGTTGAAGCGTCGTTCATGAGGGCAGCAGTCGTTAATAATAATCTGTCCATTTTATTGCAGAATCGGGCGCGCATTAATGGTAAGATTTACGACTATTCATGAATGCAGTTCCCTAATCCTATGTTGCCATCGGAACGCCTGAAAGGTATAGATGTGTTTGTCAGCGTGGCCGAGCGCGGCAGTTTTGCCGCGGCGGCAGAGCGCCTGAACCTCACCAGCTCGGCGGTCAGCAAAAGTATCGCGCGGCTCGAAAAGCGCTTGCAGGCGCGACTGTTCGCACGCACCACCCGCAAGCTTGCCTTGACCGACGCCGGCAGCGTGTTTTACGACACCTGCACGCGCATCCTGGCCGACCTGGAAGAAGTGGAAACGCAGATGGGCGCCGAATACGTCGAGCCCACCGGCCGCGTGCGCATCGACTTGCCGGCGTCCTACGGGCGCCTGCATGCATTGCCGGTAATCCTGGCGTTCATCGCCGATCATCAATTGCTCGTGCCCCATGTGTCGATGTCCGACCATTTCGTCGACCTGGTCGAGGACCGCATCGATATCGTCGTGCGCATCGGTGGCGCGAATGCCTGGCCGCATGCGCTTGGGCACCGCTACCTGGGCGCTGAACGCCTGATTTTTTGCGCGTCACCCGCGTACCTGGCGCGCCGCGGCACCCCGCAGACCGATGCCGACCTGGAGCAGCACGACCGCGTGGTGTATGGCCGCTCGGACGGCCAGGTCAATTCATGGCTGTTTGCCGGCGCCGGGCAGGCGCCGCTTGAACAGCGTTTCATGCCGGGGCGGATCGCGATCGGTAATGCCGAGGGCCAGCTGGCGGCCATCCTGGCCGGGCTCGGCATTGCACAATTGCCGACCTGGCTGGTACGCGACCAGATCGCGCAGGGCTTGCTGGTGGAAGTGCTGCCGCAACTGGCCACCGATGGCCTGCCGATCAACCTGGTGTGGCTGAAAAGCCGCCAGTACCTGCCCAAGGTGAAGCTGCTGCTGGAAGTGCTGGCCGGGTCGTTGACGCCGGCCGGCCAGACTGATTACTCGTCGTGAAATTCGCTGGCTGACGCAAACAGGTCCCATGACGCGATGAACAGCGCTGCCACCACGGGGCCGATGACAAAACCGTTCAGGCCGAAGAGCGCCATGCCGCCCACCGTGGAAAACAGCACGACGTAATCGGGCATTTTTGTGTCCTTGCCCACCAGTACCGGGCGCAGGATGTTATCGACCAGGCCGATTACCAGCAGGCCCCAGGCAGTGAGTCCCACGCCCTGCCAGATGGCGCCGGTGGCCAGGAAATAGATCGCCACCGGCGCCCAGACGATGGCGGCGCCAATCGCGGGCAGCAGCGACAGGAACGCCATCAGCACGCCCCACAGCAGGGGTGCGCGCACGTCCAGGAACCAGAATGCCAGTCCGCCCAGCGCTCCCTGCGCGACGGCGACCAGGATATTGCCCTTGACGGTGGCGCGGATGACGGTGGTGAAGTTATTGAACAAGCGTTGCTTGTACTTGCGCGACAGCGGCACGGCCGCGCGAATTTTCGCCGCCAGCGCGGCGCCGTCGCGCAGCAGGAAAAACAGCAGGTACAGCATGATGAACAGGCTGGTCAGGAAGTCGACGGTGTAGAGCCCGACATTGAACGCCTGCTTCGCGACGACCTGGCTGATCGATGCGGCGGCAGCAGTGAATTTTTGTTGCAGGCTCGCCAGGCTGGTCAGGTTGAACCGGTCCAGCAGCCGCACCAGCCAGTCGGGCAGCGCCGCCATGATTTTCGTGAAGTAAGTATTGACGGTAAAGTTGCCGGAGCGCGTCACTTCGACCACGGCTGTCACCTGGTCGACCAGCGCCAGCGCAATCAGCGTCAGGGGCAGGATGACGATCACCACGATGAGCAGCAGCATCAGCAATGACGCAAGGTTTGGCTTGCCGGGGATTTTGGCAAGCAGCCAGCGGTAGGTGGGCGCGAACACGATGGCCAGCACCACGCCCCAGAATACCGCGCCGCCAAATGGCGCAAGCACGCAGAGAAAACCGATGGTGACGAGCGCCAGCAGCAGGAGGAAAGATTTTTGTTGGAGCGTGAAGGGGAGCATGTGCGGCCGTGTATTGACGAATGTTGTCGCATCATAAACGATGCGACGACCAACTCCATGCACGCGTGCCGGCGCTGTCAGTCCAGCGGCATGACCGTATCGTCCGTGCCCGCCACGCAGCCATCCGCCACCGGCGTCCATCCGTGGTGCACGACAATCTGTTTGTCGGTATGGCAGATTTCTACCCGCTCCGCGCCAGGGAGGCGCTGCTGCACGAACGTTTCGATCGTCGATGGCAGGCTCACCTGCAGCCGGCGTGCGGCGCGGTCGGCTGGCGGGTGGTCGTCCAGGTGCACCAGCGGCACGAAATACGACGCCAGCATCGTCAGCCGCGAATCGATCACGACCGGTTCCGGCGCGTAGCCGGCGCCGCGCAGCCAATCCTGCGCTCCCGCGCGCAGATCCGGTCCGTCGTCGAGCATTCCCCATGCGCTGGCCATCATCTCGATCACCCACTGGTTGCAGTTCTGGTAGCGCAAGCTCCACGGATACGCATTCGCACTGTAGGCGCCGGCCAGCAGGTGCAGCGCGCGCGGCTTGTCGCGGGCGGCCGTGTCGAGTTCGCGGCTGGCGCCGGCGGGCAGGCGCACGATGGCGATATAGCCGAGCGCCGGGTCGTCGGTGCCCATGGCGAAGCCGGCGATGCCCTGGTCGAAAATGCGCGGCCGTTTTTCATCGCAGGCGAAATACAGCTGGCGCGCCGACCACGCACCGTCGGCGCCGCGCAGCGCTATGGCGGCGTGCGAATAGCGGATCGCAAAACGTGACAGGTCCAGGCCCGAACGGCTGATCAATGCGACGTCATTCTCTCCGGCGCGCGCGAGCTCGGTGCGCACGATTGCCGCGAAACGTAGCAGGCGGTCCTGGTCGGCAACGCTCAGGCGGTCCTGGCGGTCGCAGAAATTCGCGCCCGACGCCGCGCCCAGCGAACCGGCCTGGGCACAGCCGGCCACCAGCAGCAGAAGCAGCAGCAGCGCCGCGGCGGCTTTCAACCACCTTTGCACGGACGGTTACAGCTGGACTGGCCGCGCGCCGAGCTCGTCGTGCCAGTTGTCGGCCAGCACCAGGAAAAAAGCGGCATGGGTATCGTTGCGGGCAAACTGAAAACCGTAGTCGCGTTTTTGCACGTCGACGACGTCGCCATGGCCGAGGCGCTGCTGGTGGACGATCGCGGCGGGCAGGTCGAGGGTCAGGCGCTGGTCGAACTGCTGCTGGTCCGCCGCATCGTTCTGCATCGCCAGGCGCACCATCGGCGGCTGGCCGGGAACCTGGACGAGCTGTTCGACGCCGTCGATCCGATAGGCGCCACCGGCAATGCGGTCGTTGCGGTTCGAGCTGTTGCTGGAACCGTTGAGCGATGTGGAAATGCTGCCGCTGGACGCCGAACCCGCGCTCGATGCGGATGACGCAAAGCTGTCGGCATGCGCATGGCAGTGGATGCCGGCGGTCATGACAGCAGCCGCGATCATGGAAAAAACAAGGCGGCGGGCGCCCGGCAAATAATGCGTCATGGTATGTCCCGACAACGTTGAGTAGCTTGAACAGTGTGTGTACAGCAGCGCCCGGAGCCCGGCAAGGCACCCGCGCTAAATTATTTCCTATCGCCATCAATAGAACCTACGTCCATGTGTCGGGTCAATTGTTTTTTCGTAAACTTACACGGTACTGTTGCATGGTTGAAACAATGCCGCTGAGTAATATGAACATTCAATAAATTGTTTCTTTTAGGCTACAATCTCACGGTTTTCACCGGTTGACGCCGGCCATTTGAACCCAAGCGCGTGAACATTCACGGCGAACGATGTTAAAAGCCCCGCTTACGCGCTTCGGCGCTCCCTTCCGGCTCGGTACCCTGATGACGCTTGGCGTATGCCTGACCGTCGGCATGACGGTGCTCATCCAGATGGGCCTGGTGCATCACCTGACGATGGGGTTTGCCAGCAAGGACGTCGAATTGCGGCTGCAGCAGTTGTCCTGGCAAATGCGCGATTAGCTCAACCGGGTCGTGGAAAAAGGGATTGGCGATGTGCGCGTGCTGACTGCATTGCCCGAAGTGCGCCAGGCCACGCGGCCCGGGGAAGCGCGCGCCGTGCTGGAAAACCTGCAGGCCAGCTTCCCCGACTATGCCTGGATCGGGATTGCGCACCTCGACGGCAAGGTGTTCGCGTCGACCCGCGGTTTGCTGCAGCATGCCGACGTCAGCGCGCGGCCGTGGTTCCAGCTGGCCCAGAAGGAGGTCCGCGCGGACGATTACCACCCCGCGGTGATGCTGGGAAAATTGCTGCCAGCGACGCCGGAACCATGGCGCTTCATCGACGTGGCCGGGCCGGTGCTGGATGAAAACGGCAAGCTGCGCGGCGTGCTGGGCGTGCACCTGAGCTGGAGCTGGGTGCGCCAGCGGGCGCGCGAGCTGATTGCGCCGGCGCTGCGCGAATACGGCGCCGAAATTTATGTGGTGCGCGCTGACGGCACGGTATTGCTCGGTCCAAACGGCACCGAGGAAACCCGGCTGGCGACGACCAGCATGCAGCTGGCCCGGCATGGCCAGACCGGCTCGGTCCGGGAAGTGTGGCCCAATGGCGTGACCTATCTGACCGGCTACAGCATGACCGGGAGGGAGAACGACCCCTCGACCTTGCGCTGGACCGTGCTGGTGCGCCAGTCGGAAACCGCCGCCATGGCCGGCCCGCACAGCCTGGAACAAAGCATCGTGCAACTGAGCCTGGTCCTCGCCGCAGTGTTTGCCATTCTTGCCGCGCTGCTGGCACGGCGCCTGACGCAGCCGATGGACGCCTTGTCGCGTACGATCGAACAAGCGGCCCGTTCACCGGATATGGGCGACGCGCGTCCCGTGATTACGGAAATTACCGCATTTCACGAAGCGCAGGTGCTGTCGCAATCCATGCGCGAACTGGTGCGTAGCGAGCATGCCCACATGCATGCCCTCAAAACGTTGAACGATCAGCTCGAAGTGACGGTGGCCGAGCGTACCGCCGAACTGCACGCCCTGTTGATGCGCGATGTTCTCACTGGTTTGCCGAACCGGCGCGCCATCATGCAGCTGCTGCCGGAAGCGCTCGAGCGCGCCGCGCGCGCGCAGCGCCCTTGTGCCGTGCTGTTCCTCGACCTGGACGGCTTCAAAGGGGTCAACGACACCCATGGGCACGAGGAGGGCGACGAGTTGCTGCGCCAGTTTGGCGCGCGCCTGCGACACGCCGTGCGCAAGACCGATACGGTCGCGCGCCTGGCTGGCGATGAATTCATCGTCGTGCTCGAACTGCTGTCCGGTGCGGCTGACGCAGCCGACAAGGCACACCAGCTGATCGCGACGCTGCAACAGCCATACCACCTCAACAGCGTGACCGTCAGTGTGGGCGCGAGCATCGGCGTCGCGTTGCATGGCCCGGATGACGCACGCGACCTGACATCATTGCTGGCGCGTGCCGACGCGGCCATGTATGCCGCCAAGCGCGCGGGCAAGAACCGCGTCGAGACTGCACCGCCCGCCGCACATTGATGCCTGTTGGGTTGTTGTCGGACAATGCTGACAAAGTTGCAAGAACAACTGCCACGACGTATGTGAGGTCAGAAACAGAACACTTGTAGCCAATCCTATAAAGTTCTGCTCAACAACAGTGTGTGAGCAGAAGCATGAGAATGACGGTGACAAGGTGGGTGATCTGGAGCGGCATGGCGGGCCTGTCGGCATTGTCGGGCCACGCCTGCGCGCAAGCGACAGAGATCACACCGGTATTCGGCCTCGGCCCGTACCGCATTGCCGATGTGATCGATCCGACGCACGGCGCCATCGCCACCACCACCAATGCTGTCGCCCACGGCAGTGCCGGGTTCGACGTCGCCGGCCCGTATTCTGTCGCCGAGCCTGTCACGACTGCGGTGGTGTCGTCCGACCAGGCGTACGGTTATCGCCAGGATGATTTCCTGTCCACCGGGCAGGACCGCTCCTGGGGGATCACGGTCGGACTCGATTATGGCGCGTTGAGCCTGCGCGGCGCACACCAGGACCGCCATGTGGCCAACGTCCATCCATTCGACCAGGCCGGCATCAATTTCGACGCCAAAAATTCCATCGCGGCTGCTAATTACCGTCTGTCGTGGGGCACGGCATACGCCGCCTACAGCGCCAGCCGCGGCTGGGGCAACTCGCCGCTGTACAACCCGGATAATCCGTACAGCGCGAATATGGCAGGCACTGCCTCCAACGACAGCCGCGACATGCTCACCGGCGTGGCCATTCCGGTGACGCGCAGCACGACGTTCCTGGCATCGTTCATCCACAAGAACGACCGGGAACTGGCTAACCGCGATGCCAACCAGGTGGCGTTCGGCGCGAGCTACACCATGTCGCGCAGGACAGATTTTTATGCGGCGTATTCGCATATCAGGCAGGTCAGCGGAATTGTCGAGTCCGGCAGTGTCAGTGGGTCGGCCATCAATATCGGCATGCGCCATGCGTTTTAGATCAGCCGACCTGCCTGCGGTGTGGGCATGCGCGTCATTAGCCTGTCACCATGAATCAGCGCATTGTACGCATTGTACGCATTGTAAAAATTACGCACTTCATCCCTTTGTTTAACTGCTTCAAGGAGAACCATCATGACTGGCACCAGCACCCTCGATCCGGACAACTTCCCGGAAGCACCCGACCGCACCCTTGGCACCGGCCATGGCCTCGACGCACTGGGTCCCAGTGACACATCCGACAGCGGCAGTGATGTGACCGGCGGCCCTGGCCTGGGCGGCGATATCGATAACGAAATGCTCGACTTCGACGGCGGCAACACGTCCGACATGGATGCCGGACGCGCTGGCGACACCGCTGGCCCCGACCTTGGCGACGCCGATTTTTCCGGCGACAGCGATGCCAACGGCACGGGTGAACGCGCCGCCGCCGGCCGCGACGCCACGGTGCGCGATGGCGCCGACATCGACACCGATCACATCGAATCGATGCCGGACACTGCGCTCACCGACGAAGACACCGATTTCCTATCGACCTCCGCGCCGGGCCAGTCGCCACAGAAATAAGCTCGTCCCGACGCACGTGCCAAGTGTCGCCAGCGCGCCCGCCGCCAACATGGCGGGCCCAGCTGGCTGCATCGACAGCGTGGTGTAGGGCGAGTGCTCTACCACGGGGCCGCTGCCTTCCTTGAAAGCACCGCTGCGCTGCTTCAGTGCCTGGGCCGGATCGGTTGCATGCAGCGCATCCCGGCGTCCAGGCGGGGTATCGCGTGCGGCGCGCTGCAGCTTCACCAAGTTGTTCCGCATGAAGAGGTCAGTCATGCCAGGCATGGCGCGCGCACCGACTGACATCAGCTTGGCTGCGCCGCCCACGAACTGGTCCCGCACCGGATGGGCGGCCGCGTGCAGGATCGCGCGCGCGACAAGTTCCGGCGCGTAGATGGGCGGGGGCAGGGCCGGTTCCTTGTCCATCAGGTTTTTCGCATGGAGCGTGAATGGCGTGTCGATCGAACCCGGCTTGATCAGGGTGAGCGACACCGGCACCTGTTCATGCTCGAGCTCCGTGCGCAGCGCATCGGTAAAGCCCTTGACCGCATGTTTCGACGCCGAATAGGGACCCTGCAGCGGCAGCGCCCGGTCGGATATCTCGCTGCCCAGGTTGATGATGGCGCCGCCGCCGCGCTGGCGCAGGTGCTTCAATGCTTCCAGGGAGCCGTGCACGATACCCCAATAATTAGTCTGCATCACGCGGTGATGGTCCGCCAGCGGCGTGTCTTCGAGGCGTCCATAGACCGAGGTGCCGGCATTGTTGACCCAGGTATCGATGCGCCCGAACTGTTCGATGGCCGCGGCGCCAATGCGGGCCACATCTTCAGCCACGCCGACATCGGCTGCCACGGTGCAGACCTGGGCGCCCTTGAAGCGCAGCTCGGCGGCGAGCTGGTCGAGCGCGTCGCCGTTGCGGGCCGCCAGCACCAGCCGCGCGCCTTCTGCTGCGGCCATGCGCGCCGTGGTAAGGCCGATGCCGCTGCTGGCGCCGGTGATGACGATGACCTGTTCTTTGACAGGCTTGAGTTGAATGGACATGGCTCGCTCCTTTCCTGTGCTGTGGCCGCCCAACTTAGCACAGGCCGCGACGGAGGGGCGAACCCGAGACTGGAGGAAATTAATCGCAGGACCGCAACGTCCCACGGGATAGTCCGGCCTGCCAATGACGGATCCTGCCGAGCCATTTACTCCAGTCAAGAATACGTGCATGGTAAACTCCTTGATCGAATCAAGGATGTCAGTCACTGGCAATGGGAAGCTGGGCAATGGAGAAGATCAGGACCGAGGATGCGCGCACGCGCCTGCAGAATGCCGCCGTGGCATTGTTTGCCGAGCAGGGCTATGACCGCACCACTGCGGCCGGCATTGCGGCGCGCGCCGGCGTGACGGAGCGGACCTTTTTTCGCCACTTCCCGGACAAGCGTGAAGTACTGTTCGATGGCGGCACATTGTTGAGCACGGCGCTGGCCGAGTCGCTTGCCGGCATGCCTGCGGGGATCGCGCCGCTGGACATGCTGTTCCGCGCTTTCCGTGGCGTGTTGCCCCTGCTCGAAGCGAACCGCCCCGCCTCGAAACCGCGCCATGACGTCATCGCCAATACGCCGGCACTGCGGGAACGTGAAGTGGCGAAGCATGAAGCAATGGCGGTGGCGCTGGCTGCCGCGCTGCAGTCCCGTGGCGTTGCGGCCCTGCCAGCCGAACTCGCCGCGCGTGCCGGGATGGCAGCGTTCGTGCAGGCGACGGTAGCGTGGCTCAATGACGAGTCAGTCAGCCTCACGGCGCATCTGGACCTGGCGCAGCGTGCTCTGGAGGCGGTGCTGACAGGGGTGGGAGTTGAAGGTGCGCAGCCAGCCACATGGTGATTCGGCCGGGCGACCACCAGGTTTGTCACAAGCTCGCCTGTGAGCCGGCCACCACGCTGACCGGCCAGACTTAACCTGCCGTCTCATCACTGCTACTGCGAAACCCTACTTTCTGGGATATCCACCAGTAAGCAAGTCCACCGGCGAGTCCCGATCCAAGCAAATTCAATGAATCATACAGACCGGATTCCGTCCAACGGACGGATGTGAACGGCTGGGCAAGCTCGATCCAGGGCGGTACCGCGCAGACCAGGCCAGTGATTCCGAACTGCCACCAATGCGTCAGACGCAACTTCCAGAACAAAAAAGCAAGCGGCAAGCCAAAGACGATCGCGACCGATACCGCGATCGGGAAGCCGATAAACCACACCAGCGGTAACCCGCACCAAGTACTCGTTCCGTGTACAAGCCCGACGCCACAGGTGGTGAAGGTGGCGGCAGTCACGCCAATAACGGCGGCGACTCCAAGCATCGACATGGTACGCAACGCTGACTTGATGGCGAGATGCACTTTTTCTCCTTGATGAAATGGCGCTCCTGGCACAGACATCATGCGACCAGAGGCGTTTTTGCGATGCCGG
>Ga0265780_10006988_pt1 | contig 13940 bp, 10 predicted proteins | sample P1T30metagenome_FD_192432 | JGI IMG/M metagenome (GOLD analysis project Ga0265780, IMG submission 192432) | Plant litter microbial communities from East Loma Ridge, Irvine, California - P1 T30 | ecosystem: Environmental > Terrestrial > Plant litter > Unclassified | place: USA: California... | reverse complement strand
TCATGAGCGCCTGCGCCCTGCTCAAGCAGCATCCGAAGCCGACCGACGCCCAGATCGACGACGCCATGGCCGGCAACCTGTGCCGCTGCGCCACCTATATGCGGATCCGCAAGGGCATCCACCGCGCCGCCGAGATCGCATCGACCGAAGGGAACAAGGCATGACGCTTGCATCCACCTCCCGCCGCGGCTTCCTGCGCGTCGGCGCCGCCGGCGGCGCCTTCCTGATCGGCATGTCCGCGCAAGGCGTGCTGGCCGCAGTCACCGATACCACGGCCGCTGCCGCCAGCCCCGACTTCGTGCCGAACGCCTTCATCCGCATCGCGCGCGACGGCAGCGTCACCCTGATTTCCAAGCAGCCCGAGATCGGCCAGGGCATCAAGACCTCGCTGCCGATGGTGATCGCCGAGGAACTCGACGTCGCCTGGGAAAGCGTGCGCGTGATCCAGGGCGACCTGAACCTGGGAGCCTATGGCAGCCAGGGTGCGGGGGGCTCGAATTCGACCCCGAACAACTACGAAAACTTCCGCCGCCTGGGCGCCACCGCGCGCGCCGTGCTGGTGCAGGCCGCGGCCCAGACCTGGAAAGTGCCGGCCGCCGAATGCACGACCGACGGCGGCTTCGTGCTGCACGCGGCCGGCAAGCGGCGCCTGGCCTACGGCGACCTGGTCGAGGCGGCGGCGAAGCTGCCGCTGCCGGAAGCGGCGAGCGTGGCGGTCAAGGATCCGGCCACCTTCAAACTGCTGGGCAAGCGCATCGGCGGCGTCGACAACCCCGCCATCGTCAGCGGCAAGCCGCTGTTCGGCATCGACGTCCAGCTGCCCGGCATGCTGCACGCGCAATACGTCAAGTGCCCGGTGTTCGGCGGCAAGCCGCTGCGCGCCAACCTGGACGCGGTGCGCGCCCTGCCCGGTGTCAAGGACGCCTTCATCATCGAAGGGACGGGCAACCTGAACGGCCTGCGTCCCGGCGTGGCGATCGTCGCCACCTCGACCTGGGCCGCGATCCGCGCCCGCCGCGCGCTCGAAGTGACGTGGGACGAAGGCGGCGCCGCCAAGCACAGCTGGGCCGACTTCACGGCCCAGGCCAGGGCCGCCGCCAAACAGCCCGGCGCCACCGTGCTGCGCAAGGATGGCGACGTCGCCGGGGCGCTCAAGGGCGCCGCCAAGACGGTGGAGGCGGCCTACAGCTACCCCTTCATCTCGCATGCCAGCATGGAGCCGCAGAACTGCACCGCCTGGATCAAGCCCGACGGCTCGCTCGAACTGTGGGCCCCGACCCAGAACCCGAACGCGGGCCAGGCGCTCGTATCGAGCACCTGCGGCATCCCCAGCGAGAAGATCACGATGCACATCATCCGCAGCGGCGGCGGCTTCGGCCGGCGCCTGAGCTCGGACTTCATCGTGGAAGCAACCGCCATCGCCCAGCGCATGAAGGACAAGGCCCCGGTCAAGCTGACCTGGACCCGCGAGGACGACCTGCAGCACGACCACTTCCGTCCGGGCGGCTTCCACTTCCTGCGCGGCGGCGTCGACAAGGCCGGCAAGGTCGTGGGATGGCACAATCACTTCGTCACCTTCGCCAACCGGGTGGAGCAGGACGGCAAGAGCACTTTGCGCCCCGGCAGCGGCGGCAGCCTGTCGCCCGACGAGTTCCCGGGCCGCTGGCTGGCCAACTGCCAGCTGGAGCAGACCGCGCTGGAATGCAGCGTGCCGATGGGGCCGTGGCGCGCGCCGGGCAGCTGCGTGTTCGCCTGGGCCTTCCACAGCTTCATCGACGAGCTGGCGCATGCCGGCGGGCGCGATCCGCTGGCCTTCCGCCTCGAACTGCTGGGCGACAAGGACGTCATGCCGCCGAGCGTCGAGCGCGGCCAGCCCTATAACGTGGCGCGCATGCGCGCGGTGCTGCAGACCGCCGCCGACAAGGCCGGCTGGGGCAAGAAGAAGTTCGCGCGCGGCCAGGGGCAAGGCATCGCCTTCCACTTCAGCCATCGCGGCTATGTCGCGCAAGTGGCCGAGGTGACCGTCTCGACGGACGGCAAGGTGAAGGTCGACCGTGTCGTGGTGGCGTCGGACGTCGGCCCGACCATCATCAACCTGTCGGGCGCCGAGAACCAGGTCGAGGGGTCGGTAATCGACGGCCTGTCGACCTTGATGTTCCCCGAGCTGAACCTCGAGAACGGCCGCATCGTGCAGAGCAACTTCCACGATTACCAGCTGCTGCGCATCGGCGACGCGCCGGCAAAAGTCGAGATGCACTTCGTGAAGTCGGACCATCCGGTGACGGGCCTGGGCGAGCCGCCCCTGCCGCCGCTGGCGCCGGCGGTGTGCAACGCGATCTTCGCCGCCACCGGCAAGCGGGTGCGCGAGCTCCCGCTCAGCAAGGTTGATCTGAGCTGGAGCTAGCGTACCAGTCCGTCATTCCCGCAGGCGGGAATCCAGGTTTGCCCGCGCTATCGCTCGCGTCTGAGCCTTCGATGACGCACAGGACCTGGATTCCCGCCTCCGCGGGAAGTCATTTCTGCCAGTAGCAGGAATGACGTCCACTTATACTGCACCTCATATTGCGTGCAGATACTACGGCAGGCGCTGCTCGCTCAGCGCGTGCGGGTTCGCGGCGCGATGGCGTTCGACGATGGCCCGCGCCAGCTCTTCCTCGCGTGGATTCTGGGCCAATACCCTGAGGATGCAGGCGCCGTGGATGTCGCCTTCCGGGCGAAAGACGTCGTTGTAGTCGGTGCCGCCCTTGGCCGACGGCGAGTCGCCGACCGTGAAGTTGGATTGGCCCGGGCCCGCCTCGTCTCCGATGGGCGACAGGGCGACGCTGTCTTGGGACAGGCCAGCGGCCAGCAGGTCGGCCCGCAATTGCTCGGCGATGGAGAAGTCCTGGATGACGTGCACGATGGGATTGCTCATGTGTTGCTCCTCGGTTCACTATGGAGCCAACTTACCAGAATGGCCGGGGCGGTGGCGCTCGGTCGATAGCGCTGGTCAGTGCCGCACCATGCTATGCTCGAGATACCTCGCCCCCATGCGTTCAGCGCCAACACTTGCCATGCATCCGGACAAAGCCATGAAAGATGTCAAAGTAGACGTTCGCGTCAATGTGACGGTCGATGCGGCCAGCGTGGTGTTGTTGATCGCCACCACCACGATGGCATTCCTGTTTTATAAACAGAACAAACAGGACAGACAAGACAGACAAGACAGGCTCGCGTCGAGCAAGCCTTAGCTCAGTGCTCGATCACTTCGACCAGTTCGAAATGCAGGGTGACGAACTCGAAGTCGTCATGCAGTTCGTACTGCGGCAGGCAGCGAACGTGGACTTCCTGGAACTCGCGGGCGCTGGCGAATCCTTCGCCTCGCCACACCGTTTCCGGGATGTCCCCGAAACGGATGATCTGGACGTCGGTCGCACGGATGAGGCAGCGCAGGTGCTGTTTCAGGTCGTACACTTCGATCAGGTCGCCGGTTGCGTAGCCGCCGTCGCCAAATTCGCTGTAAGGTTTGTAGTAATCCTCGACCGTGTCGGCGGTGACCGTCTTGCGTCCAGCGATCACTGCGCGCGGCAAGCTGTCGTCGTTCTCGTCGGCGCCCCAGAAGGTCAGGCGTTTCAGTCTCTGCATCGCTTATGCCTTGTCAATCGGGTATCACCGCGGTCACTTCGATCTCTACCCGCGCCCGCTCCTCCATCAGCCCCGCCACCTGCACCGCGCTCATGGCCGGATAGTGCCGCCCCAGCACCTCGCGGTAGGCAGCGCCCAGTGCGCTCCCGGCGTCGAGATACTCCCGCCTGTCGACCACATACCAGGTCATGCGCACGATGTGCTCCGGCCCCGCGCCTGCTTCGCGCAGCACGGCGACGATGTTTTCCAGGGCCTGGCGCGCCTGCCCCACGAAGTCGTCCGTGTGAAAGCGCCCTTCGGCATCCCAGCCGATCATGCCGCTCACGAACACCTGACGCCCCCTGCAGGCCACGCCATTCGCATAGCCCTTGGGGCGCGGCCAGCCCTGCGGTTGAAGTATGTCCATCCCTGCTCCCGACAATGTGATCAAACCTTCGCCGCGAGGAGCTCGCGCGCGATGATCAGGAGCTGCACTTCGCTCGCTCCCTCGTAGATGCGCAGCGCGCGGATTTCGCGGTACAGGCTTTCCACTACCTGGCCGCTCTGCACGCCCTGGCCGCCGAACAGCTGCACCGCGGCGTCGATGACGCGTTGCGCCGATTCGGTGGCCGCCAGCTTGGCCATTGCCGCTTCCTTCGTCACCCGTTTGCCGCTGTCGCGCAGCCAGGCGGCGCGGTAGGTCAGCAGCGCGGCGGCGTCGATCTCCAGCGCCATCTGGGCCAGCTTCGCCTGGGTGAGCTGGAAGTCGGCCAAGGTCTTGCCGAACATGGGCCGCGCCTGGGCGCGCGCCAATGCTTCTTCCATCGCGCGCCGCGCGAAGCCCAGCGCGGCGGCGGCCACCGAGGTGCGGAACACATCCAGCGTCGCCATCGCCACCTTGAAGCCCTGGCCTTCCGCGCCCACCAGGCAGCCGGCCTGCAACCGGCAACCGGTAAACCGCAGGCGCGCCAGGGGATGCGGCGCGATCACGTCGATGCGCTCGGCGATCTCCAGGCCGGGCGTCGTGGCGTCGACGATGAAGGCCGAGATGCCTTTCGAGCCGCGTCCGCCCTCGCCGCCGCCGTCCCCGCTCCGGGCGAAGACGACGTAGAAATCGGCGATGCCGCCGTTCGAGATCCAGGTCTTCTCGCCATCGAGCACCCAGTCGTCGCCATCGCGCCGCGCCGCGCATTGCATGGCGGCGACGTCGGAGCCGGCTTCCGGCTCCGACAGGGCGAAGGCAGCGATCGCTTCTCCACTGGCCACTGGCGGCAGCCAGCGCCGCTTCTGGTCCTCGGTGCCGAACAGCGAGATCGCCCCGCTGCCCAGGCCCTGCATCGCGAAGGCGAAGTCGGCCAGGCCGGCGTGGCGCGCCAGCGTTTCGCGGATCAGGCAGATGGCGCGGGTGTCGATGGCCCCGCTATCCCTGCCGACAGCGTGGCGCAGCCAGCCGTCGCGACCCAGGCGCGCGACCAGCGCGCGGCAGACCGCATCGACGTCGCCGCCATGCGCATCATGCAGATTATCCGCCGCCCAGGCATCGAGTTCGCGCGCCAGCGCGCCATGCCGCTCTTCAAAAAAGGGCCAGTCCAGGTACTCCATCAATCCCCCTCGAAGCGCGGCCGTTCCTTGGCCACGAAGGCGTGGTAGGCGCGGTGAAAGTCATTGGTCGCCATGCAGATCGCCTGGGCCTGGGCCTCGGCTTCGATCGCCTCGTCCACGCCCATATTCCACTCCTGCTGCAGCATCTTCTTGGTCATGCCATGGGCGAAGGTCGGGCCATTCGCCAGCGTCGCGGCAAAGGCGCTCGCCTCGCCCAGCAGCTGTTCAGGTTCGCACAGGCGGTTGAAAAAGCCCCAGCGTTCGCCCTGCGCGCCATCCATCGAGCGGCCCGTGTACAGCAGCTCGGCGGCGCGGCCCTGGCCGATCACGCGCGGCAGCAGCGCGCAGGCGCCCATGTCGCAGCCGGCCAGGCCGACCCGGGTGAACAGGAACGCAGTGCGGCTGCGCACCGTGCCATAGCGGATATCGGAGGCCAGCGCCAGGATCGCCCCGGCGCCGGCGCACACGCCATCGACCGCCGCCACGAGCGGTTGCGGGCAGGCGCGCATCGCCTTGACCAGGTCGCCGGTCATGCGGGTGAAGGCCAGCAGGCCGGGCATGTCCAGCTGCGTCAGCGGGCCGATGATCTCGTGCACGTCGCCGCCGGAACAGAAATTCTCGCCGGCGCCAATGATCACGACCGCCTTCACGTCGTCGGCATACGCCAGCGCGCGGAACAGGTCGCGCAGCTCGGCATAGGATTCGAAGGTCAGCGGATTCTTGCGCTCGGGCCGGTTCAGGGTAAGGGTGGCGACGCCGGCATCGAGCGCGAAGCCGAAGTGCTGCGCCGCATGGCCGGCAAGGCTGTTATGCCCGCCCGGCAGGCGGTGCGACTGCCCCGGTAGATAATGCATGTGTGACTCCTGATGATTGACTGGTCAGCCTTCGAGCAGGCGCGCAGCCACCTGCTGCGGCGACAGTCCGCTTGCCGCCTGCAGCTGGCGTTCGCGCTCCAGATTACGCTCCAGCTGCTGTTTGCCGGCCCCATATTGGCGCGGCCAGGCAGCGCCAGTGTAGCCGATGCGCGCCGCTTCCATCAGCGTCCAGGCCGGGTTGGCCAGGTGCGGACGCGCCACCGCGCACAGGTCGGCGCGGCCGGCGGCGATGATGCCGTTGACGTGGTCGGCCTCATAAATGCTGCCGACGGCGATGGTCGGGATGCCGGCCTCGTTGCGGATGCGGTCCGCGAACGGGGCTTGGTACATGCGGCCGAACACGGGCCGCTCCTGCTTGCTGACCTGGCCCGACGAACAGTCGATCATGTCGGCGCCCGCCGCGCGGAACAGGCGCGCGATCTGCACCGCCTCCTGCGGGTGGACACCGCCCTCGACCCAGTCGTGGCTCGAGATGCGCACGCTGATCGGCAGCTCGGCCGGCCAGGCCGCGCGCACCGCCGCGAACACCGCGAGCGGATAGCGGCAGCGGTTTTCAAGACTCCCGCCGTAGGCGTCCTGGCGCCGGTTGGTCAGGGGAGAAATAAAACTCGACAGCAGGTAGCCATGCGCGCAATGCAGCTCGAGCCAGTCGAAGCCGGCGTCAAAGGCAGCCCGGGTGGCGCGCACGAAGTCGTCCTTGATGCGTTCGAGGTCGCCCGGCGTCGCTTCAAGCGCGATCTGCGAGACTCCCTCGATGTACTGCTGGCTGGAGGCCGACAGCAGCGGCCAGTTGCCGCTTTCCAGAGGCAGGTCGATGCCGTCCCACATCGGCCGGGTCGAGCCCTTGGCGCCTGCATGGCCGAGCTGGATGCCGATCCTGGCATCGCTGGCCGTGTGCACGAAGTCGACGATGCGTTTCCAGGCCAGCATCTGCTCCTGCGTGTAGAGGCCCGGGCAGCCGGGCGTGATGCGGGCGTCGGCCGAGACACAGGTCATCTCGGCCATCACCAGTGCCGCCCCGCCCAGCGACCGCGCGCCCAGGTGGGCCAGATGGAAGTCGCCGACCACGCCGTCCACGGCGGAGTATTGCGCCATCGGCGAGACCACCACCCGGTTCTTCAGCAGCACGCTGCGCACCTTGTAGGGCGTGAACATGGGCGGCACCGGAGCCGAGGGCGGCGCCAGCCCGGCCTGGCGCGCCGCCGCAACCGCGAAGCGACGCTCGAAACCGTCGACATAGGCGGCGTCGCGCAGGCGCAGGTTTTCGTGCGACAGCCGCTGGCTGCGCGTGAGCAGCGAATAGGCGAACTGTTCGGCCTCCATGGCTGTGTAGCGCGCCACGTTCTCGAACCACTCCATCGAGTTGCGCGCGGCGCTTTGCAGTTTCAGTACCTCGACCAGCCGCGCCTCCTGGTAGCGCGCCAGAGCAGTAAGCAAGTCACATTCTTTCCCGAGCGCGTCGGCCAGCCCGATCGCGTCTTCCAGCGCCAGCTTGGTGCCGGAGCCGATCGAGAAGTGCGCCGTATGCGCGGCGTCGCCCATCAGCACCAGCGGCACCCGCCGCCCGTCGACCTCGACCGGATGCACCCACTGGCGGCAGGCCAGGCGCGGAAAGCGGATCCACATGCCGGATCCGCGCAGGTGGGCGGCGTTCGCCATCAACGGTTCGCCGTCCAGGTGGCGCGCGAACAGGCGCTCGCAGAAGGCCAGCGCTTCTGGCTGGCTCATGTCGGCCAGGCCGCTCGCGCGCCAGGTGGCGTCGGGCGTCTCGATGATGAAGGTCGAAGTCTCGCCGTCGTACTGGTAGGCGTGCGCCTGGAACCAGCCGTGTTCGGTTTCCTCGAAGGCGAAGGTGAAGGCATCGAAACGCTTCTTCGTGCCCAGCCACACGAAGCGGCACAGGCGCTCTTCGACCTCGGGTTCGAAGGCCTCGCGGTACTGCTGGCGCAGCGCACTGTTCACGCCGTCGGCGGCCACCACCAGGTCGGCGCGGTAGCGGCGCGCCAGCTCGGGCACGTCCTCGACCCGGGTGTCGAACACCAGGTCCACGCCCAGCGCGCGGCAGCGCTCTTGCAGGATGTCGAGCAGGCGCTTGCGCCCGATGCCGCAAAAGCCATGGCCGTGCGAGGTGACGGTGGCGCCCTTGAAGTGGACGTCGATCGCGTCCCAGTGATTGAACGATTGCAGGATGGCGCGCGCGCTCGGTTCGTCGGCTCCGGCCAGATGGCCCAGCGTCTGGTCCGAGAACACCACGCCCCAGCCGAAGGTGTCCCCTGGCCGGTTGCGCTCGATGACGGTCACCGCATGCGTCGGATGGCGCAGTTTCATGAGCAGGCCGAAGTAGAGACCGGCAGGGCCGCCGCCCACGCAGACGATGTTCATTTCCCCTCCCCGATGCTGGTGTGGGAATTAGTTTACCCGACCCCAATGCTTGAGGTATCAATTACTTGTTGCGCGCGTAAGAAACCCCCTTTGGAAATCACCAGTTTTTAGTACAATCAAGAAAGAACGTACCGAGAGCCCGGATGATGCGCAGCCGGCCACCCAACTTGGATAAACGCCACCGACAAGATGAAGATCTCAGACCGAATCGCGCACTCCCGCCCCCTTGCCACCACCGCCATGCATGGCCGCGCCGAAGCGCTGCGCAATGCGGGTGAACACGTCATCGATTTTTCGATCGCGATTTCGCACTTCCCGGCCCCGGCCACCGTGCTGGACGCGGTCTCCGGCGCCATCGAGCGCGAGCGCACGCTGCCGTATACCGAAGTGGGCGGCGCGCTGAAGGTGCGCAAGGCGCTGCGCGCCAAGCTGGCGGCCGAGAACCGGATCGAGGCGCAGGCCGATGAGATCATCGTGACCAACGGTTGCAAGCAGGCGTATTACCAGGCCTTGTACGCGATGACCGATCCGGGCGACCGCATCGCCGTGTTCCGTCCGCACTGGCCGGCCTATCTCGCCACCGCCGAATTGCTGGGACTCGAGGTGGTGCTGGCCGACCTGCCGGAAACGCTCACCGAAGCCTGTCTGGCGGCTTTCGGCCGCGTCAAGGTGCTGGTGTTGAACAACCCGCACAACCCGACCGGCAAGGTGTTCTCCCGGCGCGAGCTGGAACTGGTGCGCGACTGGGCGGCGGCCGGCGGCATGCACGTGATCGTCGACGAGAGCTACGAACACCTGATCTATGACGGCGAGCACGTCACGCTGGCGGCGCTGTGCGACTGGCGCACGGTGGGCGTGGTCACCCTGTTCTCGGCCTCGCAGAGCTATGCCATGATGGGCTGGCGGGTCGGTTTCGCGCTCGCCCCCGCCGCCCTGGTGAATGCGATGCAGACCCTGCAGGGGCCGATCACGGCCGCGGCGCCGCACCTGTCGCAGGTGGCGGCGGTGGCCGCCTTCGCCACCGGCACCCCGCACGCACTGCTGCGCGACTATCGCGCGCGGCGCGACCTGGTGGTGGGCCGCTTCGCCGACGTGCCATGGATTACCATGCATGCGCCGGCTTCCGGCCCCTATCTGTGGGGCGACGTGCGTGGCCTCAACATGGACACGGTCGGCTTCGCCGAGCGCCTGCTGGACGAGGAAAGGGTGGCGCTGATGCCGGGCGACGCGCTCGGCGAGCCAGGCTTCATCCGCATCGGCTACATCTCGGACGACGAAGACACCCTGATGGAAGGCGTGCGCCGCATCATTGCATTCGGCACGCGGCTGGCGCCGGAGCCTCGATGAGCAGTTTGCTGTGGCGCTTTCGCCTGAATAGCCTGCGCAGCCGCCTGATGCTGCTGGTGCTGCTGGCGATCACACCGATCGCCGTCGTCACCGTATTGGGCGGCCTGCGCGAGCGCGAGGCGGCGATCCGCGCCTCGGAAGAAAACCTCAAGCGCCTCACCGCCCTGGCGGCGGCCAACGAGGCGCAATCGATCGACCGCGCGCGCCAGATCCTGGTCGACCTGGTCAGCGTGCCCGACCTGATGGGCGACACCGCCGGTTGTAACGCCCTGCTGGCCAATGTCCTCGACCGCAACGAGGGCTACGTCAACTTCGGCCTGATCCAGCTCAACGGCGACGTCTCCTGCAGCGCGGTGCCGATGCTGCACCCGGTGAACCTGGGCGACCGCAGCCACTTCAAGCGCGCCATCGCCGAACGCCGCTTCATCGCCAGCGACTATGTGTTCGGACGCGTGATCCGCAAGCACACGATCAATCTCACCTATCCCGTCATCGACCGCTCGGGCGACGTGGTGGCGGTGGTGTTCGCGGCCATGGACCTGGCCGGCCTGGATACCTTCGTCAACGACATCAGCATGCCGCCCGGTTCGATCCTGGAGACGGCCGACGCCTCGGGCAACCTGATCTCGCGCCGCCCCGACCCCGAGCGCTGGTTCGGCAAGCGCGTCACCGGTCCGCTGCTGGACGCCATGCGCGGGCCGCACGAACGCGCGCTGGTGGTGCGCAGCGAGGACGGGATCGAGCGCCTGCACGCCTTCGCCCGCGTCGGCTCGCCGACCCTCACCGACTACACCATCACCATCGGGGTGCCGACCGACCTGATCACCCAGGTCGCGCGCGACGCCCAGTTCATGTCCCTGCTCGGCCTCGGCGCCACCACCCTGCTGGCGCTGCTGGCGGCCTGGCTGGCGGGCGAAAAACTGATCGTGCAGCGGGTGCGCGGCCTGACCACGGTCGCGCGCCGCATCGCCGCCGGCGAGCTCGATGCGCGCACCAAGATCGAATACGGCAACGAGGAGATCGGGCGGCTGGCGGCAGCGCTGGACGAGATGGCCGAGACCCTGCAGAAGAAGGAAGCCGCGCGCGGCCAGGCCGAGCGCGAACTGCGCGCCGCCGACCAGCGCAAGGACGAATTCCTGGCGATGCTGGCGCACGAGCTGCGAAATCCGCTGGCGCCGATCAGCACCGGCGCCCACCTGCTCAAGCTGCTGCACTCGGATAACGCCCAGATCACCCAGACCTGCGCCATCATCGCGCGCCAGGTCGAGCACATGACCAGCCTGGTCGACGACCTGCTGGACGTGTCGCGCGTAACGCGCGGCCTGGTGTCGCTATCGACCCAGGTGCTGGACCTGCGCAATGTGATCGACGACGCCGCCGAGCAGATCCGCCCGCTGATCGGCGCGCGGCGCCACAAGGTGGTGCTCGACCTGCCAACCGGCCCGGCCCACGTCAAGGGCGACCACAAGCGCCTGGTGCAGGTGGTGGCCAACCTGCTCGGCAACGCCACCAAGTACACGCCGGAGGGCGGCCATATCCAGCTCCAGCTGCTGGAGGCTGGCGGCGACTGGGAACTGAGCGTGAGCGACGACGGCATCGGCATGGAGGCGCGCCTGGTCGAGCGCGTGTTCGACCTGTTCACCCAGGCCGAGCGCACCCCGGACCGCTCGCAGGGCGGCCTGGGCCTGGGCCTGGCGCTGGCCAAGAGCCTGGTCGAGCTGCATGGCGGCAGCGTCAGCGCGCGCAGCCCCGGCCTGGGCCACGGCAGCACCTTCACCGTCCGCCTGCCGCGCCACCGGCAGGAAAGCATGCCCATGCCGGCGCACTTGCCGGTCCAGCTTCCCGCAGGCAGCCCGATCCTCGATGCGGCGCCGAACGCGCTGCGCATCCTGGTAGTGGACGACAACCTCGACGCCGCGCACACGCTCAACCTGTTCCTGCGCGCCACCGGCTACGACGTCGAGATCGCCTATTGCGGCGTCGATGCGATCGAGATCGCCAAGGTGTTCTCGCCCCAGGTCTGCATCCTCGACATCGGCCTGCCCGACATGGATGGCAATGAACTGGCGCGCCGCCTGCGCCGCCTGCCGCAGACCAGCGGCGCGACCCTGGTCGCCGCCACCGGCTATGGGCGCCAGCAAGACCGCGATGCAGCCAGCCAGGCCGGCTTCGACCATTACCTGGTCAAGCCGGTCAATACGCTGCAACTGGGCGAGCTGCTGGCCATGGCCGCCGCCCGCTGACCATAAATAGGTCCGCATCGTGTCGAGGCGGACCTGTTGCCATTTCACCTTCGGTCGTTCTGGAACAACAAGGTGGTAAATATCGCGTGACAGGGTACATCCTGCGTGCATAGAATTTGCCAACGAGCAAATTTATGCACTCCGGAGAAATTCTGTGGGCATGCTGACCTGGATGCTGCCTGATGTTTCCCACTGACGATATCGCGCAATGGCGCGTGCGTGTTTTCTCTACTTTACTGCCGATCGTGCTGGTGCTGGGCACCAGCGCCGCGCTGCCGAGCATCGCCCTGGCGCTGCGCCAGGGCCTGTGGCCGATCGCGCTGATGGATGCGGTGGCCCTGGCCTGGATCTTCGCCATCTGGCGCCTCGACCGCCTGCCCCACACCTTCCGCGTGCTGAACTTCCTGGCCGTGCTGTTCATGGTCGCCATCGGACTGATGCTGGCGGTGGGGCCGGTGAGCCTGAACTACCTGATGGCGCCGCCGATCATGGCCGTGATCCTGCTCGGCAACCGGCCCGGCATTCTCACGCTCGCCTTCGGCGCGCTGTGCATCGTGGCGTTCGGCATGAACGGCTATGCGAAGCTGTACGTGCCGGGGCTGGAGACCGATCCTCTGCTGTCATCGCTGGTGGTGGCGATCAACTTCAGCTGCGTCGGCGCCCTCGTCACCTTTGCCGCCGGCACCCTGCTCAAGGGCCTGGCAAGTTCGGTGCAGGAGGCGCGCACCGCCGCCGACGCCGTCAACCGCCTGGCCTTCTACGACGTGCTCACCGGCCTGCCGAACCGGCGCCTGCTGATGGACCGCCTGGCAGAACTGGCCGAGCGCGCACGCCGCGGCAGCACCCTGGGCGCCGTGCTGTACGTCGATATCGACAACTTCAAGAACGTCAACGACGCGCGCGGCCATGCCGTCGGCGACGCGCTGCTGCGCCAGGCCGCCGAACGCCTGGCCGCGGTGGCCGGAGAGCAGGCCTGCGTGGCGCGCCTGGGCGGCGACGAATTCGTGGTGCTGCTGGACGACCTGGGGCCGGACGCCGGCGCCGCCACCACGCGCGCGCTGGCGCTGGCCGAGGAGATCCGCGGGGCGCTATGCGAAAAGATGATCATCGAGGGCCAGCGCTACTACGCCACCACCAGCATCGGGGTCGCGCTGACCGCGGCGGCGAACTCGCCGGCCCCGATGCACGGACTGCTGCGCGAGGCCGATACCGCCATGTACCACGCCAAGGCGCGCGGCCGCAACGGCGTCGCCCTGTTCGAGGCTGGCATGCTGCGCGACGCCGAGCGCCGCCTCACCCTCGAGCGCGACCTGGGCCTGGCGCTGGACCACGGCGAGCTGTCGCTGCACCTGCAGCTGCAGGTGGACGGCGCGCGGCGCCCGATCGGCGCCGAGCTCCTGATGCGCTGGCGCCGCAAGGACGGCAGCAGCGTGCCGCCCGACCAGTTCATCCCGGTCGCCGAGTCGAGCGGCCTGATCGTGCCGCTGGGCGAGTGGGCGCTGCGCGAAGCCTGCCTGGCCTGGCATGTGCTGGCGCGCGCCGGCCATCCGCTGCCGCTGTCGGTCAACGTCAGCCCGATGCAGTTCCGCCAGCCCGACTTCGTGGCGCGGGTGGAAAGCATCCTGCAGGATACCGGGGTGCCGCCCGGCCAGCTGGTATTCGAGATCACCGAGGGATTGCTGGTCGACCGGCGCGACCGCACCATCGAGCGCATGCACGAGCTGGCCGCGCTCGGCATCCGGATCTCGGTCGACGATTTCGGCACCGGCTACTCGAGCCTGGCCTACCTGACCCGCATGCCGCTGTACGAACTCAAGATCGACAAGAGTTTTATCCGCGACACCCCGCACGACAAGGACGGCACCGCGATCGTGCAGTCGATCCTGTC
>Ga0265780_10006986_pt1 | contig 13942 bp, 16 predicted proteins | sample P1T30metagenome_FD_192432 | JGI IMG/M metagenome (GOLD analysis project Ga0265780, IMG submission 192432) | Plant litter microbial communities from East Loma Ridge, Irvine, California - P1 T30 | ecosystem: Environmental > Terrestrial > Plant litter > Unclassified | place: USA: California... | reverse complement strand
GCTCGGAAAAGTCGTTCGGAACCGGAGGGTTGCCACGAGTTCACGCCTGACTTAAAAAAAAAGTGAGTGATATGACCACGCCTTGAAGGTATAGTATCGAATTTACTGCAGTAGTTAGTAAGTAAAAGATCTCATAACCAGAGTAGTATACAGCATTCAAGCTCGCAACTCAGCCAGACAGTCCGACGTGCTGTGTCTTGGCACATTGGGAAAATGCGCTTGCATAGGATTATCCTTATGTTCCAATTGCGTAGAAACAAGTCTGGGCTCCGACTGCAACCGTGGCATTCTAATTGTTGTCACTAGATTTCGAGTTGTGCTATTGATACCCATTCATGGTCACAGACATGATGCATTTCGGCCGTAAGTATACATGGATTTTAACAAAAATAACTACCTTTGCAATAAAAGCTGTCATTGAGGTGCAAGGCTGATTTAGCCATAAAGGCATATTGTAGATCTACTGCCAGATGATAGTAGTGAAACCGATGAGACTTCTCAAGCAAGAAGGAATCACTACTGTCGGGCTGTGGTTGGTATCAAAACACAGGCCATCGCTGCGCACAAGCTTTCTCACAAAATGGCTTCAACCGGTGATGTTCCCGAAGGGAAGTTCATTCGCAGGAGATCGCGAAGATCAAGGGGATACTGACGCTAACGCCTTGGCGCTACTTTAGTCTCGACACTTCTTGTGCTCTAAAGTTCATCAGATACCGCGTACACAAACATCAACTTTACTTCCTAACAATTAGTGTATAAAGTCGAGAGTTCGATTGATTGCTAGAGTTTTCACAACATACTTTCACAACGCGTGATTGGGCAATCGCGCATGTGGACAACACCTGTTGCTGTTCGCGCCGAAGTGAGACCTCAGAGGAACACATGCATGAACTTTACTTACACCAACGTAGACTCGCACGCCTACGAGGCTGCTGCAGGTACATTAGACAGACTGTCACTCTTACTGCAAATATCGCTGTGTCGGCAGACGACCATAAACATTTTCCTTTTTGAGCTTTCTACTTCTGCTTTCTGGAGATCGTCAACCTCCATGCTGTGAGGACGCGCGAAGTAAGTGAAACGATGGATTTCATTCACACAGCGCTCTCCCTATGTCAAATTGTGCTAGCTAGGTCAAAGCTTGGCTCGCCGCCGGGTGCCGTTCATACACGCTTTCCTCCACCTACAGCGTGTGTATGACGGCATTGCTCCACCCGCTTCCACTCCGAGCTGCCCTGCAGGATCCTGGTGCATGAATCAGACTGTTGCATTCTATCGGCATGCGTAGCCACATCCTAAATAAAGCGAAACATGCTATCTGCTAGACACTAACACAAAGTCAGTTTTCAACAGATCGTAGAGGATAGAAGCGCGGCGTCAGCGCCCGCTTCACTGGGCTCACCGCAGCCATGGATAGCGAAGATTATCCTATGGCTGATGAGGAGTCCATAATAGCCTCGACAGAGCTGAACGGCGATGCGCTGCCTTCTACTGTAGACCCATCCAAGCTCGGACTTCAAAATCCAGCCCACTTCCATAACGACTCATTGCCATTTCACAGCCCATCCAAAACATCGCAGGCTTTCCGGCCAAGCGGTGACAACCAGAGCGACTACAGAGCACGAAAGTCGACAGATGACATGGACATCTCAACGCCAAAGAGCCGATCGAGTCCAGAAGTGCGCATAGCACCCAAACCACGTGCACCTGTACTCCCATATGCGTCATCCAAGACAGGTCTGGTTTACGACTCTCGCATGCGGTTCCATGCAGAGTTGCCCAGTATGACACTCAACGAAGACGACATACACCCGGAAGATCCACGGCGCATACATTCCATCTTCGAAGAGATCAGACAAGCAGGTCTAGTACGCTCATCTACCACGCCGGAAGATGAGCAGACCGAGCAGCATTGCTGGCGAATCGCCATTCGGCCCGCCAGCCGTCCCGAGATTTTGTTGATTCATACTGAGGAGCACTACGAACTCGTGAAGTCATTACAATGTAAGGCCTCAAGACCTGGATATAGACGACCGCTAATGTTCGCTGCAGATATGAAGTCAGAAGAATTGAAGTATGAAGCCGAGCAACTGGACTCCATTTACTTCAATCATGCAACCTTTGAGTGCGCAAAGCTCGCAGCAGGAGGAGCCATCGAAGCTTGTAAAGCAGTAGTCCAGGGTTCTGTACGCAATGCAATCGCCATAGTTCGACCTCCAGGACATCACGCGGAGAGTAACCAACCTTCTGGATTCTGCATCTTCAACAATGTGCCAATAGCAACACGCGTGTGTCAAGAATCATATCCAGAAACATGCCGCAAAGTCATGATCCTCGACTGGGACGTGCATCATGGCAACGGAATCCAGCATGCATTTTACAACGATCCCAACGTGCTCTACATCTCCCTGCATGTGTTTCGGGGTGGTAATTTCTACCCGAACCTCCCAGATGGGGACCTGGACTACTGCGGAGAGGGCCCTGGTGAGGGCAAGAACGTCAACATTCCCTGGGCCGACCATGGGATGGGAGATGCAGAGTACTTGTACGCATTCCAAGAGGTTGTAATGCCTATTGCTGCCGAATTCGATCCAGACCTGGTTATAATTTCTGCTGGCTTCGATGCAGCGGAAGGGGATCTCCTGGGCGGATGTTTTGTAACTCCTGCCGCGTACGGACACATGACCCACATGCTCATGCGCTTAGCCAGAGGCAAGCTCGTGGTATGTCTTGAGGGGGGCTACAACCTGCGGTCAATCGCGCGATCCGCATTAGCGGTGACCCGTGTACTCATGCTTGAGCCTCCGGATCGACTACAAGAAGATTTGCCTGCACCCAAGGACAGCGCCGTCTACACTATTGAGCAGGTGAAACGCCATCATTCAAGGTATTGGAAATGCATGTATCCGAAGCATCTCGACAAGAGTGATCCCGGTTACAAGAATACTTTTCGATTACACGAAGTTATAAGAGAATGGCAGAGTCTGCGACTATCACGTGACCATGCTATGACGCCTTTACCTTTGGTAGTCAACAAAACGGGTCTTGCTCAAACCTTCGAGCACAATATCATCGCTACGTAAGTTCAACACCATCGGTCCCTGAAGAACGCAGCTGACTGTACCAGGCCTGGTTTCATGGGTCGGCATCCCTTACTATTGATCTTCCATGATCCTCCATCTTTCCGAGATCATGAGGACCCTGTCACGGGGAAGCGAGAACTCCATAATACCTGGCTTGTAAGTAGTAGTACAGTCTTGCGCTGTAACGGCACTGACTTTGAATGTGAAGACTGATGTCACCAAGAGGTACATTGATTGGGCTTCGAACAACAAATTCGAGGTGATTGACGTAAACATACCAAAGATCGTTTCTGTCGAAGATGTAAGTCACAAATTCCCGGGAGACATTCATGGACTAACGATAGAACAGCCCGAGGATGGATACGTCAAATCTGACGACTCGGAAAAACGTGCACACCAGACACGGGAATTGGCAGCATATTTATGGGAGAACTATATCGAGTGAGTACACTATTATGTGTTTGAGACGTAGCAATTACTAACGCCAATACAGGCCCCACGACGCAACACAAGTGTTCTTCATGGGCATTGGAGACGCCTACGCTGGCTTGGTGGATCTTTTGAGCAACTATGGTGAGCTTCTCAGGAGTCGAACAGAGATCAACGCTAACTTGTCATATAGAAAACTGTACAGAACCAGACAGTATCGTCGAGTGTTTAATTGGCTTTGTGGCCGAGACCACGATTCAATCAATAAAGCGGGCCACAGACGACACCATAGCACATTGGTATTATGCAGTAGGTCATATCTATCTACATTTCTCTGAGCACATACTGAATCGTCACCCAACAGCATTCCAAGATCTTCGTCAAGAACAGCCATTTTGTCTGGGACCCATCCCGCCAACGTAAGCTCCGTCGCAAGCTCGGCAATCTTATCCAGTCGCCAGAAGATACTTTGGACACTATGCTCGAAGCGCACATGGAAGATGTGCAAAAGTATCTCCTTGAGAAGACAGCCGAATATGCAGAGATGAACGACGTCTCTAGTGTGGCGGACGATCAAATCCCAGCAACCGGCCCCTTGCGTAGCCCTCCTTCACTTGCGAGAGCCTTCACGCCCCGGGCGAGGCAGGAGAGCATGTCCGACGCCCTAAAGAGCCCGAAACTGCCCGCCGTGGGGTTCTTCAGCGTGCCGTCGCACAGCCCGAGGAGTCCGAGGAGTCCATTGAAGAGGGGAGCCATCCGCGAATAGTTGATCGATTAGCATTACACAGCGACACACATTTTCCTTTTGTTCAGCACGCCCAGCTCGCTCCCGCATCTCGATGCAGTTTAGCGATATCTCGACATTTTATATGCGTGCATGTTTTGATTTCATAATTGGCATGCAGCAGTGACGGTGGAAGACGTCGCTCGAAGCAATCCAAACCGCTCGGACTTTTGCCGCTTATGTCTTTGCAGTGAACGTGAGACCGCGCTAGGATGCCCATGTGTAGAACGCTTCATTTGGTTACCAGTCTACTCAATCTATTATGCGAACAGCATTCGCGTTGTTGCCTCAAATACACGCTCTGCGCAATCCCGTGCATGCACAAACGCTCACGAAATACTTCTCTGCCATGACGTTCGCGCAGTCTCGTGTGAATAGTGCTTCCACGACGTAACAAGCACATCGCTATAGCAGACATGTATTATTAAATTCAAGAATCTATAAAAAGGAACACACTTGCGCTCTCTACTGAGGTGGTTCGGAGGTTCGCCTCATGGCTTGCTTTGAGTTGGGTGACCCGTGTTCCTTTTCTTTGCAATTCTGGGTGCGGGTGGGTCCAAGTTTTGCTTACGGAGATGGAAGCAATTTTCAATCATCTATGAGGACAGATGGATGGAAGTATCGTGAGTTTAGATTGTAGGTCGGTACTTTGTTCACATGGCATTTTCTTACAAAGTCTCGTTGGGCATGATGGTTTGTATGCGCCAGAACGGCAATGTAGGTGTTACCCATGTACAAGAGACCTAAGGCTGCAGGACTTCAAGACTCTCTTGGGGCTTCATCATACGTTGATGCGCACCTGAGTTTATTCATGCTTGTATATAAGATGCCATTAGGTCTTTTATACTAAGCCGAGAACATCCAGAATGTATGCGGATTACTGCAACATACAGTGGCCTGGCTACAGCTCCATCCTCCCCACCTTTTCTATACCTAGTGGACATTGGAGCATATAGATGAATATGTCTGTAGCTACGAAGGTCAGTACATGGCCATCCAAGTGTGCTGAAGAGGCCAGGCAATGCGTGTGGAACGCAGCCTCATTCTCTGCAGCTGGGATCGCGATGGAAACTCGTAATCAGATCGGTACAGAGTCTATTCGAATGTGCACACATGTCGTGACTCATCAAATAAGTACGCGTTACGTATGTAAGTGGTGTTCGCTGCGCCATGTGAGGGTAGACAAGACGGGGTTACAATAAGTCCCGTCAGTTGACTTCACCGTAGTACCGTTGAGACTTTGAGTCGTGCAGGCAAAGTGTACGAGACGGGCGGCAGGCGTGTTCCGGTGACTATCCGCGTGGCTGTGAGATGCGTTGACGAGTGCTACCATGTTCGGTTCGCAGGTTCTGTGGCGCAGATGCGCTCCGTGGGGAGTGCCAATAGACTTTCCCGGTATTGCTTCCCGAAGGAGATTGTTTGCTTCACGCGTTGCTGCGATGATTTGAATTTGTTTCCAGTCGAATCGTGGGCCTACTTTATTATACTGCGTTGAGATTCTTTTTGTTGTAAAGTTCAAATATTGTAGCTCTAGTCAAACTCGACGAAAACTTCCTCAGTCATGTGTCAATCCTGGCTCTCGGCATTGGTACTTGGCTTTGCGATTATGCCTGTTGTCCTTGCCCTAAATAGTGGCCATCCAATGTCCATGTCATCAGGAATGTCATCAACGATACTGACAAGTGAGACATCTTCTCCTGCTTCTACGTCGACACCATCCGCACCAAATGATCCTCTATCCAGTCCACCACTGACACCTGCACTGATACCAACAGCGTCTACTTCTGCTGAATCAGAGACACATACCATCAAAGTAGGGCAAAGCGGCTTCAAATTCGAACCTGCGGAACTCAAAGAAGCACACGTTGGCGACAAAGTCTATTTCGAATTCTTCCCGCGCGATCATTCAGTTGCCCAAGCAGAGTTTGGGTTAGCATGTATGCCTTACGAAAGAAGTGGACAAGATAGAGTAGGATTCTGGTCTGACACACAAAATTTGAATGACACAGATCAGGTGCGTAGACGCTACATAAGGGTTCTCTGCGGAGTTGGAGGCCTCAAAAGCATCTTCGAAATGGCATGGCTAAGGCGCGAACGTGTAGGACTCGGGGATAGCTGTTAGACCTCAATCATGCACAGATTCCTGTAGTGATTTGCCAATCAATATCGATGCTTCACATGGCACTAAAGGAAAGCTGAGTGCAAAGCTGTGCGACTCGGCGACACCTGCCCAACACTAATGGTGCAACGACGCTCCATTCCTGGAGCGCATTTGGTAACTCTGACCGATGTTCGGAATCTGCCTCTATCATCTGGGGTATCGTGGTATCGGGCCTTCTGACGATCTAGACGGACTCGTGACTGGCACGCTCAGTCAATCAGCAGAGCACAATTGCACACGTTGTCGGCGGAGTGCGGCTCCCGGCGTATCGCTCCGCGCGGCTTGTTTGGAGCGTCAGTGCTACCGTTGCGCAAGCTAAGCAACGCGGAAGCTAAACATGTTGGAATTTTTCTTTGGTGTTTGGTGTTGGACGTCCCGTGCTGGACTGCGGCAGCGAGATGCCGATGACGACGGACACGCCCAGGAGGGCCGTTCGCTGGGCGCACAATTGGGCGCGGTGAGAATTGCCAGTGGTCGCGCCACAGGGAGAGCCACAGCAGGGCGTTGGGCGTATCATGCGTCGCTGCAGGAGGTGAAGGGGTTCGTGACGGGGGACGGCCCAATAGACAGGCACAGATAGCGAACGTGTTTGCTGCAGGAATGGATGGTGCAGGTGGCATCGCGCCTTTCTTCTTCGACGCCAGATGAGTCTATGCCGCAGCGTTTGCTCGACTGTTCCCTCCTCCTCCACGACACGACCAGCATCGACTATGACGGTATTGGAAAATCGCTGCGGGCATCTCCCTCCCCAACCGTAGCCCTCACAGACGCATTGCCCTGCCGCCCGTTGCTGCCAGCAGTCGTGCGCCGCGCAGCCTCGACATGCTCACCTCGTCCTCACCGACCATCTCAGCGCCTGCATCGCCCTCGGCCGCCTTCCACGCCCCCAGCCGCGCATACCATGCCTCGCGACGAACGTCGGCCTCCTCCAGCGCCCACTCTCCGCGCTTTGCCCTGAGCGCATCGTCGCGGCGGTACGACGTCACCTCAGCCACCGCCGCCTCCACCACGAGGCCCATGCCAATCCCCTCGCCGTCCGCAACCTACACGCAGTCACCGCAGAGCCGCAAGCGCGCCTACGTAGACGTCGGCACCCAGTACACCCCGCCAGGCCTGCCCCCCACCTACCATCCCCCGGCACCGGACCAGGACACTGATATCACTTCCACTGCTACCACAGAAGCCGCCCCACTGGCCGCTCACCCTGCCGCGACCATATCGCGGGGGGAGCCCTCCGCCACGCCTATCGCCACGGAGCCTCCAGGGCCTGAACCGCGGGTGGATCCGCAGCCATTCGTGCCTGGCCATAATGCTCAACCCCAGGCTCCGAGGGCATCAGGCGAGAGCTCGCGCTCCGTAGTTGGACAGGAAGGACCTTTGCCCCAGACAAGTGCTGTCTTGCGGGTTCCTTCCTCGCCAGCCAAGCGCGCACGACCCCACGAACCAAATGTGAAAGTCATGCCACTCCTGTACGAGACCTGCGACGTCAAAGAACTGGGCGTGTTGATATCAGACATGCTCATGGAGCTGGTGCGCATTAACGATGAGCAACCGCTCCGGGACGGGACTCTCACGCGCTTTCATTCGAGGTACGTTTCCTGAAGCACTCTTACCGAGACGAAAGACTGATTAGAGCAACAGGGCGCCGCCTGGCATTTCTGTGCGCGACTACCTCTCTCGTCTAATCGTGCATGCGACCCTGTCCCCTCCCATCCTGCTCTCCATGGTCTTCTACGTCGACAAGCTCTGCGCCATGTACCCCTCCTTCACCATCAGCAGCCTCACCGTGCATCGCTTCTTGATCACGGCGGCAACAGTAGCTGCAAAGGGCCTGAGCGATAGCTTCTGGACCAACAGCTTGTATGCACGAGTGGGAGGTGTCAGCGTACGCGAACTGGCACTACTAGAGCTAGAATTCCTAAGGCGGCTGGATTGGCGGATAGTCCCGAAGCCTGAAGTGCTCGTGGACTACTACAAGGGCCTGGTTGAGCGAGGGTCGGGCTTCGTCATGGAAGCAGAACCAGAGGCAGCTCCGGAGCCCGGCTCTCAGGACGCAATCAGCCCTGGATCAGCGACTGGGATCCATACCAACCAGCAAAGTTCCTAGCTGAAACACCAGTACCATCGCACCACGACAGACTCTTGTAATAGAGAGTGTGCAATCTTATCGCCACAGAACATTGCTTGACCTGGTTCAAGTTGTATGCCAGGCCAGGCCACATCACAAAGGCCAGCGAGCTGCAGCAAGCCGTGAAGGTGCCATCCATTTCTTGTAGGGAACAACCAGATGGACGCTGACCTGGCGATGTCGACTAGACGAGGACGGAGAAGGTGTGGAGTCGGCCCCAGAGTCTATACCGGCACATTTGTTGGGAAGACGGTGCCATGAGTGAGGACCCATAGTGCATCGTGAACATGTATGCGCATCGGTTCGGCGCGCTGCGGCTACATCCAGTTCAGAGGTCTGGCAGCTGACTCCGGCACCAGAATGCATCGCAGACGGCACGAGGTTACCAGAAGAGAGTGCATGGCCGCTGCAGCACGAGCCAGACGGCATGGGATCGCTGGCAGACATGCAGGGCTAACGAAAAAGCCCAGCAGCATGATTGGCTAGATAGCGTTAACTTTGTAGCAATAAATCCTGATCAAATCCACTGGCGTTGCTGTAAGGGTGCCAAAAGCTCCAGCAGCTAACAGAGTAACGTGGACAAATGATATGCCCCCCACCACGGGACCCATGTTCAGTTAGTACGGCGTACCTAAGAAGAAGTGAGGCTATCACTCCACTTCCAAGGTCCTTCTTTGCATATTGTCGAGCATACATGAGGGCGAGAATGGGGAGGGGCTGGTCCGACACCAGGGCGCACGGAGATGGCAGGAATGACATGCGCCAGGTCCCGCCTCTGACCAGATGAAACCCTCCCCTATACTGCACCACAATAGCCGCTCTCCGCCCCCACTGCCTCAGCGCCCATTACTATACACAACGACATCGCAGAGGTCGTGTGCCCGCACTGCCGCTAAACCATCCCATCGTAAGCCGATCTGCACCAGCACTAAGCGGTACCTAGACGCCATCTCCGTTGAAGCTGGCGGCAGGGGCGCGACATAGTACCATGAGAGTAAGTAGATGTCACGAGAGCCCGCCTAGGTCACTCCTCATGTGCTCCACTAGCTATAGCTCCCTTCACCATGGCTTGCCCTAACAGCTGCCAGCCTTGCTTCCCAAGTTGACGTTCGAATTAGAACCCCACGTAGCTCTCCACCACCACGAGCATTGCTATGCAGAAGACATGAACGCGGAATACGCCCGCCGGGATTACAGCCAGCACCAATACGATCCACATTCACAATGGCGTCTTCGTCTACCAGAAGCTCCCGTACCGCCTCCGCCTCTTCAATTCGCGTTCCCTGAGCGACCGGTCGCGCAACTTGAAGAGGGGTTCCGGCAGCTACAGATAGGGAACGGGACCGCACAGACACATATCCAGGGTCCAAAGGGACGAGCAAAGACGCGCACCACGCCTGTAACTACGCGCTCGCGTATCACCCGCCATGGCTCGAATCCCAACCCCATTCGACCCTCGTCCAGTGGAGGAGAAGCCAAGATGATCGCCTTCCGACCATTTGCCCCGCCATCGTCAAAGCGCTCTGAATCCTACTCTCACCCCACCCCACTCGACGACTTTCGCAACTCGAGACGATGGCCGCCCGCTGGGCACAGACTGGACGATGCGCTCAGCTCGCGGGAGGCTGACGACCTGATCTGCGCAGGTGCTTCCACGTTCAAGGGCTACTGGGACTCGATACCGAATGCGCCGGGCTACAACCGCTTCTACGCAGTCATGGAGTCGGAGCACCAGAGCAGGACGGATCGCGCACCTTTCCAGCAGCCTGCATACCGCGAGATCTCCCTAAACATGACGGGCGCCTCGGACAGTCAGTTCCCGTGGCTGTCGCAAGAGCAGCCGTGCATGGCATATGCTTTCGGGAAAAGCGCTGGCACAACTACGCTGAACTATTGGGTCAGCAAGTCGGGAAGCAGCAATCCACCCACGCCGTTCGTGAGCGATGTAAACCCGCGGAAGATCAAGCTCCTCCAGATCTTGGACCGATTGCAGAAGCTGGAGAGCGGTCTCAACGAAGATGTCAGTGTATAATGTCGTCCGGGATGCGTTGGTTTATTTGGCCTAACATTTGGTGCAATAGGACCCTGAGGAATTGTACCGATACCTATACGTTACGCTCATCGATGACCCGGAGAAGTTTACGGGCAACCCTCACATAAACATTGACCAGCAGATCGAGGACCTTGTCACGGTTCTGACGAACCCGCGATGGATTGACTTTTCCCTGCCGAAAAACCAGGTCGTAGCCAAATTCTTCGATGCGCCAGACCAGCACAAGAAACAGGAGTTCTTCCATCAGTTGCTGCTTTCGGTTGAGCTGTATTTGCGGATGCACTCGAAAGAGTACAGTGACAAGGCCAGGAGAAAGATGATTATGCAACTACCGCCGATCATCACTTGGGATCTAGCTCTTGCACAGCGTTGGTTGGAGAATATGGACATCACCAAGACTCGGACGTCTTCCACCCAGAGCACCTTTAGTTTCGAGCTGAAAAGTAAGAAGAGACAAAAGGAGGCGTTGAGAACGTTCGCGACGACCTTGAAGTGGCCAAACATGGATGAGGTCGACTACGTCCTGGACGAGACAGACATGAAAGAGAAGCCTTTGGAAGACCGCTCGGCAGATGCCATGTCTTGGTTCTCGGGCATTGTACTGCCAGGGAGGACGCTGCCGTGGCTAATCATGAATAGCTTGATTGACTGCGATCGGGACACAGGGGATGGGCTCAAATTCTTGACCCACATGCAGCCCTCTTCGGGCTTCCAATATCGAGCAAATACCTACTGGTCAGCCCAATGCATAGTTGGTAAAGTTCTAGGAGCTGCTCGAGGTGTGAACCAAATTGCAGGATGGGTGGGTCCCTGCATCTACACGCCGGATCTGAAGCGGACAGAATGCGTCAAAGTGAAGCAACTTGCCTCGCTTGATCCAAAGCTCGATTCGAGCGACGTCGATTCAATGGGTGAGCGAACAAATCCGCTGGGTCCGATAGATGATAGCTATCCCGTCGATGATTACGAGGTACCGATGCCCGACACGGAAGATGTGACGGACTTGATCAGGATCGAGAAACTCGGTTTCAAAGCTGCGAAAGAACAACCGTCATCGACCAGAAATATTCCTGGCGCGCCGCTAGTATTCGATGCTGCGATATTCTTCGCATGTGGCGGGAAGAGCTGGCCGATGAAGCTGAAATACGACGTCGACTTCATCAACGCTTTTCCCTGCCATCAAGGCCCTCACGGTAGGCATCACCAAAACCACGGCCAAATTGCAAATTACTGATATTCTGCAGTCCTCTTCTACGACTTCACGTACAAGTCCATCAAGATTGACGACGGCCTCGTAGACATCCACGACTGGGGTCGCCAGTCTGGACGCATCTCCCGTCCTACTTCGTCACGCTCTTCGCCAGGAAAGAAGGCCTTGGTACTTGCGAACGGTGAGGTCAAGACAGCCCATGAACAGGTGACCAAAGTGCTCGTAATCGAGGCCCTTGGGGTCAGCGACAACGAAGTCTTCGCGCGAGCCTGGTGCGCAAGCCATGGTCACAGTGCGATCGTAGCCAACATCAAGGAGACGTGCATGGCATGTGCTATTCGAGAAGCATACGCGGCGTGCGTGTCGGTTGTCATTCTCACCGAGGGAGGCAGCGTCAAGGAGAATGATGCAGAAGTCCCGGAGCGTGTGGAGCGCATCTCCATACCCGGAAGCTTCTGGTAGCTTGCATTCAGGCAGCGTCGTGCTTCGGCATATTTGACCTGTCACAACCTTTTCAGCACACTTGTTTAATTTGTTTTGGTTGGGGTTAGGACTTGCTGGAGTTCATATTGGCATTTACGGGTGTGGCATATGTCCAAGACAGGTACTGGGACGGTCCTCGGACTCTTGGTGTGGTGTTTCCTAACTAACGGCTGTAACTTTACGACTGCATGTGGCATGGGAAGGGAATCGTCGTCACGAGTATGAACATGTATCTATGCATCACGAATACATGAGCTAGACACGTTTGAAGTGCACACTGCGTACCATTTGCTGCTGTACTTGGTTACTTGGTGTCCAAGCGCAAAGGCTGCATGCAATCAATGTGATGGGAGGGGCCGTGCGCCTAGGGCTGTGACGTCTGCGCCTGCGGTCCTCGGAAGATGTGTCTGAGCATGTGTCTACGCGCGGCGAGGTGACATTGGCTGCTTATAGAAGCTGTCGATTATCTTCACATTTGCTGATGCAGACTGGAAGAGGGCTGATTGTCTCGACTAAGCAATCCGTGATTACACATCCTGCAGGTCGTACTTTACTTTGACACACCGTCGCGGACCTCTCCGCAAAGTCTTATACATATCACATCACTTCTTATCGAGTCCCCATTAGGCTTCGGATATAGCTTGCGCGCGCTGGCCCCCCTGTGGATATTGTCTTGCAGCAACCCTGCGCCCATGCCGCCGTGCAACCGTCCTTCTTGCGCCAGCCCTGTGTAGCACGTTTCCAAATATCACCCATCTGCGCCCACTGCGCGCCATGGGTCGCTCCACCATCCCCTCTGTGCTCGTCGAGTTGTCGAACCCAAGCACGCCCGAAGCTCAGATCGCGGCCCTGCAGAGCCTGAAGAATGAAATCGTCGGCCATGAGCAGCGGAAGGAGCTCGCCGTCACACACGGCATCGTCAAGCCTCTCGCAGGCCTGCTGAGGGTTGAAGCGCGCAAAGGCGGCAAGAGGAGAAGAGGCCAAGCCAACGGACACGGCTCTGGACCCTCCAGTGAGAGTCGGGGAAGCCGTGTGGACTGGACGACCGAAGACGAATTGAGGTTCCAGGCCACGCTGGTCGTGGGGAGTCTTGCGAATGGTGAGCCCACAGCAGTTGAGAGAGACATTTCATTTGCTGCAAGATTCCGAGGCTGACACATGCGACATACAGGCGGACCAGCATTTGTTGCTCCCCTACTCTCTGGCAACGTCCTCCCTCCCTTACTCGAAGCGCTGCGCCTCAGCGAAACGCCCTCGAAGCTTGTCACCACGACCATACGGACGCTCAATCAGATCGTGGATGCAGTCGCACAGGAGAAGCCATGGGTAGACATGTCGGATACATGCTCGAGGTCAACGGTTGCCTTTGCTGTCAGCGAGCAAATCTATGCACGGCCAGTCATTGAGAACCTGGCCGAGATACTGTCGCAGCCAGCAGGGGCCCTCAACGCCAACCAGCAGATATCCTTGGCTGTTCGCCTACTGACCAAGACTTGTCAGGAGGAGAACCAGAAGAAGCTGCTCGTGGACGCTGGCATACTCGATATCTTGGCTACCAAGCTCACGGCCTTTGCTTCGTCAGACGAAGTTGAATGGAACAGTGATTCAAAC
>Ga0265780_10006982_pt1 | contig 13945 bp, 15 predicted proteins | sample P1T30metagenome_FD_192432 | JGI IMG/M metagenome (GOLD analysis project Ga0265780, IMG submission 192432) | Plant litter microbial communities from East Loma Ridge, Irvine, California - P1 T30 | ecosystem: Environmental > Terrestrial > Plant litter > Unclassified | place: USA: California... | reverse complement strand
AGCGCAGCACCGAGGCGACGCGCGGCGCGCGCCGCGACCAGAGCGCGGTCGAAAAGCTGATGGAACGCCAGCACGCCGCCGATCTGCGCGCCGAGATGAAGGCGCTCGAGGACGTGCCCGCGCGCCCAAAGAAGTAAACGGCACGCTCCTTGCATCGTGGCCGGCGAACCCTGTCCACGAAAGCGGCCTGACCCTTGACCACGATCGCAAGCCTTCTCCTGACGACGGCACCGGGCGCGATGCTGCCGGGCGCCGCCTCGCCCGTGCCGGGCGTGGCGGGCGCGAGTGGCGACTTCCTGAAGCTGGTGCTGCCCGGGTGCGGCGATGGAATCGCGGTCGGGGTCGCACCGGTGGCGGGCGAGGCGGGGCGGCAGGATCTTGCCGGCTCCGGCACCGGGCTGCCGCTGGTCGATGCCGTGTCGCCGAGCGGCGAGGCGGCGCTGGCGTGGCTGGCCGATGCCACCGGGGTGCCGGTGCCGCCGCCGCCGCCCGCGCTGCCGGTCGAGACCGTCGTGCCTCCGCCGCCGGTCGCGGCGAAGGTGGCGGTGACCGCCCCGGCGCTTGGCGAAGCGACGGCTACCGTCCGGCCGCGGCTGCGGGTCCTCACGCCGGATGTACCGGTGCAGGTGCCGGCGCGCGATCAGGTCGAGCCGCTCGCCGATGCCGATCCGGCTGTGCCGACCGAGGCGGATGAGGATGATGCCCCGCTCGCCAGCCCGACGGTCGTCGTTGCGGGGCCGGTCGCAGCCGTACCGCTCGCGCCAACGCCGGACATGGTCGCCGCGGCACCGGTCGCCGCGCCGACGACCGTCACGCCGGAGCTGACTCAGGCAGCCGTGGCGGTCGCTCCGACGAATGCGCCGCTGCGCGGCCGCGAGGCGCTTGCGGTCGACCGGCGGCCCGCTCCCCACGCCGACGCGCCGTTTGCACCTGCGAACCCGTCGCAACGGTCGGAGGCTACGGCCGGCGCACCGGTGGCTGCTCAGACCGACGATGCTCCTGTCGCAGACGCCACAGCGACGCCGCCCACGCCGACGTCGGCACCCGCAGCGATCGTAGCGCCGCGAGGAACGGCGGCACCCGCTGCCGGCCGGGCGCGTTCGCTTCCGCCGTCGACAGCCGTCCCGCCGCAGACCGCTTCCGAAGCGCCGCAACAGCGCAGCGCGCCGGCCGCGAGCGTTTCACCGGCTCCGCCACCGCCTGTGGCGGCCGCTGCCCGAGCAGCGCGCCGCGACGCCCCCCCAGTAGCCGAGATCAGCGCCGACACCGCCGCCGCGATCGTCGCCGACGCCGCGCCGCGGATCGCGCAACCGGTCGTACCCGAACGTGTCGCGTCGTCGCCGCTCGCCGCCACGCCGGCCCCGACCAACGCCGATGCGCCGGTCGCTGCTGCGTCATCGACTCTCCGTACCCCCGAGGTGACGTCGGCCGCGCCACGCCGCGCCGCGGTTGCCGCGCGCGCTATGCCGATTGAGACTGCGCCGGCCGTTCCGCCGTCCCCCGCAGCGGCCGCGCCTGTCACGGACGCGCCGGTCACGCCCACGCTTCCCGCCGCCGCGCGCCCGGCCGCAGCGCACGCCGGCGAAGCCCCTTTGCCCGCCACTTCGCGTGGCGAGGCCGCGCCACGCGTTGTCGAGACTCCCACGACCCCGGTCCTCGCCACCCCGCTCGCCGAGCGCGCGCCGGCTTCGACGCCTGCGGTGATCGCGAGTGCGGCGGCGGTGCGCGTCGATACGCCCGTCCTAACGCCCGTGACGATGCCGCCCGCCCATGTCGCCGCTCCGGTGACGCCGCCGATCGCGAGCGCCGCCGCTCTCCTGCCGCAGCCCATCTCGGACGTCGTCGCACCCACGTCGCCGCCGCTCGCCGGCACGGCTGCACCGCTGGCGACGCCGACCGCCCCCGGGACGAGTGTCGACGCCCCGGCGGCAGATAGCCCTGCCCCGCCGGCCGCACCTGGCGAGTCGTCACCGATCGTGCGCGAAGTGGCGCGCCCTTCGCCCGCCCCGCTCCCGGTCGCTGGCGACGCAGCGCCCGCGCCGGCGATCGCCAGCGCCGCGCGCACCTTCGCCGAGGCGATCCACCGCGCGGTCACCGCCGACGACCGCGCGCGCCCCGCCGATCCGACCGCGCCGGTGAGCCAGCCGCAGGCGACCGCCGCGATCTCCGCCGCCGCGGTCACCGCGACCGGGCAGGCGCAGCAGCAGACGCTCGACATGCGCCAGCCGCACTGGCCCGCCGCGATGATCCAGCACATCGAAAAGCTGCGCGACATGGCCGACGCCAATGACATGCGCATCCGCGTCGTCCCCGACGCGCTTGGCGCGATCGACGTCGCGCTGCGCCGCGAGGGCGACACGGTGCAGGTCCAGCTCACCGCCGAGCAGCCGCAGACGCGCGCGATGCTCGCCGATGCGCAGCCGCGGCTGACCGAAATGGCCGAGGCGCGCGGGTTGAAGCTCCACCATGCGCAGACCGGCGGCACGGCCGCGCAGGGCGACCGCCAGCCGTCGCAGCACCAGCAACAGCAACAACGCGCCGCGCCGGTTCCGGCCGCGCCGCCGTCCGCCCGTCGCGCCGCCACCGCGGACGCCGACGACACCGAACACCGAATCGCGTGATTGAGGGAATCGAACGATGAGTGACGCTCCGGCCGCAGACGCCGCGCCCAAGAAGAAGGGCAAGTTGAAGATGATCGTGATCGGCGCCGTCGGCGTCATCGTCCTGCTGGGCGGTGGCGTCGGCGCCGGTCTGTATGCCGCCGGATCGGGTATGGTCGGCGGCGGCGGCAAGCCCGCCGCGCACGACGACCCCAACAAGCCCAAGCTCGTCCCCAAGAGCGAGCAGAAGCATCCCGGCGCGGGTGCTGAAGGCGGCGAGGGCGGCGAGGGCGGCCACGGCGGCGGCGAGGGCGCGGCCGAGGGCGGCGAGGGTAGCGAGGGCGGCGGCGAGGCGCATGGCGCGCCGACCCCCGAGGGCCATGGCGGCGAGCCCTATGCCTCCAACTATTTCGCGATGGAAAAGGAGTTCACCTCCAACCTGCAGGATTCGGTGCACTTCATCCAGATCGGGCTCGCGGTATCGACGCCCTATGACGACAAGGTCATCACGAATCTGAAGACCAACGATATCGCGATTCGCTCGGCGATCCTGCTGACGCTCGGCGACACGCCCGAGGATCAGGTGTTCACCGGGGCCGGCAAGGCGCAGCTGCAGAAGCGGCTCGTCGCGACAATCAACCAGGTTCTGCGGGAAAAGGAAGGGTTTGGCGGGATCAGTAACGTCTACTTTACCACTTTCGTGGTTCAGTGAACGTAGATGGTTAACAGGCCCGCCTCCCCCGACGCCGGATTCGATTCCGGTACGCCGATCGGCACCGCTGCCGCATTGGGCGGCGGGTCGGGCGCGCCTGCCAAGCTGCATCCGTTCGGCGACCTGCACACGTTGCAGCATCTGTCGGCGCGCGCCGCGCGCGGGGTGCGGCAGACGTTCGAGAGCTATTGGCGTGCCGAGACGCGCGCCTGGGCCGAGCCGCTCGAGGTGCTGCGGCTCGCCGACTATCGCGCGGCGCGCGGCGACAAGCTGACCGCGTGGCTGCCGCTGTCGATGGACGGCCGCCCGGCGCTGTGCGTCGTCGACAGCCAGTTCGTCGTCGAGATCATCGACCTGTTCTTCGGCGGCACCGGCGACGTCTCGCCGGTACTCGCGCTCGAATTCACCCCCGCCAGTGACGTGATCCTTGCGCGCATCGCCAAGGCGCTGGCGCGCGCGCTGGAAGTGGCATGGGAGCCGCTGGCGCGCGCGCGCTTCACCGCCGAGCCGTTCGAGCTGGGTGGGAACATGGTCCCCGGCGTCGAAGCCGACGAGGTGGTGATCGCCACCCGCTTCGCGATCGCGCGCGGCAGCGCCAAGCCGGCGTTCGTCGACATCCTCTATCCGGTCGCGACGCTGAAGCCGCACACGGTCGCGCTGACCGGCAAGGTCGTCGCCAAGCCCAGCGAGGTCGACGCCGAATGGCGCACCCAGCTGACGCGCGCGGCGATGGGCGTGCGCTTCCCGGTCCGCTCGGTGCTCGCCGAGCCGACCATCCCGCTCTCGCGGCTCATGGATCTCAAGGAAGGCGACATCATCCCGATCAGCTTCGGCGCCGACGTGCCGATCGTGGTCGGCGGGATGGCGCTGGGGCTGGGCACCGTGGGCACGTCCAACGGCCGCGCGGCCATTCGCATCTCCAAGTTCGAAGGACCCCTGCAATGAACGACATGACCGGCGGATTTGCCATCGACGCCGCCGTCGCCGCCAACCTGCGGCTGCTGCAGGGCGTCGACGTCAAGCTGACCGTCGAGATCGGCTCGACCACCTTGTCGCTGCGCGAATTGCTCGCGCTGGGCGAATCGAGCGTGATCGAGCTGGACCGGCAGGCGGGCGAGCTGCTCGACGTGCTGGTCAACGGCACGCTGATCGGGCGCGGCGAGATCGTCACGGTCGGCGAGCGCTACGGCGTCAAGATGACCGAGCTGGTCTCGCCCGAGAAGCGCGGCTGAGGGGCACGCACGCGATGATGTGGACCTATATCCTGAAGCTGGTCGTGATGCTCCCGCTGGTCTGCGGGTTGATGATCGGCTGCCTGTACCTCTGGCGCCGCCTTGAATCGCGGATGCCGGGCAAACCGTCGACGCGCGGCATCGCGGTGCGCGAGACGATGATGATCTCGCCGGGCGTCAAGCTGGCGGTGGTCGATTTCGAGGGGCGTCGCCTGCTCGTCTCGGTCAACCGCGCCGGCGTGACGCTGGTCGACAAGGCCGAAGGGCGCGTGCCGGTGGAGCCGGTCGCGTGAGCGCCTCGGCGATGCGCAGCGGCGCGCTGATCCGCCCGCGCGCGCGCGCCGCCGGACGGCGCTCGCACCTGATCCTCGCGCTGCTCGCGATCGTCGTGGCGCTGTGCGTCGCGATGCCGGCGCTGGCGCAGAACTTCCCCGCCCCGTCGCAGCCGGCGGTGCAGGGCGCGCCGGCCGCGCCCGCGCCGGGTGTCGGCGACGCGGTCGACCGCGCGCTCGGGCAATTGTCGCGCGGCGATGCCGGCGCGCAGAACAACAACGGCTCGCTGTCGCTGTCGCTGCAGGTGCTCATCATCATGGGCCTGCTCACGGTGCTGCCGGGCATCGTGCTGATGATGACCAGCTTCACGCGGATCATCATCGTCCTGTCGATCCTGCGGCAGGCGATGGGGCTGCAACAGACCCCGCCCAACCAGGTGCTGATCGGCCTGTCGCTGTTCCTCAGCTTCTTCATCATGGCGCCGGCGATCAACCAGATCAACACGACCGCGATCCAGCCCTATTCGCAGGGCCGCATCGGCGGCACCGAGCTGATCCAGACCGCCGCCGCGCCGCTCCACGCCTTCATGGCCAAGCAGACGCGCGTGAAGGACGTGACGATGTTCGCGCAGATGGCGAAGTCCGGTCCGTACGCGACTCCGACCGACATCCCTTATTCGGTGCTGCTGCCGGCGTTCGTCACCTCGGAGCTGAAGACCGCGTTCCAGATCGGCTTCCTGCTGTTCCTGCCGTTCATCGTCATCGACCTGGTCGTCGCCACCGTGCTGATGGCGCTCGGCATGGCGATGCTCAGCCCGACGATCATCTCGCTGCCGTTCAAGCTGCTGCTGTTCGTGCTGGTCGATGGCTGGGCGCTGACGATGGGCAGTCTGGCCAACTCGTTCGCCACCTAGCCCGTCATTGCGAGCGCAGCGAAGCAATCCAGTGTTTCGCGCGCCGCCCTGGATTGCTTCGCTACGCTCGCAATGACGAGTGTGGGACCGGAATGAGAGAGTAGCTCATGCAACCGCTCGTCGACGCCGATTACTTCCTGACCGTCGCCAACCAGACCATGTGGGTGCTGGCGCTCGTCTCCGCGCCGATCCTGATCCCGGCGTTGCTCTCGGGGCTGATCCTCGGGATGGTGCAGGCCGCGACCTCGATCAACGAGCAGACGCTGAGCTTCGTCCCGAAGCTGATCGTCGTCGCGGTGTCGATCATGGTGTTCGGCGCGATGATCCTCGGGCTGCTGAGCGACTTCACGACCGAGATCTTCGCGCGCATCCCGGATCTGGTTCACTAATCTTGCGCCAGCCTCTCCCCTTCACCCCGGCCCAGGCCGGAGTCCAGAGCCACGCAGAACCGCGCTTGCGGCGCTGGACTCCGGCCTGCGCCGGGGTGACGGAAGAGATAGCCGCGCTGCGGCAAAGCCGCGTCGTCGGACGGACGCATGGCGTCCGCCGACCGCGCTTGCTCCTGTGGCGCGCAGGATGCGCGCGCTCGGAGCCGACGCAATGTTAGGCTTCGGCCTCTCCATCGAACCGCAGCTCTGGGCGCTGATCTTCGTGATGATTCGCGTGGGCGCGGCGTTCATCGCGGCGCCGGTGTTCGGCAACGTTTCCGTGCCGCTGCCGGTGCGGATCACGCTCTCGGGCGCGGTCGGGGTGCTGGTGCTCGGCACCACGTCGATCCAGCCGCCCGCGACGATCTTCGCGTTGTCGACCTTCGTCGCGGTCGCGGCCGAGGCGCTGGTCGGGCTGGCAATGGGCTTCATCGTCCAGATCGCCTTCGCCGCGCCGCTGATCGCGGGCGAGATCATCGGCGGGTCGATGGGGATCGGCTTCGCCAACATGATCGACCCCAATTCGGGCCGCTCCAGCCCGGCGATCGGCCAGTTCCTGTCGATCCTGCTGACCCTGTTGTTCCTGTCGCTCGACGGGCATCTGGTGCTCGTCGACATGGTGGTGAAGAGCTACACCGCCTTGCCGCCCGGCGCGGCGTGGATGAACGCGGCGCAGCTGCGCGATATCGCGCTGTTCGGCGGCTATGCGTTCATGGCCGGGCTGCTGCTCGCGCTGCCGGTCGGTTTCCTGCTGCTGTGCCTCAACCTCGTCATGGGGATGGTGTCGCGTTCGGCGCCGTCGCTCAACCTGTTCTCGATCGGCCTGCCCGCCAGCCTCGCGGTCGGCGTCATCAGCCTCGCGATCGCGCTGCCCGCGATGGGCGATTACATGCAGGTGATCGTCCGTGAGGGCCTCGCCGCCGCGCAAAACCTGGTGCTCGGCTGATGTCGGAGGGAGGCGACAAGACAGAAGCCCCAACCCAGAAGCGTCGCGACGACGCCAAGGAGAAGGGCGACGTCCTCAAGAGCCGCGACCTCGCGACCGCGTTTGTCGTGCTGGCCGGCATCACCTGGATCATGTTCTTCGGCCCGGCGCTGCTCGCCGCGTGCCGCGAGGTGATGGCGGCGAGCTTCAGTTTCGGGCGCGCCGATGTCGAGGACTTCCAGCCGTGGCGCCCGCTGGTGCAGGCCGGGTGGAAGCTTGCCGCGCCGCTCGGGACTTTGTTCGCGATCACGATCGCCGCCGCGATCGCCAGTCAGGCCGGGCTCGGCTCGCTCAGCTTCAACGCCAAATTGCTCGCGCCCAAGGCGTCGCGGATCAATCCCGGCTCGGGGATCATGCGCATCGTCGGGATGCAGGGCTGGATCGAGCTGGGCAAGTCGCTGCTCAAGGTGACGTTGCTCGGCGCGATCGGCGCGTGGATGCTGTGGCAAACCGCGCATTTCAGCTTCGGGCTCGCCGCCTCCAACCTGCCGGTTGCGCTCGCCGGGCTGGGGTCGACGCTGACGCACGTCCTGCTCGTCATGGCGATGGGGCTGGTCGCGATCGGCATGATCGACGTCCCGACCCAGATCATGCAGCTGCTCAAGAAGCTGCGCATGACCAAGCAGGAGGTAAAGGACGAGCATAAGGAGAGCGAGGGCAACCCCGAGATGAAGGGGCATATGCGCATGAAGCAGCGCGAGATGCTGTCCGGCGGCATGCACAAGGCGCTCGATCAGGCGCATGTCGTGCTCACCAACCCGACGCATTTCGCGGTCGCTTTGCGCTACGAGCGCGGGCGCGACGAGGTGCCGGTGGTGGTCGCCAAGGGGCGCGGCGCGCTGGCGCTCGCGATCCGCTCGGCGGCGAAGGATCGCGCGTTGCCGATCCTCGAATATCCGGCGCTGGCGCGTGCCGTCTATTACACCAGCCGCGAGGGACAGGAGGTGCGCGACGACCTGTACATCGCCATCGCCACCGTGCTGGCGTTCGTCTTCGGCCTCAATGCGCAGGCCGGCGGGACGCAGCCGCCGGTGGACGTGCCCGATACCGCCCGGTTCGACGAAAATGGTGTCCGCCAGTCATAAAGTATCGCCGCGCGCGGCCGTTTAGGAGAGCATCATGGCGACGATCAGCAGCACCAGCACGAGCGGCACGGCGACGACGACGAAAACGTCGTCGACGACGTCGACCACCAAGACCGGCACCGCGGCGTCGATCAACAAGTCGACCGCCAACTCGATCCTCACCTCGCTCGGCTCGGGATCGGGAGTCGACACCGACACGCTGGTCGGCCAGCTCGTCGACGCGCAATTCGCCGCCAAGCGCGCGCAGATCACCGCCAAGACCGAGAAGCTGACCGCCCAGATCTCGGATGCGGCGACGCTCAAGAATTTCGTCAGCGACTTCGCCAAGGCGGTCAACACGCTGGTCACCGGCGGGTCGCTCGCCACGCAGCCGAACGTCAGCGACCCCAGGGTCGCGGGCGCCACCGCGATCTCGGGCGCGCCGATGTCGGCCTCCGCCTCGGCGAACGTCACGGTCACGTCGCTTGCCACCGTGCAGACCGTCACCAGCGCCAAGCTCGGCAAAATCGACCAGTTCGGCACCGGCAAGCTGACGATCAACATCGGCACCGCCACCTACAGCGCGGGCAAGATGACCGATCTGGCGGTCGGCACCGCCAGCGACGGCAGCGCATTGTCGTTCGACGTCGACATCGCGCCGCCCAACGACACGCTGTCGGGCATCGCCGCCGCGATCAACGCCAGGAACACCGGCGTTACCGCCGCGATCATCACCGACGCCGATGGCGGCGCGTTCCTGTCGCTCAAGGGGCAGAGCGGCACCGCGCAGGCGTTCTCGATGACGGGCAGCGGCGGCACGCTCGACACGCTCAGCATCGGCAAGGACGCGACCGCGACCTCCAAGCTGTCGGTGGTCGGCCAGTCGGCCAACGCGAAATTGTCGGTCGACGGCGTGTCGGTCGAGCGGCCGAGCAACGAGATCAGCGATCTGGTCCCCGGCGTTAAGCTGACGCTCGCCGGCACCGGCTCGATGGCGTTGACCGGCACGCGTCCCGACACCGCGCTAACCAACGGCGTCAAGGATTTCGTCGAGACCTTCAACCAGTTGCTCAACGAGGTGAAGCAGCAGACCAACGCGGTCGACGGCAGCCTGCGGGCCGATCCGGCGGCCAAGCAGCTGCTGCGCAATCTGCAGGGCTTTGCGAGCAAGACCTTGCTCCCGGATGCCGCGCCGGGCACGCCCTCGACGCTGGCCGGGATCGGCGTCACCACCGACAAGACCACCGGCGAGCTGACGATCGACGACGCCGCGCTGACCAAGGCGATGAAGGACTCGCCCGATTCGATCCAGGCGATGTTCACGCCCAACAGCTTCGGCGCGACGGGGCTCAACGCCGCGATGCAGTCGCTGAAGCTGTCGTCGGGCAGCACGCTCTATGGGCTCGGCGCGACCGATCTGAAGCTGCGCAAGGCGCAGGACGACCTGACCAAGGAAAGCGCCAAGATCGACGAACAGTCGACGCGCTTCTCGGCGCGGCTGACGCAGCAATATGCCAGCATGAACTCGCGCGTGTCGGCCTATAAGCAGACGCAGTCGTTCATGAAGCAGCAGATCGACGGCTGGTACAAGTCGAGCTGATCGGGAAAGACGAGAGATCATGGCCTACGCCTCTTCCCTGCTGCGCGATCCGGCGCGCACGTACCGCGAGATCGACCTCGCCGGCCGCACCGCCGCGGCCGACGGTCCGGCGCTCGTCCAGCTGCTCTACGAGGAGCTGACGCAGGCGCTGCGCGTCGCCGCCTGGGCGGCCGACCGCAAGCAGTTCGCGACGCGCAGCGAACGCATCACCCGCGCCACCGCGATCCTGTTCGCGCTGGAGGCCAATCTCGATTTCGAGAAGGGTGGTGACGTGTCACGCGCGCTGGCGCGTTTCTACGGCGGGTGCCGGCGGCAGGTGATCGAGGCGAGCATCGGTACCGACGGCGCGCCGTTCCGCGCGGTCGCCGCCGAGCTGGAAGAGATCGCCAGCGCGTGGCGGCAGGCCCGCGCGGCATAACATACCGTCGTTGCGAGCGCAGCGAAGCAATCCAGGGCCGGATCAGGACGCCCTGGATTGCTTCGCTGCGCTCGCAATGACGAGGTGGATTACCCCCGGAACCAGTGCCGCTGCACGAACCACACCACGATCCCCGCCGCGATCACCGCGCAGGCGCCGGCGATCGCGTCGAACGCCCATGGCTCCTCGGCATAGGGCAGCCCCTTGACGTTCATGCCGTACAGCCCGGTCAGGAACGTCAGCGGCAGGAAGATCATCGCCACCATCGCGATCACCAGACTGCGCTGGTCGAGCTGTTCGGCGCGCAGATCGGTCAGCGCCTCGTGCATCAGCGCGGCGCGCTCGCGGATCGCCTCCACCTCCTCCGCCATGCGCGCCGCGCGGTCGGCGGCGGCGGCGAGGTGCGCGCGATCGTCCTCGGCCAGCCAGTCGCCGGGCAGTGTCGCCAGCCGCTCCAGCGCGGCGCGTTGCGGGCTGAGGAAGCGGCGATAGTTGATCGCCTCCGAGCGCATCCGCGTCACCGAACGGCGCAGCTCGAAGATACGGTGCGGATTCAGCTTCTGCTCGCAATCGTCGAGCCCGTCGCCGAGATCGGCGACGACCGGATCGAGGTCTTCGGTGATCGCGGTGGCGATCGCCGCGATCAGGTCGCCGGGGTCGCGCAGCTCGCCGCGTTCCATCTCTTCCTCGACGCGCGCCAGCGTCACCAGCCGCTTGCGCGACACGGTGATGACGCGGCCCTTGGTGGCCCAGATCCGGATCGAGGCGAGCACGTCCGACGTGTCGAGCGGCTCGTCGGTGCGCCCGCGCAGGTTGACGAAGGCGCCATGCCCGATCTTCTCGGCGCGTGGGCGCGTCTCGGCGGCGGTCAGCGCGTCGACGGTGAAGGGGTCGAGTCCGGCGGCGTCGCGCAGCCACGCCTGCGCCTCGGCGGCGTTGGAGGCGAGATGCACCCAGCGGAACGCCGCGTCACCCGCCAGCGCCGCCTTTGGCGCGACCTTCTCGACCGTGCCGTCGTCGCCGACGCGCCATGCCACGCCGCTCATGATCGCATCCCGATGTCGACGGTCAGCCCGGTGCCGTTCGCCGAGGGTGCATCGCATTGCTCGCGCGCGGCGTCGGCGCGCGCGCGGTCGAGGATCGCGGCGGGGACGTCGGCGCGGTGCGTGACGCGGTCGGCGGCGGCGAGCAGCCGCGCCTGTCGTAGCGTGAGGTCGTCGGGGTCCCGCGAGGCGAGCGCGAGCCGCACGACCCCGGTCACCGGCTGCCCGGCCAGCACCGCCTGCGCCGCGTCGCGTTCGTCATAGTCAGCGAGCGGATCGAGCGCCGCGCCGGGGGCGAGCGCTGCCCCGATCGCGCGCCGCCGCTCCCCACCGTCGGGCAGCGCGGCGCGTAACGCCGCACGCGCGCCATGCAGCGCCTCGGCGAGCCGCCCGAGCGAGGCAGGCAACACCGCCTCCAGCCGCTGCCGCACCGCCGCCGCCAGCCCGGCCGAGACGCCGCCGGTGCCGATCGCGATCAGCACCGGCGCGCGGTCGACGATCGCGGGCAAAGTGAAGTCGCATAGCTCGGGCCGATCGACGGCGTTGACCAACACCCCGCGTTCCTTGAGCCGCGCTACAGCGTCGTCATCGTCGGCGACGATCGCGAGCCGCGCGTCGGGATCATCCTCGCCGACGACGATCGCCCCGGCGCGTTCGAGCAAGCGTCGCTTCGGCTCCGCCGCCTCGCTCTCGCCGACGAGAATTACCGGACGGCCGTTCAGCCGGACGAAGAGCGGGAGGCTGTGGAGGGTCATGCCGCCGTTCCTCGCGCCGTCATTGCGACCCCGGCCTTGAGCCGGGGGAAGCAATCCAGCGCGTGGCGCACTGGGCTCTGGATTGCGTCGCTGCGCTCGCAATGACGAAGGAGCGTGCCTCTCTCCGACGCCGTCCTCCCGGCGGAGGCCGGAGTCCCGTGGCGAACGAAGCGTTTCATGCGGCTGCGTCCCCCAACTGGACCCGGCTTCCGCCGGGGTGACGCCAAGCGGCGGAACGCACTGCCCCTACAACCACTCCGGCACGCGCTCCGCGGCGAGGATCGTCTCCGCGGCGATCCGGTCGGCGACCACCGCATAGCGGTCGCCATCGACCAGCACCTCGGGCACCAGCGGACGGCTGTTGTAGGTCGACGCCATCGTCGCCCCATAAGCGCCAGCAGTGCGCAGCACGGCGAGGTCGCCACCCTGCACCGCGTCCATCTCGCGCGCCATCGCGAAGGTATCGCCGGTCTCGCACACCGGGCCGGCGACGTTCGCCGTCATCCGCGCGCCGCTCGGCGTCACCGCATCGACATCGTGCCATGCGTCGTACAGCGCCGGACGCGCGAGATCGTTCATCGCGGCGTCGACGATCACATAGGGATGCACCACCCCCGGCTTCACCCAGATGACGCGCGTCAGCAGCACGCCGGCATTGCCCGCGATCACGCGGCCGGGCTCGAACATCAGCTGCACGTCCCAGCCCTTGGTCACCCGCTCGACCATCGCGCCATATTCGGCCGGGGTGCGCGGATCGTCGCCGGCCTTGTAGCGGACGCCGAGCCCGCCGCCGAGATCGACGCGCGCCACCGCATGGCCCGCGCCGCGCAGCTCGTCGACCAGCTGCTTGACACGGCGATACGCCGCCTCGAGCGGGGCGAGATCGAACAACTGGCTGCCGATGTGGATCGCAACGCCCTGCATCGACAGGCCGGGCAGCGCGGAGAGCCGCGCATACATCGCCGGGGCCTGGTCGATCGGGACGCCAAACTTGTTCTCCTTGCGCCCGGTCGAGATCTTGGCGTGGGTGCCCGCATCGACGTCGGGGTTTACCCGCAGCACCGCGCGCGCGGTCAGCCCGCGTTCGTGCGCGAGCTGCGCGAGGACCACGCCCTCTTCCTCCAGCTCGAGATTGAACTGGCCGATCCCGGCCTCCAGCCCGCGCAGCAATTCGGCGCGCGTCTTGCCGACGCCCGAGAAGACGATCCCGCTCGCCGGGATGCCCGCCGCCAGCGCACGCGCCATCTCGCCGCCCGACACAACGTCCGCGCCATAGCCTTCGGCCGCGACGACGCGCAGCACCGCCAGATTGGGATTGGCCTTGATCGCATAAGCGAGATGCACGTCGGGCACCCCCGACAGCGCATCGCGGAACGCGCGCGCCTGCGCGCGGAAGGCGGCGGCGGAATAGACGTAGACGGGGGTGCCCACCTCGTCGGCGATGCGGGTCAGCGGCACGCCCTCGCACCGCAGGGTACCGTCGCGGTAATGAAAATGGTCCATGGTCACTCGCAGGAAATCGTCAGCGTGGGGGAAGGTCGAACGGGTCGGGCTCCCGTTTCTGCGAGCTTTTCAAGACTTCCCCGGTCCGCTGCGGCCGCGCCTGCACCGAGGGGGTCAGCAGGTCGGCGACCGCCGGCTGTTGCGCCGCGCCATAGGGCGTGACCGGCATCGCCTGCCCCGGCGCGGGCTTCAGCGCCTGCGTCGAGCCGCATGCGGCGAGCGGGAGCGCGGCGAGCAGCAGCAGCGCCCTCATGCGCGCGCCGCCCGGATCGCGGCGCGGACATTGTCGGGCGCGGTGCCGCCGAAGCTCCTGCGGCTCGCCACCGAGGCGTCGACCGACAGCACGCCGTACACCGCCTCGGTGATCCGCGCGTCGATCGCCTGAAGGTCGGCGAGCGCCACCTTGTCGAGCGTGCAGC
>Ga0265780_10006981_pt1 | contig 13946 bp, 7 predicted proteins | sample P1T30metagenome_FD_192432 | JGI IMG/M metagenome (GOLD analysis project Ga0265780, IMG submission 192432) | Plant litter microbial communities from East Loma Ridge, Irvine, California - P1 T30 | ecosystem: Environmental > Terrestrial > Plant litter > Unclassified | place: USA: California... | reverse complement strand
TCTCGGGCGGCATGAAGCAGCGGGTGGGCATCGCGCGCGCCTTCGCGGTCGAACCCAAGATGCTGCTGCTGGACGAACCGTTCGGCGCGCTCGACGCGCTCACCCGCGGCACGATCCAGGACGAGCTCTTGGGCATCTGCGCGGCGACGCGCCAGACCGTCTTCATGATCACCCACGACGTCGACGAAGCGATCCTGCTGGCCGACCGCATTTTCTTGATGAGCAACGGCCCCCAGGCGCGGATCGCCGAGATCGTCGTCAACACGCTGCCGGCCGACCGCAGCCGCGCCACGATCCACCGCGATCCCCAGTTCTACAAGATCCGCAATCACCTGGTCGATTTCCTGGTGCGCCGCTCGAAGATGCTGCAGCAGTCCGGCGCCGACGGCGCCGAGCCGACGGCCACCCGCATCGTGCATCCCGGCCTGGAAGACGATGCTGCGCCCTCCGCGCCCGACCATTACCCTACCCGGGCTTCGGCCTGAGCGTCCGCCCTTACCACCACCACATCGATGGAGCCCACCATGATTTCATGCCGTGAAGACGTCACCAAAATGATCTTGTCCGCCAAGGTCCGCAAGGGCATCAAATGGCGCGACGTGACCGAGGCCACCGGCCTGTCGAAGGAATGGACCACGGCCGCCTGCCTTGGCCAGATGACCTTGACGAAGCCGCAGGCCGAGGCGGTCGGCAAGATCTTCGAGCTGTCCGACGAAGCCATCGCCTGGCTGCAGATCGTGCCCTACAAGGGATCGCTGCCCACGGCGGTGCCGACCGATCCCCTGATCTACCGCTGGTACGAGCTGGTGAACGTGTACGGCACCACGATCAAGGAACTGATCCACGAAGAATTCGGCGACGGCATCATGAGCGCCATCGATTTTTCGATGGACATCCAGCGCACTGAAGACCCGAAGGGCGACCGCGTCAACGTGGTCTTGTCCGGTAAATTCCTGCCTTATAAGAGCTACTAAGCTTCGTCAGATCAGGCGCTCTCGCGCTCGCGCAGGGTAAAGCCCAGGTCGATGCGCTTGCGCTCGGGCTCCTGGCCCTTGATCACCTGCAGCAGCAGGCTGGCGGCTTCGAAGCCGATCTGGTAGCGCGGCGTGTCGATGGTGGTCAGGGAAGGCATCATCCACGCCGACGCCGGCAAATCGTTGAAGCCGCAGACGGCGATGTCCTGCGGGATGCGGATGCCGTGGCGCTGGCAGTGGTAGACGGCGCCATGGGCCAGGTCGTCGTTGCAGCAGAAGACGGCGTCGCAGTCGGGCATGTTCGCCATCATCTGCCCCATCAATTCGGCGCCGAGCGCGATCGTGGAACGTTCCGGCACCATCAGCTCGAGCCGTGGGTCGGCCAGGCCCGCCTCGGCCATCGCGGCGCGGTAGCCGTCGGCGCGCCGCAGGGTACGCTCGTCGAGCTGGGCGCCGATGAAACCGATGCGGCGGTAGCCCTTCCTGACCAGGTGGCGCGTCATCTCCATGCCGGCCTCGAATTGCGAGAAGCCGACCGATAGCGCGTCGGCATCGTCGGACAGGTCCATCATCGACACCGACGGTACCTGCGACGCTTCCATCATCTTCGCCACGGCCGGGCTATGGGCCTGGCTCGAGAACAGGATGCCGTCCGGGCTCGATTGCAGATAGGTGCGCAGCAGCTTTTCTTCCTCGGCCTGCGAATAATAGGTATTGCCGATCAGGAGCTGGTACTGGCCCGGCGCGACGGCGTCGTGGATGCCTTCGAGGACGGCGGTGAACACGGCGTTGGAAAACGACGGCACCAGCACCACGATCACATGCGATTGCGACGAGGCCAGCGCGCGCGCGGCGCGGTTGGGCACGTAGCCGAGTTCCGCCACCGCACGCTCCACCTTGACCCGGGTGACCTCGGAGACCATCTGCGGCTGGCTCAGCGCGCGCGAGGCGGTCATGATCGACACGCCGGCCATGCCCGCCACCTGCTCGAGCGTCGCCCGTCCCGTTCCCCTGCCCCTGCTGCGGCTCGTTTTATCCATGGTCATCCTGTGGTGGCTTTCTCTATTCCTGGTTCCATTCTATCAACAACGGGCGAGCCTTTTATGGGCGCCTTGGCCAGCCTGGAAACCGGCCCGAAAGTCAGTTAGTGATTTTACTGGTTTTATCGTTGTATTTTTGCTGAATTTGGAGCTCGGGCCGCAGACGGGCTCATCGGCTGTCGCTATACTTTTTCACGCCCTGTTGCCCTGTTGAAAGAACCCATATGCGCCTGAACACGCCGATCACCAATAACGAATACCAGCTGGCCGACAGCAAGACCATCGTCTCGACCACCGATTTGCAGGGCAATATCCGCTATGCGAACCCGTATTTCGTGCAGGTGAGCGGCTTCACCGAGGATGAGCTGATCGGCGCGCCGCAGAACATCCTGCGCCATCCGGACATGCCGGTGGAGGCCTTCGCCGACATGTGGCAGGCGATCCGCGCCGGGCGGCCGTGGAGCGGCATGGTCAAGAACCGCTGCAAGAACGGCGACTATTACTGGGTGTATGCGAACGTGACGCCGGTGCTCGAGAACGGCCAGGCGGCCGGCTATATGTCGGTGCGCACCAAGCCAACGCGCGAGCAGGTACGCGAGGCGGCGGCGCTGTACGCCGAATTCAAGGCCGGCAACCCGCGCGGCCTGGTATTGCGCAACGGCCGCGTCGAACACGGCGGCCTGCGCGGCCGCCTGGCTGCGCTGGGGCGGCTGCCGCTGCGCACCCAGGTCAACGGCGGCATGGGCCTGCTGACGCTGCTGCTGGCGGCGATCACGCTCGAATGCTGGCGCGACGGCCTGCCGGCGTGGACCTTGCTGTCGCTGGCCGCATCGCTGGCCATGGTGCTGGGCCTGTGGGCCAGCCTGCGCCGCAACGTGCTGGCGCCGCTGGCCGAGGCCTCGGGCTTCGCGCGGCGCCTGGCCGGCGGCGACCTCACCTGCCGCCTGGCGCCGCGCCGCGACGACGAGATGGGCCAGCTGGTGGCGGCCCTGCGCCAGTCGGCCGTGAACCTGTTCAGCGTGATCGGCGACGTGCGCGCCAACTTCGACGAGATCCGCCACGCCACCGGCGAAATCGCGACCGGCAACCTGGACCTGTCGAGCCGCACCGAGACGCAATCGTCAAGCCTGCAAGAGACGGCGGCCAGCATGGAGCAGCTGACCCACAACGTGGCGCAGAGCGCCGACAGCGTGAACGCAGCCAGCGACCTGGCGCGCCGCGCCGCCGCGACGGCCGGCAACGGCCAGCGCACCGTCATCGAGGTGGTGAGCACGATGGAAGCGATCAGCGCCTCGTCGCACAAGGTGCTCGACATCGTCGGCATGATCGACGGCATCGCCTTCCAGACCAATATCCTGGCCCTCAACGCCGCCGTGGAAGCGGCGCGCGCGGGCGAACAGGGCCGCGGCTTCGCGGTGGTGGCGGGCGAAGTGCGCACGCTGGCCCAGCGCAGCGCGGTCGCTGCCAAGGAAATCAAGGCGCTGATCGACGCCTCGATCGTCAACGTCGACAGCGGCAACCGCCTGAGCGTGGCGGCCGGCGCGGCGATCCAGGAAGTGGTGGGCGCGGTCGACCAGGTGACGCGCGTGATGGACGAGATCGCAGGCGCGACGCGCGAGCAGTCGGGCGGCATCGGCCAGGTGAACCAGGCGGTGACGCAACTCGACGCGATCACGCAGCAGAACGCGGCGCTGGTGGAAGAAGCAGCCGCCGCGACGGCGACACTGGCGCGGCAGACGGACGAGGTGTCGCAGGCCTTGCAGGTGTTTCAGTTGCAGGCGGGCGCGCCGGGACGCACCGCCCGCACTTCTATCGGCAAGCACACCATGAAATTGGCCACGGCGTAATCAACAAAAATCCCTGCTGCGCGCATCCAGCCCACCCAGCAGGTGCGACATGTCCACCAGCCGCTTGGCCACCAGGTGGCGCACTTCTCCCTGGCGCTGCCAGATGCCGTACACCCCGAGCAGCGGCGCACCCAGCACTTCGCGCCGCTGCTGCTCGACCAGGGTCGGCCACACGATCACATTGACGTTGCCGGTTTCGTCTTCCAGGGTCATGAACAGCACGCCCTTGGCGGTGCCGGGACGCTGGCGCACCGTGACCAGGCCGCAGGCACGCGCCAGCTGGCCGTCCTGGAAATCCATCAGGCTTGAAGCCGGCATGAAGCGCTGCTTGAACAGGCGCTCGCGCAGCAGCGCCAGCGGATGGCGGCCGAGCGTCAATCCCTGCGCACGGTAGTCGCCGACGATCTCTTCTCCTTCGCTTGGCGCCTGCAATGCCGGCGTCTCTTCGCGCGGCACGGTCGGGCGCAACAGATCCTTGTCGGGCGCGGCGCCCGAGGCCTGCCACAAGGCTTCGCGCCGGTGCCCGGCCAGCGAGCGCAGGGCGTTGGACGCGGCCAGCACCTGCAGGTCGCCCCGGTCGAGATGCGCGCGCCGCGCCAGGTCGGCCACGCTGTCGAAAGGCCGCACGGCGCGCGCCTGCTCGATGCGCTCGGCCGCCTCCTGCTTCAATCCGCGTTGCAGCGAGAAGCCCAGCCGCACCGCCGGCTGGCGCGAGCGGTCGACGGGGTCGTATTCTTCCAGCGCCGAATCCCAGCTGCTGACAGCGACGTCGACCGGCCGCACCTCGATGCCATGGCGGCGCGCGTCCTGCATCAGTTGCGAGGGACTATAAAACCCCATCGGCTGGCTGTTGAGCAGCGCGCAGAGAAAAGCGGCCGGCTCGTGGCACTTGAGCCACGAACTCGCATAAGCCAGCAGCGCGAAGCTGGCCGCGTGCGATTCGGGAAAACCATATTCGCCGAAGCCCTGGATCTGGCTGAAGATCGCTTCGGCGAATTCCAGCTTGTAGCCGCGTTCGAGCATGCCGCCCACGATGCGCTCGTAGTATTTTTCGAGGCCGCCCTTGCGCTTCCAGGCCGCCATCGCGCGCCGCAGTTGATCCGCCTCGCCCGGCGTGAAGCCGGCGCCCAGGATCGCCACCTGCATCACCTGCTCCTGGAAGATCGGCACGCCCAGGGTGCGCCCGAGCGCGACCTTCATCTCGGGACTCGGATAGTCGACCGGCTCGAGGCCCTGGCGCCGGCGCAGGTAGGGATGGACCATGCCGCCCTGGATCGGGCCGGGACGCACTACGGCCACCTCGATCACCAGGTCATAGAAGCGGCGCGGCAGCATGCGCGGCAACATGCTCATCTGCGCACGCGATTCGATCTGGAACACGCCGATGGTGTCTGCCTGGCAGATCATGTCGTAGGTGGCGCTGTCCTCGAGGGGGATGTCCTGCATCTCGAACACGTCGCCATAGCGCTGACCCACCAGCTCCAGGCCGCGCCGCATCATCGACAGCATGCCCAGCGCCAGCACGTCGACCTTCATCAGGCCCAGCTCTTCTAGGTCGTTCTTGTCCCACTGGATGACGCTGCGGTCGGCCATCGTCGCGTTCTCGATCGGCACCAGGCGCGAAAGCTTGCCCTTCGCGATCACGAAGCCGCCCGGATGCTGGGACAGGTGGCGCGGGAAGTTCAGCAGCGACTGCGCCAGCGTGGCCCACTGGCGCGACAGCGGCGCCTCGGGATCGAGACCGCTTTCGGCCAGGCGGCCCAGCAGATCGGCGCGGCTGTCGAACCAGTGATGGGTCTTGGCCACCTTCTCGACGATGGCAAGGTCGATGCCGAGCGCCCGCCCGCTGTCGCGCAGTGCGCTCTTGGGCCGGTAGCTGATCACCACCGCCGCCAGCGCCGCCCGCTGGCGGCCGTACTTGTTGTAGATGTACTGGATGACTTCTTCGCGCCGCTGGTGTTCGAAGTCGACGTCGATGTCGGGCGGCTCGTTGCGCTCGCGCGAGATGAAGCGCTCGAACAGCAGGCTGGCGCGGGCCGGGTCGACCTCGGTGATGCCGAGGCAGTAGCACACCGCCGAGTTGGCGGCCGAGCCGCGGCCCTGGCACAGGATGTGCTGCGAGCGCGCGAAGCGCACGATGTCGTACACCGTCAGGAAGTAGTGTTCGTAGCCCATGTCGGCGATCAGTTCGAGCTCGTACTCGATCTGGGCCTGCACCTTGGCCAGCACGCCGTCGCGGAAGCGCCGGTGCGCGCCGATCCAGGTTTCGCTGCGCAGGTAGCTGCGGGCGTCGTGGCCTTCGGGCACCACCTCGTCCGGATATTCGTAGCGCAGCTCGTCGAGCGAGAAGGTGCACAGGCGCGCGATGCGCACCGTCTCGGCCAGCGCCTCGCGCGAGTAGATATTGGCCAGGCGCAGGCGCGCGCGCAGGTGCTGCTCGGCGTTCTGCGCCAGGCCGTAGCCGCAGGCGCCCACCGGTTTGCCCAGGCGGGTCGCGCTCAGGGTGTCCTGCAAGGGTTTACGCGAGCGGACGTGCATAGAGACGTGGCCCAGCGCGACGATCGGCAGGCCGTGCTGCCAGCCCACCTCTTCCACCGTGGCGCGGTGGGCGTCGTCGAAAGCGCGGTGCAGCTGGGTGAGGCCGAGCCAGGCGCGGCCCGGGAAGGTGGTGGCCATCCATGCGGCCTGGGCGTGCAGGCGGTCGACGTCCTGGGCCTCGTGGCCGGGGTATGGCGGCAGCAGGATCGCCAGGCAGTCGGGCATGTGTTGCAGGTGCGCGTACTCCTGGGCGGGATTGGCGAGGTCGTCGGGCGTGAGCAGATAGGTGCCCTTCTCGCTGCGCGTGCGGCCGATCGTGATCAGTTCGGACAGGTTGCCGTAGCCGTTGCGGTTTTGGGCCAGCAGGATCAGGGACGGGGCCGGGGCGCCGTCGGGGTTCTTGAGGTGGAAGTGGGCGCCGATGATCAGCGGCAGGTTGGCGTTTTTCGCTTCGGCGTGGGCGCGCACGACGCCGGCCAGCGAGCATTCGTCGGTGAGGGCCAGCGCGAAGTAACCCAGCTGCACCGCGCGCGCGACCAGCTCCTCGGCGTGCGAGGCCCCTTGCAGGAACGAGAAGTTCGAGAGGCAGAACAACTCGGCGTAGGGGGGCAGCGCCTGGGCCTGGGATGCCGGGGGCTGGGCGGTGGGGGTGGGCTTGGTCACGCTGGGGGGCTGTCGAACAGCCAATACTGTATAAAAACACAGTATAACCGAGCTCACTACGCCAGCGACTCAAATGTGGCGTTGAACGCGTGAGAGGCAAAGCCTCCCCACCCTACCAGCATCGACTATTCAGGCATGTGTGGGAAAGGGACGCGGCATGGGTCCGAAGGATGAGCCGGAAGGATCTTGTGTCCCCATCCGCGCACGCAGGCTGGACACGCCACCACCGTGTGCACGGCGCTTGATCGGCTGGTCGGCGCTGATCATGCGCTCATATGCCAGCATCAGTGCTGTGCCGCCCGTTGAATTGATGTAGTCGAGCATGTCCATCGTGGTCTCGTAAGCCCAGTCGGCGAAGCTCTCGCCCAGCTCGCCCCCTGCCGTCGCACCCGCACTCGTAACGCCGCCCTGCACTTTCGTCAGGATCGTCACGATGGCCCACGAAATCCCCATCCATCCATTCGTCGCAAGCGTCATGCGCAGCACCGGCATGAGGATGCCCGCCTCGTGGATCGCCTTGAGCACGCCAAGCAAGGCGCTCGCCGGCATCGCGCGGTTGCAGTCGATGGTCGCGATCAGGATCGCGATCCTGTTCATGACGCCAGGATAGCGCCGCAGAAAGCGGTACAAGGCGAGACCGATCTGCTGCTGGTCGCCGAGCAGCCGACCAAGGCCGGCCGCCAGAAAGCAGCCGCCAGTGAGCTTCCACACCACTTTCACCAGCTTCATGTCGACCGGGCCATCGAGCATCGTCGCGCTGGCGAAGGCTTGCAAATGGCTGGCATTGCCGGCCCGCGTGGGGCTCAGCAGCAGGTTGAAGCAGGTGGAAAAATTGGTGTCGTAGCTGCCGTCCACCGCAATGGCGCCGCTTGCGGTCACCGCGATGAACGGCGCTCCCGCTCCACCGATGACGCCGATATTGATGGCGCCATTGGCCTGGAGCGATGCCATCAACTGGATTGCATCCTGCGCGCTTCCGCCGGCACGCAAGTTGCCGTCGCTATCCGCACTGAGGTAGCTGCCGTCACGGCATTGCAAGGTGATGGCGGGCGCATCCTGAGCCTCGGGTACGCCGATGGTGAACACCTCGGCCGCATCGCTCGAGGTTCCGAGCGCCGTGATCTGGCCGTCGGCGGCGATCGACCAGTAACCGCCTGCCGCGGTCTGGAGCTTGATCTCGTCGCCGGCGGCGAGCGCTCCGGCCAGTGAGACGAAGTTTCTGTCAGTGGTAAACGTTGGCTCGGGCTGGGTGATCGAGACCGGCGTATCCTCGGGCACGTTGACACTCGACACCCCCGCCACGCCCCAGCTATAGACCATCGAGAACGACTTGACGGCGGCCGGCCAGGTGTCGCCGAAGGTCAGGCTGTCGGCCGTGAACGACAGGCTTCCATTCTCCACAAGTGAGGCAACCTTTTCCGTGACGTCGACCGGTCCATAGGCGGCGGCGATGATGTTCAGGGCGCGTGGATCGAGCGACGCCTGTCCGACGGGAGCGGGCGGGTCGTAGTCGATGTGCAAGGCCTGGTTCTCGGTCGTCGCGGCCATTTGCGGCTTGCGGTCGGCGTACTGGTAGACCACGTGGAGGGTCTTGCGCATGGCCGGCCAGCCATCGCCGAATACGCTACTGGATGCGGCGACGGACAGCCTGCGCCGGCTTACGCTGGCGCGGACGATGTCGGTGACGTCCTTCAGGCCATAGAAGGCGCTCAGGATGTGCAGCGGCGGACGGTAGCTGAGCGCATAGGGATTGCCCTCGACGACGATGTCGATGAATGGAATCTGGCCGCAATAGCTGGCCACGATGACGAAGGTGTTGCGCTTGCCTTTGTTGTCTTCGCCGAGCGTGGCGCTGTCGGCGACCAGGGACAAGGTTCCGGCCGAGTGATCTGCAAGGTTGCGTACCGTCGCGCTTACGTCGGCGCAGCCGAAGCTGGCGCCCCATACGGTCAGTACTGGCTGGGCGGCGGCGTCTTGCTGCGCTGGGGCCGGAGCCCGGATAGCTTGCTCGAGCTGCTGGGCGCCGATGTTCAGCGTCTGACCTTCCGAAGCCGTCGCCACGAACGTCGGGCCACCGTCATAGCGATAGACGACGGTCAGCGTCTTTTCGTGGCCAACCCAAGTGTCGCCGAACGTCTGGTTGCTTGCCAAAACAGACAGGGTCTCTGGAAAAGCCTGACGATTGACTTGCTTGATGACCTGCGCGGTGACCTGCTTGAGTCCATAAGCCGCGCCAACGATCTGCAGAACGCCTGTGCTTTGGGTAGCCATACTTGAATCTTCTTTCCGGAATGAATAACATGCTTTGCGACAATTGCGATGGAAGGCGCGACGATCTTCGTTACGTCTTCCCTCGTGGTACGCAATAGTTTGCAAGCTCCGTGCCACCCTGAAACATGGCGTGAAAGCAACAAAATCAAGGATTTAGTCGACTATTTATGCCTGTTGGGTGTAAAACAACGGGTGTTTTTACATGTCAACGAGGAAGTTGACACGCTGGTTGCCTGAATCGAAGTTAAGAATGTGTATTCGGCAAGTTTCTTTTCCTGTAGTATTTACGGCGCCTGCGCCGACCAAACGAGCCGCAAATGACTTCATCGCCTGACCTGATTGCCACTCCCAGTACCGAGCGATATCGTCTCGGTAAGCTGCTTGGCAATGGCGGTTTCGGCGACGTGCATGAGGCGTGGGATCCGGCACTGCAGCGAACCGTTGCCATCAAGCGTTTGAAGCCTGACCTGGTGCGTGACCAGCCAGACAACCTGCTGCAGGAGGCGCGCTTGGCGGCATCGCTGCGGCATCCCGCCTTCATCCAGATTTATTCGCTCGAAGACGACGGGCATAGCAAGTCGATCGTGATGGAGCTGGTTGGGGGCAAAACCCTGCATCAGCTACTTTCTACAACTAAGCTTTCGAGAGACCAGATTCTCGACATCGTCTGTCAATTGGCAGACGCGATGGCGCAGGCACATGCTGCAGGATTGATTCATGGCGATTTGAAGCCAGCCAATCTGATGATCGAACCTTCGGGGCAGTTGCGCATTATGGATTTTGGTTTGGCAAGCAAAATCGACCCGCTCGCAACCGAGTCAGGCGAAGTGCTACAAACTCAAGGCACCATTGCGTACTTGGCCCCTGAAATCTTGAATGGGAAACACCCAAGCACACTCAGTGACATTTACGCAATCGGCGTTCTGACGTACGAAATGATGCATGGGGAACGTCCATTTGCGCATCTGCACGGCCTAGCGTTGGCTGCGGCTCAAGTCCAGTCATCTTGTGCGCAATGGACCTTTGCTTCGGATGCAGATCAGGATATGGTCTCTTTTGTACGGGCTATGTGTGCGCCAGATCCGAATGCTCGTATGCCGACAGTAGTAGAAGTCCGGCAGATTGCACACGAATTACTGGAACCAAGAGTATCTAAACCACCGGCTCTGTCCTCCTCTCTGGCGGCACCCTCATTATCTACACGGCCGCCTACTGCATGGCGAAAAACGATATATGGAGTCATGGCAGCATTGTTATTACTGTGCGGCACAACATATTTGATATCTTCATTAGATATTACTCGCCAATGGCTACCTCCAGTTTCCGATGCGGCGCGAATGTCGAATGGCATGGCCGCACTACGCCAGTTCGACCGTGACGGCAGCTTGGATATCGCCATCGAAAATTTCAGATCTATTTTAAACAAGCAGCCAAATCATGCGGCTGCGGCTGCTGGAATGGCCTTAGCCTATGCATTGCGCTATGCAGGCGATCGTAGCGACGAAAGCTGGTTGCAACGCGCCGACGCTAGTGCACAAGCAGCGTTAGCGTCGAATGATCAGTTGGCACTGGGTTTTGCCGCGAAGTCATTTGTGCGTCAACAACAAGGCAAAAACGAAGAAAGTCTACGACTTGCACAACAAGCTTTACAGCTCGACCCGTCGAACCTGTTCGCACTTAACACAAAAAATGCAATCTTGACCCGCATGCAACGGTACTCGGAAGCCGAACAGGCTATCGAATCTGCTCGCCTAACACATCCCAAAGAACGTCTGTTTATTGATCAACTAGGCGGACTTCGCTACCGCCAAGGCAACTATACCGCTGCCGAACAAGCATTTCGTTACAGCATTCAAGTTGAACCAGATGCAGTAGCTGCCTATGCTAGCTTAGCCGCTTCGTTAGTACGACAAGGCCGAAGCGATGAAGCATTACAGGTCCTGCAGCAAGGTCTTCAAGTGCGTCCTAGCGGACAACTTTATACAAATTTGGGAACTGCCCTATTCAATCGAGGCGATTACATTACCGCTGCCAAAGCATTTGAGCATGCTGTCTCATCAAAAGGCAGCAGCATCGCGTACTTGCGATGGGCAAACTTGGCCGACACCTTGCGATGGATTCCTGGCCGAGAAAGGGATTCACAACAAGCCTATCGCAAAGCAGCTATCTTGATAAAGCCGTTGCTGGCACGAGCCCCGAGCGACAGTACTCTAGCTTCGCGCATGGGATTGTATGCAGCGAAACTTGGAGACAAAGCTACGGCGTTGCTATTGAGCCAGCAGGCTGTAGATTCGACCCCTGACAATTCGGATATTCGCTTCCGAGCAGCAGTAGCGTATGAGCTCATAGGAAAACGCGATGCTGCACTCGCAGAACTGAAGAGCGCACAGAAGCTTGGCTATCCTACGAAATTAATCGGCACAGAGCCCGATTTATTGGTACTGCGGAGCGATCCGCGGTTTGATTTACTTCGGATGGAAAGGGAATAATGACACAACCATTGATGACGTTAACAGCGCGTCTTGACGTCAACCAAGTAGATGACGGTATCGACTGGCTATTTGCCGATATTGATTCATTTGACAATGCTGATCGCTCCTCGGGAGATCCGCATTGGAACCGAGATATCGAATTCTCGGCTGGTCAACAATTCCGAATTGCCATCACGGCAAGCGACAAGGAAAAAACCGGAGTTGAATCCATTGAGGTGGTCGATTGCTGCATTATAACGCTCCCACAAATCCTATGCTGCGGGAAAGGGGAACGCACCCGCTATGCGCCACCCTCGTTATTTGTGGATGAAGATGGCAAGCAGCTGGGTGCCTTGTATCCGATCGCCCCTGCCGCTTTTTCTGAACATAGCACCGGAATTGATCCAACGGGCGGACGCAGAATTACGCTCCTGTGGAACGGCCATCTTACTGTAGGAAAATACAATGGCTTCTGGGAGCTTTCTTTCTACGTCACGATTCGTATCAAGCGCACCGGTGAGGATGAGTCACAGTTGCGAGTATTTTGCTTCGATCCTGAAAGCGAGGTTGGAAACGGTATCGACCCACCGTGAGATTGCAATGATCACACACCTTGACCAAGGCCCAAAAGTCCCAAGTGACGCTTTAACGCTTCCGCAGGCGTCATAAGCCTTGAAGCACACCGCTGGAGATCACCCTCACAAGCACTCCAAGCAGCTCGAATTTCAGCTTCCGAAATATCCGCAGGAAAACGGATACGAGGGTGAGCCTCCAGCAATTTATAAACCGTAGGCCGCGAAATCCCCAACGCCTTGGAAGCGGCCAGAATCTGCCACTGACTTTTTTCCATCGCGTCTAAGAGATCGTCGTCGCTCAACTCGGATACCTTGCGCCGCACCGGCCTCAATGCAGCAGGCGACGAAGAACCCGCAGCAGAATTGGCACGGCCAACCACCGGCAACGCGTTCACATGCAACTCCACCCCCTGCTCCAACACCGGCACTTTCCCCGCCTCCAAATCCAGCGCCACCCGCCGCATCGCATGCGCCAGTTGCCGCACATTCCCCGGCCAATCCCCATTGAACACCTGGCTCAGCAACTCAAACGGCAGACCCCAAGCATCCCCCGGCGTCTCCGCCTCCAGAACATGACGCACCAACACGCCAATATCCTCACGCCGCTCACGTAACGCCGGCACCCGAATCACAAACGCCTCAAGACGCCGCCGCAAAGCCTGATTGAACCCGCCCTCCCCCAGATCCTGGTCGGTGGCGGCAACGATCCGCGCATTCGACCTCGCATCCGCACCCGCCCCAAGCGGCCGATACTCGCCACTCTCCAGCACGCGCAACAGCATGGCCTGCACCGACGCCGGCGTATCCCCGACCTCGTCCAGGAACAAGGTCCCATCCTCGGCCTCGGCAAACCACCCACGCCGGCCACTGGTCGCCCCGGTATACGCCCCCTTGACCGCACCAAACAATTCCACCGCCGCCAGCGACTCACTCAAGGTCGCCATATTGATCGCAACAAACCGCCCGTTCCGACGCCCACTGAGCGCATGAATCGCCTGCGCCGCCACTTCCTTGCCGCTGCCAGTCTCGCCCAGCAGCAGCACCGGCATACTGGTCCCGGCAACCTGCGCGATCGCCTCGCGCATCTTGATCGCCCCATCGCCCACGCCGATCAAGCCGGGCATGTTCGCCGCGCGCGGCAGGCTGCGCATCAGGTGCAGGCACACGAAGACCTGGCTCCCGAGCCCGATCACGATGCCGCGCTCGAGTTCACTCGCCGTGAAGCGGTCAGTCCCGTTCGACGGCCGCCCGTTGAGCTCCAGCCCCATCTTGCCGCGCACGTGATCGATCTGGATTCCGCCCTCGGCGACGAAGCGGATATGCACCGGCTCGCGCGTGATCGAACGCTCGCCCAGCGGCGTGCCTTCATGCCCCGCGCCCGGACGTACGGAAAGCGGCGCGAACAGCGGCGCAAACCGGTTCAGCGCAATCGCGCCGCCCGCGGCCGGGCCGAGCATCTGCTCGCCGATGCGTTCGCGCTGCGGGTGCCAGAGAACCGTGATGCCAAGCACCGGCGCTGAGGCGAAGTCCTCGGCCATCCCATAGCTGGTCAGTGTCGCGTCGGGAT
>Ga0265780_10006979_pt1 | contig 13947 bp, 13 predicted proteins | sample P1T30metagenome_FD_192432 | JGI IMG/M metagenome (GOLD analysis project Ga0265780, IMG submission 192432) | Plant litter microbial communities from East Loma Ridge, Irvine, California - P1 T30 | ecosystem: Environmental > Terrestrial > Plant litter > Unclassified | place: USA: California... | reverse complement strand
TGTTTGTTGGCATTGCTGCCACCTTGATTTCTCAAGGGTCGCTCACTCAAAATACTGACCGTTACCCATTGCTGAGCAACGTATTTCTTTTTTGTGAACATTTGATAATTTAAGTAATCAAGAACCGGAGTTCCTGGCACCTTCATCAAACGCCCACACTTATCGACTGTTAATTTTTAAAGAACTTTATTCGGTGCTGCATCATCTGCCGTGTGCTTCGAAGCGTTGTGTTCGTTAGCAGCAGAGAGGCGAGATTATGAAGTGTTTCTCAGTATTCGTCAACCTCTTTTTTCTCTTCGCTTTCGCTACCGTGAGGCTGCGTCTGCGTCGAGGAGCGAGACTATAGCAAAGCCCTGGCCGTCTTGCAATGGTTTCGGTTGTGATATCTTAGCCGCCGCGTCCTGCGACCTTCTCTTACAAAGACCATGCATATTCCTACGATCGTTCCGACCGCCGATGCGGCGCTGACCCAATCCCTGGCCGACGCCATCAATAACAAGACCAAGCCGCTCGGCAGCCTGGGACGACTCGAATCGCTGGCCACCCAGCTCGGCCTGATCCAGCGGTCGACGCAGGTGAAGATCGACCAGCCGGCCATCCTCGTCTTCGCGGCCGACCACGGCGTCGTCGCCGAAGGCATTTCCGCCTTCCCGCAGGACGTCACCTGGCAGATGGTCGAGAACTTCCTGGCCGATGGCGCAGCCATCAATGTGTTCGCACGCCAGAATGGCTGCGCACTGCACGTGGTCGACGCCGGCGTGAACCACGACTTCGGCGCCCGTCCAGGCCTGATCGACCGCAAGGTAGCGAGCGGCGGCACCCGCAACTTTGCGCAGCAAGCCGCGATGTCGGCGCAGGAATGCACCACCGCGCTTGAACACGGCATGGCCCTGGTGCGCGACCTGCCCGGCACGGTCGTGGGTTTCGGCGAAATGGGCATCGGGAACACCACCTCCGCCGCAGCGCTCATGCACAAGCTGACCGGTGAGCCGGTCGTGCGCTGCGTCGGCGCCGGCACCGGTCTTCCGCCCGAAGGCATCCGCCACAAGGCCGAGGTGGTCACCGCCGCCGTCCAGCGCCACAAGGGGGCGGCCGGCACGCTCGAGGTGCTGGCCACTTTCGGCGGCTTCGAGATCGCGATGATGACCGGCGCGATGCTGCAGGCCGCCGCGCTGCGCAAAATCCTGCTGATCGATGGCTTCATCGTCACCAGCGCCCTGCTGGTCGCGGCGCGCCTGCAGCCGAGCATCCTCGATTACTGCGTGTTCGCGCACTGCTCCGGCGAACAGGGTCACGCGCTGCTGCTCGAGCAGCTCGGCGCGCGGCCGCTGCTCGACCTTGGCCTGCGCCTGGGTGAAGGCACCGGCAGCGCGCTGGCCCTGCCGCTGCTGCAGGCGGCAGCCAACTTCCTGAACCAGATGGCGACCTTCGCCTCGGCCCAGGTCAGCGAACGCTCGGCATGATGCACCAGCTACGCCTGTTCTTCATCGCCCTGCAGTTCTTCACGCGGCTGCCGATTCCGCGCTGGGTCGGCTTCGAACAGGCCTGGCTGAACCACGCCTCGCGTTATTTCCCGCTGGTCGGCCTGGTGGTCGGCGCCATCGGCGCGGCTGTGTACCTGATCGCGGCGCAGTGGCTGCCCGCGGCGGTTGCTGCGGTGCTGTCGACCGCCGCCACCATTTATCTCACCGGCGCTTTCCACGAAGACGGCTTCGCCGACACCTGCGATGGTCTGGGCGGCGGCATGACGAAAGAGCGCGCGCTCGAGATCATGAAGGACTCGCGCGTCGGCGCCTATGGTGCGATTGGCATCGTGTGCATGCTCGGCGCGAAGCTGGCGGCACTGGCGACGCTGCCGCCAGCCATTGCCACCGGCGCCCTGCTGCTGGCCCATCCGCTTTCGCGCCTGGCCGCCACCGCCCTGATCTGGCAGATGGACTACGCACGCGCGGAAGGCAAGGCCAAGCCGCTGGCGGTGCGCATGAGCGACCGGGAGTTCGGCATCGCCGCACTTACTGTCCTGCTGCCCGCGCTGGCCCTGCTGCTCTTCGGCCTGCTCGACCTGGCCGCAATCGGCGCGGGACTGTTCGCGGCCATGCTGGCCACGCGCTGGCTGGCCCGCAAGTTTACCCGGCGCCTGGGCGGCTATACCGGCGACTGCCTCGGCGCCGTCCAGCAGCTGGCCGAGGTGGCGATCTATATCGCGGTGCTGGCCACGCTCGGCCGCGGCGCGCTCGCCTGATGCGGCTGTACCTGGTGCGCCATCCACGGCCAGAGGTCATGGCCGGGCACTGCTACGGGCGCACCGATCTCGCGGCGGACGCGCACGACCTCGAACGCGTGCTGGCCATTCTCTCCAGCCAGGGCCTGCCGGGCGCCATGCCGGTCTATGCCAGCCCGCTCGTGCGCAGCGCCGCCCTGGCGCGGCGCCTCGCGCCAGCACCAGCCTTCGACGCGCGCCTGGCCGAGATGGATTTCGGCGCCTGGGAAATGCGCAGCTGGGACGCCATTTCGCGCACCGAGATCGACGCCTGGAGCGCCGACCTGCTGCACTACCGCCCTGGCGGCGGCGAAAACGTGATGGACGTGGCCGCGCGCGTGGCCGGCTTCTACGCGGATATCCAGCTGACGCCACATGCACAAGCCCTCGTCATCTGCCACGCCGGCGCCATGCGCCTGCTGCACTCGCTGCATCTCGGCGGCACGCTGGCACAGGCCGCGCTGCGTGCTGCGCAGGCACCACACCGGATCGACTACGGCGAAGTGATGCTGCTGGAAACCTGACAACGCCTTATAATGTGCGCGTTTTGGTGCTCGCGCCTGCGTTCGCAGTCGCAGTTAAACGGGAAACACGAAGCTTCTTCTACAAGCCCACGTGTGCTGCCCCCGCAACGGTCAGCAAGTGCCGCAGTCGCTCCCGCGCGACGCGGCGAACCGTCTCCTCATACCACTGTGCTGGTCCAGCATGGGAAGGTCGGACGGCCATACTTGCCAGCCCGGATACCGGCCAAAAGGTGGGATCGCGCCTGCGCGATGCCGTTCAATCTGGCCTACGGGGACGTCGGCTGGTTGCCTTTGATAAGAAACTGTTCATGAACTTTCCAGTAACCCGGCAAGCCGCCGCGGTCTCGCTCGCCCTCGCCATCATCTCGTCCAGCGCATTTGCAGACGGGCCGATCCCCGCCGACAGCGTCGTCGTCACCGCGACCCGCACCCCACAGCGCGCCGTCGACGTCATCGCCGACACCACCGTCATCGACGCCGAAGAGATCGCGCGTTCGGGCGCCGGCTCGGTGGCCGACATCCTGCAGCGCCAGCGCGGCATCGAAATTTCGCGCAACGGCCCGGCCGGCACCGCCACCAATGTCTTCATCCGCGGCGCCAACGCCAACCAGGTCGTGGTCCTGCTCGACGGCGTGCGCATCGGCTCGTCGACCACCGGCACCGCCAGCTGGAACGCGGTGCCGCTCGGTTCGATCGACCGCATCGAAGTCGTCTACGGCCCGCTGAGCACACTGTACGGCGCCGACGCCATCGGTGGCGTGATCCAGATCTTCACCCGCAAGGGCGAAGGCGCCCCCGTCGTCACTGGCGCGATCGGCGCCGGCAGCAATGCGACGCTGCAGGCCGATGCCGGCATCTCGGGCAGCAGTGGCGGCGACCATGCGCTCAACTACGCGTTCAGCGCCGGCTACGAGGAATCGGATGGCTACTCGTCCACGCGCCCGGGCGCGTCCGGCTACAACGCCGACGAAGACGGTTACCGCCGCCGTAGCGCGGCAGGCCGCGTCTCGATGGTGGTCGCGCCGGGCATCGACGTCGGCGTCCAGTTCCTGGCCAGCCGCCTGTTCAGCCAATACGACAGCGGCACCGCCAATTACGACGTCCACAGCGATAACGACCTGAACACCGCTGCCGTCTTCATGAGCAACCAGTTCCTGCCGAACTGGCGCAGCACCGTGCAGTTCGCGCGCTCGGAAGACAAGTCAGGCAACTTCAGCAACGCGACGGCGTCCGGCGCCAGCCAGATCGATACCCAGCAGGACGAGTTCACCTGGCAGAACAATATCGCCATCGGCCCGGACACCCTGCAACTGCTGTACAACCACCGCAAGGAAGAAGTGGAATCGATGCGCCGTTCGCGCATCACCAATTCGTATGCGGCGGCCTACTCGGCCAAGCGCGGCGACCACCTGGTCGACGTCAGCGCGCGCCAGGACCGCTCGGTCTACGGCAGCAAGAACACCGGCGCCGCCGGCTACGGCTACGACTTCGGCAATGGCCTGCGCGCCACCGCCAGTGTCGGCACGAGCTTTCGCGCCCCGACCTTCAATGAGCTGTACTTCCCTGGCTACGGCCTGCCGACCAACAAGCCTGAGAAGGGACGCAACCGCGAAGTCGGCCTGCGCTATGACGGCAATGGCTATCAGCTGGACGCGACCTACTTCCACAATCGCCTGACCGACATGATTGTCTCGAGCACGCCGTGCCCGGACGGGATCAACCGCAGCTGCGCCTACAACGTCAACAAGGCGGTGCTGGAGGGCTTCTCTCTGGCCGCCAATACGCGCCTGATGGACGTCGACCTGCGCGCCAGCCTCGATTGGCAGGACCCGCGCGACGAGACCACCGGCAAGCAGCTGGCGCGCCGCGCGAAGAAGCACGCCGCCTTCGCCGCCGACTACACCGTGGGCACGCTCAAGAGCGGCGCCGAACTGACGGTGTCGGGCGAGCGCTTCGACGACGCCGCCAACGCGCGCCGCCTCGGCGGCTACGGCCTGCTGAACCTGTACACCACCTGGCAGTTCACGCCGGACTGGTCGCTGCTGCTGCGCCTCGATAACGTCGCCGACAAGCACTACGAAATCGCGCGCAACTATGGCACCAGCGGCCGTACCTGGTTTGCCGCGCTGCGCTACGGCATCCGTTAAGCTATAGCACCACGCCCGCGGCAGCCATGCCGCGGGCTTCGATCAATCGACAGGGCCAGCATGCAAGCATCCGTCCCGCCAATGCGCCAGCGCGCCACGCTCATCGTCGGCGCCATGCTGGCGGTGTCCATCGCCATCCTGCTGTTCGCGGGGATGACCGGCTCGATCCGGGTCCCGCTTGCGGACATGCCCGACGCCCTGCGCCAGCTGCTGCTTGGCCGGCCCGAATCGCTGGCAGCATCCCTGCTCGAACTGCGCGCCAGCCGCGCGCTGGTGGCCTTTGCGACCGGCGGTGCGCTGGCCCTGGCCGGCCTCATGATGCAGGCGCTGCTGCGCAATCCGCTGGCCGACCCGTATGTACTGGGCGTCTCGTCCGGGGCGTCGGTCGGCGCCCTGCTGGCCCTGATGCTGATGGCGTCCACCCTGGTGATCGACGCCGCCGCGCTGTGCGGGGCGGTCGGCGTCGCCATGCTGCTGTATCTGCTGGCGCGGCGCGACCTGCGCGGCGGCCAGGCAGCCGAGGGCGGCGCCTCGATGCTGCTGCTGACCGGCGTGATCGTCTCGGCGCTGTGCGCCTCGATGATCACCCTGATGCTGTCGATCGCGCCCGAGGGGCGCCTGCGCAGCATGATCTTCTGGCTGATCGGCGACCTGGCCGGCGCGCCGCTGCGCCTGGCGCCATGGCTGGTGCTGGCCGGCGCCCTGTTGTACGCGATGCGCAATGCGCGCGCCATGAACATGGTTGCGCTGCATGCCGAGAACGCGGTGACGCTGGGCGTGCGCGTGGGTGCGCTGCGCAAGGGCCTGTTCTTTGTCTCGGCGCTGCTCACCGCGAGCGCCGTCACCAGCGCCGGCTCGATCGGCTTCGTCGGCCTGATCGTGCCGCACGCCTGCCGCTTCGCCTTCGGGCCCGACCACCGGGTGCTGGTGCCGGCCTCGGTGCTGGCCGGCGGCGCCTTCCTGGTGCTGTGCGATACGCTGGCGCGCACCATCGTCGCGCCGCAGCAGTTGCCGGTCGGCGCCATCACGGCCATGATCGGCGCGCCGGTCTTCCTCTACCAATTGCACCGGCTGCGCAAATGACCACAATCGCCACCCACGACCTGTCACTCTCGATCGGTCCGCGCACCCTGGTGCAGGGCTTGAACTGGCGCGCGCAAGCAGGCGAATGCTGGAGCATCATCGGCCGCAACGGCGCCGGCAAAAGCACCCTGCTGCGCACGCTGGCCGGCCTGCAGCAGCCTGCTGCCGGCGCCGTGGAAATCCGCGGCCGCGCCCTGCGCGACTGGCCGCTGACGGAGCTGGCGCGCGAACGCGCCTTCCTCGCCCAGTCCCGCCACGATGCGTTTGCCTACAGCGTCATCGAAAGCGTGCTGTCGGCGCGCCACCCCTATCATGCGAATCGCTATTGGGAAGGCAGCGACGACCACCAGGCCGCGCTGGCCGCGCTGGCGTCGATGGAAGTGGCCGACCTGGCGGCGCGCGACGTGCGCACCCTGTCCGGCGGCGAGCGCCAGCGGGTGGCGATCGCCGCCCTGCTGGCGCAGCAGACGCCGCTCCTGCTGCTCGACGAACCGGCCAATGCGCTGGACCTGGCGCACCAGGTGAGCGTCATGGGCTTGCTGGCGCGCCTGTGCCGCGAGCAGGGCAAGACCGTGGTCATGATCGGCCACGACCTGAACCTCGCCGCGCGCATCTCGACCCATGTGCTCCTGCTCATGGGCGACGGCCGCTGGCAGGCCGGCAGCAACCAACAAACCATGCAGCCTTCGCTGCTGGGCGACTATCTCGGCCACCCGATCGACATGATCGAACACGCCGGCCACCGCATCTTTATCCCGAAGGAGTGTCCCGCATGACCGACATGACGCCAGAACAGACCGCAGCCCTGAACGAGCGCCACCGCGCCCGCATGGAGCGCAAGAAGGCGGTCATCGACGCCAAAATCGCCTCGGCCGACAAGGAAATCGGCATCATCATCGTCAATACCGGCAACGGCAAGGGCAAGAGCTCGAGTGCGTTCGGCATGGTGGCGCGCGCGCTCGGCCACGGCATGAAGGTGGGCGTGGTCCAGTTCATCAAGGGCGCGCTGTCGACCGGCGAGGAAACCTTCCTGCGCCGTTTCCCCGACGAGGTCAGCTTCCATGCGATGGGCGAAGGCTATACCTGGGAGACCCAGAACCGCGAGCGCGACATCGCCAAGGCCGAGGAAGCCTGGGCGCAGGCCCGGCAATTCCTGTCCGACCCGGCAATCGGCATGGTGGTGCTCGATGAGCTGAACATCGCCCTGAAATACAAATACCTCGACGTGCACACCGTGATCGCCGACCTGCTCGACCGGCCCGTGATGCAGCACGTCGTCATCACCGGCCGCGGCGCGCCGCCCGAACTGATCGCGGTGGCCGATACGGTGACCGAGATGAACGTCGTCAAGCACGCGTTCAAGGCCGGCATCGGCGCCCAGGCCGGGACGGAGTGGTAATGGGTACGCATGCTGGCGCGCGCGTCGTGCTGGTCGCGGCCATGTCGTCCGGCCAGGGCAAGACCACGGTGACGGCCGCGCTGGCGCGGCGCCTGGTCCGCATGGGCAAGCGGGTGCGCGTGTTCAAGTGCGGGCCGGATTTCATCGACCCGATGCTGCTGGAGCGCGCTTGTGGTTCGCCGGTCCACAATCTGGACCTGTGGATGGTCGGCGTCGACGCCTGCCGCCAGCGCCTGGGCGAGGCGGCGCGCGAGGCCGACGCGATCCTGGTCGAGGGCGTGATGGGCCTGTATGACGGCGCGCCCTCGGCGGCCGACCTGGCGCACGAATTCGGCATTCCCGTGCTGGCGGTACTCGACGCCTCGGCGATGGCGCAGACCGCCGGGGCGGTGGCGCAGGGATTACGCGATTATGGCCCCGTCCGGATGGCGGGCGTGGTTGCCAACCGCATCGCCAGCAGCGGGCACGCGGCGATGGTCAAGAGTTCGCTGCGCGATATTGCTCTGATCGGCACGCTGCCGCGCCAGGACCAGCAACTGCCCGAACGTCATCTGGGCCTGGTGCTGCCGGGCGAGGTCGAGGCGTTGAACAGCATACTTGACTCCCTGGCCGACAGCATCGATTTCGACGAGGCTGCGTGGGACGCGCTACCGGTCATGGCGCCCTCCCCGGCGCCCACTCAGGAATGCGAACCGCTGCTGGCAGGACGCACCATCGCGATCGCGCGGGATCCCGCGTTCGTGTTCGTGTATCCGGCCAATATCGACGTGCTCGAGCAGCTTGGCGCACGCATCACGTATTTTGCGCCGCTCTCGAACGACGCCGTGCCTGAACACGCCGATGCGGTCTATCTGCCCGGCGGGTATCCCGAACTGCACGGCGCCAATTTGCAGGCCGCCCGGCGCTGGCGCGACTCGATCTGCGATGCGCACGCGCGCGGCGTGCCGATCGTCGCCGAATGCGGCGGCATGATGGCGCTGGCCGATGGCTTGACCGACGACCAGGGCCGGCGCTACGAGATGGCGGGCCTGCTGCCCGGTGAAGTGACGATGCAAAAGCGATTGGGCGGCCTGGGCATGCATGCGCTGTCCACGCCCGAGGGCGAAGTACGTGGCCACACCTTCCACTATTCGCTGCTCGATTCCCCCCTGGCGCCAGAGTCGCATACGATCAAGCAACGCACCGGAACCCCGGGCGAGAACGTGTATCGGGTCGGCTCGCTGTTCGCGTCCTACTTCCACGGTTATTTTCCGTCCAACCCGCGCGCGGTGGCCTTCCTGTTCGGAGCGACACCGTGAGCACCACCCTGGTCTTCGGCGGCCAACGCTCGGGCAAGAGCGCCTATGCGGAGCGCCTGGCGCAGGATTCCGGCAAGGAGGTGGTGTATGTCGCCACGTCGCGCCCCGGCGATGGCGAGATGGCGGCGCGCATCGCGCACCACCGCGCGCGGCGGCCATCCGCGTGGCGCACGGTCGAGCAAGAGCTGGCACTGGCGCAGGTCTTGCGCGCCGAGTGCGCGCCAGGGCGCCTGGTGCTGGTCGATTGCCTGACGCTGTGGCTGAGTAACCTGATGTTCTGCGATGGCCGCGCGTATCCCGAGGTTGGCGCGATCGACCTGCCGCCCCGCTTCGATGCCGAGCGCGCGGCGCTGCTCGACGTGCTGGACGACGGCCTGGCGGGTGACCTCATCCTGGTGTCGAACGAAGTCGGCATGGGCATCGTGCCGTGGGGCGCGATCTCGCGCAGTTTTGCCGACGAAGCCGGGCGCCTGAACCAGGCGGTGGCAGCGCGCGTCGAGCGCGCCGTGCTGGTGGCTGCCGGCTTGCCGCTGTACTTGAAGGGTGCGCCGTGCTGATCGGATTGCCGCTGTCGACGATGGCGCTGCTGCTGGTGGCGGGACTCGTGCTCGACCTGCTGCTGGGCGAAGCCCGGCGCTGGCATCCGCTGGTCGGCTTCGGCAATCTGGCCGCCACCATCGAACGGCGTCTCAACCGCGGGAGCGCGCGGCTGCTGCGCGGCAGCGTGGCCTGGGCGCTGGCGGTGCTGCCTCCGAGTCTGCTGTTTCTGGTGCTGGCCGACGTTGCCGGCCTGTGGCTGCACGCGGTCCTGCTGTATCTCTGCATCGGCCTGCGCAGCCTGCGCGACCACACGCTGCCGATCTACGAGGCGCTGCGCGCGGGCGACCTGGCCCAGGCGCGCACACTCACCGCGCGCATCGTCAGCCGCGACACCGCCAATGCCGAAGAAGCCGACCTGGCGAAAGCCAGCGCCGAATCGCTGCTCGAGAATGGCAACGACGCTGTCTTCGGCACGCTGTTCTGGTTCATCCTGCTCGGCGGGCCGGGGGCGGCGCTGTTTCGCCTCGCGAATACGCTCGACGCGATGTGGGGCTATCGCAGCGCACGCTTCAATCTGTTCGGCCGCTGCGCCGCGCGCGTCGACGATGTCATGAATTACCTGCCGGCGCGCCTGACCGCGCTGTCGTATGTGCTGCTGGCCGGCCCCGGCCGTGCGCGCGCCTGGCAATGCTGGCGCACGCAGGCCCCGGCCTGGAGCAGCCCGAACGCCGGGCCGGTGATGGCCAGCGGCGCCGGTGCGCTCGGCATCTCGCTCGGCGGCGCGGCGGTCTATGACGGCGCGGTCGAACAGCGCCCGCCCCTTGGCAGCGGGCCGGCCGCCGGTGCGGGCGATATCCTGCGCGCCTGGCAGCTGGTCTGGCGCGCCGCGTGCATGTGGGCCGCTGCGACCTGCCTGCTGGCGGTGCTGCTGGCGGTCGGAGCATCCTATGCTTGAACATGGCGGCAACCTGCGCGACGCGGCGCGCCGTGACGGCCGCGCAGACTGGATCGACCTGTCGACCGGGATCAACCCGCATGGCTATCCGGCGGCGGCGCCGTCGCCGTCGGCATGGCACCGGCTGCCGGAACCGGATCCGGCGCTGCTCGCAGCAGCCTGCGCCTACTACCGCGCGCCGCAACTGCTGCCGGTCGCCGGGACCCAGGCGGCCATCCAGGCGCTGCCGCGCATGCGCGCACCGTGCCGGGTTGCGGTATCGGCGCCGTCGTATGCCGAGCATGCGCACCACTGGTGCCTGCACGGCCACACGCGCCGGCTGGTGGCGTACGCTGAACTGGAAGCGGCGATCGACGATCATGATGTCGTCGTGGTCGTCAATCCGAATAACCCGACCGGCGCGACCGTTGCGCCGGAGCGCCTGCGCGATTGGGCGGCGCGGCTGCATGCGCGCGGCGGCTGGCTGGTCGTCGACGAAGCGTTTGGCGATACGGCGACCGGCATGAGCGTTGCCCAGCATGCGGCGCAGCCCGGATTGATCGTCCTGCGCTCGGTCGGTAAATTCTTTGGCCTGGCCGGACTGCGGCTGGGATTCGTCGCGGCGCACCACACCGTGCTCACCGACCTGGATGACCTGCTCGGGCCCTGGGCGGTGAGCGGACCGGCGCAGCAGGTCGCGCTGCAGGCGCTGCAGGACATCCGCTGGCAGCAGCAGACCCTTGCCTCTCTTCGGCAGTCGGGTGATCGCATGTCGCGCCTGTTGCGGGAACACGGCATCGCCAGCGCCGGTACGCCGCTATTCCAGTGGTGGCCCGAAGCGCGGCCCGAAGCCTTCCATGAACACATGGCTGCGCGCGGCATATGGTGCCGGCTGTTCCGCGATGCGGCGCGCGGCATTCGCGTCGGCCTGCCTGCCGTCGAGGAAGAGTGGCAGCGTCTCGAACAAGCACTTCAAGAATGGAGCAAGCAATGAAGAAAACGATGCTGCTGGCGGCGCTGGTCGCCGTCGGGCTATGCGGCTTGAGCGCGACCGCGGCGCAGGCCGCGATCACGGTCAAGGATGACGCAGGATTGAACGTCACCGTCAACAAGCCGGCGCTGCGGGTGATCTCGATCGCGCCGAGCGTGACCGAGCTGCTGTTCGCCGCCGGCGGCGGCAGCCGTGTGGTCGGCGCGGTGAACTACAGCGACTACCCGGAAGCGGCCAAGCGCATTCCGCGCATCGGCTCGAACCGCGAGATCGATATGGAGCTGTTGATTTCGCTGAAGCCCGACCTGATCGTGGCCTGGCGCCACAACAGTTCGGAGCGGCAGATCGAGATGGTGCGCCAGCTCGGCATCCCGGTGTTCCAGAGCGATCCGCAAAAGCTCGACGAGATTCCCGATAGCGTATTGCGGCTCGGCCAGCTGATGGGGACCGAGGCGGTGGCAAGGCCGGTGGCCACGCAGTTGCGCGAGCAGCTCGCCAGCCTGCGCGCGAAGTATGCGAACCGCGCGCCGGTGCGCACCTTCTATCAGGTATGGGACAAGCCGCTGTACACGCTGAGCGGAAAGCACATCCTGACCGATGCGATGCATCTGTGCGGCGGCGTGAACATCTTCGACAAGCTGTCGGTGACGGCGCCGATCGTCACGCTGGAAAGCGTATTGCAGGAGAATCCGGAAGTGATCATCGCGACCGCCGAGAAGAATTACGGCGGCGTCGATCTGTGGAAGCCCTACGGCACCCTGACTGCGGTCCGCAACAAGAACCTGTTCATGCTCGACGGCCATCTGCTTAACCGCGCCGGACCGCGCATGATCCAGGGCACGGCAACGATGTGCGAGGTGCTCGAACAGGCACGCCAGCACCGCCAGAAATGAACGGTTTCCCCTACCGCACCCTGATGGTACAGGGCACGACGTCGGACGCTGGCAAGAGCACGGTCGTGGCGGCGCTGTGCCGCCTGCTCAGGCGGCGCGGTGTTCGCGTGGCGCCGTTCAAGCCCCAGAACATGGCGCTCAACAGCGCGGTGACGCGCGACGGCGGCGAGATCGGACGCGCGCAGGCGCTGCAGGCGATCGCCGCCGGCGTCGAACCGCATACCGACATGAATCCGGTGCTGCTCAAGCCGTCGAGCGATATCGGCGCCCAGGTCATCATCCATGGCCGGGTGCGCGCCGACATGAATGCGCGCGACTATCACCAGTACAAACCAATCGCCATGGGCGCGGTGCTCGAGTCGCATGCGCGCCTGCTGGCGCAGTACGAGGCGGTGGTCGTCGAGGGTGCAGGCAGTCCGGCCGAGATCAACTTGCGCGAGCGTGATATCGCGAACATGGGTTTCGCCGAGGCGGTGGACTGCCCAGTGATCCTGGTGGCCGATATCGACCGCGGTGGCGTGTTCGCACACCTGGTCGGGACGCTTTCATGCCTGTCGCAGTCGGAGCGCGATCGGGTGATCGGCTTTGTCATCAACCGCTTTCGCGGCGATATCAAGCTGCTCGAACCCGGGCTGGATTGGCTCGAGGCGCAGACCGGCAAGCCGGTGCTGGCGGTGCTGCCTTACCTGCATGGGCTGTTCCTCGACGCCGAGGATGCGGTGCAGGCGGCGCAGACGAACAAGGGAGCGTTTCGCGTCGTGGTCCCGAGCCTTCCGCGCATGAGCAATCACACCGATTTCGATGCGCTGCGCGCGCATCCGGATGTCGACCTGCGATTCGTGCGGCAGGGAGAAACGATACCCGGTGCCGATCTGATCGTTCTACCGGGAAGCAAGAACACGCGTGACGACCTGGCGTGGCTGGCGGCACAGGGCTGGCCGGCGCAGATCGCGCGCCATCTGCGTTATGGCGGCAAGGTCATTGGCGTGTGTGGCGGATTCCAGATGTTGGGACGGTCGGTGAGCGATCCGCATGGCGTCGAAGGTGCGCCCGGGGTCTCGCCGGGTCTCGGCTTGCTCGATATCGACACCGAGCTGACACGCGAGAAGCGGCTGACCCGGGTGGAAGGCGTCTGTGCCTTTGCAGCGGACGACGCGAACCGGCATGTCAGTGGGTATGAAATCCATATGGGCGTGTCGGAGGGCGCTTCGATGGCAAGGCCTGCGTTCCTGATCGACGGGCGCGCCGAAGGCGCCGTGTCGTCGGATGGCCAGATCCTGGGGACGTATCTCCACGGGCTGTTCGATCATCCGGACGCCTGCAGCGCACTGTTGAAGTGGGCTGGTTCCGATAGCGAGCATGTGGTCGACTCCGCCCAGCTGCGGGAAGCGAGCCTGGATCGGATCGCGGATTCGGCGGAAGGATTATTGGATCGCTTGCTTGCGCTGCGCGAGCAAGCTGGTGGTCGCTGAAGGCGTCCCTCGGCGGCGAGGCGGCTAGCTTCCGAACTGCCGATCCGCCGTGGCCAACCCCAGCGTTTTTACAGCATCTGGAGCGAAGAACCTACCCGCGCTACGTGTGATAGAGGTGAAAGCCCTCGTGGTAAAGCAAAACCCCACACGCACTATGCGTGATAGAGGTAAAAACCCTAGTGGTAAAGCAAAACCCCCAGCTGCACCATGCGCGATCTTGAGCGCACATAGGCTGACGGGCTTTTATACGCGACAGAAAAGCAAAAAACCCCACCAGGATCACCTGATGGGGTTTTTCTATATAACTAGCCTGACGATAACCTACTTTCACACTGGTTGCAGCACTATCATCGGCGCAAAGTCGTTTCACGGTCCTGTTCGGGATGGGAAGGGGTGGGACCGACTT
>Ga0265780_10006978_pt1 | contig 13950 bp, 16 predicted proteins | sample P1T30metagenome_FD_192432 | JGI IMG/M metagenome (GOLD analysis project Ga0265780, IMG submission 192432) | Plant litter microbial communities from East Loma Ridge, Irvine, California - P1 T30 | ecosystem: Environmental > Terrestrial > Plant litter > Unclassified | place: USA: California... | reverse complement strand
ATCGGCATCGTCCTCTACATCGCCTCGATGTGGATCGCCGGCGTGATGCAGGGCCTGATGTGGCGCGCCGTGAACCCGGACGGCACCCTGACCTACACCTTCGCCGAAAGCGTCAAGGCGACCTATCCGTATTACGTGATCCGCTTCACCGGCGGCTTCCTCTACCTGTCGGGCATGGTCCTGATGGCGTACAACACCTGGCTGACGATGCGCGGCACGCGCAACGTCGACGCGCCGATTCCGAGCCTTAAGCCGCACCCGGCCCACCCTGAAGCTGCGCACGCCTGATTACTGGAGCGAGATATGAAATTTACCCATGAATGGATCGAGAAGAATCCCTGGCTCCTGATCGGCCTGGTGCTGCTGGTGATTTCCTTTGGCGGCCTGGTCGAGATCGTGCCGCTGTTCTTCCAGAAGTCGACCACCGAGCCGGTGGCCGGGCTCAAACCCTACTCGCCGCTGCGCCTGGCCGGCCGCGATGTCTACATCCGCGAAGGCTGCTACAACTGCCATTCGCAGATGATCCGGCCCTTCCGCGCCGAGACCGAGCGCTATGGCCACTACTCGGTGGCCGGCGAATTCGTCTACGACCACCCCTTCCAGTGGGGCTCGAAGCGCACCGGCCCGGACCTGGCGCGGGTGGGCGGCCGCTATAGCGACGAATGGCACCGCACCCATTTGGACAACCCGCGCGACGTGGTGCCGGAATCGAATATGCCCGGCTATCCATGGCTGGCGAGCGCGAAGCTGAAGAGTGCCGACATCGTGCCGAAGATGCGTGCGATGCGGCGGCTCGGTGTGCCGTACAGCGAAGACGAGATCAAGGGCGGGCCAGCGGAGCTCGAGGGCAAGACCGAGCAGGATGCGCTGATCGCCTACCTGCAAGGCCTGGGCACTCAGATCAAGACAAGGAATTGAACATGGCACTCCAAACAGGGCTTTTCGACGCGATTCGCGTCGTAGCAATACTTGATAGCGCCAGCAGCGTGATGACGGTGATCAGCTTTGCGACCTTCATCGGCATCGTGGCCTGGACCTACGTGCTGCGCAAGCGCAGCGATTTCGACGGCGCCGCACAGCTGCCCTTCGCCGACGAGGAGGGCGACCGTGGCTGATTTCTTCAACGGCTTCTGGCACTGGTACATCGCCGTCATCACGGTGCTGTCCATCCTCGGCTGCGGCATCCTGCTGTGGACGCAGTCGACCCACCGCGTCAAGCTGCGTGCCGATGGCACGCCTGAAAAAACCACTGGCCACGTCTGGGACGAAGACCTGACCGAGCTGAATACGCCGATGCCGCGCTGGTGGATCGTGCTGTTCTATCTCACCATCGTGTTCGGCATCGGCTACCTGTTCCTGTATCCGGGCCTGGGCGCCTACACCGGCAAACTGGGTTGGAACTCGGCCGGCGAATACAAGGCGGAACTGAAACAGGCCAAGGCCGAATACGGCCCGCTGTTCGCGAAGTACGCCGGCCAGGACCTGAAAGCGGTGGCGCATGACCCGCAGGCCCACGCCATCGGCGAGCGCCTGTTCCTGACCTACTGCGCGCAGTGCCACGGCTCGGACGCGCGCGGCAGCAAGGGCTTCCCGAACCTGGCGGACAGCGACTGGCTGCACGGCGGAGAGCCGGCCACCATCAAGCAGACCATCATGCAGGGGCGCGTCGGGATGATGCCGGCGATGGGCGCGGCGCTCGGCTCGGACAAGGACATCGAAAGCGTGGCCCATTACGTGCGCAACCTGTCCGGCCTCACCGCCGACCCGATCAAGGTCGCCTTCGGCAAGCCGAAGTTCGCCTCCTGCGTTGCCTGCCATGGCGCGGAAGGGAAGGGCAATCCTTTGCTCGGCGCGCCCAATCTGGCGGACAAGATCTGGCTCTATGGCGGCAGCCAGGAAACCGTGATGGAGACCATCCGCAAGGGCCGCACCAACACCATGCCGGCCTTCGGCGAGTTCCTCGGCGAAGAGAAGGTGCACGTGCTGGCGGCCTATGTGTGGAGCCTGTCGAACCCACCGATCACGACGGCGGCGGCAAAATGACTACCCCGCAGGAGGCCGTGATCCGCATGTATGCGGCGCGCGAGGAGATCCACCCGCGCGAGACAAAGGGACGCTACGCCTCGCTGCGCTGGGCCTGCGTCTGGCTCACACAGCTGCTGTTCTACGGCCTGCCATGGCTGTCGATGCACGGGCGCCAGGCGGTGCTGTTCGACCTGGGCAGCCGCAAGTTCCATCTCTTCGGCCTGGTGCTGTGGCCGCAGGATTTCATCTACCTGGCCGCGCTCCTTATCCTGTGCGCCTACGGCTTGTTTTTGGTGACGGCGGTGGCGGGCCGGGTGTGGTGCGGCTTCGCCTGTCCGCAGACGGTGTACACCGAGATCTTCCTGTGGATCGAGCGACAATTCGAAGGGCCGAGGAGCAGCCGGATCCGGCTCGCGCGCCAGCCATGGACGTTCGCTAAGGCCGCGCGCAAGGGCGGCAAGCATGCGGCCTGGCTGCTGGTGGCATTGTGGACCGGCTTCACGTTTGTCGGCTACTTCACGCCGGTGCGCGAGCTGGGCGCCACCATTGCCGGCTTCGGACTCGGGCCGTGGGAGACCTTTTGGGTGCTGTTTTATGCCCTGGCCACCTACGGCAATGCAGGCTGGATGCGCGAGCAGGTTTGCAAGTACATGTGCCCGTACGCGCGATTCCAGAGCGCGATGTTCGACAAGGACACGCTGATCGTCAGCTACGACGTCGCGCGCGGGGAGCCGCGTAATCCGCGTCTGACCGCGTCCGGTGCGGGTGACTGCATCGACTGCAGCATGTGCGTGCAGGTTTGCCCGACCGGCATCGACATCCGCAAGGGCCTGCAGTACGAGTGTATCGGCTGCGCCGCCTGCGTCGACGCCTGCAACGGCGTGATGGACAAGATCGCCCGTCCGCGTGGCCTGATCCGCTACGCCACCGAGAACGCGCTGGCGCTGCGTCTCGATCCCGTCCAGGTGCGCCAGCGCATCCTGCGGCCGCGCGTGCTGGTTTACACCGCCGTGCTGGCGCTGCTGGGCATGGCGATGGTGGCCTCGCTGGCGCTGCGCAATCCCCTGAAGCTCGACGTGATCCGCGATCGCGGCTCGATGGGGCGCGAAGTCGAAGACGGCATGATCGAGAACGTCTACCGCCTGCAGCTCATGAACACGACTGAGGATCCACAGCGCCTGCGCATCGCCGTCACCGGCATCGCCTCGGCCCGGGTGGTCGAGGGCGAGGTGGTCGAGCTGGCGCCGGCCAGCACCCGCGCGGTTCCCGTGCGGGTGCGCGTCAACCCAGGCGAAGCCATGTCGGGTTCGAACCGCATCGTGTTTGGCGTGGCGTCGATCGACGGCCATGGGCTGCAGGTGAGCGAGGACGCCGTGTTCCTGGTGCCGAAATGAAGAAGGAGAATCACATGCATGCGAGTGTTCCCTGGTATCGCCACCGCTGGCCGTGGTTCCTGATGCTTGGACCGGTGCTGGTGGTGATCGCCGCCGCCATCACCACCTGGCTGGCGCTGAGCCGCCCGGAAGCGATGGTGGTGGGCGACTACTACAAGCAGGGCAAAGCGATCAACCAGGAGCTGCGGCGCGATCGCGAGGCGACGCGGCTGGGACTGGCGTTCGAAGCCGCCTACATTGACGGCGAATTGCGTGGACGCTTGGAGAGCCACGGCCAGCCGGTGGTGGCGCCGTTCCACATCCGCCTGGCGCATCCGACCCAGCCGGAGCGCGACCGCGTGCTGGAGGCGCTGCCCGATGCGGAGGGACGATTCTCGGCGGCGCTGCCTGCGCTGCAGGCGACGAACTGGCAGGTGGTGGTCGAAGGCGGGAAGGCGGGCGAGGGCGGGTGGCGGCTGGCGCGGCGCTGGAACCCGAACAAGGAGCCGAGGCTCCTGATTCGGGCCGATCTGGAATAGCGCTATCTCATGCGCCGGCGGCGCTCTGGTAGCCGGCGACCACGGTAGAGAGGAGCGATACGCAGACAAGGATGGCGAGCGCAATCAACAAGGGCCCGGCCCACGAGCGCCGCGCGTAGGTTTCTCCGTGGTGGTCGTCGATGTGGCTTGCCCAGGTTAAGCACCAGCACCCCGACGAACCAGCACAGCGCCTGCCGCGCCTTGTCAGGCTTGCCGAGGCGCTGCCAGTTGCGCATGACGAGCCATGCGCCCAGGGCGGGCGAGAACAGCAGGCTCCAGAGCGCAGCCGCGGTGGGATTCCATAAGGCCAGCGTGTCGTCCTTCGCCGGGACGATCGCGTCGACGGTGGTTGTCTCGAAAGTCGTTTCCATAACTCCTCCAAATGGTTGCCATGTGGAAAGAGCGTAAGCGATTAGAGTGCGGTCAGCCTTGACATCGGGCAGGACCACCGCAAGCTCATTCGGCCCTGTACCCCTGTCCCGTCGCGGCCCAGTAGATCCCGCTATACAGGTGATGCATGAACACCGGATCGCGATAGCTCGCCGCCATGTGCCCCAATGCGGTATAGAAGGCGCGCCCGCCATCGTAGGACTGATACCAACTGACCGGATGGAAGGCGCCCATGCCCTTGGTCTTGCCGGTCTCGGGCCGGTAGCTGCTTTCGTCGAGGGTGAGCAGGTAAGTCAGCTTGCCGGACGTTGGCGGCCCGAATTCGTACCATTCGTCTGTGAACAGGGTGCGCGGCGCGAAGCGTTCCATACCGGGGAAGTTGCGCTCGCGGACCTGCAGCACGGCGGTCTGCACCGCCGGATGCGCGACGAACATGTGGCCCACCATCTTCGTGTACCACGGCCAGCCATATTCGGTGTCCGACGCGCTGTGCACGCCGACGAAGCCGCCGCCCTTGCGGATGTAGCGTTCGAAGGCCGCCTGCTGGGCCTCGTCGAGGATGTCGCCGGTGGTCAGCAGGAAGATCACCGCCTGGTATTTCGCCAGCTCGGCGTCGTTCATCACGCGGTTGGCGTCGGCGGTCCAGAACACGCCGAAGTCGTGCAGCTTGCCGAGTTCCTGCACCGCGCTTACGCCCGCGTGCACGGCGTCATGGTGCCAGCCGGCGGTCTTGGTGAACAGCAGGACCTTGAATTGTTCGGCGTGGGCGGGCAGGGCGCACAGCAAGGCGCTGAGTATCACGAATATGGTGAAAGAATATTTCATATGCATGACGGGTATGAAAGAATATTTCAGTGCCCTTTAAGGCTTGTTGGAGAGTCAAGGCCTATCATATTGCCATACGGACCAGCGGAGACGAATCATCATGCGATACAAATGGCTGCTGTTGTACTGGCTGGCCGCCGCCGTGAGCGGCGCCGCCGCTTTCTTCATTCCGGTCGCCGGCTGGGCCCTGGGCGCCGGCGCCTTCACCTACCTGACGTGGACAATCCCAGGCTGGCTGCTCACGGGTGGCTTGTTTGCCGGGATGGAGCAACGGAACACGGTGTTCGGGATCGACAACCGGCGTTTCACCCAACTGCTGGCGGGTGTCGCCGTGCTGAGCTGCGGCGCCGGGCTTGTGTTCGGTGTGCATCCGCTGGCCTGGGGCGGCGCCAGCCTGCTCTACCTGAGCGGAGAATGGCTGGTCATCGACCGGCTGGCCAGCGGTCGCCTTCGCCGCGTTGCAATGTAAGTGCCGGCGGAGGGGCCGCCATTGTTCTTGTCAGTATTTCCATGTTAGATTCCAGCGCGATAAGCCCTGATTGATCACGACAAGGACACGACCACCCATGCCATTCCTCCGCCAGCGCACCCTGCGCGCCGCCATCGGCGCTCTGTTCCTCCCCGCCGCCATCGCCATCGCCAGCCTGCCGCTCGCCGCCCAGGCGGCTGCTCCCGCCAAGGCCGCCGCGGCGAAGCCGAACAAGGCCTTCGACACCTGGGCCGAGAAGTTCGCGCAGGACTGGGTGCGCATCAATCCACAGCTGGCCACCTCGACCCAGTACTTCAGCGGCGCCGAGCAGATGCGCCTGGACCGCCAGCTCACGCCTTTGACAAAAGCCCAGCGCCAGAAGGTGCAGGCCCTGGCCAAGGACGGCCTGGCGCGCCTCGATAAATGGATGGCCGGCCCGCTCGACGAGACCCAGCGCGTCTCCGCCAGCGTGATGCGCTGGTCGCTGCAGAACGTGGTCGCCAATGAGCCCTTCGAGGACCACGCTTTCGTGTTCTCGCAGTTCAGCGGCGTGCAGGTCGGCTTGGTGAACTTCATGACCACCACCCACCCGCTGCGCAATCCCCAGGACGTCGACAGCTACCTGGCGCGCCTGGAGCAGGTCGGCACCCGCATGGACGAAGCCCTGGCGCGCGCCCGCGACGCGGCCAGCCGCTCCCTGATCCCGCCGCGCTTCATCCTCGAGCGCGCCCAGTTCCAGGTCGATACCTTCCTCAAGCCGGCGGCGAACGAGAACGTGCTGGTGACCTCGCTGGCGCAGCGCACCGAGACCATGGCCGGCCTGGCGCCGGAGACCCGCAGCGCCGCGCTGGCGCGCGCCGCCCGCATCGTCGAGGAGCGCATTCGTCCGTCGTACAAGCGGGTGCAGGACTTCATGGCCGAGATCCATCCGCGCACCGGCGACGTGGCCGGCATTTCGCGCCTGCCGAACGGCGCCGCCGCGTATGCGCGCGCGGTCGAGAACTTCACCAGCACCAAACTGACCCCGAACGAGATCCACGAGATCGGCCTGCGCGAAGTGGCGCGCATCGAAGGCGAGATGGACCGCCATCTCCGTTCGCTAGGCCTCACCGATGGCAATATCGAAACGCGCATGAAGCAGCTCGATGCGCGCTTCCAGCCGAAAGGCGAGGGCGACCCGCGCCCGGCGATCCTTGCCAGCTACGTCGAGATGGTCAAGGACGCGGAGCGCCGCAGCAGCACGCTGTTCAACCTGAAGCCGCGCGCGCCGGTCGAGGTGCGGCGCGAGCCGCCGCTGACCGAACCCTCGGCCGCCGCCCACTACTCGCTGCCGGCGCCTGATGGCACCCGTCCCGGCATCTTCTGGGTGCCGATGCGCGGGCCGAGCTTCGACATGATCCGCATGCGCAGCCTGTCCTACCACGAGGCGGTCCCGGGCCACCACTTCCAGCTGGCGATCCAGCAGGAGCTGACCGGCATCCCGAAATACCGCAGCCAACGCATCTTCAGCGGCGGCAGCGCGCACTCGGAAGGCTGGGCGCTGTACACCGAGCGCCTCGCGGTGGAACAGAACTGGTACGAGGGCGACGTCCCCGGCCTGCTCGGCGCCCTCGGCTCGGAACTGTTCCGCGCGCGCCGCCTGGTGGTCGACACCGGCCTGCACTCGAAAGGCTGGACCCGCCAGCAGGCGATCGACTACGGCATCGGCGCCCAGGAAGTCGAGCGCTACGTCGCCTGGCCGGGCCAGGCCAACGCCTACATGATCGGCATGCTGCGCATTATCGAGCTGCGTGAAAAGGCGAAAAAGGAACTGGGCGAGAAATTCTCGCTGCCGGCCTTCCACGACCTGGTGCTGGGCGCCGGCTCAGTGCCGCTCGACGTGCTGGGAGAGCTGGTGGACGGCTGGATCGTGCGGCAGAAGGCGGCTTGAGACGATGGTGAAGTCCTGTCTCGTCGCCGTGCTCGCGATGGCGGTGTTCGGCAGCGCCCATGCCTGCCGCACCCGCCAGATCGGCATGGATCCTTCGCCAGAAGACCTGGTGGCCTCCGCGCGCGAGGTCTACGTTGCGCGCGTGGTGCAGGCGACGGAGACCGAAGGGGGCAAGGTCGACTACGAGTTCGCCGTGGTGAAGCGCCTCGCCGGCCCGTTCCGCACACGCTTCAGCATCTCCAGTAACACCGCTGCGGCCGACGACATTGTCGCCTCGCCCGACCACAGCGACAAGCGCTTCTGGGAGGCCGGCGGCGGCCGCCTCGGGGGCGACTCGAACTGGTGCTACATCACGCTGCGCTTCGACGTCGGGATCAGCTATCTGGTCTTCCTCGACCGGCCCAACACCTATCGCAGCACCGAGCGGATCAATGTGTTCCCGGGCCGCGAGCCAATCACCGACGACAAGTGGTACCAGTACGTCGAGGAACGCCTGCGCACGAAAGACAGCGTCGCCGCACCGACGGCGGGAGCACGCTGATGTCCACCTGGTTGAGCGCCCTGGCGCAAGCCCTGTTCTGGATCGCGGCAATGACCGTGACCATGCGCTGGCTGGCGCGCACCCGGCAACAGGCGCGGCCTGCGCAAGATGCCGATCACTTGCGCCAGCCGGGCTCCATGCTCGCCATCGGCATCGTCGGCACGCTGCTCTGCATCGGCGTGCTGGTCGCGGTCACCGTCTGGCCGGACCACGACGGCGGCTCGATCGCTGTATCGTATGCCTTCTTCTGCGCATTTACGCTGCTGCCGCTGTTCGTCGTGGCCGACTACTTCAACGGGCGCCACGATGTGTCGGAAGCGGGGATGGACGTTGGGCGTGCGAGCGGACGACGCCTGTCATTCGGCTGGGACGAGGTCTCGGGTATCCGCTACGCCCGGAGCGCGGGCTGGTTCCGGATCGCGCTGTGCTCGGGCCAGGTGGTGCGGGTCTCGGTAATGCTGATGGGGCTACCCGTTTTCGCCGACAAAGTTCTGCGCCACGTGCCCGCCGCTCGCATCGAGACGGATGCGCTCAAGGTGCTGAAGGAGGCCACCGCGGGCAAGCTGCCCGGCATCTGGGGCTAGCTGCCCGTGGTGCTACACTGCGCCTTCACGAGCTGTATTTCATGAACGTCTTCTCGAGGAGAGCAGCATGGAAACACACGAAATCTACCGCGGCCGCCTGATCGACCATCTGCAACTGGTGGTGCGCGACCTGAAGGCCTCGCGCACGTTTTACACCGCCGTGTTCGACGTGCTCGGCATCCCGCTCGGCGGCGAAGGGCCGGATTATTTCTGGGCCGATGAGCTGTTCGTCTCGACCCGCAAGAGCGAGGCCGCGCAAGGCGTCCTCACCGGCCGCCATCACCTGGCCTTCCAGGCGCGCGACGAAAAGATGGTGACCGCCTTCTATCACGCCGCCCTGCGCGCGGGCGGCAGGGACAACGGCCGTCCCGGCGAGCGTCCCTACCACCCGGGCTACTTCGGCGCCTTCGTGCTCGACCCGGACGGCAACAACATCGAGGCGGTCTACCACGGCAAGGTGAAACAGAACGTCCCCTACGTGCGCGTCACGTTCTGAGGCGTGCGGCGAAAGCCGCTATACTGCGCCGACCATGCGCATCCAGCTTTTCTCCGACCTGCACCTCGAACGCTATCCGGCCTTCGTCCCCGCCATCCACTCCGATACCGACGTCGTGGTGCTGGCGGGCGATATCGGCTCTTACCAGTCCGGCTCGCGCCTGAGTGGCGACGATTTCGGCCTGGCCCGCTTCTCGCCGCTGCGCGACGGCGCGTCCAGGGCGCGGGTGCTCTACATCCCCGGCAACCACGAATTCGACGGCTTCGAATTCGACGCCGCCTACGCGCGCCTGCGCGCCACCTGCACGCAACTCGGTATCGAATGGCTGGATCGCGAGACCATCGTCATCGATCACGTGCGCTTCATCGGCACCACCTTGTGGAGCGACTTCGATGCGCTGGCGGTGCAGGAAACGAACCTGACCAAGCAGCTGCAGCGGCGCGAAAAGGCGTTCCGCGCGGCCAACTACTACCTGGCCAAGAACACCACCCTGAAGGACGGCGCGCCGGTGCTGGCCGAGGGCCTGCGCGCCATGTCGCTCGACTGCCAGGCCTGGCTGCGCGCTGCGCTCGAGGCGCCGTTCGAGGGCGTGACGGTCGCGGTCACCCACTTCGCGCCGAGCCTGCGCAGCGCCGACCCGCGCTACGGCCTGACACCCGGCACCGCGGGCTTCTGCAATGCGCTCGACCACCTGCTGCCGCTGGCCGACGTGTGGATGCACGGCCATCTGCACTGCGCCAACGATTACGTCGCCAGCGGCGAAATCGGGAACCAGCCGTGGTCGTGCCGCGTGCTGGCCAATCCGCTCGGCTACCTGAGCAAGGGCGAACAGGAAGCCTTCCGGCCCGACCTGGTCGTCGAACTCTAGGGGCGCATAGCCGGCTCAGTTGCTGCGGATCTCGTTGATGGCCGCGTCGAGCACCTCATCGCGTCCGGCCCGGATGCCCTCGATGGTGGGCGCCACCCGGATGTCGGGCACGATGCCGATCCGCTGCGTGGGGCGCTTGTCCGGATAGAACACACCGAGTCCGCTGATCATGGTCTGCAGGCCGCCGGGCAGCGAAAACCGCGACGCGTTCCCATCCGCGCCTGCCGTCGTCGAGCCGATCACCCTGGCGCGCGGACCGGCACGCAGGGCCATCGCCGTATATTCCGACCGGCTCTGGGACTCCTCGTCCACCAGCACCATCACCTTGCCGCGGTAGGGCGATGGGTGCACCGGCAGCGAGGTCTCGGGCCGCCAGGTGAAGCCGCCGGGATTGGCGGCATCGCCCATCGTCGTGCGCACGAACGGAGTAGGCTTGTCCACGAAATACGGGCCGAGCCAAAGAGGGACGTACTCGGAAGGGTAATTCCGGATGTCGATGATGATCCCCCGGGTCTGCGCGGCGCGTTGCATATAGCCCGGAATGTCGGCGCTCCTGATCGACGAGAGCTTGATGTAGGCGATGTCGTCGCCGAGCAGCTGGAAGGTCTCGCCCGGCCTGTCGTGCGCCAGCGGCGCGCTGCGGCCAATCGGCATCCTGACCACGGCAAGTTCCCTGCGCTGGCCGTCCTGCCTGACCGTGAGCTGCGCGGGACCGCAGGCGCCGCCGGTCAGGCGCATCGCGATGTCGCGCAGCCGTGTCGGCTCGTTCGAGGCCGCGTAGTAGGGGCGCCAGGCGTCGATCAGCGCGGCGAGGGGCTTGCCGTCGATGGCTTCGATGACGTCGCCGCGCCGCAGGCCGCTTGCCGGGCCGGCGTCATTGTCGGTGTACCCGGCAACGACGGCCTGTTCCTCGACGAAGCGCACGTGCACGGGCACCCGGCAGCCTCCGCGCGGCGGCGCCAGGGGCAGCGAGGTATACAGTTTGGTGTGCGTATCGTTGACCCGTGCGGTGACCACGATCATCGCCAGTTCGTAGGCGGAACGGCTGCTGGCCTGCATGACCGGTGCGATGGATTCGCGCAGCACCGTGTCCCAGTCGGCGTCGACCTGGTCGCGGTAGGGCGACCAGTATTCCACGATGTTCCAGAAACGCAGCAGGGACAGCAGCTGGAACCCGGCATCCGGGAACGTCAGGCTCTTGTAGTCGGCTTCCTTGTCGAAAACCGGGTTGCCGCTGGTCGTGCCGAACCCCGCATAGAACTGTGTCTTCGCGCTGCTGCGTTTGCGGTAGACCGTCTGCAACGCGTCGCGCAGGCCTGGGCTGAGCAAGGACTTGTCCTCCAGCCAGCCCAGCCTGGGTAGCAGATGATAGCCCTGCGGGTCGAGTCGCGCACACGGATTGCAGTCGGGGAGCGGCCCGAGCCCGGCGATCCACTCGACGAGCAAAGCGTCGGCGCCGGCACGGTCCCGGGCGGCGAGCACCGCGGGCAGGATGTCGAGCAGTGCGTAGTCCCATTGGCGCTGGCCGCTCGTAACCACGGGATGATGATACTTCAGGAAGCCCCATACCTTGCCCGCGACCGCGAGGTTCTCGACCTGCATCGGGCTCAATTGCTGGACGCTGATCCTGGACCCCCGCTCGACTGCCTGTACGCCGTCGGCGACCGGCTTGTCGGACTGGGCGAGTGCCATCTGAGCGGCGAACACGCCCAGCACCATCAGACTGCGAACGACGCGATTCAGCATTGCGGCTCCTTCAATCGATCTCCTGACCGATCACGCTACCAGAATCGCGGCCCGCGAAATCCTCGGATTATCACGGCTTGTCACGCCGGTGCGCCGCCGCGCACGACACCACGCCCGCCACCATCAGCCCCAGCGCCGCTAGTTCCAGCCCAGTGGGCCAGCGCGCCTCCCAAAGGAAGCCGTAGAGCGAAGCGAAAATGGTCTCGAACACGATCAGCTGTCCGGTCAGCGCCAGGGGCAGGGTGCGGCTGGCGTAGTTCCACAGGCCGTTGCCGAGCACCGAACAGAACACCGCCACCGCCAGCACCACGCCACCGAAGCGCAGCCACTCCGCATGCGTGTGGCCGTCGTCGCCGAGTAGAAAAGCGGGTACCGCCAGCAGCACGGCTTGCAGGCCGGTCATCACACCGGTCAGCAGGCTCCACTCATGCGCCGAGACGCCGTCCAGCCGGGCCAGGCAACGGCTGTTGGCGACCGCGTAGATGGTCCACGACACCAGCGCGCCGACAGCGCAGGCCAGGCCCAGGGCCGAGCCGGCGGCCGGCCCGCTGCTTGCCGCCAGCGATTGCCAGGCGATGCAGCCCAGTCCCGCAGCACCCAGCAGCAGGGCCGGGGCCAGGCGCCGCAAGGGCAGGGCGCCGTGGTCGCGTGACCCGACCAGGGTGACGGTGAGCGGCAGCAGGCCGATCACGATCGCGGTCATGACGCCGCCGCCGCTATGGACCGCCTGGGCCAGGAACAGGTAGTAGACGAGGTTCCCGCACAGGCTGAGCCAGGCCAGTCGCCCCCAGTCGCGCCACGTCAGGCGCAACAGCAGGCGGCGCCACATGGGGGCGATCAGGGCTGCGGCGACCAGGCCGTAGGCCAGGTAGCGGCCGCTCGATAACTGCAGCGGCGTGAAGCCGGGCGCCAGTTCGGGGGCGAGGAAGACCAGGCCCCAGAAGCAGCCGGCGAGGATGCCGGCGCCGATGCCGGGCTTGAGGTCGTAGGAAGGGGTAAGCGTGTGCGCGTGCATGGACTCTCCTGAAAGTGGAGAGTGTGCTCTGCCCCTGCGTGCATGGCTTGGCCGGGACTACTGCGCCTTTGACCGGATCTCTCGATGTTGTGCGCGATAGGCCGCGGGCGTGGTGTCGAGCAGCCGCCGCATCGCACGGGTGAGGGCGCTCTGTTCGGAAAAGCCGGTGGCGAGCGCGATCTCGGCGACCGGCAGCAGGGTCGTGCCGAGCAGCGTGCAGGCGCGCTTCAGGCGGCAGTCGAGCAGCCAGCCGTGGGGACTGGCGCCCAGCTCTTCGCGGAACAGCGCGTGCAGGCGGCTGACGCTGACGCCGGCGGTGCGCGCCATGACGTCAAGCGTCCAGGGCTGGCCGGGATCCGCCTCAATGCGCGCCATCAGGGCGGCCAGGCGCGAGGCCGGCTGCGGCGCGCCGACGCTGAGGGTGTCGAGCAGCAGCGGGGCCCAGCCCTGCAACGTCGTTGGCGCCACCGGCTGGCTGTCGGCCAGGATGCCCATGAACTCGACCAGCTTGCGCGCCGCCGGGCCGATCCCGGTGAAGGGGCGTTCGAGCAGTTCCTGCCAGGGCCCGTGCTGCAAGGCCTCGGACGTGATGTCGAGGATCAGCGAGCGGTTGGCGACCTGGCTGTATTGAGAATGCCAGGCGCCGGGCGCCACCAGCGCCGCGTGCAGCGGGTCGAGCCGGCCCTGGCGGCCTTCGATCTCGAGCGCGACTTCGCCGCTCACCGGCAGCACCACCTGGGCGTACACGTGGCGGTCGGCATCGCGCGATTCGCCATAGCTGCGCAGGTGCAGGTCGAAGTGCGGCGTGGGCTGCATTGGATCAGCCCATCGGGCTGCACGCCTCAAGGCCGGCGGCCAGCGCCTTCAGCCTGGCCGGGTCGAGCAGGGTGACTTCGCGCTTGTCGACCTGCAGCCAGCCCTGTTTCTTGAAGCGCGACAGCAGGCGGCTGATGCTTTCGATGGTCAGGCCAAGATAGTTGCCGATGTCCTCGCGCGACATGCGCAGCTGGAAGCTGTCGGGCGAATAGCCGCGCGCCGCGTAGCGCGCCGACAGGTTCACCAGGAACACGGCGAAGCGCTGCTCGGCGCGCATGTTCCCGAGCAGGAGCATGACGTTCTGTTCGCGCGTGATTTCCTGGCTCATGATGC
>Ga0265780_10006977_pt1 | contig 13953 bp, 12 predicted proteins | sample P1T30metagenome_FD_192432 | JGI IMG/M metagenome (GOLD analysis project Ga0265780, IMG submission 192432) | Plant litter microbial communities from East Loma Ridge, Irvine, California - P1 T30 | ecosystem: Environmental > Terrestrial > Plant litter > Unclassified | place: USA: California... | reverse complement strand
GCCCCCGCCGCCACGCCAGCCTTGGCCGAAGCCGAAACAATGAAAATGTCGTTCAGCTTTAAGCCCACCCCGGACCCCGACGACCCCAGCCACCCGCGTACCAGCGCCCACCTGATGCTGCAGGGCAGCAAGCCGCTGGATATTGACCTGGGTAAATTTGTGGGCAAGCCGGACGTGGTGGACGTTGCCAAAGCCAAGGCTGCCAACTTCCCCGTAGGCATGCTGATGGGCTTCCGCAGCTACTCGGCTGCCACTGGCACCAGTTCCGACCTTGCCGTGCTGAGTGTGGATGGCCATCGCCTGCGCATTGTGCAGCGCCGCGTGGAAGAAACCGCACCCGAAGCCGGTACCTTCGAAACCGCCCGCGAGATTCCGCTGCCGGCCAATACTAGAGTTGTTGCTGCGATACCCACAACAGCAAAATAATAAACGTTGGGCCTCCACTGGCATGCCAGTGGAGGCCCAACGTTTTCTCCAGACTTAGGAAAGCCCGGCCCTTGCGGATTACGGCTAGGCGCTGGCTCGCTTATAGCTGAGAACCAGTACGCCTGTGCTGGTGGTGTAGCTCGAAATTAGCTTCATGTCGGCTTTTGCGCTGCCGTCGGCAAACAGCCGCTTGCCATTTCCTGCCAGCACCGGAAAAACCATGAGGCGGTACTCATCGATAAGGCCTTTTGCATGCAGATGCTGCACTAGCTGGGCACTGCCGTAGATGAGCAGGTTCTGGCCGGGCTCCTGCTTCAGACGGGCTACTTCGGTGGCTACGTCGCCCTGAATAATCTGGGCATTCCACTCGGCCGTTTGCAGGGTGGTTGAGGCCACGTATTTGGGGAGGCTGTTCATGCGGTCGGCTCCGGGTTGGCCATCCATTTTGGGCCAAGCGCCAGCGAAGGCTTCGTAGGTGATGCGGCCCAGCAGCAGGGCATCACAAGTAGACATCAACTCGCCCTGAAACTCGCCCAACTCGTCGTTGAAATAAGGCGCGGTCCAGGCAGGATTTTCCATTACGCCATCGAGGGTGAGGTATTCGGCAGCAATGACTTTGCTCATCGGGGAGTAATTCAGAAGGTGATTATTCGCCAGCGGCGCGCTGGAAGTTAAACAGCCAGGTGATGCCAAACTGGTCGGTGAGGGTGCCGAATTTGCCGCCCCAGAACATATCAGCCAATGGGTCGATAACGGTGCCGCCCTCGCTCAGCTTGGCAAAAGTGGCTTCAATTTCGGCATCGTTGTCGAAGTGCAAGCTCATTCTCAGTTGATTGCCCGCGATGAGCTGGCCCGCTCTGCCGGCATCGGCCGCCATGATGATAAAGTTGGGAGTCGTGAGCGTGCCGTGCATGATTTTATTTTGGGCTTCGGCTGGCATATGCGCCGCCGCGGGCGAATCGCCATATCGCTGGAGATTGAGCTCGCCGCCCAGGCAGCTTTGGTAGAAAGCGAGACCTTCGCGGCAGTTGCCATTGAAGAAGAGGTAAGGGCTGAGGTGCATCATAATTATGGGTTTGGGTTGTTTTTGAAAAGGAGTTGGTGTTGGGGGTACCCGCAAGCGAGAGAGCTGCTACGCCGCTGTGGTGGCATAAGTCGCGGGAGCTTCGCCAGCGTCAGAGGCGGCGGGCCGGGTGGCGAGGTATTGCTTCCAGAGGAAATAGATGCCGAAAACTATCAGTAGCATTACCAGAGCCGGAATGGTGCCGACCAGGCCCAGGCCCGCAAATGCCACCGAAGCGGCTGCGCCGATGAAGTCGATGACAAAGCCTGCGAAGGCCCATTCCTTCAGTGTGCGGTACTTGTTCTGGAGCAGGGCCAGGGCACCGAGGATTTTGGCGGCGCCCGTGATGGTCATGATGTACATGGGGTAGCCGAGCTGGCGCATGCCTTCCTGGCCGTTTTTTTCCATTAGGAGGCCGGCCACACCGTCAGCCAGCATGACCAGGCAGAAGAGGATAGTGAGTGTCCAGTAAAGGCGGGCGGTGGTGCGAGGTTTCATGGCAAAAGAGGGTTTTGGTTGGTTAATAGAGCGTTTGGAGAAGTGAGACGGTTATGGAGCGAAGCATCTGGCAGGGGTAGTAGATTGATTCTTAAGACATGCACGTGAGGCGCTTCGCTTCGCGCTGCATGGCGGTGGGTAGGGAGGCGGGTTGCTAAAAAAATGACCGCCTAACTGGTTTAGCAAAGGTATTAGCAAAATATACCGGCCAATAGGGGCGATTGTGCCGAAGTAGGGGGGCGAAAGCGGCAGGGTTTTACCTACATTTGGGCCATGAAGCACATCTCGATTCTGGTGCCGGCCGGCGACGCGGTAGTCGGCAGTATTGAAGGGCCGCACAAGGTATTTAGTCAGGTAAATGACTTACTGGCGGGCATGGGGCAGCCACCCGCCTTTCAGGTTGAGCTGGTGGGCCTGACCAAGCACAAGACCTTTAACCGGGGCATTTTCACGCTGCACGCCGACCGTACCATCGACGAGAACTTCCGCACCGACCTTGTCATCATTCCTGCGCCGCATGGCGACCTCGTAGAGGCTGTTGCCCTGAACGAAGACCTCATTGCTTGGATACGCCGGCAGCATGAGGCCGGGGCCGAAGTGGCCAGCCTGTGCCTGGGGGCATTTCTGCTGGCTGCCACCGGCCTGATGGACGGCCGCCAATGCGCCACGCACTGGCTGGGCGCGCCTCAGTTTGCCGCCATGTATCCGGCGGTGCACCTCGTGGCCGAGCAGATAATTACGGACGAGCAAGGCCTCTATAGTAGCGGTGGGGCCTATTCCTACCTCAACCTGATGCTTTACTTGGTGGAGAAATACGTGAGTCGTGAGATGGCCGTGTGTTGCGCCAAGGTGTTTCAGATTGATATCGGCCGCCGCAGTCAGTCGCCGTTCATCATCTTCCAGGGCCAGAAAGGCCACGACGACGAGCCCGTGAAAAAGGCCCAGGAGTTTATTGAACAGCGCTTCGCCGAGAAGATTTCCATCGACGAGCTGGCCGCCGTGGCCTGCCTGAGTCGCCGTAATTTCGAGCGCCGCTTCAAAAAAGCCACCACCAATACCGTGGCCGAATACATTCAACGCGTAAAGATTGAAGCGGCTAAGATGAGCCTGGAATCGTCGCACGAAAACGTGAACGAAGTGATGTACTCGGTAGGCTATTCCGATACCAAGGCTTTCCGGACACTGTTTAAGCGGATTACGGGCGTGTCGCCGCTGGCGTACCGGGATAAGTACAGCCGCAAAGGCACAGCGGCGTTGGCCGCGTAGCGGCTTGGTAACCAGAAAGCCATTATGCCATCCTTCGCGCTGTTCAGGATGACGGATGGTGGAGTTGCGGCCTCAGGCGAGATGCTTCGCGGCGGCGCCTAACGTGCTTATGCCGCGGCCTCGTCTTCCTTTAGTTCCTGCAGCACCTGCTCCAGCCGGTCGAGATGCTGGCCGTAGAAATTCTGGATGTGATAGCGGCAGAACCAGTGTGTGACTCCGGCGCTGATTATTGCGGTAAGTATAATCCAAGTCAGCGCCTTGGTTTGGCCGGTGCGGGGGACATGGGGCAGCACATACTGAATAGCCAGGTAGCTCAGCACCCCCAGCACCGCAAGCGTCGATAGCATGGTGGCGCCGTAGTAAAGCCACATGAGCTGCCGTAGTTGCCGTAGCTGCCGGGCGACGTGGCTGGCCAGGGCATCGGTGGCCGTCTGCAAGCCGCGCAACACGTCCACAATGCCGAAGTAGCAGTAGGCGATGCCGCCGTATAGCGGAAGCAGCCAGATGAGCAGCTGCCCCAGACGGGTGTCGCGAATGCCATATAGCAGCGCCAGGACCAGCGTGGCAACCACGACGGTGGTTCCGATTTCGAACCATATATTTTGGCGCATCTGGGTCACGGGCGACTTGCTTTGCTCGGCGAGCAAGGCCCGGAAATCCTCGGCAGTTTGAGGAATGGTGAGGGGGGATTGCTGATGCCAGCGGCTGCTTAAGTGGTCAAAATCCATGATGAGGGAAGAATTGATGCGTTTGAATGGATGGTTGCTGTCAGTTTGGCTTTGTGCCGTGGGGCATCTGATTACAAAGCGACCGTGGTCACCCGCTGCCCATTAGCCGGCGCAGCTTTTCCAGCACACGGTGCATTTTCACCCGGATATTGCCGTGCGAAATGCCCAGGATATCGGCCATTTCTTCCTGCGGACGCCCTTCCAGCCGAAGCCAGATGAGGGCCTTTTCTACGTCCGAAAGCTGCGCAATGGCGTGGTAGAGCGGGGCCAAGTCGCTATCGGGGTCGGGTGGGGGATTGGGGAGGTCGAGGGTGGCAATGCTGAGGCGAGCCGGCTGGGGACGGCGCTGCCGCTGGCGGCGGGCCGAAATGGCGACGTTGAGGGCAATGCGGTAGAGCCAGGTGCTGCGCTTGGCCCGCCCCTCGAAGCTGGGCCAGGCCTTCCACAGCCGCAGCACTATCTCCTGATACAGGTCGTGCTGGTCATCGACATCCGGACAGTAGAGCCGGCACACCCGCCGCAGCAGCGGCTGGTACTGAGCCAGAGTGGCCACAAAATCGGGAGAGACAACGGCTGCAGGCATAGGAAAGCAGGAATTTACCCCATCTGTCGCCGATGGCCGCTAAATGTTACAAGCGGTGTTGAAAAAGCCAGGGGCTAAAAGGCAACCCTGCTGCAACCAATGCGCGCCGCCACCGGTCAGGCCAATAGCTGTGGCAACCAACGGCTGTTCTTTTCAACCAAACCCCCAATTATATGCTGCTCACTACTATAAAGCCTGCGTTGCTCGGCCTGTTGGCCGGCGCTTTACTACTCACGGCCTGCCAGAAGCAGGATGTAGCGGTAGAAGATAGTAAAAAAAGTACGCCCCCGCGCCCTCTCACCGGGGCTGAGCGCAACACCCTGACCAGCGCCAACGACTTTGCGTTTCGGGCTTTTGGGGCGATGCGGACCAACGCGCCCGCCACCAACATCTGCATCTCACCGCTCAGCATTTCGGCGGCGCTCACCATGGCCTACAACGGGGCCGACGGTACCACCAAAGCCGATATGAAGCAGACGTTGGGCTTCCAGCCGCAGACCGATACCGAAATAAACGAGTCGTTCCAGAGCCTGTTTGCGCTGTTTCAGGGGCTCGACCCGCAGGTGACCTTCACCACGGGCAACTCCATCTGGTACGGGCAGCAGTTTCAGCTCCAGACTCCCTTTGTGCAAACCAACCAGCAGTATTTCGGGGCCACGGTGCAGCCGGTGAGCTTCGGTGCCCCCGCCACCACCAACCTGATTAACAGCTGGGTGAGTACCCAGACCCAGGGCAAGATTCCAACCATCGTGGACTTTACCAGCCCTGATGACGTGATGTATTTGATAAATGCCCTCTACTTCAAAGGCACCTGGACCTACCGCTTCGACCCGCGCAACACCCGCACCGGCCTGTTTTATCCCGAAACCGGGGCACCGGTAAACAAGGATTTTATGAGCCTGACTACCGGCCGCTACCGCCGCTACCAAGATGCCCAGCAGCAGGTTATCAACCTGCCCTACGGCAACCGGCAGTTCAGCATGACTTTCGTGGTGCCCCAGGGCCAAAGTACCCTGGCCAGCGTAGCCAGCCGCCTCACCCGGCCCCAGCTCGACACCTGGCTGGCTGCGGCCGACACCACCAGCCTAGAGCTGCGTCTGCCCAAATTCCGTCTCGAATACAAGGAGGAACTGCGACCGGTCCTCACTCAGTTGGGCATGGGCTCGGCATTTGTTAATGCCAATTTCGGCCGGATGCTGGCCGGGGGCAGTTCGGGGCTCGCCATTAGCTCAGTGAAGCACAAAACCTTTCTGGAGGTGAATGAGGAAGGCACCGAGGCAGCGGCCGTAACGGCGGTCGGCATCACCACTACTTCGCTACCGCCGGTGGTGCAGGTAAATAGGCCTTTCCTGTTCCTTATTCGCGAAAAATCGTCGGGCGCCATCCTGTTTATTGGTCAGATTACCAATCCATAGGCGCGGGTAACTTGCCGGCATCCGGCCACAAACCACTGCCGAAAGCATAAGCCCTGCCAGCTACTGGCAGGGCTTTTTAATGTCCGATTTAGCCGCAGTGCCTACAGATTTAACACAGAGGTATCGCCTTACATTCGCCGGCCCGGACTGGTTAACCACGGCCCAGGCTTTCACGGAATAAACGGCTGATGGGTCTTCAATTTGGGTTTTCGATTGGGCGTATTAGCGCACTGCTGGCAGTGTGCTTTCTGTGGTTGTCGCACGAAAGTCAGGCGCAGTCGCTTCGGATTATCCTGCGCGACTCACTCACGCAAAGCCCCGTGATTGGGGGCAGTGTGAGCGTGCCCGGCACGGGCGTGGGCGCCGCCACCGACGTGAAGGGCGAGGCCTTGCTCACGCCGGCTCCGGCCCCCGGCACCCGCCTGCGCGTTGAGGCGCTGGGCTACCGCCCGCAGCTAGTGGCCGCACCAGCCGCGGGTGCATTGCTCACGCTACAACTGGCTGCTGCCGCGCAGGCCATTGAAGAAGAAGTGCTGGTAACGGCTACACGCACCAACTCGCGCCTCGAAGACCTGCCCACTCGCGTGGAAGTGCTAGGGGAGGAGGAGCTGACCGAAGAAAATGGCATCAAACCTGGCAACATTGCCTCGCTGCTCGGCGATATTGCCGGCACCCAGATTCAGCCCACCTCGCCCACCACCGGCAACGCCGACCTGCGCATTCAGGGCCTGCCGGGGCGCTACTCCCAGATACTGCGCGATGGCCTGCCGCTGCTGGGTGGCTACTCCGGCTCGTTCGGCATTCTACAAATTCCGCCCCTCGATTTGCGCCAGATAGAGCTCATCAAGGGTTCCAGCTCCACGCTCTACGGCGGCGGGGCCATTGCGGGGCTGGTGAATCTGGTGAGCAAGACGCCCGTGCTCGGCACCCCGCAACTCACCTTTACGGCCAACCAGTCGACGCTGAAGGAAAGCAACCTCAACGGCTTTGCCAGTGGGCGCAACCAGCGCGTGGGCTACACACTGTTTGCGGGCGGCACCCGGCAGCAGAGCGTTGATGTGGACGGCGATGGTTTCGTGGACGTGCCCCAGCTGCGCAACTTCACGGTGCACCCGCGCCTGTTTTACTACCCCAAAAACGGCCAACTCGCCCTCGGCTACACCGGCACGGTGGAAGACCGGCAGGGCGGCGACGTGGCCGTAGTTCAGGGGAAAGTCAGCACGGGTGGCCCCCAGTTCTTTGTCACGAACCGCACCCAGCGCCACTCCGCCGACCTCATTTATACCCAGGACAGCGTGGCGGGCGGCAGCCTCACGGTGAAGGCTACAGCCAGCTGGTTTCGCCGCGCCGTGAGCACCAATACCGTGGCCTACGCGGCCCGGCAGCTGAGCTACTATTCCGAAGTGAGCTACCTGCACCGCTACGGCCACCACGCGCTGGTGGGCGGCCTTAATGTGCTGGGCGAAGATTTTGAGCCCTTGCCCGCCGAAAGCCGGACCCCCTTGCTCAACGACTACCGCTACGCTACCGTGGGTGGCTTCGTGCAGGACGACTGGCAACTGATGCCTACTCTGAGCGTGCAGGGCGGACTGCGCCTCGACCACCACAACACCTACGGCAACTTCCTGCTGCCTCGCGCCGCCGTGCTCTTCAAAGCCAGCCCCGATGTGACGTTGCGCCTGAACGGGGGCTTCGGCTACCGCGTGCCTGTGCCCTACGTGAACGAGCTGGACGAGCGCGAAATCCCCCTGGTGCAGCCCCTAGCCAACTTGAGCGTCGAGCGCAGCCAAGGCCTAAATGGCGACGTAAACTACCAGCATCGCTTCGCCTCGGGCCTCAGTCTGAACCTCAACCAAGGGTTCTTTTATACCCGTCTGCAAGCCCCGCTGGTGCTGAGCGAACCGTTGACGCTGAGCTATACCACGCCGCTGCGCTGGTACAACGCCGCCGCGCCCATCGTGAGCCAGGGCCTGGAAAGCTACGCTCGCCTGCGCTACGCCGAAACCGAGATTTACCTCGGCTACATCTACACTTATGCCCAGCGCCGCTACGATGCGGCCAATCCCAACGTGCCGCTGGCCGCACGCCACAAGCTGGCCACCGTAGCCACCCAGGATTTGAGCGAGCACCTGGCCGTGGGCATCGAGGCCAGCTACACCGGCCGCCAGTACCTGGACGACGGCTCAGCGCGCCCCGGCTACCCCGTGGTGGCGGCGCTGGTGCGCTACACCACGGGGCCCTGGACGTTTATTCTCAACGGTGAAAACCTGTTCGACTACCGCCAGACGCGCCGCGAAACCGTAGCACTGGGCGACCGTGCCAACCCTTATTTTCCGGAGCTGTGGGCGCCGGTTGAGGGCCGGGTCATCAACGTGTCGGTGAACTGGAAATGGATGCGCTAGTCAGCTCTGAGTTGCGCCGGCGGCTGGTGCAGCGCCAGCAAGGTCTGTATCTTTTCCGGCGTCAGGGGTTTGTTGATGCGGCCGGCGGCGGGTAGCGCCTCGAGGCGGGCCAGGTCGCGGGTGTCCATCGAAGTGGTGAGCACGACCACAGTAGTGGCCTGGCGCTGAGCCGGTGGCAATTGCTGGTAGGCTTCCAGAAATTCAATGCCGTTCATGATGGGCATCTGGATATCAAGCAGAATGAGGGCCGGCGGCTGGGAAATGCTCGCCGGCTGCTGCAGCAGCGCCAACGCTTCCTGGCCGTTAGCCGTCACAAAAATGCGTTCGGCTACATCGAGGCGCTTGAGCAGGCGCTCATTCAGGAAATTATTGGTCGGGTCGTCATCGACCAGCAGCACGCTGGTAATTTTGGGCATAGCCCAGCCATACGCAGAAGCAACCGCTGGGGTTTACGCATAGTCGGGCAGCTGCACCGAAAATGTAGAACCTACGCCTGGTTGGCTCTGCACCCGGATGCTGCCTCCGGCATTCTCCACAATGCGCTTCACCATGTAGAGGCCCACCCCCGTGCCCTCAACGTGGGTGTGCAGCCGGCGGAACATCACAAAAAGCTTGCTCTGCTGCTCCTCCGTCAGCCCCAGGCCATTGTCCTGCACTTCAATGTGCAGTTGGTCGTTGGCGCGGAAGGCACGGAGCAGCACCTGCGGCGGGCGGTCCGGCGCCTGGTATTTGATGGCGTTCGAGAGTAGGTTGTAGATGATGCTGCGCAGGTTTTTGGGCGAAAAGCGCACGGTAGGGCTGGCTGTTACATCGACCGTAAGCTGGCCCTGCGCGGCCGCCAGTGCGGGGGCCAGGTCGAGGCGCACGGCCTCTATCTGGGCGGCCAGGTCCACCATTTCAGCCGGTTCGGCGTGGGCCTGCTGGAGCTTGCTGATATCGGTGAGGTGCACCAGCGTCCGCTGGAAGCGCTCAACCGAACCGTGCATGAAGCTGAGCAGCTGGCCTATTTCGGGGTCCTGCCGCACTTCGGTGGGCAGGTATTCGCGCAGGGCCAGCAGGAGGCCTTCGATGTTGGCAATGGGCGCTTTGAGGTCGTGCGAGGCCGTGTACACGAAGGTGTCCAGGTCCACATTGGTGTAGTTGAGGCGGTCGTTGGCATCGCGCAGCTCCTCATTGGCTACCTGCATTTCCTCATTGATGGCGGCCAGCTCCTCGTTTAGCTCCTGCACCTGCTCGCGGGCCAGCATTTGCTCCGTAATGTCGGTGACGAGGGTATAAAACCCGCGCACCTCGCCGTTCTGGAAATCCGGAATGTAATCGGTTTTGATGTGCTTCACGAAGTCTTCGCGGTAGGGCATGCGCGCCTCAAACGAGAGCCGCTCGCCGGCCAGGGCGCGGTCCATGTAGCCCGCCGTGGCGGCATAGGCCTGCTCGCCCACCACATCGCGCACCTTGCGGCCCAGCAGCGCGGCGGGGTCGATGTTGAACCAGTGCCGATACGCGTGGTTGGCAAACTGGTAGCGCCGCTCTTGGTCGAGGTAGCCAATGAGCACGGGGAGCGCATCGGTGAGCAGGCGCAGGCGCTGGGCGGCGGCTTCGGTAGACCGGCGGGCGAGTACCTGTTCGGTCACTTCCGTCGCCACGCAAATAACGCCGCTGACCCGGCCCTCCTCATCGTGCAGCGGCTGGTATACAAAGTTGAAATACCCAACTTCGTTGGCTTGGTGGCGGGCCAAATGAATGGCGCTTTCTTGGGCTACAAACGGCCGGCTGGTCCGGCGTACCTCATCGAGCACGGCCCGTAGTTGAGTTACTTCTGGCACGGCCTCGAAAAATGGCCGCCCTACCAGCGCCGGCAGTGAGCGGCCGAGCATCACGCCCATGGGCGGGTTTACAATTTCCAGCACGTAGTTGGGCCCGCGAAATACACAGATTGCCATCGGGGCCTGCTCGAAGATGCGCTGCAGTTCGGCCCGTTGGGCTTCGGTAATTAGTTGGGCTGCCCGAAGCTGCTCGGTGCGCTCAGCCACGCGGCTTTCCAGCTCCTGATTCAGCAGGAAAAGGGTTTCTTGGGAGTCGGCCAGCGCCGTGTTGGTTTTCAGAAACTCCTCGTTGCTGGCCCGCAGCTCTTCGTTGATGGCGGCCAGCTCCTCGTTGAGGTCCTGCACCTGCTGCCGGGCATGCACCTGCTCCGTCACCTCAATGGCAATATCGATGACGCCCAGTACTTTGCCTTGCGCATCATACAGGGGCTTGTACACGAAATTGTAGTAACTGGTTTCCAGGCGGCCATTGCGCAGGAGGTTGGCCGCTACTTCGGTGCCTATGTAGGGCACACGGGTGCGCGCCACTTGCTGTATCAGCTCGGTGAAGCCCTGGCCGCGCAGCTCGGGCACGGCGTCCAGCAGCGGCCGGCCCAGTACTTCGGCCGGCGGGTGGCCCCACAGGGCACAGGTTAGGTCGTTGGCGGTGGTCACCCGGCAGTCTTCCCCCTGAAACAGGCAAATGGCCACCGGCGACTGCGTGAGCACGGATTGAAACAGGTTGCGCTCGGTTTCGGCTTCGGCGCGGGCGGCCAGCTCGCGGGCCTGGCTGGCGCGCAGCTCCTCCTCGATGGCCGTGCGGGGCCGGTTGTTGGTGTCATCAAAGCTGACCAGCAGCACTTCGCCCTGGCGCCGGGCCACCAGCAGGTAATAGCCATCCAGGCCGTCGTGCTGGTAGTTGTTCTGGCGGCGCTCCACCTTACCCGACAGGAAGGCGTCGCGGTAAAACCCAAACACGCCGGCCGCTTCCGCCGTCGGAAACAGCGTCAGGAACGACTCCGTGGGGCGCTGCGACAGCTGCAGCATCTGTTGGGCCGCGGGGTTGAGGTGCACCCAGGCCAGGTCGATGATGGTAGCACCGCTGGCATCGTACACGGGGCGCAGGGCCATGATGCCGGTTTGGGAAATATCGAGCAAAACTTCCAGCAGCTCCTGAGAAGCTGGAAGGTCGGCCGGCAGCTTTGGGGCTGGAATATCAGGCATGAAAGCGCTACTAAAGCAGAAATACAGGCTCTAAATTACTAGCTATGAAGCCGAGTTTCGAACCGGCACCACCGTTAAGCCAGCAGTACCGCTTACAGCCGCTCCACAAACGTGAGGCGATTCCCAAATGGGTCGATGACGGTCATTTCCAGCGCCGTGGGGTCGTAGAAGGGCGTGTGTAGGCCGGGCTTGTTGTACTTATAATCCTTATCCAGCAACTGCTGATGAAAAGGTGCCAGCGCCTGAAAGTCATCGATAAAAACGCGTGCTCCCGGCGAGCAGTCGCCGTGGTGCTCCGAAAGGTGCAGGCTGATGTCGTTGCGGGTAATTTGCAGGTAGGCCGGGCTGCTTTCCGGCCGGTGCTCCCAATCGATGCGGAAGCCCAACCAATCCTTGTAAAAAGCCAGGGCTTTGTCGTAGTCGAAAATGCGGAGAATGGGTTTGACGGTGGCCATAGCGCGGTGGTCTGATAAGCGAAAATAGCCTCGCCGGCCTTCGGCGAGCGCTTGGGGCTGAAAGCTACCGCCCATGCCGCGTACTTCGGCTTTCCCGGTATCTTCCTGCTCGCTTATGCCCACCACCTGCCTTATGCGCAACTGGCAAGACCCTTTTTACCTGCAGCACGGCAATGCCCGGCAGCAGCACACGCTGGCCGTACTCCAGCGGCTGGCCCTGTGGCCCACGCTGCACGCCTTCGGGCCGGTGCTCACGGGCACTATTCCGCTCGATATCGACGTGGCCGGCAGCGATGCCGATGTGGTGTGCGAGGTGCAGCCTGCCAACTGGCCGGCCTTTGTGGCGCTGGTGCGCGGGCATTATGGTCACCTGCCCGGCTTCCGGCTGGCGGAGCGCCGCATTGGTGGGCTCGACTCGGTGGTGGCCAGCTTCAGCACCGACAACCTGGTGGTGGAGCTGTTCGGCCAAGCGCTGCCCGCAACTCAGCAGCAGGCCTACCGGCACATGCTGGTAGAACACGCCATCCTGGAAGCCGGCGGCGAGCCCTGGCGCCGGGCCGTGCGCGCGCTCAAGCAGCAGGGCCAGAAAACCGAGCCGGCCTTCGCTTCCCTGCTGGGCCTGCCCGGCGACCCTTACCAAGCCCTGCTGACCCTGGAAGGTTTGTCGGCCCCAGCGCTGGCGGCTTTGGTAGCGCGTTGTGCGCTGCCTTAATCAAACAAAGTCACGCAAAGGCCTAAACTAGGTTACCATTACTACACATACGCCGCACTTGGCCTACTGCTTCTGCTAATCCTCCATCCCGAATGCCCACCACCAGAAGCCTCAAAAGCGCCTTTCGTCATTCCATCCGGCTCGGTACCGGGCGGGCCTACCTGCTGGCGCAGGCCCACCCCGACGTAGATTTCTCGGCTTATATCATCGAGGCCAGCCTCACGAATTTCTCTTACGATGGACAGGCCGAGTCCAGCCGGGCCGATTACCTCTATGGCTTGTATTGCCTGTCGGGGCAGCAGGCCCGAATTCGGCGGGCTGTGCTCAAAGCGCTGGCCACCGAGCAGGACGACACCTGGACGTTGACGCAGCTTTTTGCCCTCACCCTGAGATTTGCCCAGGCTGGCGATGCCGAGGCGCGGTTGGCGCTCTACCGGCGGTTTCTGGTGCGGCCCGTCGGTGGTGCCGACTGGGCCGGTGCTGATGAAATCATGACGCTTGATGGTTTGGACGGCTTCCACTACATCGTCCGCAAAGTGGGCCGCAAGCTGGCCCGCCACCCCGATGGCTGGGAGGATGCAATGCTCATCAACTTGTTTCAAGAAAAATATCCTGCCCTGGATGCCTGGGCGGAGCTGCGTCAGCTAGCACCGCACGATGCCGATGTACGCCGTTACCTACTCAATGTGGAAGCCACCATGGCCGAGCGCGCCAGCTACCAGCGGCCCGCCGAAGTCTGGGATGCTGACCTGCTGGGAGTACTGGAAGGGGCCCGGCCGGCCTATTTGCGGAGCCTATTGCGGCGACGTAAACTGAAGCCGTCCGAAATCAATCAGCTGGCGGCGCGGCTGCTGGTAGCACGTCGCCCTCCACTGCTGGAAAACCTGCTTCTGGTATTTAGCCGCATTCCGTTTCCACTGCCGTATGCTTCCATTCTGGCGCTGGCCCGGCAGCGGTCCCGTGGCAGCCGCATCAGAGAGTTTGCCCTCGATGCCCTGGCGCTGCTGTCTGCCCCGGAAATCCGGGAATTTGCGCTGGTGCAGTTACGGCAAACCTCCCGTCCTGCCAGCTACACCAGCTTGCTCATCAACAATTATCAGCCCGGTGATGCCGCTCTACTTACCGACATTGTGGGCTGTACGCACGAGGAGCATGCCATCGAGCAGCTGGCCATTAGCTACAGTGATGTTTACAAGAACAACAAAACCCCGGAATGTGCTGCCCCGCTACTGGCTCTCTACGGGAAAATGACCTGCAGTATGCACCGCCACACGGTGGTTCAATTGCTGCTTGAAAACCACGTTTTGCCTGCCTGGCTAAATGAGGAATTGCCCTTTGACAGCTACGCCGAAACCCGGACACTGGACCAGCCGCAGCCT
>Ga0265780_10006975_pt1 | contig 13954 bp, 15 predicted proteins | sample P1T30metagenome_FD_192432 | JGI IMG/M metagenome (GOLD analysis project Ga0265780, IMG submission 192432) | Plant litter microbial communities from East Loma Ridge, Irvine, California - P1 T30 | ecosystem: Environmental > Terrestrial > Plant litter > Unclassified | place: USA: California... | reverse complement strand
CTGTTTGCCCAGGTGTGCGAGGAGCCGGAGGAAGCGGACATGCCCGCCGAGGTGTCCGCTACCCCGGCCGCATCGAACGAACTGCTGGACGCCCTGGCCGGCATCGACCCGGATGCGCTCACGCCGCGCGAGGCGCTGGCGCGCCTGTACGAACTGAAGCGCCTGGCCGCCTGATGCGCTTCTCGCCCGCCTCGCCCCTGCTGGCAGCCGCCCTGTGCGCGGCGCTGTGCCTGCCGGCCGCGGCGGGCGCCAGGGACGACGCACGCGAAGCCAATGCGCACCACTTCGGCGTCATCGGCCACAGCTTCGACGGCAAGAGCGACAAGCGCTTCAGGAAAGCGCTGGACGATACGTCCGACAGGTCGAATGCCTTCGTGGTCCTCACCGGCATCAAGCATGCGAGCGAGCCTTGCGGCGACCGCCTGTACGAAACGCGGCGCGACCTGGTCGAGCGCGTCAAGCGCCCGACCATCGTGCTGCCGGCCGGCAGCGACTGGACCGCCTGCCGCAATTCGGCCGGGCGCACGAATGCGGTCGAGCGCCTGAACCGGTTGCGCGAACTGTTCCATGGCGAGCCGGCGTCGCTGGGGGTGAAGAAGCTGCCGCTCACGCGGCTGTCGATGAGCCCGCGTTTTCGTGCGTATGCCGAGAATGCTCACTGGACCGTGGGCAAGGTGCTGTATGCGAGCGTGAACCTGCCGGCGAATAACAACCATTACCTGGCGGCGGCCGGGCGCAACAGCGAGTACGAGGACCGGCAGGTGGCAACGCGCTTCTGGCTGAACCGCCTGTTCACGCTGGCGCGCGGCGACAAGCTCGATGCGATCGTGCTGTTTTCGGAAGGGGATTTGAAGCCGCTGACGGACCCGGTGGCGCCCAGTTTGCTGCGGCGCGGGTCGCCTCTGTTCGATGGGTTTGCGGCCACGCGCAAGCAGGTGCAGGCGCTGGCCGGGAAGTTCGATGGGAAGGTGCTGCTGGTCGACAGTGCGGCGCTGGGCAAGGGGAAGAAGCCGGAGATCGAATGGCGCGGGAACCTGGGGCACTTGTCGGTGGATGACCAGGCGGTCGAGGTGGAAGTGAAGCCGGGGGCGAAGGCGCTGTTTGTTGTAAAAGACGCCGCGGACTAGGTTTCGAGCTGGCGGGTGATCTTCCGGATACGTTGGTGGTGTGCCGTCGATCCGTGAACGAAATAGGGTCAACGATGCGGCGCGTTCCGCGTGGGCACGGCGTGCCCACCGTACGGTATCCGGAGCCGCTGGCCGTTGAGATCGTACGGTGGGCACCCTGTGCCCACGCGAATGTATGCGTGGTGTAGGCGTCATTCGAAGCACCACCGCCATCCCATCGAAACGCCCGACCAGGCAAACCTGCGACCCCAACAAAAAACGGGACACCTGGTCCCGTTTCTCGTTTATAAAGCTACGACGCTATCAGTGCAGCGGCTGGCTGCGGAAGTGATCGCCCTCTTCGCCTTCGTCGTCGCCTTCGTCTTCACCGTGGTGATGACCATGGGCGCCGTGCACGTGGCCGTGGGCGATTTCTTCGTCGGTGGCGGCGCGCACGTCGATGACCGACAGCTCGAAGCGCAGGGCCATGCCGGCCAGCGGGTGGTTACCGTCCAGCACGACCTTGTCGTCGGCGATTTCGGTGACGGTAAAGATGACCGGCTCGTCGTCCGGCGCGCCGTCGGCCATGCCTTCGAACTGCATGCCCACTTCCAGCGGCTCAGGCAAGACCTTGCGGTCCTCGACCTTCACCAGTTCGGAATCGTAGTCGCCGAACGCGTCTTCCGGCTCGATCTGCAGGGTCGACTGGAAACCGGCTTCCTTGCCGTCCAGGTGCTCCTCGATCTTCGGCAGGGTGTTCTCGTAGCCGCCGTGCAGGTAGACCATCGGCTGGGCGCCTTCCTCGATGAGGTTGTTTTGCGCATCCGACAGTTTGTAGTTGACCGACACGACCGTATTCTTGGCAATCTTCATCGCACATCCTTTCGTTGTAAGGAGCGGATTATACCCCTGCCCCGCCACTGCCTGCTGCCCGGCTGGTTATAATGACGCATGAATAAATTACCGCTCCTTGGGAACATCACTCCCGCCCAGTTTCTTCGCGATTACTGGCACAAGAAGCCGCTGCTGATCCGCGGCGCCATCCCCGGTTTCAAGCCCCTGCTCAAGTTCGAACGCCTGGCCGACCTCGCCACCAAGAACTTCGTCGAATCGCGCCTGGTCACCCAGGTCGACGGCCAGTGGGACATGCAGCACGGCCCCCTGACTGAACTGCCCCCGCGCGACCAGAAGAACTGGACCATGCTGGTGCAGGGCGTGAATTTGTACGACGAAAAGGCCGACGATTTGCTGCGCCAGTTCCGCTTCCTGCCGGACGCGCGCCTGGACGACCTGATGATCAGCTACGCCACCGATGGCGCCGGCGTCGGTCCCCACTTCGATTCCTACGACGTGTTCCTGCTGCAAGCCCATGGCAAGCGCCGCTGGAAGATCAGCGCCCAGCAAGACCTGTCGCTGGTCGACGGCCTGCCGCTGAAGATCCTGTCGAACTTCAGCGCGGAAGAAGAATTCGTGCTCGAGCCGGGCGACATGCTGTATCTGCCGCCGCACTATGCCCATGACGGCATTGCCGAGGGCGAATGCATGACCTACTCGATCGGCTTCCGCTCGCCCTCGTACCAGGAACTGGGCGAAGCCTTCCTGCAGTTCATGGCCGACTCGATCGACCTGCCGGGCCGCTATGCCGACCCGGGCCAGCAAGTGGCAAAGAATCCGGCCGAGATCCCGCGCGAAATGCTGGCCAACATCACCGAAGAACTGAACAAGGTGCGCTGGGACGAGGAAGACGTGACCATCTTCTTCGGCGAGTACATGTCCGAGCCGAAGCACAATGTCTTCTTCACCGGCCCGTCCAAGCCGCTGGTGGTGGGACGCTTCATGGAAGCGGCAGCGAAAAAGGGCCTGAAGCTGTCCAGCAAGACCCTGATGCTCTACCGCGGCAAGCATGTCTTCATCAACGGCGAGTCGTTTGCCGTGAGCCGCAACGACAAGATCGTGCTCGACGTGCTGGCCAACGAACGCCGCCTCGACGGCGAAACCCTGGGCCATGCTTCGGACGACGTGCTGGAAGCGCTCTACACCTGGTACCAGGACGGCTGGATCGAGCTGGGCTGATTGACGACTGGAGGAAGCATGGACGAGCCGCTGCTGGTGCGTTTCGATACCCGCCGCGATTGCGAGGCGCAGTGGCGCGCCGTGCTGGCGCGCGCGGTGCGGCAGCTCGACATGTTCGATCCGGATTTCAGCGTCTTTCCGCTGGGTTCAAGCGAGGTCGATGCCCAGTTGCGCGCCTTTCTCCATGGCGGCGGCAGCCTGCGCCTGGTGCTGCACGACCCGGGCCACATCGAACGCGAGGCGCCGCGCTTCCTGCGCCTGCTGCGCGACTACAGCCACCTGGCCGAATGCCGCCAGACGCCGCGCGCGCTGCGCCAACTGACCGACTCCTTCTGCATTGCCGACGGCCTGCATGTGCTGCGCCGTTTTCACAGCGACTGGATGCGCGGCGAGGCCGCCTTCGACGCGCCTGGCGCCGTGGATGTGCCGGCGCACCGCTTCGCAGGAATCTGGGAAGAATCGCGTCAGACGCTCCTACCGAGCGTCACCGGATTGTAGGGATCAGGCAAGTATTTGAACCGCTGGGAAAGGTCTTCGAGGCTGTAGCATCTTGTAACAAAATGAAGCTTAACAAGTAACACAAGACTTACATTTTGGCATGACTTTTCTATTGCGAATGAGTAAATTTGGCTATAATATCGGGTTAGGAAGGTTCCGTTGTATCAGTATCACTCTTGCATTTTTGCAAAGTACACGAGAATTCCAGCGAGCGATAATTACCGGTAATTATTCATCGTAAAACAAGCAGTACTCCACTTTTAATTAAAAGGAAAATCATGAAAAAATCCCTGCTGATCGTCTCCCTGATGGCCGTTGCTCTGGCTGCTTGCTCGAAAAAAGAAGAAGCTCCAGCAACCCCAGCTGCTGTCGAAGCGCCTGCTGCTGACACCGCAACCACCACCACCACCACCGAAGTTGCACCAGCTGCAACCACCGACGCTGCTGCTACCACCCCAGCTGCTGACGCTGCTGCTGCTGCCGCTACCGCTTCGGCTGCTGCTTCGGAAGCCGCTTCGGCCGCTTCGACCGCTGCTGACGCTGCTGCTTCGGCCGCTGCTACCAAGTAATCAGGTTTTCCTGGTTCGAAAGACCGGCCTGCGGGCCGGTTTTTTTTCGTCCAGACATTTGTGGCCGGAGGCGTTTTTCGACATGGAGGCGCCGTGATGGTGGGTTCGAGAACCCACCCTACGGTAGGGTGGGTACTCGTACCCACCATCACGCGGAACGCCCATAAAAAAACCGGCCACGAAGGCCGGCTTTCTCAACGCTGACAACGCTTACTTCAGCTCGTCGTTCAGCAGCGACAGGATCTTGCCCGCCGTCGCCGATGCATCCGGCTTGCCTTCGTTGTCCTGGACGGTGACCGCGCTGCTGTTGCCGCCTTCGTTGGCCTTGACCAGCACGCGGTAGCGCTGGGCTTCCTTGGCCTTGTCGTCGTTGCCGAAGCTGAACAGTTTCGAGAAGAAGCCGTCCTTGGTCGACGCGTCCGGATCGACGTAGCGGACAAAGTAGATGCCCTGCACGCGGTCGCGGTCTTCGACGGTGAAGCCGACGCGGTCGAGCGCCAGGCCAACGCGGCGCCAGGCGCGCTCGAAGCCTTCGTCGACTTCGACGACGTTGCCGGCCAGCTTGGCGCGCTGCGGCGCCGGGGCGGCGTTGTCGACCTTGGCTTGCGCGGTCTGCACCTGCTCAGGCGTCGTGGCGCCGGTCAGGCGCGCCACCAGGCGGCCCAGGAATTGCGCTTCCAGGGTCGGGTCGTTCGGACGCACGGTCCAGACCGTGGATTCCTTCTGGGCGCCGGTCAGCACCTCTTCGGCGCCGCGGTGGCTGATGTAGATTTCGGTCGAGCCGTCCGGCAGGCGCTCGAGGCGGGTGCGGAACTTGTCGCGCTCGCCGGTCGAGTAGGCCTTGTCGAAGACCTTGCCGATGGTGTTGCGCAGGAAGTCTTGCGGGATCTTCGAACGGTTCTCGACCCACTCGGTTTCCATCACGCCGGTTGCCTCGGATTCGCTCGCCACCGGCAGGCCGGCGTCGTTCCAGAACTCGCGCAGTTTCGGCCACAGCTGCTCAGGCGTCTGCTTGACCACCAGCCAGCGCTGGTCGCCGGCACGTTCGATGCGCACGGCCTCGGTCGAGACCGGGCCGATGGCGGCGGCGCCCGCCGGCACGCCTGCAGCCGGTGCAGCCTGGCCGCCTGCTGCGGCAGCCTGCATGCCCGACGCGGTGGCAACGCCGCTGCCATCCGGCACGGCGTAACGATTGTCTTTTTGAAGCTGGGTCAGGTCCGGCGGCACATCCAGCGGTGCGGCTTTTTTCGACGCCTTGTAATCCACCTTGTCCGACTCGAACACGGTGGTGCACGCGGCCATGCTCAGCGCCAGTGCGGACAGCGCCAGTACGCGCGCTGCGGTTGGCGCGGAAACACGGGTTGCGAAGGTCTTTTTGTTGCGAGTAGTCATATCGTTACAATTTCAGATCTGTGAACCAACACCCTTGCGGGACTCAGGATTGCGGCAGGAGGCCCGCCTGGCGCAGCGCGGTGCGCACGGTGTCGTGGAACGGCGCGGACAGCGGCGCCAGCGGCAGGCGCAGGCCCGCCGGCATCTTGCCCATTTCCGTCAGCGCCCATTTCACCGGCACCGGATTCGGTTCGACGAAGAGCTTGGCGTGCAATTCCAGCACGCGGTTATTGATCTCGACGGCTTTGGCGATGTCGCCGGCCATGGCGGCGGCACACAGCTCGTGCATCGCGCGCGGGGCCACGTTGGCGGTGACCGAGATATTCCCGGCGCCGCCGCAGAACATCAGGGCCATCGCGGTCGGGTCGTCGCCCGAGTACACGGCGAAGGACTTGTCGACCATCTTCAGCAGCTCGATGCCGCGTCCGATGTTGCCGGTGGCATCCTTCACGCCGACGATGTTGGCGATCGGCGCCAGGCGCGCGATGGTCTCGTTGCTCATGTCGGCAACCGTGCGGCCCGGCACGTTGTAGAGGATGATCGGCAGGTCGACCGCTTCGGCAATCGCCTTGAAGTGGCGGTACATGCCTTCCTGGGTCGGACGGTTGTAGTACGGCACCACCTGCAGCGAGGCGTCGGCGCCGACTTCTTTCGCGTGACGCGTCAGGGCGATGGCTTCGGCGGTGGAGTTGCCGCCCGAGCCGGCGATGACCGGAATGCGGCCGGCCACGTGGTCGACCGTGAACTTGATGAGTTCGCAGTGCTCTTCCGGGCTGACGGTGGCCGATTCGCCGGTGGTGCCGACGATCACGATGCCGTCCGTGCCTTCGGCCACGTGCCAGTCGAGCAGTTTGCGCAGGCTGTCCTTGTCGAGACTGCCATCCTCAAACATCGGCGTGACGATTGCTACTATGCTGCCCTTGATCATAATTTCTGGTACGTGCTGGAAAAGAAAAATCTGATTGTAGCGGATAGCCCGCCCCTATGGTTCATTCGGCACCAGATAAATGGTCGAGCTTTACCTCGGTTTGCACCACGCCCTGCCCCGCCGCGCACAGGCGCTGCACCCGCGCCGGCTTCGGCTGGGCGACGGCGCCGTCCTCGAACGCCAGCACCCGCAAGCCGCCGGCCGCCGCATGTTCCAGCAGCTCGCCGGGGTGCAGCAGGAAGGCCGGGTTCGAGGGTTTGCCGAAGAGTTCGTTGCCGAGCGCGAACGTTTCATAGATCAGCACGCCGTTCGGGGCCAGGCTGGCCATCAGCTGGTTCAACAGTGGGCGGTGCAGGTAATTCGTGACGACGATGCCGGCAAAGCGGCCTGGCTCGAAAGGCCAGGTGGCGCCTTCCATCTCCAGGTCGTGCTGCAGGGTGGCGATGCCGGGGCCGGCGGCCGCTGCCAGTGCCTGCGCGTCGCGGTCGACCGCCAGCACCGGGTGGCCGAGTCCGGCGAACAGGCGCGCATGGCGCCCGCTGCCGCAGGCCAGGTCCAGCACTTCGCCGGTCGGGACCAGATGAGCGAAGCGCTGCACCCAGGGCGAGGCGGCGGAAACGGGTGCGTGCATCACGTCAGCAGCCAGGCCAGCGGCGTCGTGACCAGCTCGACCACCTGCGCACCCAGCCACATCACCGGCTGCACCCAGAAGGCAAGCACGTTGAAATACAGCAGCGCCAGCAAGATAAAGAAACCATACGGCTCGATGCGGGCGAACTGGTAGGCCAACCGGTTCGGCAGCATGCTGGTCAGCACACGTCCGCCGTCGAGCGGCGGCAGCGGGAACAGGTTGAAGGCGAAGATCAGCAGGTTTGTGAGCAGGCCGGCGCGCGCCATCTTGCTCAGGAACTCCTCGTCGATGCCGAAGGCCACCAGCAGCATGCCGAACACCACCCACAGGAAGGCCATCAGCAAATTGGCGGCCGGCCCGGCCAGCGCCACCCAGGCCATGTCGCGTTTTGGATTGCGCAGGTTGCCGAACTGGACCGGCACCGGCTTGGCGTAGCCGAAGACGAAACCGGTGGTGACGTACAGCGCGATCGGAATGATGATCGTGCCAAACAGGTCGATATGGACCAGGGGATTGAGGGTCATGCGGCCCTGCGCATAGGCCGTGTTGTCGCCGAGGCGCCTGGCGGCGTAGGCGTGCGCCGCTTCGTGCAGGGTAATCGCGAAAAGAACGGGCAGCGCGAATACTGCGATGTTGCGAATGATTTCATCCATAAGGGAGCGATTCTAGCAGAGCGGGGCCGGGCAGCCCGGATGCGGCCTGGAAGGCCGCCGGGGAAAGGGAATACGGAAAGGACTACAAGCAGGAAGCGCTACAGGCCAAACGCGGCGGGGTCGCCCCTGCCCTCGCGCAGCAGCACGGGCTCGGGGCCGGTGAGGTCGACGATGGTGGTGCCTTCCAGCGTGCCGGCGCCGCCGTCGATCACCAGCTCGATCTGCTTTTCCAGGCGCTCGCGCACTTCATCGGGGTCGGACAGCATGTGGTCGTCGCCCGGCAGCTGCAGCGTGGTGCCGATCAGCGGCTCGCCCAGTTCTTCCAGCAGCGCCAGCGTGATCAGGTTTTCCGGCACGCGCAGGCCAATGGTCTTGCGCGAGGGGTGCGACAGGCGCCGCGGCACCTCTTTCGTCGCTTCCAGGATCACCGTGTAGGGGCCGGGCGTGGTGGCCTTCAGCAGGCGGTATTGCGAGTTGTCGATGCGCGCGTACTTGGCGATCTCCGACAAATCGCGGCACAGCAGCGTCAGGTGGTGCTTGTCGTCGATGCCGCGCACGCGGCGCAGCTTCTCGACCGCGTTCTTGTCGTCGAGCTGGCATACCAGCGCATAGGCCGAATCGGTCGGCAGCGCCGCCACGCCGCCGGAACGGATAATCTGCGCGGCCTGCTTGATCAGCCGCGCCTGCGGGTTGTCTGGGTGGATCTGGAAAAATTGGCTCATCGGTTTCCTAAGTGATTAGCGCAGGGCCTGGAGCGCGGCGATGCGCTCTTCCATCGGCGGGTGGGTCGAGAACAGCGCGCCCCAGCCGCCACCGCCGCCCGAGATGCCCGAGGCGTTCAGCGACGACGGCAAGGCGCCCGGCTGCAGGCCGCCCAGGCGCGCCAGTGCATGCTGCATCGGCACCGTGCTGCCCAGCAGCTTGGCCGAGCCGGCGTCGGCGCGGAACTCGCGCTGGCGCGAGAACCAGGCCACGATGATCGAGGCCACCAGGCCGAACACGATCTCGCAGACGAACACGGTGACCATGTAGCCGATGCCGGGGCCACGGTCGCCGTTCCCGCGCAGCAGCACCTTGTCGACGAAGAAGCCGACCACGCGCGCCAGGAACACGACGAAGGTATTCACCACGCCCTGGATGAGCGTGAGCGTGACCATGTCGCCATTCGCGATGTGGGCGACTTCGTGGCCGAGCACGGCCTCGACTTCGTCCTGCGTCATGCCTTGCAGCAGGCCGGTGGACACGGCCACCAGCGCGGAATTCTTGAAGGCGCCGGTGGCGAACGCGTTCGGTTCGCCCTCGTACACCGCCACTTCCGGCATGCCGATGCCGGCGCGCTCGGCGAGTTTACGCACGGTATTCACCAGCCACTGCTCGGTGGAATTTTGCGGCTGCTCGATGACGCGCGCGCCGGTCGACCACTTGGCCATCGGCTTGCTCAGCAGCAGGGAAATGATGGAGCCGGTGAAACCGACCACCAGGGAGAACACAGCCAGGGCGCCGACATTGATGCCCTCGGCGGTCACCGCGCGCCCGACACCCAGCAGGTTCAGGACAACGGTGAGCACCAGCACAACCGCGAGGTTGGTGGCGAGGAACAGAACGATGCGCTTCATGGAAACAGCCTCCAGCAGAAATGAGCTTGACAGGCTGCCAAGATAGGGCTGAGTGCCGGGAAATTCAAGAGCGCGGGCTTATGGGGAACTTAAACCTCAGAACCAGTCGTGCCAGACCGGGGTGACGTTGCCTGGGAGCGGCGGCAAGGCGTCGAACTCGACGCGGGCTTCGCCGGGGGCGTGGAAATCGGTGCCGCGCGAGGCCAAGAAGCCGTAGCGGCGCGCGACTTCGGCATAGATGCCGTACTGGTCGGGCGTGTGGCTGCCGGTGACGACCTCGATGGCATTGCCGCCGAGCTGGCGGAATTCGTCGAACAGCACGCCTTCGGCGGTGGCGTCGAAGCGGTAGCGGCCCGGGTGGGCAATCACGGGGATGCCGCCGGCGCGCTGGATCCAGCCCATCGCCTGGTCGAGCGCGGCCCAGCGGTGCGGCACGTAGCCGGGTTTACCTTCGCTGAGGTATTTGCGGAACACCTCGGGCGTGCTGTTGCAGCGGCCGGTTTCGACGATGTAGCGGGCGAAGTGGGTACGCGACAGCAGGTCGGGGTTGCCGACGTATTTCAGGGCGCCTTCGTAGGCATTCGGGATGCCGGCCTGTTCCAGCTGGGCGGCGATCTCGCGTCCGCGCGCATCGCGGCCCTGGCGCGTGGCGGCCAGGCCGGCCAGCAGGTCCGGATTGTCTTCGTCGACATGCAGGCCGACCAGGTGCACGGTCTGGTTGGCCCAGGTGACCGATATCTCAACGCCCGCGACGAAGCGCATGCCGAGTTCGGTTGCCTTGGCACGCGCCGCCTTGATGCCGCCGACTTCGTCGTGGTCGGTCAGGGCCCAGGCATCGACCCCGCCCTTGCGTGCGTAGGCGGCCACGGCGGCAGGCGCGAGGACGCCGTCGGAGACGTTGGAATGGCAGTGCAGGTCGACTTTCAGCATGGATGCGGTGCGTGTGCGGGTACTGGACGGAGGGGACATTGTACGCCGCAATCGGTCGCTGTGCGGGGCTGTCGAGTAGTGCTAGAGTTGTTGCTTTCTTTTTAATCCTGGTGGTGGGAATGAAGACATATCGGGGGAGCTGTCATTGCGGGGCGGTGCGGTATGAGGCGGCGTTTGACCTGGCGGTCGTGGGGACGGTGAAGTGTAATTGTTCGGTTTGTACGAAGATGCGGTTCTGGGGGGTGCAGGTGGCGGCTTCCTGCTTCCGGCTGCTACAGGGAGCGGAGGCGCTGGGGGAGTATCGGTTCGGGGCGCGGCGGGATGGGCATTGCTTTTGCCGGGCTTGCGGGATCAATGTGTTTTCGACGGGGGAGTCGGCGGGGATGGGGAGGTTTGTGGCGGTGACGGTGGCCAGTCTGGATGATGTGGGGGTGGAGGAGTTGGTGGGGGCGCCGGTGAGGTATATCGATGGGCGCAATGATGAGTGGACGGTGCCGCCGGTCGAGATCCGGCATTTGTGAGCGGGGTGCGGGTGGAGGCTTGCGGGGGGACGTGGGGCTGTTGCCTGCGCTGTTATTGGTGTGTTGAATCCGCGTGGGCACGAGTGCCCACCCTACGGGACACGCTGCGTATCCGCGTTTCGTATGATCTCGCTGTTGACGGTGGCGGTGTTTGTATGAACCCGCCGATAACGGTGACGGGGTTTGTATGAACCCGCCGATAACGGTAAACGGGGTTCGTATGAACCCGCCGATAACGGTGCGGGGTTTGTATGAATCCGCCGATAACGGTGACGGGGTTTGTATGAACTCGCTGATAACGGTGACGGGGTTTGCATGAACTCGCCGATAACGGTGTCCGTAGGGTGGGCACTCGTGCCCACGCGGATCAAACGCACCGATAACGGGGCAGGCAACAGCCCCACGTCCCTGTGCAAACCAACCGGGTTCAACGCCCCAGAAACGCCTCGATCAAGCGCGCCAATACCTGCGGCTGGTCGTGATGCACCATGTGCCCCGCCCCGGGCACAATGTGCCCCTCTACCGACGCCATGTGCGCCAAACGGCTGTCCACTTCGGCCCGCATTTGTTCCTGCGGCCCCATCCAGCGCCACATGTCCGTCTCCGCCGCCTCGATCCACAGCACCGGCGCCGTGATCTTCTTCCAGATCGCGATCATCTCGTCCAGGTGGTACAACAGCGGCCCGCTCATCTTGTGCACCGGATCGCCCAGGATCTCGTACTCCCCCGCGGCGTTGCGCGCCGACCAGTGCTCGGCCAGGAAAGCGGCGCGGTCCTCGGGCAGGCGCGGGTTGGTTTTCTTCAGGCGCGCCGCCACCTCCTCCAGGCTGGCATAGCCGCGCATCACCGGCGGCGTCTTCAACTCGTCGAGCCAGCGCGCCAGGCGCTTGGGCGCCTGCTGCGGCACGCTGCCCTGCAGGCCGATGCCCTCCAGGTTGATCAGCTTGGCCACGCGCTCGGGCCGCACGCCCGCATACAGGCTGACGGCGTTGCCGCCCATGCTGTGGCCGAGCAGGTTCACCGGCGCGTTCGGTGAATAGTAATCGAGCAGGAAATCGAGGTCGGCCACGTAGTCGGGGAACCAGTAGGTGTCGGTCCCGGTCCGCTCGGTCAGGCCAAAGCCGCGCCAGTCGTGGGCGATCACGTGCCAGTCGCCTTCCAGGCAATCGACGATGAACTGGAACGAGGCCGACATGTCCATCCAGCCATGCGCCATGAAGAGCTTCGGCGCGCCGTCGCGGCCCCAGTGGCGCACGTGGGTGCGCAGGCCGCGCACGGTGAGGAATTCGGAACGGGATGGTGTCATGGGCTCGCTCGGCAATGAAAGTAGTACAACAGAAAATAGTACGGTCGTTCGGATCAATCGTCCGATTATACGCATGCCGTTGAATTCCTGTCTGCCATCCCCATTTGGGGACGACGGCAAGCGCAAGGGCGTAAAATAGCGGCACCACAACCCTTCCGCGAGCAATCCATGGCGATTTACCAGCTGGGCGAGCATGCGCCCGAGATCGATGCGTCGGCCTTTGTGGCCGATACGGCCAACCTGATCGGCAAAGTCACGCTCGAGGCGAATACCTCGGTGTGGTATGGCGTGACGATCCGCGGCGACAACGAGCGGATCACGATCGGCGAAAACAGCAACGTGCAGGAAGGCACGGTCATGCACACCGACATGGGCTACCCGCTCACGCTCGGCAAGGGTGTGACCGTCGGCCACCAGGCCATGCTGCATGGCTGTACGGTCGGCGACGGTTCGCTGATCGGCATCCAGGCCGTGATCCTGAACGGCGCAAAGATTGGCAAGGGATGCCTGGTCGGTGCCGGCGCGCTGGTTACCGAGGGCAAGGAATTTCCCGACAACTCGCTCATCATCGGTGCGCCCGCCAAGGCGGTGCGCACCCTCACGGAAGAAGACCTGCTGCGCTTGCAGGCCAATGCCGCCAGTTATGTGGCGCGTGGCCAATTGTTCAAGGCGCAGCTCAAGCAAATCGGATAGACAATGACGACAACGGATACCAAGGACACCCTGCAGAAATTTATCTTCGACAACGCCGCCGTGCGCGGCGAGCTGGTCGAGATTTCCGATACCTGGCGCGAGATCCAGGCCCGCCATGGCTACCCGAAGGCCGTGCGCGCCCTGCTGGGCGAAATGGTGGCGGCGGCCGCCCTGCTCTCGGCCAACCTGAAATTCAACGGCTCGATCGTGATGCAGATCCACGGCGACGGACCGGTGCGCCTGCTGGTGGTCGAGTGCGACGCCGATCTGCGCATCCGCGCCACGGCGAAACTGGCGCCGGACGCCGAGGTGGCCGATGACGCCACCCTGCGCCAGCTGCTCAACGCCAACGGCCAGGGCCGCTTCGTGATCACCCTCGACCCGCTCGACAAGGTGCCGGGCCAGCAGCCCTACCAGGGCATCGTGCCGCTGGATGGCGAAAGCATGGCGACCGTCATCGAAAACTACATGCTGCGTTCCGAGCAGATGGACACGCGCCTGTGGCTGGCGGCCGACGACAAGGTGTCGCGCGGCATGCTGCTGCAAAAGCTGCCGCGCCACACCGGCAAGGACGACCAGGTAAAACAGGCGACCGAAGAGGAAGACCTGGAAACCTGGAACCGCGCCGTCGTGCTGGGCAGCACCCTGAAGCAGGAAGAACTGCTGGGTACCGATATCGAGACCCTGCTCACCCGCCTGTTCTGGGAAGAGACGATCCGCGTGTTCGACCCGCAGCATCCACAATTCCACTGCAGCTGCACGCGCGAAAAAGTCGGCAACATGCTGAAGATGCTGGGCCAGCCGGAAGTCGATGCGGCCGTGGCCGACCTGGGCGAACTCGGGATCAATTGCGATTTCTGCGGCAAGCACTATGCGTTCGACAAGGTCGATTGCGCGCAATTGTTTGCTGCTCCGATCGCGGCGGATGCCGTGACGCCGGCCGACGAGACCAAGCACTAAGCAATAAGTTCCACACTCACACAGGAAGCTTTTGACGATGCGCGATACGCCCCGCTCTGCCTTTCCCCACATCGTCGC
>Ga0265780_10006974_pt1 | contig 13959 bp, 9 predicted proteins | sample P1T30metagenome_FD_192432 | JGI IMG/M metagenome (GOLD analysis project Ga0265780, IMG submission 192432) | Plant litter microbial communities from East Loma Ridge, Irvine, California - P1 T30 | ecosystem: Environmental > Terrestrial > Plant litter > Unclassified | place: USA: California... | reverse complement strand
AACCCTTCACGCGGCTCGACAGCGCCCGCGGCCAGGCCAATGGCGCCGGGCTCGGGCTCGCGATTGTCGAACGGGTCGTCAGCCGCCACAACGCCGAGCTGACCGTCCGTAACCGCGAAGGCGGCGGCCTGTGGCTGCAACTGGCGCTGCCCGTCGCTTAATCAATGCCCCGCGGGCAAGTATCCATGGAGATACCGTCGTAATGGCGGCCACTGCTGGCGCGTGAAATTGAAAAACAGTATTCTTGACGCATCGCATTTGAAACGACGCCGATGGCATTTATTCACGCTCTCTCCATGCTCTCATCCCGGCGCGCCGCCGCGCTGGCGATCGCGTTGGAACGGCGCCGCGCTGGCCTGGTGTCGGACAGCGCCAGCATTCCCGGCGCCGAGATGCCCTACCTGGAAGGTGGCCGCGGCGCGACCATCGTCCTGCTGCATACCTTTGGCGGCGACAAGGATAACTTTATCCGTACCGCCGCTTACCTGACACGCCACTACCACGTGGTCATTCCCGACCTGCCCGGCTTTGGCGACGCCAGCCGCGACCCCGGCGCGTCTTATTCCATCGAGCAGCAAGTGGCCAACCTGCGCGCCTTCCTCTACAAGCTTGGCCTCGACCGCGTGCACCTTGGCGGCAGCGCCATGGGTGGCTTCATCGCTACCGAATTCGCAGCGCGTTATCCGGCCCAGGTGCACAGCCTGTGGCTGCTCAGCGCCGCCGGAACCGCCGCCGCCAGCAATACCGACATGGTGCGCGCCTATGCCCACAGTGGCGCCGTGCCCTGGCTGATCCCTGAGCCAGCCGCGTTCGACAGCCTGCTCTCCGCCGCGACCACCCGCGCACCGTTCCTGCCACTGGGCTTGCGCCACCTGCTCGGCGCGCGCGGCGCAGCCGATTTCGCCCTGCATACGCGCGTGCTGCGCGAACTGCAGGACTCGCCCTTCCTCGACGCCCGCTTCTATCGCATCGAGACGCCAGCCCTGATTGTCTGGGGCAGCGACGACCGCGTCCACCACGCTGCCGGCGCCGATGCCTTGCATGCCATCCTGCCGTGCAGCCGCATCATCCGGATGGAAGGCATCGGCCACTTGCCCATGATCGAAGCGCCGCGCCAGTGCGCTGACGATTACCTCGCTTTTCTCGCTACCCTGCCCCGGACTTGCGCCCCATAAAGCCACCCATGGGCGGTCCTGGGGGCATCAGGCCAGTGCACTCTTGTATTTTTTATATTCTTTTTGACCGTTTGTGAGGCAGCGAACAGTCTGACGGCGGTCTCGCGTCCAGAATCGGTTCATCGAATCCGGAGCGCCACCATGAAACGCCACGTCATTTTTCCAGCGCTGCTGTCCCTTCTGCTGGGCGCCGCCAGCATCGCCCCGGCGCAGGCCGGCAGCGCGATCAACCGCTGCGTCGACGGCGCCGGCCGCGTCACACTGACTGACCAGCCGTGCGACGCGCGTACTGTCAGCAGCACGATTGCCGTGCCCGGCACGCAGGACACCGAACCGACGCAATCGGCCACGGTGGCCGGCAATGTCACATTGCCAGTCCGTTCGAATGCAGCGCGCTGGCTACCTGTCGGGGCGCCCGCAGTCACGCCCGCAATGACGCGCTACGCTGCGCTGTCCGGGGATATGGCAACGCTGAGGCAGGCGCGCGCGCGGATGCTGCAGGACACTGCGACGCGCACCCGCATGGCCTCACTCGACCGCTAGCTGCTGGGGGTCAACCGCTCCGCCATGTCAGCCGACTGTGGCTGCAGCTGCAGCTGCGGCTGGCCCCGCGCCGCGCCGTGACCCTGCGCATAATCGACGCCTGCGCGTGCCAGGGCGCGCGCGGCGCCGTCAGGCGTGCCCGTGGCGATCGTCTGCATGCCGAGATTGCCTGCCATGCGCACGATGGACTCGACAATGGCGGCGCTGGCCGGATGCATGATATTGCCGATGAGCGCAGCGTCGATCTTGATCACATCGGGCTGCAATGCCAACAGATACGACGACGGCGCGCGTTCGGCGCCAAATTCGTCCAACGCAATCGTCACGCCGAAGACACGCACGCGTTCGATGAACCGGCGCGTGTTATCGATGTCCTGCAAGGCCACGCGCTCCGGAATGGCCAGGCACAGCCGTGGCGCCACGCCCGCGTTATTGCGGAGGTTTGCCAACAGGTTCTGCACGAAATATTCATCGTTGAGCGAGGCGGCTGACAATTTCATGCACACGAATTGGGGCGCCGGCAGCTGCGCGGCATGGCTCGCGATCCATTCCAGCGTCGTGGCCAGTACCCAGCGCTCGATGACACCGGTGCGGCCGCATTTTTCCGCCGCTGCCATGATGCGCTGCACATCGACCGGGTTGCCGTCAGCGCGCTGCATGCGCAACACGGCGTCGAGGCTCTGCACCGCATGTGGCGCGGCCAGCGCCATGATTGGCTGCATGTCGAGAAACAACCCTTCGGTCGCGTTGGGGCTGGCCAGGCGCGCCAGCAACTTCAGTTCCGCTTCGCGTGCCGCAATTGCGGTGGCATCGCCGCGCTCTACGACAACTGCATCGCGGCCCACGGCTTTTGCTTCCTGGCAGGCATGGCAGGCCCTGGCAATGGCATCCTGCATGGGCATGCCCGGCGCCACTTCCACCAGGCCCAGCGACGCGCGGATCCGAAACGCCTTGTCGCCCACCAGATAGGGTGTATTACCAACCCGTTCGACGATGCCGCGGCAAATCAGCTCCGCCACCGCCATGGTGGTATCGAGCATGGCCACCACGAACGTATCGCCGTCGATGCGGCCCAGGTGCTGGCCGCCGGCGAGCGCGCCGGTGATCCGTTCGCACACCTGCCTCAGCACTTCATCGCCGGCCGCGCGGCCGAAGACATCGTTGATCAGCTTGAAGCGGTCCAGGTCCAGGTACGCCAACGCCATCGGACGCCCGGCGGCCAGCGCGCCTCCAGCCGTGTCGAAGGCTTTTTCCATGCCGCGCCGGTTCAGCGTCGCGGTCAACGGATCGCGATCGGCTTGCCACCGCAACTGGTCGATTTCCCGGCTCCGCGTGGTGATGTCTTCCAGCACGCCCTTGATGCGATCCTCAACCCGCGCCGCGCGCAGCATGAAGCGGCGCGTGCTGGCCGGCTGGCCGATCTCCAGTTCTGCATGCTGTGATGTGCTCAATAGTTGACGCAGGCGGGACCACGCTTCGGCGGTGAAAAATTGCTGCCAGTGGGCGCCAGCGACAACATCGACCTCCAGCATCGCAGCCAGGGCCGGATTGCCGGCCAGGAAACGGCCATCGCCATCGAGTGTCAACAGCGCGGCAGGCACCGCGTTCCAGGTCCGCCACAGCGCCTGCTGGCATGCCATGTGGCGGCTGCGCTCGATGTGCATCTGCTCGGCCACGGCCAGTGTCGCCAGCAAACTCGACGCGAGCGCCATCGTCACGCTGTCGACCGCGCCGGACAATGCGCGTACATCGAACGCCGCAGCGATGATTTCCAGCGTCCCCGCGGTGAAGCTGATCACGAGCGCGGCGGCGAAATACAGCGCGACCCGGTTGCGGGCGCTGGAGATGATGCGCACCAGGTCAACCGTCAGCGCGGCCACCCCGGTGATCAGGATGGCCCACAGGATCGGAACCAGCACGTGGTAAGGCAGCAGCAGCGTCCCTGCCAGTGTCGGCAAGCACATCCACTGCACGTACCGCAACGCGAGGCGTTGGCGCAGGCTGCCCAGGTAGTCGCCCAGCAACATCTGGTACAGCGTGATGGTGAGGATGCCGTACAAGGCCACCGTCACGCCGCGTGACGGTACCAGCCAGGATGACGGCACCAGCTGCCCCAGCCACTGGACATCCCACCCGGCGGACATCGCACCCACGCGCAGGTTCACGATCAGCCAGCCGGCAAATACGACATACAGCACCTGGCGGTACACTGCGGCCCCGATCAGCACGCACAGCGCCAGCACGATCATCCCGCCGTCGAGCAGGCCCGACTTGCGATGGTACCGGGCGATCGACAGGTCGAACTGCTCGGCCGGCCACTGCACGGCGGAGAGCCGCGCCGGACCGGTGAAGCTGGCGCGGCACAGCAGCTGCGCCGGCAGGAAATTCAGGCGCAACGCAAAACCGGCCTTGGCGGGCACCAGCGCCTGGACCCCGGCAACGCCCGCCTGGCTCCTGGACGCAGCACCAAGCAACGTCAGGCCCGCGGTATCCCAGCAGGCGATATCGACCGCGTGGCGCGACGGGAACTCGATCACCTCCGGCCCGCTGACGCGGTGGACAGTGTCCATGCTGAACCAGAATGGCGTCTCCGCCAGGTGCGTGCTGAACGCGCTGACCGGGGCCTTCGCGCGCAATGCGGCCAGCGCGGCGATGGGGGTGGCGGTCGCATCGTCCTGCACCGTCACGCGCAGGTCGAGCGGCAGGTTGCCGCTGAAGCTGTACTGGTCATGCCAGGCAAGCAAGGCAATGAGGGAAATCACGGCAAGGCCGCCAGGAATGACATAACGGGCCAGTATGTCCATCAGGCGCGTCATTGCGGTCAGCGCGGGTGCCGCAAGGTGGAAACGCAGGTTCAGAAACAGGTTATGCATGGCGGCTATCACGGACTGAACAAGTATTTTCTGCGATAAATCAAATCAAGTCTAAGATCCAGAATAGCGCATTTGCGTGATGCTGCAATGCAATGAACCGAGAATAGTGGGACAAAAGTTACCAATGATGACGATTACTTTTCGATTACCCATCGTTATGACCTGTTTTCCTGTTAACCCAATCATTCTTAGTTGTTTTTACGCAACTTGACCCGGGTCAAACCTTCTCCTCACCACGCTATTGCTGCTGAGCAAGGTATCGATTCCTGCTACATCAGCAACGCCCTGCCCCGTAGTGGCGCTAACGCCAGCCGTGCATCCCCTTCGTCGAGCCTGAATTCGCCCACGAGTTCAGACAAGGCGTGCGCCATTTCCTGCAGCGACTGCGCGCTGGCGGCCGCCTGCTCCACCAGCGCCGCATTTTGCTGGGTCACATCGTCCATGCCGATGACGGCCTGGTTGATCTGCGCAATCCCCTGGGTCTGCTCATTGCTGGCCAGGCTGATGTCGCCGATGATGGCGCTGACCTCGTCGATGCGACCGACAATGCCGGTCATCGCCTCCCCCGCCTCGGCCACCAGGCGGCTGCCGACGCTCACTTCCGCCACGGACGCGGTGATCAATCCCTTGATTTCGCTGGCCGCGCTGGCCGAGCGCTGCGCCAGGTTGCGCACTTCCGACGCAACCACCGCAAACCCACGCCCCTGCTCGCCCGCCCGCGCCGCTTCGACCGCCGCATTCAACGCGAGGATATTCGTCTGGAACGCGATGCCGTCGATGACGCCGATGATGTCGCCAATGCGCGCCGACGCCTGTTCGATCGCGCCCATGGTGCTCACCACATTGGCCACGACGGCGCCGCCAGCGCGCGCGGCGGTCGACGCATCCTGCGCCAGGACGTTGGCACGGGCCGCGTGCGCGTTATTCTGGCCCACGGTGCTGGTCAGCTCTTCCATTGCGGCGGCGGTTTCTTCGAGCGAGCTGGCCTGCGCCTCGGTGCGTGCCGACAGGTCGAGATTGCCCGACGCAATCTGGCGCGAGGCCGCGTCGATATCGACTGCGTAGGTGCGGATGCGCTGCACGGTGCCGGACAATTCGCCTTGCATCTGGCCAATCGCCGCCAGCAGGCTGCCAGGCGCCACGCCCTCCTGCGGCACGGTCGCTGACAGGTCCTTGCCGGCGATGCGGCGCGTGACCGCCGATGCGTACGCCGGGTCGCCGCCCAGCGTGGTGCTGATCGAACGGATCAGGCGCCAGCCCAGCACACCCATCACCACCAGCGCGACGCCGATGAACAGCAGGAACCGGGTGGCGGTGCTCCAGAACAGCGTATCGATATCGTCATTGAAAAAGCCGGTGCCGATCCACCAGTCCCACGGCGCGAACGCGATCAGGCCATTCAGCTTGGCCACCATGGCGCCGGTCTTCGGGTGTTTGGCCCGGGTGGCAACGAGCGCAATGCGGTCGTGCGCCAGCGCCTCGCGGTAGGCTTCGCCATCGGGCCGGCCATCCATTGCCGTGCCCATCGCGACCTTGCCGATGTTGTCCGGGTTCGGGTGTACCAGGTTCAGGCCGGCAGGCGTGCGCACCCAGTAGTAGCTCTTGCCATCGTTGTTCAGCTGGGTCAGCGCTTCCTTGGCGGCAGCTTGCGCCTGCGCTTCGGTGAGCGTGCCTTTTTGCTGCAGCTGGTAGTAGTGGTCGACCAGGTGCTCGCCCATCATCAGCATATTGCTGATCTGTGCCGAACGGTCGGACATCATGGAGGAATGCAGGGTGCGCAGGCTGAGTGCGCCAAGTGCGGCCAGGGCCAGGAGTGCGGCGCCGACCAGCACGATGAGCCGGGTGGAGACTTTCAAGGTGATCTTCCGATGTCGAAAATGAAGTTTCAGGCGTGCGCCGCTGATACCCGGCGATGGATATCGTCGGGCAGTGCGTGCACACATTGGATAAAGGTTGCTTAGACGGGTGGCGTGCGGGGTTGCGTGCGGTGGGCCGTGAAATACTCGGGCCGCAGTTTGCGGGTAATTTCCAGGACCGGCAGGACATGGTCCAGGTGGTCGCGCATGGCGTGCACCGCCAGCGCCGGGTCGCCCGAGGCGATCGCGTCGACGACCGCCCGGTGTTCGATCAGTACCTCGCCCAGGCGCCCGGCCAGCGGCAGCGTCAGCTGGCGATAGCGGTCGATCTGGGTTTTTGCCTGCAGGATGATCGGCCAGACGCCGGGGTAGCCGGACAACTCGGCCAGCGCCGCATGGAACATCTCGTCGCTGCGGTGAAAGGCGCGCAGGTCGGTAGCGTCGACCGCTACCGCCTGCAGGTCGAGGATCGCGTTCAGGCGCGCCAGGCCCTCGGGCGAATTGCGCTCGGCCGCCTTTTCGATGATGGCGGTTTCCAGTGCATGGCGCACCAGCATCGCCTCTTCCAGTGCGTCGAGCGGGATGCGCGCGACGAACGTGCCGGAGCGCGGCACGACTTCGATCAGGCCCTCGTCGGCCAGGCGCTGCACCGCTTCGTGGACCGGCGTGCGGCTGATGCCCAGTTCCTCGGCGATGTCGCGTTCGACGATGCGCGTACCCGGCACCAGCGTCATGTCGACGATACGCTGGCGCAGCTGCAAATACACCCGGCGCGCGGCGCTGACGCCGGCCTCGGCGTCAGTGAGAGTAATTTCCGGAAGTAGTGTCGACATGCTCATAACGTGTGAGTGTAGCTAAAGTACAGAAGCCGTGGTGTAAAAATACGCTTACGGCATCGCCGCAGCCGGAATGATGGCGCCGCGGTGCTGGATCACGGTACCGGCCAGCCGGTGCCCTGCTGCTGCTGCCTGTACGCCGGACTGCCCGCGCAGGCGCGCCGCCAGGTACGCCGCGCCAAACGAATCGCCGGCAGCGGTGGTATCGACCACGTTCACCACTGCCGGCGCCTCGACCGTATCGAGGCGGCCATCGGCCCACAGCACGCACGGCGCCCCGCCGCACTTGACCACCACTTCGGTCACGCCCAGCGCGCGCGTGCGCGCGATGACAGCATGGGCATCTGTCGCGCCATACAGCGCCTCTTCGTCGTCCAGCGTCAGCAGCGCGATGCTGGTGTGTTCCAGCACGCGCCGGTACGTGTCGATGGCGACCTCGACGCTTTCCCACAGGCGCGGCCGGTAGTTATTGTCGAACACCACGGTGCCGCCGGCAGCGCGGCACTGCGCCAGCGTCGCGATGATCGTGGCGCGGTCGTCGGGCGACAGGATCGCCATGCTGATGCCTGACAGGTAGACCATCCGCGCGCTGGCCAGTTGCGCCAGCACGGCGGGCGCACCAGGCGCGCGCAGCCAGTGGCGCGCAGCCGAATCGCTGCGCCAATAGTGAAAGCGGCGCTCGCCGCCGGCGTCGGTTTCGATCAGGTAGATGCCGGGCAGCTTGGTCGGCAGGCGCTGCACCGCCTGCGTGGCAATCCCTTCCCGCTCCCACGCGGCGCACATCTCGTCGGACATGCCATCAAGGCCGAGGCCGGTGACGTAGGCGACGTGCTCGTGCTCGTGCTCGTGCTCGTTGCCAAGCAGGCGCGCCAGGTACAGCGCCGCGTTAAGCGTGTCGCCCCCGAAGCGGTAATCCATCGAGGCCGCGTCCGTGCCCCGCTGCAGTTCGATCATGCATTCGCCGATGACGTAGACGGTTGCTGCTTGCATGGTGTTCCTTGGGTAATAAAAATAAAGCTGATCTGAAAAAAAGCCCCGCCGCCAGGCAGCGAACGGGGCTTGGGTACGACAGTCAGTTGCCGTTCAACTGATTATTGCGCAGCCCAGCTCGAACCGAACAGGTTCGATGCACCGATTGCCGGGAAATCGACAAACGCGCGGCTGCAATCGAGCACCTTGCCAGCGTCGACAGCCTGGGTCGGCGTACCGACCAGGATGTTGCGGTTGTCGGCAGTGGCGGTCAGTGGCAGGTTCACGCCCTTCAAGGTCAACTGCGCGTCCGACGACGTCATCGAGATACCGGTCGGCGTATCGGCCACCACGTTCGTCATGCTCATCACCAATGGGTACTGCGGGTTATTGTAGCCGCCCGTGTTGGCCTGGAAGCCCTGCAACTTGACCGCCGAGTTGCCCATGATGACCACGTTTTCCATCGTGATGTCGTGGAAGTTCGGGAACAGCGGTCCTGCGGTTGGCAAGGCCTTGGTGCTGTAGTACGGCGTGAACAGCAAGGCGTTCAGGGCGTCCTTGATGCAGATGTTCTTGTAGTGAACATTGCTTACTTCACCGCCGCGGGCATAGTCCGACTTGATGCGCAGGCCTTCTTCCGAATGGGTGAACGCGTTGTCGTACACTTCGACGTTGGTCACGCCCGCATTGGTCTCGCTGCCGACCGAAATGCCATGGCCCCAGTAGATGTGGTTGTGGGCGATCACGATGCCGTTCTTTCGGTCGGCACGAACGCCGCGCTTGCCATCGATGCCGAACAGGCCGGAACCGGCTGGCGAAGGATTGGCGCTGCCTTTCAACGCGATGTCGTCGTCGCCGGTCGACACGTAGTTATACGCAAACACGAAGTTCTTCAGGTAGCCGTCGAACGAGATCTTGGTGCTTGAGCGCGTGGTGCTGCCGGTGTAGAGGTTGTCGCTGGTCAGCTTGGCAGCCGAACCCGGATCGAAGGCGTCGGTATTCTTGACGTTGTCTTCGGTGAAGGTGGCGCCGGTGTACAGCGGGTTGCCGTTGCCGGCCGGGTTGGCGAACGCCGCCAGCGATGGCGTCTGCACCTTCACGCCCCAGATCGTCAAACCATCGACGCCGCTTGGCACGACGTGGAAGTTGGCGCTGTTGTTGAGCGAGATGCGGTACAGCGTCAGGTTCTTCGCGTAGTTGAACACCATCATGCGGAAGTTCGACTGCGAACCGAAGCCGGTGGTGCCGTTCTGCACCATGTTACCCAGGTAAGCCAGGTCCCACCACGTCATGTTGCGCGACGACGATTTGGAATCGACCACGGTGCCGCCGTTATCGCACGACACGCCGTCGGCCGCCTGCTTGCCCGTAGCGTAGGACGCATAGGTGTTCGAGCAGGTCATGTCGACCTTCATCAACGGGTAGAGCTTGTTCGACGTGACGATTTCCGCGTAGCCGCGGCTATCGATGCTGCCATCGCCCATGACGGCCGAGTTGACCATATTGGTGCCGCCGATGAGTGGCAGGCAATTGCTCGAGCTACCCGCCTTGGTAGCGGACACCGCCGTGTTGGCGCAGTACGAACCGGCCGGGTTCGGCGCATATGCCATCACGTCGCGGGTGGCGTACAGGGTTACGCCCTTGTCGATCCACAGCGTCACGCCCGATGGGAGCACCAGCGGACCGCTGATGAAGCCATTGCCTGGACCGGTATTACTGACAACCAGGCGCACGGCGAACTTGCTGGCCTTGTAGTCCGGCTTGGCCAGTTCTTCACCGGAGACACCGGCGATATTGATGTTCGGCAGGGCGGCGGCTTTTTGCGCGGCGGTGGCGGTGGCGTCGGCCGCAGCAATTTTTGCCCCGACTTCCTTGTCGACGGCAGCGCCGCAGGCGTCCAGCGCGGCCTGGATGCGGGCCTGGTCAGGATTGATGCTGGCCACCGTCACCGCCACGCCGACACCCGACTTGGATGGATCGGCTTCCGGCGGCAGCGAGCCGTCGGGACGGCGCACCAGGTTGTCCGACGCCATCAGCGTCGAGCACACCTGCGTGTCCGCAGGCAGCGTTGGCTCGGGCGGCAGGTCAGGATCGAACGAGGTCGTGCCGACCTGGAAGACGCTGCCGGGCGTGTAGGTCACGGCAGCTTGCGGCGAACCGCCGCTGCCGCCGCCACAGGCGGCCAGCGACGCGGCCGCGGCCAGCAAAGGGAGTACCAGGCGGGCGTCTTTGAGCACGCCTGGAACGGTGGAAAATGGGGTCTTCATGTGGTGCATCTCCGGAAGGATTTTATAGTTGTAGTCAATTAAAAACGGGCGATCAGGCCGATGCCGATGGCGCGCGGGCTGTCGCCAGGGGCCAGGAACGCATCCGAGTCACCGATGTGGTTGCTGTACAGCGGCGATTGACCCAGGTTCACGCTTTGCTGCGAACGGTTGCGGATCTTGGTGAAGTAGAAATACGGCGTGAAGTATTCGTTCAGGTTGTACAGCGCGCCAACCGACACCTGCGTGGCGCCGTAGTCGCGCGCATTGCCGAAGGTGGCGTTGGACAGGTCGCCCAGCTTGCCGTAGCCGGCCATCACGACCGCCTTGCCGAATTCCTGGGAGACCGATGCCATGACCGAGTTCTGCTTCATGGTGCCGGTGACGACGCCGGTGTAGAAATTGCTCGACGTTGGTACGGCAGCGTCGACGTAACCGTAGCGGCCCTGTTCGAAGCCGAGGCCGATGCTGGTACGGGTTGGGAGCTTGTAGACGCCGACGATTTTGTAGAACGTGGTATTGGCGTTCGACTCGTCGCCGGTGTGGAAACCGTAGCCCTGGATCAGCGCTTCGGTATTCACGCCGGTGTTGGTCTGGCGGTCCGCGCCAATACCGACCGACAGGCCACCGACGGTGTACTTGGCGGCGATCGAGTAGCGGCTGCGGTTGGTGTTGCTGTCCTGGGCTTCGTCGAAACCGTACGATGCGCCGGCTTGCAGGCCGTTCCAGACCGGGCTCAGATAGTGCGCCGAATTCTTGTAGCGCGCTTCGCCGCGGCCGAACACGCTGTCGGTATTGCCGCTCATCTGCGCCGAGGTATTGTTCCAGACGTCCAGGCCGCGCACGGTCAGGCCCAGGTTGCCGCCCAGCTCGCCGCCGGAACCGATCAGGCTGCGATACACCGAATCGTTATTGCCAAGCATGACGGTACCGAAGCGCTTGCTTTGAATGCCGACAAAGGTGTTACGCGACGTCAGGGTCGACGATTTGCCCTGCCCATCGAGGCCGCCCTGCTCGAAATTGTTCATCGAGCCTTCGATCTGCCAGATGCCCGACAGGTCGTCGTCGACCGAGATCTGGCCGCGGAAGCCAAGGCGCGAATTGCCGTCGGAGACACGGCCGCGGGTGTCATACGGCGTGGCGCCGCCATTGGCCTGCACCGACTCGATTTCGCCGTTGAGGAAGCCGTAGATGCTGCTGCTCATCTTGATATCGGCCGCTGCGGCAACATGTGCAACACTTGCCAGGCATGCGGCGGCTGCCGCTGCCAGGATCGTCTGGCGCGAAGGAATGTACTTCAGTCTCATTTGTTATGCTCTCTTTAAGGATGCCCGGCATGCGGGCAGGGGGTAATGCTCAGATAAAATGAATTGATGTGGGAATTACGTTTGCGAAGCCAGCGTTGCGCGCGTCGGCGATGGCGCCGGGGCCGGCGCCCGGACCAGCGCAAACACCACGAGCGCGGCAATCACGTCGAACACTGCCAGCACCACGAACATCGGGCTGTAGCCAACGTGGGTCACCACGACGCCGAACACGAGCGTGAACAGCGTCGCGCCCAGGTAGCCGGACATGCCGGCCAGGCCCGTGGCGGTCGCCACTTCGTTTTTGCCAAACACGTCGGACGTGATGGCATACAAGGCGCCAGACAGGGTCTGGTGCGCAAAACCGCCCACGCACAGCAAGGCAATCGCCGCGTACGGGCTGTCCACCAGGCCAATGCAGCCCGGTGCAATCATCGACAAGGAACCGACTGCCATCACCCATTTGCGCGAGTTGAACAGCGATACATTGAAGTACTTGTGGAAGAATGGGCTCAGGTAGCCGCCCAGCACGCAGCCGATGTCGGCGGCCAGGAATGGCAGCCAGGCATACAGCGCGATTTCCTTGATGTTCATGTGGCGTTCGGTTGCCATGTACAAAGGAATCCAGGCATTGAATGTCTGCCAGGCCGGCTCGGACAGGAAGCGCGGAATGGCGATCGACCAGAAATTGCGGCCCCGGACGATCTGGCGCCAGCTCGCCTTGACCGGCTTCACACCGGTAGTCTCCTGATACTTGGCTTCCTGGCCCGACAGGATGTAATCACGCTCGGCGCTCGACAGGCGCTTCTGGTCGCGCGGGTGCTTGTAGAACAGCATCCAGGCGCAGGTCCAGATGACGCCCAGGACGCCGACGATGACAAACGCCCACTGCCAGCTGCCATGCAGGATGGTCCAGACTACCAGTGGCGGCGCGCACAGGGCGCCGATCGAGGAACCAATGTTGAACCAGCCAATGGCGACCGAGCGCTCCTTGGCCGGGAACCATTCGGTGGTGGCCTTCACGCCAGCCGGGATGCCGGCCGCTTCGGTCAGGCCGAGCATACCGCGGAAGAACGCCATGCTTTGCCAGCCGGTGGCCAGCGCCGCGCAGGCGCACGCCAGCGACCACGCCAGGGCGAATACCGCAAAACCAAGTTTGGTGCCGATGGCGTCGAGGACGTAGCCGGCGATTGGCTGCATCAGCGCGTAGCAGACCTGCCACGCGACGACGATGTACGAGTATTGGGCAGTGCTGATGTGCAGGTCCGACATCATCGTCGGTGCAGCGACGGACAGGGTGTTGCGCGCGAGGTAGTTGACGATCAGGCCAAGCGTGACCATGCCAACCATCCACCAGCGCATGCCGCGGAATGTGCTTTTCATTGTTTGTCTCCTGGTAGTGCGTTTATTTGCGGACCGGTCGCTTGACGCTCCGGCCTCTTGTTCAGGGTAAGAGGATGGCGGTGTCTACATGGCAGCTCGCATGCCGTCGCTGTCGATCAGCGCCAGCGCGGACGTGACTGCATCGGCCAGTCCTTTGACCTGGTTCAGGTCGTGGCCCCAGACCCGCTCGCACGCCAGCCAGCCGCGCACGAGTTCAGCCTGCGTCATCTGCCCTGCCTGCACGGCTTGCCATGCGTTGGCGAACCAGGCCAGCGTGGCGGGGTCGTCTGCCAAAGTGACCACACCACCGCGGTACAGCAGCATCGTGGCGGCCAGCGCCGTCACCAGCCGCTGCGGCAGCACGCCGCCGTGCAATTCACTGAAGCGGACCAGTTGCGGCATGATGCGGGCAGCAAATTTGCTCCAGCTATTGAGCGCGATGCTGGCCAGCTTGTGGTTGATCGCCGGATTCCTGAAGCGCAGGATGACGTCCCTGGCAAACGCTTCCAGGCCAGCGCGCTCCATTGGCAGCGCCGGGATGATTTCCTCATCGATCGTGGCGCGTAGCCACGCGCCGACCTGCGGATCCTCGACCGCCTGCCCTACTTCTTCGAGTCCAGCCAGCAGCGCCACCGGCACCAGCGCGGTGTGGCCGCCGTTGAGGATGCCGACCTTGCGCTGCTTGAACGGCTTGATGTCGTCCACCAGCAGGATGTTCAGGCTGGCGCCGGCCAGCTTCAATTCGTCCGCCGCCGA
>Ga0265780_10006973_pt1 | contig 13960 bp, 13 predicted proteins | sample P1T30metagenome_FD_192432 | JGI IMG/M metagenome (GOLD analysis project Ga0265780, IMG submission 192432) | Plant litter microbial communities from East Loma Ridge, Irvine, California - P1 T30 | ecosystem: Environmental > Terrestrial > Plant litter > Unclassified | place: USA: California... | reverse complement strand
ACTAATTTTAGCACCCGTTGCTCTTGCGATCGACACACGATATACTCGAGCATCGGTAGATACCCGGTAGTTGCAGGGTGATATTATCGCAGTCCCCACATATCGCCATGTAGTCTCACATCAACTGGTCGTAGTGCCCGGGTGTAGGCCAACACTATTACATACACAAGAAAGACGTCACTACCGCAAGAATCACACAAAGACACATTCTTTTTCGCTATTAGCATCGAATATCCAGTTCAACCTCAAGCCAATTTTGAGGTCAAGATTCCGCCTGCAAGATCATGTACTATTCAGAGTATTGCTGTTGCGATTCTCCAGACATATTTGAAAAGGCTCACAGATCCAGCATCGACACAACACTAAAATTAGTATCACAGCATCGCGGCTTGCAGTAGGACTGCAACTGCAGCTGCATGGCGCGTAATGTCTCTGACCAACACGAACAAACAGTACTACTTCATCATTCCCAGTTTCAGCTTGGAGCCTACATGTATGGCTGTAGCCAGTGATCATACAGCGCCTGAACAATCGACACGAGGAGCCAAGCTGTACTACGTCATGTGTCATCCCATCGCGAGCAACACGACGCGAAGTCATGTGAAGGCTTCTTAAGTACTCGGACAATTTATACTGTAATTGGCTCTCTGTTCAATAGGTAAGCCACGGTCAAGGCAGACTCATTATGAGCAGCTTCCAGGAGCTTACGCCGGGGGCTTAGCAGACTCACCGCCGGTGAGCTCAAAACATCGCATTTGCGTATCGCGTTGCTCGTCTTGCTCACGACGATTAGCTATTCCGGGAAACAGTACCTACGGGCCACTTCACATATAAGCCAGTGTTTATGGCGACGTCAGCTAGGTTCTATCAAACTCACAGTTTGCTGTCAAATCTATCATTGCAAAGACACAATACAATTATCAACTTCTATAAGACCTTCTCAAATTTACCAAGATGTCCTTCCCACCCATCCGCTTCACTCCTTTCCAAGTCTCCAGCGCACCCTCGTCTGGTCAAACAGAGACAAAGCAGGCTTCTCATCAACCGGAGACGTCCGCAGCGTTCAATACGTCTGGCAACTCCACTGCGTCCGGTAACTCGACGTCAAATACTGACACCTCCAACACTACGACCTCACATGACGGGGAGTAGCTACACCCAATTGACGAAAAGCCCATCCTGGTGAGCCACCGAAAATTCAACTATCTCCATGCACTCCATAACAAGAAAGAATAGATCGAAGATGGTCCAATGCAGCCATGATGGGCTGTATTGTATGCGCATCGGTCAAGTTCGCCTCAGGTCGGGATTTGGTTATTTTTGTCGACATCTAAGCATTCGGTTCCGATGAATTAGATCAACTTCACCTACCAATTCCACCCACTTTCATTAACTCGTTGCTATTCAGTGATCGCAACATGGTAACAAGTCCGATGATCTAAACTTGATCCCACATACAACTCCGCATTCTTTCTCAAACAATCCGCCATCCCGATACCCGATACGTCCTTCCATAACTGCATAGCTAGACCTCACTCTAAACTACATCGGCTCTTTGTAACACCCACAGAACCCGTCTTCCTCATGTCTCAGATTCACCGGCACGATGCCCCGCTCGACACCAGCGCACAAGCACTACAGCCGTAACCCACCACCGCGTTTTGTCCTGTCACTCGGTCGTACTTCGCGATCACGAATACGAGGTGCGGATGCTATTAACCCCTCATGCAATTACGCGTACACTAACATGATGCTTGCATTGTAACATGTGCCGGAGACAGTTCTTCCTTTTATTCTAAAGTACTATATATAGGAATATTGGGAAGACATAAGTGACAGTGTATGCATGTATAAGTCTGGTATTGTACACGTTTGCTTGGAAACTTGGGCACAGCCACTACAACACCGGATCGCGACGACGCCAATAGCGGTAATCACCCTCCTTCTTTAAGTTGTGTGTAAAGGATTAGCACTTCTATTACTCGTACCACGTAGGGTAGAGATTTAGAACGTCAAAAATCAGGAGGTCATCACAGCCCACTACGGTGATCAGAACCAACCTCACAAACACAGCACAATTGGTAAAGGTAGGTATGAATAATATAACATTGAGTAATACAGATTTTCGTTTTCGCTTTGAATGAAGAAAACGTCGTGGACATTGCGAACGAACGACCAAAACCCTCACACACACCAACCCCGTTTCTCTTCCATCATGACGCCTTGCTGAACGTTTTCCAAAGAAAGGAATCGACATAGGAAATCATGTTTGGGTATGTTGTTGTAGTAGTAATCGTAGTGCTAAAGCAGTTTCTCTTCTCTCCCGTTCCGATTCATGTGTCTTCGTCTTTTCTTCCCTTGACTCTGCAAATAGAGAGCTGAACAAGCCATCCTCTACCTACCTCTTCTCACCCATTTGCACACCCGCCTCAAGCGCAAGCGGTGTCTTCTCCCTCTGCTCTTGTCCCTGACCGCTGCTGTTCGACTCACCCTGTGGCCTCCTGCCAATCCGCGCAAGCCAGCTCTCGGCACTTTGTACGGTACCGTCAACGACAGTAGTGATCTGGCCCATCATGTCCAGCCCCTCTTTTGCAAATGCCAGCATGCGGTTTGCGCCTCTGACCTCGTCGCCGCCCGCGTGTTCATTGTTCGCGTTGCGGCCGGCGAGCTGCCATCGCTGGGGTACGGAGAGCAATTGTGTTCGAACAACCGTCTGGGCGTTTTGCGGGAGGGCGCCGCCGGTGTAGCGGGACACGGACTGCACGACGGATTGGAGGGTTTGCCAAATGTCTGAGGAGAGGACCTTGATGCGGTCAGCAATTTGACGGACTTGATCGTCTTTGTCTGTGTCGACGAGGCCCATTTGCGCCATGGTGCCATTGAGTTGCGTCTTGTCATCTTGGGCAGCAAAGCCGCCAGACTGCCTCTGGTTGCGGAGGGCAGCTTCGTATTCTTCGAGGACGAGCTTGAGCGCGCGCATAACGGAGTCGATGTGGGTTGTTGCGCTGCGAAGAAGACCGAGACAGAGCTTCAACGACCGCAATGATGTCTCTGATAGAGCTACACCGAGACCGGACGTTGTCATGATGAGCTGCGTGGACCAGTTGACGCGACGATCCTGCGGAGTATTTGAGCGCTGTTCTGGCGACTTGTGCGACGTTATCTCTCCAGAGATGACTGCCTCTTCATAGTTTGGAGAGCGCTGGTCGTCGTATGCAGGGAGCGACTCGGAGTATGAGGATTGTGAGCCGCCTCTTGTCCGGGACGCTGCTGCAAGAGCATCATCCACGTCCATGGCGTCATCTGCTGGGCTCGCGATCCTTTGCCTCTTGCTCCTTGAACTCTCGCCGTCTCCCTGCTCAAGGTCGCTGGGTCGTCTGTCTCCAAGATAGCGGCGCAGGCTTTTCTCCATACCCGTCCGCCTACCCACAGATGACACAGTGTTGACCATGGGCGATCCAATGTTGCGCTCGATGAGCTCAGCACCGTACTGGACCAGACGTGGAGTGTAGCCTTTGGTGGTGTTGTAGGCTGAGATGGAGCCGTTGATACCATTTCCAAGCCATGGGTGATTTGACGTGATCAAAGAGAGGAGTGGCTCTGGAGGTTCGCTTGTGGATTCTCGAGCAGATAGCGTGAGGGATCGTGCCGTCGGCGAGCGAACGAAGTCTGCGATGGTCAGTCAGCATGCATTTCGCGTCATAAACAGCAACCGCAACAGCGTCGTGACATACCCGGGTTCCCCAATCCGCTCAACGCCTCTGCTGCCAGCCTTACATCCGGATCATCCATGCTGACACTCGTTTCCCGTCTACCCACGTTGTCATCCTGCATGCTGCGCACACTCGCGGTATCCATCGGGCTTCCCACGTCTTCACGCGGTAGACCCTCTGGCGCTCGTGTGAACGTCGCATTGTTGGGTACTGGCAGCATGCCCCATTGCGATCTATCGTACTGCGACCGCGGGCTGTATTCTATCGAGTTGTGTGGAGTATGACGCGCTTTCGTGTCCGGCAGGTCTAGCGACTTGATGCCAGGCAGCCTCCCATGATCCGGCACATGGCTTGGGATATGCGTCGGAACGGAAGGGAGGTGCAGCGATTCGGGCTCGTGTTGCGTGTATGCGGGCGGCGGGGCACGCTGTAGTGGTCGTTCCTGCTCCATGGTAGGATTCTCACAGGACCGTGACGTTTCTAATCAACCCGACTACCCCACGTTCATCTATGCGCAGACCACGCCGGGCGATGTCACTGCGACTCTCCGAGCAGTTGTTCGGTGCAGCGCTATGCCCGTGAAAGCCGTCGCAATGCCCAATGATGATGCGGAGGGTGCGCCTCGAAGGGGTATTCTGCGCCGCGGAAGCGTAATCGGAGGCCGAGTGCGAATTGGGGGACGCGATGATGTCGTTTCAGGGGATGCGAATCTCAGAAGACGCACAGCATGGTAGCGCAGCTGTGAATATCGATCGAGAGGCGTGGAATTGTCGGTTATCGCATCGTGGAGCCGGAGGCAGGGTTGGAGGGGGATGACAGCGCGAAACGACGCCGGGCAGCAAATTGGCGATCGCCTCTCACATGTCAAAATCCTATCACATGTCACGAGCAATCCACCCAAGCCAACGCCACCATGCTTGTCGGCCTTTACCCCGAGCGAAGTGACACCGACGCAGACACCTCAGTTATTAAATTCCATCGAGTAACGACCTATAGCAAGCCTCGTCGTCCTGGCATACCAAGGCTGCATCAGAACATTCGAACACGCTGCTATGAGTTTGGAGTTGGCACGACGATCTCAAGTAAAGCTGACGACAGGAGCCCGGTACATATGTGGGGCTGCAGCCGACCTCCAAGCTACCTGAGTAACGTAACAACACATTATCCCATGTACCTTACTCTTCTTCGTCTATTGCACGTAACTTCACCACATCCTTTTTCTCTTGTGCAGATGCTTTCGGGGCCGTTGATGTTTTCATGTATCCAGCTGTAGCCGCCCGGTCATAGCGTACACGGCTGGGCTATCTTCTACTGAGTGGTGTGCGATGGCTGTCATGTCAAAACGAGTATAGTCACCCGTTACACGTGCAACTCGGTAGACTTCCCTACATTAGCTACATGTACCTCCAACGAGCGTCCGCAAAAGGTAAAGTACACACATGGAACATGAAGCAGTCATTGACGATTATGCATTATCTTTCGTTGAATATTGTCTACAACGTGCTCTACCGCCCATGCCAAAGCCCAAGACTAACACCAGAGTTGTCGTAACGCGAACCGACCAACCATGCTCTTACATGCTTTTATCGTGACACGGGGCCGGACCAAAAGTATCGAGCCCCAAACATAGCAATTACAATAAGATATGGAAATTGTAGCCCTCCAGGCTGATATCGTGTCAAGAACGAATTGGTAGGAGCCCGGCCGAAAGGTGGCTCCACTTGACGAATTTTGTTCCGAACCGGTGCATGGCCCGTAACATCTGGCTAGCCCGGAAGAGCATCGAATGCTACATCAGATGCTATCGCAGAGTAGTTCGAGTGCTTCGACGGCGAGAGGCCGATGTGCGTCGTCCAGTGCTTCAAAGAGCTCTATCTGCCGCACAGCACTTCGCATGTCCTCCGAACGATCGAGCTTAGGCCTTGCGGCTGCGGGTCGCGCGTCCGTTGGGTGTGCCGTTGGGCGAAGCTCCTGTAGCGACACCGTTAGTGACACCAGCACGCGAGGTCGAAAGACGCCTGCGAGCTTCACCAACAGTCGGCACCTTCTCGTCCTTCATCTCCACCAATGCGCTTGTAGCCCTGCGGCGGCCCTTGGGCACCGGCTTCTTATACGTGGCGAAGTAGAAGGCGAGGAAAAGGAAGAGGTACGACGTGATGATGCAGATGCCGGAGATGGCAGCAAACTCCTCACCAGCACACTTGCCCATGTTGGGCATGTGTGGCCAGTAGGTGCTTGTGAAGTAGGTCCACGAGGCGAAGTAGATGAAGCCTGCATGTTGTTAGTGTGTGATATGGAATATGGGTGGAATTGGACTTACCGAGGTCGAGGACGAACTGGGTGATCTGGCCGACGGTAATGTACTTCTTCCACCAGATGCGGATTCCTCGCGCGCTCTGGAAGTAGTACCAGTACATGACAACGTGTACAGCCAGGTTGAGAGTGATGACGGGCCATGAGACGGGAGTGTGACCAATGAGCTGGGTGTAGCAGAGGAGAGCGGTCGCGCCGTGGTGGTAGGTGTGGAGGAAAGCTGGGCTTATTAGCGATGCGACGTCGATGTTGGCTTGTTGCACTTACTCAATGGCTTCTTCTTCAAGAACAGGAAGCAAGTGTCAATCAACTCGAGGAACTTAGTGAGGTAGTTGAGCTGCACATGTTAGCAGCATCCTGAGCATCTCGGCGCAAGTACTTACGTAGTACAGAATGACCAGCTTGTCGGTCCATCCACCCTGGTGGTCGCAGATGGCGAAGAAAAGACCCTTCCTGACAACAATGGGGATCAATTGCTCGGCGAAGAGGAGAAGTAGGGTGCCGCTGATCGCCGTGAGGTAGAAGTTGTGGACCTTAAAGAGAAAGTTGAGCTTGAAGGGCTCACGGTTGCGCATAAGCTCTCGTCCGCCGAAGATTATGATGTAGTAGGTAATCAGCGTGACAACGCAGACCTTGAATGTCGAGAGCGGTGTCTCTCCTTGGACGAAGCGGAAGTCCTGGGGCTTGTAGCCCGCGATGGGCTCGAAGCATTTCTCGAAAATAGGCCATAATGCCAGGCCAAAGGGACGGTCGAGCGTCGGCGCGCCGACTTCAAGCCAATCTGGGCCACCCATTGTGTGCGAGTATGAGTTGGGACTGTCGAGGTTGGTGTTGTGGTGTTCGGAACGGTGGAAGCCCTGGACGTGGGGATTTAAAGGGTTGAGCCTAGCAAAGCGACTAGGTAAACAAGACAAACGTGGAGGAAGAGAAGGCAACCGCGACCGAGCAAGTGCAAAGCACAAAGGAGTGACGAGAAAATGTGAAGAAGTAAATCTCACACCGAGCCAGATGGAGGTGATGCGCAAAAGGTTATGAAGGGCCAGCAATGTTTTCTGGCTGCGCGCGGAAAGGAGGTCGGAAATGACTGCTGGGGTCTTCCGCCTCTCCCGCACCTGGGCCCAACGCGCCGTTGCACGTCCAAATTACGACACATTGCAGACCGAGGCCATTGACTTGTTTACTATTGGCTACGCTACTGTATTGCCCTCCTTTTACTTTGGTATCGCTGCTGACCGCCGCTGACTACCTTTACCATGTTCACACACGTATGCATTACCACGCTGGCTCGTGGATAGCGTGTACTTAGGCCTAACTGACGTAAAGTCCTGTAATGCAAACATTGTCCACCGTCTCTGCGATTCACTCGGCGCGAACCACACTTTGGCCTTTGTCGCAAAGTAGAAGCAAAGCCTCCCAGAACGTGGCATCGAGCCGGATCTCTTGGCGTTCCGAAAGCCGAGGCGCCCCTTGAAGTTAGCGACATCCCCAACCGGATGGCAAGGAAACCTATGCGGCTCCCCGTGTCTATTCGCGTGGTAATTTTAGCCTGCATGGCTTCGACAGTATGGGATTCCCTTGCAACTCTCTCAGCACTGGCTACCACAACGCGAACGAAGTAAACAACAATACCACTCATCCGTGAAAGAAGTTTTCTATGAGAGCTCACGATAGTTCTCAACAGCGCACAGCTCACGATTGATCTGCGAAGCAATCAAGATTCTTTAGAAATTCTTTATATTCCGCGTCTATCAGTGAAGAAAGTCCCTATTTCGTCGTCTTCACAAGAAACATCATCCGGAACACCCCAATGAAACGTTCCATGTTGTTTTGGGAAGAACCAAAGAAACTGCGACGCTTGATGCCAGATAAACCACATGATATCGCGACTACAATCAGCCCTCAAAAGACTGGCAGTGAAGCAAGGCAGCAAAAAGAGAAGAGAATGGATGCACCCAAGAAATCAAGAGCTAACAACCCGGGTAATCGTACCTCCAGAATTCGACCTTGCACGTCCACCTGATGGTCGCGACGAGACGACATGGCCAGAAGAAGAATTCGGGCGACTGTTGCTACGTGGTCGGCCAGCCGAGCGGCGAGCGCTGGACGAAACGTGGTGCTCCCCTTGCGAAGTATGATGCCGTCGCTACAAAGACGCAAAGCACAAACACGTCAGATCCACCTGAACCGAAATGCAAGTCTTGGGAAAAAAGGAAGAAAACCTAGGAGTCTAGGGATAGAATTAAGAGTACATCGATTCGGCCACACAGAATGCTCATCCAGAGTTCTAGGGACTTAAGAATCAACGTACCGAGGTTTGGCTGCCTTGACGCTCATATTCCTTCGGCCGCCTCTCTCTCGATGCTGTTCCGTCATCCTGTAGACGGAGGTTCTCCAAACGTGACTCGGAGTCATCCATACGCATCGGGTCGACTGCCGACTTCTCTGCAGTGCCGTTTGAACGTGACTCGGCGAGCTTGGCGAGCTTGTCCCAGCGATCTTGTCGACTTTGCTGTCTTTGCGTTGCGTTGTTTTGTGACTCGGCGTAGTCATGCGAACAGTCGTCGAAGAGTTGCGGGTTTACTTCCATGAAGAGCTTCATAGCATTGTACACCATGCCGTGGATGGTTCTGGGCAAGTAGTCAGCAAGCAAGCCATCTCACCAGAGTGCATATACGTACCGGTTCCAGTGTCCCTTTGAGTTTTCGTACAGCGGTGCGAACATGATTGGCAAAATGACTTCGACGTTGTCGCTAACCAAATTACAGAAGTACTCGTTGTTCCAGAAGTACAGCGCTCTCTCGGCGACCTGGAAATGAGGACTGGCCACTGATTTGGCCAACTGGTTGAACAACGGCTCCTGAACCTTTGCGAACTCGGCGGGGTCCATAACCTCGAAGATGTCCTCTACTTCGTTCAAGAACATGACTTCTTTGGTACTGTTCACCTTTGGCCAATATCGGAGAAGACCCAAAACAACCTGAACGTGTAAGCCTAGCCTATTGGATCTGGCGTATGTCCCTACCTCTTCTGTTAATGCCGCGTCCTTTTCCAAGAACTGGACAATGCAGTACGCCAATTGTGGATGGTACATGCTCAGACTCTTGACTTTGTGGAGCGGGATGAGCACCCTCGTGAGGAATAGCTTGTGCTCCTCCTTCAATGGCAAAGCGAAACCGTTGATGATGGACCCGAGAATCTCGAGAAGCTCGGCGATACCGTTGAAGCGCTCTGTCTCGTAGATGAATTGGAAGAAGACGTTGTTGATGGATCGGCGGATGTAGGAGCGGAGGTTGAGGAATTTGCCGTATATGCGATGGAGCGTAGTCTTCAAGAAGTCGCGTTCTCGGGGGTCTTCCGAGTCGAATAGCTCGAGCAACTGCTGGTGTTAGTTAGATGAATCTAGAGGACAGGTCGGGTACGTACGTTGAGCACGAAGCTGTGGTCTATATACGCTTTGGCAATGTTCGTGTTGAAGTCCTGGCTTTCGATGAAGCGAAGGAAGAACTCGTAGACTACCTGAATGTGCGGCCATGCTACTTCCAGCACCGGCTCGTCCTCCTCTGGGTCGAAAGCTTCGCCTTGGGGGTTCATCGGGGGCGGGATAGGACGGAACAGGTTCTTCGCAAACATCTCCACGACGCGTGGATACATCTTCTCGGTGATGACCTGGCGGTTGTTGGCGACATAGTCGAGCAGCTCGTGCAGAGCCAGGCGCTTGATCTCCTTTGACTTCATGTCTCCGCTAGCATCGTTGAAGTCGAAGATGATGTTGCATTGGTCGATCTTTTGCATGAAGAGTTCCTCTCTCTTGTTCGGGGGCACCTCGTGGAATCCGGGGAGCTTTTCCAGTTCACGCTGACGTTGATCCGAGATGTCGAAGCGCGACGAGTGTTGTCTCTTCGGGGTTCGCATGCCCTCGATGTTGTCCTTGGGCGTCGCTTGAAGACGGTCGAATATTCCCGACTTCTGGCCCGCCTTTGGAGGCGCAAGATCACCGGGCATCGTCTCGGCAGCGCCAGGAGGAGGCACATGCTATGGCACTGGTTAGCCTACCAAACACATATCGGTTGATGCGCGGGTACTTACAGGCGCGCTTGGGCTGATGACGACGCTGGGTGCCAGGGGCTGCCCCAGCCTAGAGGGCGTGCCTGGACCTGCAGCGCCAGCGTTACCAGCAGCACCGGGGCTCATCATGCCCTGTCCGCCGAAAGATTGGGGTCCACCCGCGAGGGAACCTGACGAGGGCTGGGGGTTCTGTTGTAGCGACCCAATGTTGGCCGAAGCGCCATCGGCGGCGGGCTGGCTCTTGCTTCGCGCATCGGTGAGCTGCGTCTGCGACGAGGAAGGCGTAGCCTGGGCAGAGCCCGAGGGGGAGTTGGAAGCACCCAGCGACGGCGATGCAGTTCCCGAGGTGGAGTCCTTCTTCTTAGATGACTTGCTATCCTTGCTTCGAGAGAGCTGTTCGGACTATACATGTTAGCCTCCGCGCATAGAGAGGGGTAGGGGGGTGCGTGGTGTGGCCGGGGTCCATGGGGAGGACGAGCACTTACGACCCTCTGCCTGAAGCCCTTCATGGCTGTCGGAATGCGCCCACGGCCAGGTCAAGCGCAGCGGTGTTGCAGAAACGGGCGTCCGAGATGGCGGCTGGCCTCGAGGCGTCGGGGGACAGGTCGCAAGCCGATAGCGCCAATGGGGACTAGATGGCAGGCGCACACACGGTGAATCGGACACAGGAGAGCGTAGGGCTCAGGCCGACATGGAGGAGAGACGCGTGAGGTAATAGATGGTGGCTAGTGTAGCCGTCTAGGATGGTGCACGGGGAGTCGGTGGAGGGAGCAGCTTCGCGAGGGGGGGTCAGACGGCAGCCGGGGCCCTAACAAGTTGCTGGTGACGTATAGGCGCTCTGGCTGAGGGCGAGGCGTGTATTCTGGAGCTGGAGGGACAAGTTGGAGCAGGTCGTCAACTGACAACTCAGGGCTGCTGCCAGACAGACAGCGTCGAGTGATTCGCGCTAGCCGTCCCGTAGCGAGGCCGTGCGTTTGGGCCAAAAGCCCCGCCGCAGCCGTCACGACATCCAGGATAGCTGCGAGAGTGAAGTAGCACGGCGGGCGTGTCAAGGGAGCGACTGCGCGAGAGACGGGAGACTATTCCGCTGCTGGGCCCGCGGCAGCCTCGTATCATCTGATCTGGCGCTTTGCACGAGAGTCATCGCGAGATCGATCCCTGTCTCTATAGAGAAGCGGCGACGGGCCTCGCACTGGCTCAGGGTCTCATCACTTGTCTCTCGAACACCTACCACGGGCGTACCCAGGTAGTCCGGCCGAAGTAGACAGAAAATCTTGGACGGCTACAAACTCTCGTGAATCTCACCGCCAGAGCGTTTTGAGCTTGCACCTTTCCATCGTGTAACCCAACATGGACAACGCCATGCCGACCGAAAACGAGCATGCGCCCTGGCTGCCCATCCCGTCACGTGCCGTCTCCGTTGTCGAACATCCCGCTATCATCAAAAACGTTGACAAGGGCATTACCTCATTAGGTGGGCCTGTCAAACTAAGCAAGGTCAGCAGGCAATAGCAGTGCCTACCGCTTTGGGAGAGACTAACACTCGCCCAGGGCCTGCGATCACGATTGGAAACCACGACCAACGCCGAGGGTGACGACGAGCTCAAGAAACTCATCTCTGTCTCGCTGCGCCCAGACGACCCCTTTGCCAAGCGTTTGCTGTCCACGCCTGTGAGGACGAACAACCTTCTCATCAAGGTCACGGTGCCAAAACGGACAGGACGCAAACGAAAGCGTGGAACCACAGGGCCCTTCCTTACTGAAGATGAAATCGCCAGTGGTGGCGCTGGCTTATCGAATAGCACCCCTTTGACCAACAAGACATATGTGGATGCACCAACCATATACAGGAGCCTGCAAGACAATGCCTCGACGTACAAGGTTGCTCTTGCCGGAGTGGTAGATGAAACTCATCGGTTCCGAAGTGAGTCGAGCATATTCTTGAACTCTGTAGAACCATCACTGACTCTCCAGATATGCCCGACTTGCAGTATGCTGCTTCTCACAACGAGACCATGGTCGGTCTGCGAGACCACGTCCTGCCGAAACGATGTAAGACTAATCCCAATATACTGAGAATATCACTGACCCATCCTAGACGAACAGTTGTTGAAGTATAATGTCAACACTGCGGCCGGTGCAGATCTGGCCAAAAGCGTTGGGCCATCGCCAGAGTTCATACAGATGCCAATCGCCTTCAACTATCGGTTCCAGCAAAACTCAAACGTCAAATACACCGATCAAGGTGTTGTCAACATACAAAGGAGCCTCGCCTACAACGCATACACAATTGTCAAACCCACAGACGAACATGTACCGACAGGACCCCGACCCGGTCTTCCAGCAGAGAGGGATCTTTCCCCCTATATGCAGTCACTGATCGCAAACATTAGAACTCTGCTCTTACAGAGACCCATAGTAACCCGGCAGTTACTTTACAACAGACTGGGATGGGACAAGCGAACCAAGCTTCGGCAAGCAGCCATCTATTGCGGATTCTTCTTCGAAAGCGGGCCCTGGCGAGAGGCTCTTGTCCGCTGGGGAGTGGATCCTCGCAAAGACCCTGAGTATCGCAAATATCAGACTGTGTCTTTCCTGTCTTATATCAAGTCCGGCACATCAAAGCACCGCGCGGTCTTCGATCAGCATGTCTTGAAGCTAGCAAAGATGTCACCGGAAGAGTTGGAGACTGAGCACACATTTGATGGCGTCAATGTTTCGCGAACAGGCAACCTCTTCCAGTTCTGCGATATCACCGATCCTCTCATTGCGAAAGTTTTGGCTACAAAGGACATTCGAGCAACCTGTGCACCCACCTTCCAAGGGTGGTATCACGTTGGCACTTGGGCCAAAGCAACGGTCATCTTGAAGGACAAGATGAACGCAATTATTGGCGGCGATAAACCGGATGATAGCATATATCAGCGTATCGTTGAATGGCCTGAGCTGTGGGACGATAAGGAAATGGCAGCGCAGTACAAGAGTGAAGTCGACGACCGTCACATACACCACGAGAAGAGGAGAGAACACCAAGTGATGCACAACGTGCGTTGGGCTGCAAGAAATCCGCGCTACGCCTTCGAGAAAATGGAGGAGACTGATGAGCCTGAAAACCACGCTGACGGAGATGAGGCGCCAGACGATGTCGAGGTTCCGGAGGACATGACCGAAGATCCTGTACAGCCAGATACTCTTCTGAACGCTGACATCGGGGATGCGGAGGACGACGAGGATGATCAAGATGGCGAGGCAGATGAAGACGAAGACGAAGAGATACAGGCCGGTGGCAGGAACGATGATCTGTCTGGCAGCTCAGAGCTGGATGACGACAGCGACAGCCCAGTCATGTCTGTCCGAGCGGCATCAGAGGGACCAGTCCCGTTTGGCGGTTATTACAGGGTATGAAAAATCTTGAAGAATCCATACGACAGTGCGAGAATCTATGGATAGAAGCTAAAATGTTTCCATTCTCGCGCTCGTAGCTATTCTCTTATCAAGCTTCATTGATCCCTTCTAGAGTTGGAGGCAGAGCGTGAGTCAGTGACATTGGAAGACAATAGCGTGCATTGCTTAGAAAGGCAATGTAGCGCGCATGTAGATAACTCAAATGAACATGAAAATATGATGAATGCTTCCAGATCAACCATAAGTTATATTATTATGTGCGGCGATGCGACTATGCCATCAGTCTCAGGAACGGGTGCGACCCACTTTTAAGACGGCTTGGCTTGGGCGCAACTCAGATCGCCTGAGCTTTCGTTTTCGTAACCTCACGCGAAATCGCACCACCGACACCACTACTCATCGACACACTGCCGGCTACGCACGCCCAGCAGCCCCGAATCCACCTCCCGTAGCTTGCCAGTAGC
>Ga0265780_10006972_pt1 | contig 13962 bp, 10 predicted proteins | sample P1T30metagenome_FD_192432 | JGI IMG/M metagenome (GOLD analysis project Ga0265780, IMG submission 192432) | Plant litter microbial communities from East Loma Ridge, Irvine, California - P1 T30 | ecosystem: Environmental > Terrestrial > Plant litter > Unclassified | place: USA: California... | reverse complement strand
CGCGCCTGACTGCAGCAGTCGCAGTCCGCCGGCGCCATCCTCTGCTTCCAGCACCGTGTAGCCAAGGTCCTTGAGCAGGTCGACCACCAGAATACGCACGCTCGGCTCATCGTCCACCACCAGGATGGTTTCGCCCCGGCCGACCGGCGGCGTCGACTCGCCCGCCGGGCCAGGGGCGAGGCCCTCGGCCACGCCGCGGTGACGCGGCAGGTAGATGCTGACCGTGGTGCCCTGGCCGGGTTCCGAATCGATATGCACCTGCCCGCCCGACTGCTTGGCAAAGCCGTAGATCATCGACAGGCCCAGGCCCGTTCCCTGCCCCAGCGGCTTGGTGGTGAAGAAAGGATCGAAGGCCTTGGCCCGCACATCGGGCGCCATGCCGGTGCCGGTGTCGGACACCGACAGCGCGAGGTAGTCACCGGACGGCAGCTCGTGGCTGCGCGCGGCGTCGTGATCCAACACGCGGTTGGCGGTCGCGATCGTGATGCGTCCGCCGTCCGGCATGGCGTCGCGCGCATTGATGCACAGGTTCAGCAGCGCGTTCTCGAGCTGCGACTGGTCCACCAGCGCCGCCCACGGCGCGCTGCTGTAGTCAGGCTCGACCAGCACCCCGGGGCCCACCGTGCGCCGGATCATGTCCAGCATGCCCTCGACCATGGTGTTGACGCAGGTGGCGCGCGGCGCCAGCGTCTGGCGCCGCGAAAACGCCAGCAGCCGGTGGGTCAGCGCCGCCGCGCGCCGGGTCGCGCCCTGGGCCACGCCGACATAGCGCTCGATCTCGCCGCTGCGGCCCTGGGCCAGGCGCAGCTTGATCAGGTCCAGGCTGCCCGCGATGCCGGCCAACAGGTTATTGAAATCATGTGCCAGGCCGCCGGTGAGCTGGCCCACCGCTTCCATCTTCTGCGAATGGCGCAGCTGTTCGTGGGCCCGTTCCAGCTCGGCCTGGCGGTCGCGTTCGACGCTGATATCGCGCGCCGAGCAATACACCTTGCCGTCGTCCGGCACCGCCACCCACGACAACCAGCGCCAGCCGCCGCTCTTGTGGCGGTAGCGGTTCTCGAAGCGCAGCGCCGGGATGCCGTGTTCGAGCGCATTGCGCCATACGGCTTCGGTCCGCGCACGGTCGTCGTCGTGGATAAAGTCCAGGAAAGGCATGGCGGCCACCTCTTCCTCGGCCCAGCCCAGGGTGGCTTCCCAGGCCGGGTTCGAGGTTTCCATGAAGCCCTCGGCATTGAGCACGCCCAGCACGTCGGGACTGAGCTGCCAGGTGCGTCCGCGCGCCAGCGCCTGTGCCAGCACCTTCTGTTCCAGCTCTTCGTTCAGGGCGCGCAGCTTGAGGATCGCGCGGTCACGCTCGGCCTCTACCGCGCGCCGGCTTTCGACGTCGATCAGCACGCCCGGGAAAAACAGCCCGGTGCCGTCCGGCGCCAGGTCGACCCGGCCGTTGGCCTCGATCCAGTAATAATGGCCGTCGGCGCGCCGCACCCGGTACTGGTGGGCATAGTGGCCGCCGCGCGCGATCACGGTGTTGATCGCCTGCGCCAGGCCAGCCTGGTCGTCAGGGTGGACGGTGGCGACCACCTGCGCCAGGGAGAGGCCCGTGCGGCCGATGGCCGGATCGAGCCCGAAGGCGCGCGCAAACGCTTCGTCGACGGTGAAGCGGTCGGTCGGCAAATCCCAGAACCAGGTGCCGATGATGGCGCCCGCCGCCAGCGCCAGCTGGACCCGCTCGGCATCCTCGCGCGACGCCGATTCGTGCTCTCGCAGCACCGCCTCGTCGGCCGCCTGGCGCCGCTGCCGGAGTATCGAGTCGGTGGTCTCGATGCAGTTGCACAGCAGCCCGAGGACCTGGCCCGCATCGTCGCGCACCGGGCCGTAGGAATACGTAAACCAGGTGTGTTCGGCATAGCCCTTGCGCTGCATGACGAGCGCGATATCGTTCATCTTGTGCGACTCGCCGCCCACCAGGGTGCGCTCGACCATCGGGCCAAGCACGTCCCAGATCTCGTGCCACACGGCCTGGAATGACTGGCCGAGGGCGGCCGGATGCTTGTTGCACAGGATCTCGGCATAGGCGTCGTTGTACAGCAGTACCTGCCCGGGGCCCCAGACCAGGAAGCTCGGAAAGGCCGAGTCGAGGACGATATTGATGCTGGTGCGTAGCGTGGCCGGCCAGGACGCGATCGGGCCCAGCGGCGAGCCGGACCAGTCATGGCCGCGGATTGCCGCAGCCATGATGCCGTTCGAGGCAGGGAAACTGTGTGGGCTAAGCATGGAGTCGATCGACTGCCTGGCGAGCTGCCAGGACCACTGGGCAGGGATTCATGCCGCATTATTGCATGATCTGCAACTTCAGCGCTGTACCTGTGCCTGCAATATCAGCCAACGTTTCTTCCCCAGGCTCGACTACACTGGCAAGGCGGCGCGCATGCGCAGTCCGGCGCGCCGCCATCCTATAAAAACATCATGATGGAGACGCGCAATGACCGATTTTATTACCCTGCTTCCTACCCTGCTGATCGGCGCACTGGCGCTGATCATGTTCGGCCTCGGCCTGTCGCTCACGGTCGGCGATTTCCGGCGCCTGCTCGGGCATCCCAAGGCGGTGCTGCTGGCGCTGGCGCTGCAGGCGCTGGTCTTGCCGGCCCTGTGCTACGGCCTGGTCGTGCTGCTGGACGTGCCGCCCGTGTTCGCGATCGGCCTGATGTTGCTGGCGGCGTCGCCGGGCGGAGTCTCCGCCAACCTGTTCAGTCACCTGTTTGGCGGCAATGTGGCGATGAATATCTCGCTCACCGCAATCAATACGCTGCTGTCGATCGTGACCCTGCCCCTGATCGCCAACTTCGCGATCGCCAGCTTCTCGCAAAGCGGCCAGGTGGTACCGATGCAGACCGCCAAGGTGATGGAAGTGATCGGCATCGTGCTGGTGCCGGTGGCGGTCGGGATGCTGGTCAAGCGCGTCGCGCCGGGCTTTGCCGCGCGCACCGACAAGCCGATGAAAATTTTCTCGATGGTGGTGCTGGCGGCGCTGGCGCTGATTGCCTTCGCCAAGGAATGGGATGCGCTGACCGGATCGTTCGCCGCAATCGGGCTGGCGGTGGTGCTGTTCAATGCCGCCAGCCTGGGGCTGGGCTACTACGTGCCGCGCATCGCCGGCCTCGACAAGCCGAACGCGGTGGCGATCGGCTACGAGATCGGGATCCACAATTCGACCCTGGCGATCTATGTGGCGATCTCGGTGCTGGGCGACTTCCGGCTGATGGTGCCGGCGGCGATCTATTCGATCAGCATGTATGTGCTGGCCACCGCCTTCGGCCTGCTGGTGCTGCGCCGCCAGGGGGCTGCCGCCAGGGTGGCGGCAGCGTCGAGCTGAACCACGACCATCCTCGCTCGCGTTAGCTCGTCGTTCCGCGAAGGCGGGAACCCAGGTGTGCTTGCTCAGTGCCTGCGTTTGAACGTATCGGCGGCGCGGATGACTTGGGATCCCGCCTGCGCGGGAAGTCGTTACCTCCAGTGGAGGTAACGACGTGCTGGCTTATGCGGCCAGCGCCATGCGTTGCTGGCCCGCGCGCGCGCGCTGAGGTGCTTGCGCCGTCGCTTGATTTGCAGCCTGCGCATCGACCTTGAACACGCCCACCATCTGCTGCAGCGCATGCGCCTGATCCTGCAGCGCGCCGGTGGCGGCCGCCGCTTCCTCGACCAGGGCGGCGTTCTGCTGGGTCGCCTGGTCCATGTGGCTGACCGCCTCGTTGATCTGCTGGATGCCGGCGGTCTGCTCTTCGCCGGCGGCCAGGATCTCGGCCATGATGTCGCTGACCCGCGTCACGCTGCTGACGATCTCGTTCATCGTCGCACCGGTGCTGTCGACCAGGGCGGTGCCGGCTTCGACGTTGCTGACCGAGGTGTTGATCAATTCCTTGATCTCCCTGGCCGCCGCCGCCGAGCGCTGCGCCAGGTTGCGCACTTCGCCGGCCACGACCGCGAAGCCGCGGCCCTGCTCGCCGGCACGGGCCGCTTCCACCGCCGCGTTCAGCGCCAGGATATTGGTCTGGAAGGCGATGCCGTCGATGGTCGAGATGATGTCGACGATGCGCTTGGACGAAGCGTCGATCGCGCCCATGGTCTGCACCACTTCGGACACCAGTTGGCCGCCGCGCAGCGCCACTTCGGACGCCGAGCGCGCCACGTTGTTGGCCTGGCGCACGTTGTCGGCATTGTGTTGCACGGTGGTAGTCAGTTCTTCGAGCGAGGAAGCGGTTTCTTCCAGGCTGCTGGCCTGCTGTTCGGTACGTGCCGACAGGTTCATATTGCCGGCCGCGATCTCGCTGCTGGCGGTGGCGATCGACATGCTGCTGTCACGCACGCTGCGCACGGTGCCGGCCAGTTGCTCCTGCATGGTGGACAAGCCCTTGAGCAGCGCGCCCATTTCGTCGTCGCGGTCGACCTGCACCCGGGTCGACAGGTCGCCGTGGGCCATTGCATCGAAGTGGCCAAGCGCGTGCCCGAGCGGACGCATGATAGCGCGCAGCAGCAGCCACGAAGACAGCGCCGCCAGCAGCACGCCGAGCGCCACGCTGGCGCCCGACACCCACATCAGGATATCGAACAGGCGACCGCTCTCGTCATAGCCCTGCTTGGCGGCAGCCAGCTGGTACTCGTCGAGCGCCACCGAGGCCTTGTCGAAGGTGCCGTACAGGGCCGTCATTTCCTTCATCGACAGCGCTTCGATACGCTCGACGTTCATCTGCTCGACAGCCGTGGACAGTGCCAGCATGCCGTCGTTGATGTAGCGGGTGCGCGCGGCCTCGAGGGTCTTGGCGAGGGCTTCCTCTTCGCCGTTGCGCGGCAGGGCCAGGTAGCGCTGCCACTCCTTGTTCGACTCGTCGATGAAACCCTTGGCGCGGCTCAGGGTCGCGCCGACGTCGGCGGCATCCGGATGGAACACCGCGCGGTCCAGGCCGAAGCGGGCGCGGTTCAGGAAGTTCTTTGAATTATTGATCGCGATGCTCGACGCCAGCTGGTTCGAGTACACGTCTTCCAGCGCGGCGTGGTCTTCGCGCATGCCGTAGATGCCGAGCAGGCCGACGGCGGTGATGAGGAAGCCCAGCATCGCCATGGTGGCGATCAGCCGGACGCGCAGTGTCAGTTTGAAAAGCATGGTTGCCCTGAAAGTTTTTTTTCATAAATAAATACAACAGGGCAACCTTAGCGTCAGCGCGGCTATTTTTCAGCAAAAACCGAAGTTCAGTATCAAAAATGCCGAGTCTTGGTTGTTGTGCTGCAACAATAAGAACGACCGATCTATCCTCCTTGATAACTGAGTTAATGAACGCATTACAGTCATTAATAAAATGCTCTTCCCTGTCAATCCAGCCTTCCTGCCGGAAAAGCGAACGCCGCGTATGTCATGGAACGATAACGGCGCGACACCAGCACGGCGGTCAGCGCCATCGCCAGGCCGGCGCCAGTCGGCAAAACCGGCAAGTCCAGCAGCCGTGCCGCAAACAACGCTACCAGCAGGCAGCCGCCCGCCAGCGCTACGACCGACAACCATTGCAATACCGAATTCCAGCGCGGGCGGTATGCATGGTCGCGCAGCGGCAAGACCAGCGCCGGCAAGGTCAGGCCGCACAGGGAGGCCACCACCAGCAACTCGTCCACGCCGGCGCCGGTGAGGATGCTGCATACCAGCGCCGTGGCTGCCGCCATCGCCCAGGCCGCCAGGCTGCTGCGCAACACCGTCGAGGCCAGCAGACGATTGAAGCGTGGTGCGGTGGCGGGCATGGCGGGCGCCAGCCTCAGCAGCGGTTGACCGGCGGGCGATTCCGCCAGGCTCGCCAGCATCAAGCTGTGCATCTGGAACAGGACCAGCGGCAGCAGGCTCCACATCCAACCCATCTGCAGCGCCAGTTCGGCCGCCTGGGGGTAGCCACCCAGGCGCATGATGGCTACCAGCAGCAAGCCAAGCAAGCCCATGCCGGCGATGCCGAGCACGATGCCGCCCATCTGCAGGCCCTGGCCACTGCCGTGCAGGAGCATGGCGCCCAGGTCGTGCCGGCCGCTGGCCCGGCGCAACGAGCGGTCCTGCCACCAGCCCATCAAGCGGCCGCCCTCGTGCTTACGCAATGCATCCTTGTCGCGCCATACATTGCGCTTTTCCAGCTGCTTCCAGTGGCGGTCGCCCGCGCGCGGGAAAATCGTCCGGATGGTTGCCAGGCCCGGTGCCACCAGCAGCAGCGCCAGCAGCGGCAGGAAGGCCGGATGGGCCATCAAGGAGTACGCCCAGCCTGGTATCAGCGACGGCAATCCCATCAGGGGCCAGATCGCGAGTACGACTACCGAGCCGGCGCCGCTGCCGGTTGCCGCCAGCGCCAGGCCGAGCGACGCCACCATCCACCACACCACGCGCAGAACGACGTCGGACGCGCTGCCGGCATTGGCCAGCGCCAGCCCGGCGATGCACAGCACCCACACCGCCATGGCCAGTTCCAGCAGGCGTGCCCGCATCCCGGGTACCAATTGGGCGTTGGCGGGGGAATTGAGTTTGAAGGCGCCGGGAAGGAAGCCCCAGGTCCAGGTCAGCAGGATCATGCTGCACAGCCCATTCGCGCCCCAGCGCGCCGCGGTGGGCAGGTCATACACCTTCCAGGCGAGCGCCACCGCCGCCAGCGACAGCAGCGGCACCAGCCAGACCATGACCCGATGGGCATGCGGATGCACCTGCGCCAGCGCCGCCCGCCACAGCAGGCCGTAGAGCGCCAGGCGCGCGCTCATCGGGTCACCTCGATGAACAGGTCTTCCAGGTTTTGCGGTACGCGCGCGCCGGCCGGCACATGGCCGGCGGCGCCGTCCAGCAGGTCATCGAGATCGCCTTCGAGCACGATGCGGCCATCCTTGAGGAAGGCGACGTCCAGCGCCACCCGCTCCAGGTCGGTCAGGATGTGGGTCGAGAACACCACCGTGGTGCCGCGCTCGATGACGCCCTCGATCAGCTCGGCCAGGAAGTCGCGCCGGCCGGCCGGGTCGAGCGCCGAGACCGGTTCGTCCAGCACCAGCAGCTCCGGGTCGTGGGCCAGCGCGCGGATGATCGACAGGCGCTGCTGCTCGCCGCCCGACAGGCGCCGGATCGGCTTGTTTTGCATGATGATATCGATGCCCCAGCGCGCCAGCAGGCTCTCGACCTTGGCCTCGTTCCAGCGCGGGTACAGGGCCTTGAAATAAGCCAGCATCTGCAGCGGCGTCATCCAGTCGAACAGGTCCGATTTCTGCGGCACATAGCCGATGCGGGCGCGGGTCGCTTCCGACAGCGCGGCGGGCGACTCGCCGAACAGCGTGATGCTGCCGCCGTCGATCTCGCGCAGGCCCAGCAGGCATTCCATCAGGGTTGACTTGCCGGCGCCGTTGCGGCCCAGCAGGCCGATCACCTGGCCCTGCCCGACCTCCCAGTCGAGGCCGTCGAGAACGGTCTTGCTGTCGAAGCGCCGGGTGACGCCGCGCATCTGGATCGGGAGTGCGGTCATGGTGATTCCTTGAGGATGGCTTTGAAAAGGGACAGGACGGTATCGGGGTCGAGTTCGAGTTCGCGCGCCTCGCGCGCGGCGTGCTCCAGGGTCGGGCGCAGCAGCGCCGCGCGGTCGTCCAGCGCGCCGGTATCAGGCGAGCGCTCGGCCACCAGCATGCCGACCCCGCGCCGACGCTCCAGTACGCCCTCGAGCTCGAGCAGGCCATAGGCCTTGGAGACGGTCATCGGGTTGACGGCCAACTGCAGCGCCACCTCGCGTACCGACGGCAAGGCATCGCCCGGCGCCAGCTGGCCGCCGGCCACCAGCCGGCGCACCTGGTCGACCAGTTGCCGGTAGATCGGCGCGCTCGAGCCGGGGACGATCGAGAACAATTGAGGGGTGTGGCTGGTCATCGCGTATTAGTGTATTAGTTGGTTGATACACTAATGCCACCGGTGTTTCTTGTCAACCATAAAATATGTGAACGCTACAGTGACATTTGACGCATATTCAGCGAACTTAAATTGATAGCATCGACCGGTTTGGTATTGGATTTCATCGGATGCACCGTCGCCTCGCCTGCCTGTTCGCCATCTGCAGCACTTGCGCCCACGCCCAGACGGAGGCAAGCGCGCCACCCCAGCAAGTCGTCATCAGCGGCGCCCAGACCGACCTCGAGGCGGGCCAGGACTTCGTCGCCGGAAAGATCATCATTGGCCAGAAGAAGATCGCCGACAGCGGCCTGCAGAATACCGGCGAACTGCTGCGGCGCGAGCCTGCCATCAGCGTCGACAAGAGCGGCCGCATCGGCCTGCTCGGTCTGCCCGGCTACATCCAGGTGCTGGTCGATGGCCAGGCCCAGGCGGGCGACTTCATGAACATCGACCTGCTGCGTGTCGAACGCATCGAGATCGCCAAGACCACTACCGCCGCGACCGGGCCGTTCGGGATCGCCGGCACCATCAATATCGTCCTGCGCAAGGCGCAGCGCAAGGCCTCGTCCAAACTGCACGGCAATGTGCGCACCGAGGGCGGCAAGAGGGGCATCGACCTGACCTGGTCGAGCACGGGCGTAACCGAGGACCTCAGCCATAGCTTCACGCTGTCGCGCTGGCGCAGGTTATCCAGCGCAAACAGCAGCTATGTCCAGGCCAGCGAACGGCCGGGCGCGGGCTTGGTTCCTGAGTACGAAGGCGAGGCCCATACCCCGGGCCTGTCCGAGTCGTTCATTGCAGGCAGCGTGCTGGCCTGGACCCTCGATGCCAATCACACGCTCACCTTCAGCCCGGAACTCGGCCGCATCATCATGGACGAGGACCGCCAGGAACGACGCTTCTGGATATCCGGTCTGAGTTCCCTGGCAAACCAGATCGCTACGGACCGCTCGAACAATGTTAGCCTGCCGTTGCTGTGGGACTGGAAGATCGACACCGACAGCAGCCTGGCCCTCAAGCTGGCCGCAAACGGTTCGCGCTCGGACGGCCGCCTGCGCCGGGACGAGCTGTGGTCGCCGGGCAGCCCGCGCCAGCGCGTGCATGCACACGACACCAGCACGCGCAACTACTTCGTCGACCTCGATTACGCCATCGAGACCGAAGACGGCCACCGGATCACCGCCGGCGCCAAGTTCGCGCGCAATGAAAGCGATAGCAGCTACACCGACCTGGTCGACGGCCGGCCAGACCCCAGCCTGGCTGTGCTGGGGTCGAAAACGGTATCGCACCTGACCAGCGCCCGGCTATTCATCCAGGACGAATGGCGAATCAACCGGCGCTGGGCCGTCAACCTGGGCGCCTCCGGCGAACGGCGCCGCTACCAGCTGGTCGAAGGCCCGGCCAGCAACCGTCCGCGCTTCGACCTGTGGTCGCCGTCAGCCCACGTGTCGCACCGCGTCGGCGGCAACCGCAAGCGCCAGCTCAGGGCCTCGCTGGCGCGCAGCTACCGCACGCCCTTCTTCGACGAATTGCTATTGCGTCCCACGATCAATCCGTATGCGCCCTGCCCGGCCCAGGGTCTGTGCGGCGCCAATGGCATCGACCTGGCCGACAGCAGCGGCAACCCCGCCCTGCGGCCGGAACGCGCGCTTGGCCTGAACCTGTCGTATGCGCACGGCTTCGGCCGCGACAGTGAAATCAGCCTGGAATTCCATGCACGGGACATCCGCGACAAGAACGGCCTGGAGGTCGCGCTGGTGGAAGTGCCCTGGGCCAGCGTTCCCCGCTATGTGATCCGCCAGGCCAACCTGGGCCAGGCGCGCGTGCGCGGCCTGGACCTGGAGGCGCGCCTGGCGGGCAAGGATTTCGCGCCCACGCTGGCGAACCTGGAACTGAGCGGCAGCATCGGCCTGGCCGATTCGACGCTGAGCGACCTGCCCGGTCCCGACAATCATATCGCCGGCCAGTCCCCCTGGCGCGCCAAGCTGGGTGGCAGTTACTCTCTCCAATCTCTGCCTATCAAACTGGGCTTCGATGCCAGCTACCTGCCCGAGGACTGGGTGCGCAGCAGCGTCAACCAACGCGTTTATGAATCGAGCCGGCGCACGCTGAACCTGAATGCGAGCTGGAACGTCAGCAAGAGCACCGTCTTGCGGCTCAACCTGGACAAGCTGCTGGCCCGGCGCAAGTCCCGCATCGACGAATATCTCGAACGCGACAGCATCGTTCGCCTCTCGACCTGGAACACCGACCACGCGCGCATCGTGGTGCGTTTCGAGACCAGTTTATGACCATGAAAGCAAGCACATGAAGAAGATCCTTTTCCTTTGCATACTCACTGGGGCGTTCGCCGGTAACGCGTCGGCCCAGATGGGGGAACGTCCCAAAAGCGAGTGCCTGAAGTCCTGCAATGAAGTGGACGACTTCAAGGGCCTGGAGCGCATCAACCGCAAGCTGGCCGAGGTCCGCGACAGGAAGAAGAATGAAACCGATCCGCGCAAGCTGGAGCAGCTGGCCGAACAGGAGCAGGAACTGGTCGACGAGCGTGACGACCGCCGCCAGGATGTGTGCAACTACATCTGCGAACACAACCCGGCGGGGTGATGCACGATCAGTCGCGCCACTCGTAAGGCAGCCCGACGTAGTTCTCGGCGATCGTGGTCCGTCCGGCCTGCGAACCGGCCAGGTAATCGAGTTCGGCCAGCCGGATACGGTGCGCGAAGACGTCGTCGTCCAGCTTGTGCAGCAGGCTCGTCATCCACCACGAGAAGCGCTCGGCCTTCCAGATCCGGCGCAGGCTCAGTTCGGAATAGCGGTCCAGCACGTTCTCGTTGCCGCTGCGGTAGCGTTCGCACAGCACTTTATACAGCGTGTGGACGTCGCTGGCGGCCAGGTTCAGGCCCTTGGCCCCGGTCGGTGGCACGATGTGGGCGGCGTCGCCGACCAGGAACAGCCGTCCGAAGCGCATCGGCTCGGCCACGAAGCTGCGCAGCGGCGCGATGCTCTTCTCGATCGAAGGACCGGTGACCATGCGCGCACCGATATCGGCCGGCAGGCGCGCCCGCAGCTCGTCCCAGAACCGTTGATCGGACCAGTCTTCGACCTTGTCATCGAGCGGACACTGCACATAATACCGGCTCAACATCTCGTTGCGCATGCTGCACAGGGCGAAGCCGCGCTCGTGGTTGGCGTAGATCAGTTCATGGTCGACCGGCGGTGTGCGCGACAGCACACCCAGCCACCCGAACGGGTAGACCCGTTCATAACAAGTGATCCGCCCCGGGTCCACAGAGCGGCGCGATACGCCATGGAAGCCATCGCAGCCCGCGATATAGTCGCAGACGATCTCGCAGCGCACGCCATCCTTGGTATAACTGACCCGCGGCGCCGGCCCGTCGCTATCGTGCAGCTGCACGTCCAGCGCCTCGTACACGGTCTGCGCGCCGCTGGCGGCGCGCGCATCCATCAGGTCGCGCGTGACTTCGGTCTGGCCATACACGGTGACGGTCTTGCCGCCGGTGAGCCCCTTCAGGTCGATGCGCTCGGCGCGGCCACCGAAGGACAGCATGAACCCTTCGTGCACATGGCCTTCGCGCGCCATGCGCTCGCCGGCGCCGGCTTCGTGCAGCAGGTCGACCATCCCCTGTTCCAGGACGCCGGCGCGGATACGCCCCAGCACATACTCGGGCGTGCGCGCCTCGAGGACGATGTTATCGATGCCGTGCTTGTGCAGCAACTGGCCCAGCAGCAGGCCGGATGGTCCGGCGCCGATGATCGCTACCTGTGTCTTCATGCCTGCTCTCCCGCTTTGTCAGCCTCGCCTGCCTGCACCACGCGCTGCGCAATCGCGCCGAACGGCGCACCGCCATCGCGCGTGCGCGCTTCCATCCAGACCCGGTCGCCGAAGCGCATGAAGCCGGTGCGCGGCGCGCCGTGGTCGAGCACCTCGATCACGCGCCGCTCGGCGATGCAGGCCGAGCCGGCCGCGCGGTCGACGTTCGACACGGTGCCGGAACCGACGATGGTGCCTGCGCCCAGGCTGCGGGTACGCGCCGCGTGGGCGATCAGTTCGCCGAAGCTGAAATTCATCTCGCCGCCGTTCGGCTGGCCGAAGGGCTTGTCGTTCCAGGCCACGTGCAGGTCCAGGTGGATCCGGCCGTCGCGCCAGTCGTCGCCCAGTTCGTCCGGCGTGATCGCGACCGGCGCGAAGCTGGTCGACGGCTTGGCCTGCAGGAAGCCGAAGCCACTGGCCATCTCGCGCGGGCCCAGGGCGCGCAGGCTCCAGTCGTTGACCTGGACCAGCAGGCACACGCGGTCCAGCGCTTGCGGGGCCTGGGTCCCCATCGCGACCCGGTCCAGGATCACGCCGAATTCACCTTCGAAGTCGATGCCCAGCGACTCGGACGGCAATGGCACGTCGTCGTGCGGCCCCAGGAAGTCGTCCGAGGCGCCCTGGTACATCACGGGGATGGTGTCGACATCGGGAATCGGCGCGGTATTGAAGGCGCGTTCCATCAGGCGCCCGTGGTTGAGGAAGGCCGAGGCGTCGCACCACTGGAAGCTGCGTGGCAGCGGCGCGGTGCAGGCGCCCGGGTCGAAATCGAAGGCGTCCGCCACATCGCCGCCATTGAGCGCGGCGTACAACCGTTCCAGGCCGGGGGCGACCGTGTCCCAGCGTTCCAGCGCATCGAGCAGGCTGGGGGCGAGCTGGCCGGCATCCACGGCCCGCTTCAGGTCACGCGAGACGACCACCAGGCGGCCGTCACGCCGCTCGCAACGCAGACTGGCCAGCTTCATGGCCGCTCTCCTGCACCGCTGCGCGGCAGCGCCTGCAGCGCGGAGTCGACGATCGCCACCGCGCGCGTCCAGCCGGCCGAGCCGGCACGCACCTTGTGCGGGAAGCAGCTGATATAGAAGCCGTGGGGCGGCAGCGCCTCGAGGTTGTGCAGCTTCTCCAGGTGGCAGTAGCCAATGTCGCGGCCGGCCTTGTGGCCTTCCCAGATCAGGGCCTTGTTGCCGGTCTCGGCGATCTTTTTGGCGGTGTACGAAAATGGCGCATCCCAGCTCCAGGCGTCGGTGCCGGTCAGGCGCACGCCGCGCTCGAGCAGGTACATGGTCGCTTCGTAACCCATGCCGCAGCCGGCCTGGACGAAGTCATTGTGGCCATAGCGGCTGCCGGCCCGGGTATTGACCACCACGATGTCGAGCGGCTGCAACTCGTAGCCGATGCGCGCCAGCTCGGCCTCGACATCAAGCGCGGTGGCGACATAACCGTCCGGGAAGTGGCGAAAGTCGAGCTTGACGCCCGGCTGGAAGCACCACGCGAGCGGCACTTCATCGATCGTGATCGACTTCTTCTTCTCGCCCAGCTTGGCGTCCATGGTCGAATGGAAGTGATATGGCGCGTCGAGATGGGTGCCGCTGTGGGTAGTCATGGTCACCCATTCGGCGGCGGCGGCTTCGCCATCCGGATAGTCGGCCGCGGTGGTGCCGGGGATCATGGCGATGAACTCGTGCAGCGTCTCGTCGTGCTTCTGGTAGGTGATCTTCGGCGCCAGCGGCGGCGGGTCGGACAGGACCTCGTTCTCGAGGTAGATCGACAGGTCGATGAAGGTACGGCTCATGCCTGCCCTCCCAGCTTACCGGTGTTGGTCATGCGGTGTCTCCTCTTCGCCTTGGCGGCGAATATTGATGTGTTCATCGATATGCAGCGCTACTGGCTGCAGGCCCTGCCCCAGGCAGGGCCCGAGCATGCACAAGCCCGACGCGATGTCGAACTGGGCGCCGTGCGCGGCGCACACGATGCGCGTGCGATCCCCGCTCAGGTAGGCGTCCTTGCGCCACGCCAGCGGCGTGTCGCCGTAGTGCGGGCAGGCGTCGCGCCAGCCGTACAGCTCTCCCTGGTGGCGCACCACCAGCACGGTGTCGTGTCCTTCGTGCCAAGGATCGAAGCCGCGCGCCTGGCCTTCAGGCAGGGCATCGGCGCGGCACAGCCGCGCCACGCCGTCAGTCGTGCTCAATGGCGT
>Ga0265780_10006970_pt1 | contig 13963 bp, 20 predicted proteins | sample P1T30metagenome_FD_192432 | JGI IMG/M metagenome (GOLD analysis project Ga0265780, IMG submission 192432) | Plant litter microbial communities from East Loma Ridge, Irvine, California - P1 T30 | ecosystem: Environmental > Terrestrial > Plant litter > Unclassified | place: USA: California... | reverse complement strand
AAGAAGCATATCCTGAACCAGGAAATACAGATTCGAAAGACACAATGGCCGGTCTTGTTCGGCATGTACTCGGTCAAAGGAATTTCTATCCAATCTTCCCACCTACCGAAGCTCATGCTGGAGAGGTCAATTTGGATGTCACGCATTTCGGGTTATTGAAAATGGAAGGTCCACAACCTGATCTATTGATCCTTCCTAGCAAACTGAAGCATTTCTCAAAGGTACATCGACCTCCTTTCAACGTGATGTTTCGGGGAACTCGCTGATGGTAGATTGTCGATTCGACATTAGTGGTCAACCCGAGTCATCTTTCCAAAGCCCATTCAGCAGGGACGTTTGCGAAAATCACTGTACATCCCATGAAGCGGTCAGAGCTGAGTGATGGAATGGATCTAGATGAAGATCTGCGAGATCACGCCGTATATGATAGAGCCAGGTCCGAGATCTGGCGTATTTAGAATTTACAGTGTTATATACACATCTGTATGCGAATGTATTTCTGCGAATGATGAAGAATTGTCAAGCCATCACTTGTTTTGTCTATATGATCTACGGGAATACCAAGGACCGTGGTGGATCTATTCCTTTTTCGCCTCACTCTCGACTTCGGATGCCGTCTTTTGTTTCTTGGAAGCAGGGCCGAATCCACCAGTGGAACCGAACCCACCTGCACCTCGAGTCGTATCGTCAAGATCCTGCCAAATCAGCTTTGTCACACAGTGTTGCCGGGTGCAAGACCATGAACAAAAACAAAAACACACCTCAACTTGCTGCAATCGAGGAACAGAAATTCGTTCCAGGATCATCTGTGCGATTCGGTCTTTTGGGTTGACTGGTTTGTCAGCTGACCGCTTTTTAGGTGAGGAGAAGGCTTGAATCATACCTTCGAAATCGGTATCCGAGTGATTGAATAGTAGAACCATAACGGGTCCTCTGTAGTCCGCATCAATCACTCCCGCACCAGTTTGGATACCATGTTTCGAAGCTGAACATTAGCCCTCTCCACCTCATTCTCAGCGAGTATAGAGTACGTACCAAGTCCTGACCTAGGTGCAATCCTCCCATAGTGTCCTTTGGGGACTGCCACGCTTAGTTTCAAATCCACTAATGCTTTTCCTCGAGCTGGGATCGTCTTTGATTCGGCAGAATATAGGTCCAGGCCAGCTGCGAAATCCGAACCGAGTGTAGGTAAGGTAGCTTCGGCTGAAAGAAGCTTGATAGGGAAATCGACTGCTAAGTCTGCGTAAGCCTTCCCGTTAGTTTCGCCAGCTACAGAAGCTCAATGACTTACTGATCCTGCGGACATATTGACTGGAGATTTTGACGATAGTGGAGACAAGACGCGTCTCGCTAGTCATATCCTCTTGTACTCATCTTTGTCGCGTCTCGGTGTCCCGGGGGATACCCGTCGGATATATCCGATACCGTGTCTAAAAATGACGCAGGCTGTATACCCCTTCGGCCATCAGCGTTCAAGGCTAGTTATCGTAGTCGTGGTATAGTCGTAATCAAAAGAATTAGCAGTGCACATCTTACACTGCACTTTATCAGTTGATACATCAAGCAAGCAAGATGTCAGCTCCTCCACCACCACCACCTCGAAGGGAATATACACCTTCTCCCAAACCGGCCGATGAGCCGACAGGCTGGTCAGCAAAGATGAAGGCGAAAGGTGGAGCTTGGGGTAAAGTCGCCGTTGATAAGGGCACGATATGGTCCGACAAAATAGGAGTCCGAGTGAATGATATCGCGGAGAAGAGGTTTGGGACAGAGGCTTTTTATCCTGTCACTGGTGATTTCCCTAAGGAGATGGACAAGTGCGCTAGGCTACTCAGAGCCTTCACTGGTATGTCAACTTCCCTTTCAACTTTGGAGGACGCTTATGTTAGTCGAAGGAATTGTCAAGGAGGAGAAAGCGGAAAAGTCGGATGAGACTAATTCAGAGGGGGAGAAGAAGAAGAAGACTGTCAAGGTGTTGAGAAAGATCCCTCCAAAGGTGATGAAGGAAGCGCAGGGAATCGTTATCTTCACAGCTATGAGATCTGGAATCGCTCCATTCGGAGGCGCAGGGGGAACCGGTGTGGTCCTAGCTCGTCTTCCAGATGGATGTACGTCCGTTTCACTCCCGTTTCTTCAGATGACTGATATACAGCCTGGTCTGCACCCGCCTCAATCTCACCCAACAACCTTTCAACAGGTCTACTAGCAGGAATGGACGTCTATGATTGTATCCTCGTCCTTCGAGATCCGAGAGCTGTCGAAGGTTTCTTTACCCACAAATTCACCTTGGGCGCTGAAATCGGAATTGCAGCTGGACCATACGGGTCGGGTGCGAGTGTGGAGAGTGGGAAAGAGCAGGCGGCCGTTTTCAGTTATATCAGAAGTAAAGGTCTGTATGCCGGTATTGAGATCACTGGAACCGTAAGTTCAGGTTTTTCTTCAATAAATGGATAGCTGAATGTCAGGTGTTCGTGGAGAGATTTGACGAGAATGGAGCAATGTATCACTGGAAAGGAATTAAGGCTGGCGATATTGTAAGTCCTTTCACAAGGGAGGCAGATTATGGCTCACTCTGTAGTTACAAGGAAAAGTCAAGATCCCACTCGAAGCAGCGGCACTCCACCAAGCTCTTCGAGATGCCGAAACTGGAAAAGCTCAAACAGAACATGGTAACCTCGATACCCTCCTCGACGAGAACAACCGCCCACTCTCGACAAACGAAGCTGCAAAACTTGATCTCGAACAAGGGGAGATCCTCAAATTACCTCCAACACCCGAAATGACGGATGGGACCGAATACCAGAGTGATCCTGAGACCCATAATGTTCGACCTCTTAGTGGGACTAGCACACCTTCGAGGAGATTACCACCTCCGCTGCCTGCTAGGGGTCTGCGACCTCCTATTCCAAGGAACGATTCTTCGACTTCACATTACTCGGATGCTCAGGACGATGTACGAACGGGGGTAGCTACACCACCTGTCTCAAGCGTCGCACCTGCCGCGCAAGTCTACACCGATATCGCCCATACCGATGTCGTCCATGGACAGGTACCAGCAGATGGGCCTCCAGGATACGAAGCAGAGCATTCAACTGGCGCAGGATACCCAACGGAGAAAGGCGCATTCACAGAAGAACCGGCACCTTATACCGAAAACGCCTCCCAGACTGTACAGCAGCCCGAGGGATTGACTGAAGGAGAACGATTGGAATGGGAACAGTATTATGCCGATCAGCAGTTGGCCGCACAGGCAAATAGGCTGGACCTGAATCACGGGGATACCAAAGACGAGTCGTTGAGATAGTGCGGATGTGGTGTCATTTTTAATTGTATATACTATACCTAAAACACAAACTTAGATGCTACCATTTTTCTTCTCTTCGCTTGGTTGACCGATGGTTTACGCCGATTTCGCATCCCACCCTGTTCCGGCTTTCAAATGTTCTTCCTCCTCGGGCGTTGATTTCCGGCCCAAAGCCTGGTTTCGACTGGGATAACGACCAAACTTCTCAATGACCGCTCCTTATATGTTAGCTTCCTATTCCTATTATGATGATCCGGTCGGCTACGCACGATGCTTTCGCTCGAAATCCATAAACATATCAATTCCTTCTCTTTCGGCATCGCTCTCCGCCTCAGCACGACGGGTATCCATGAGGGTTTTAAGCCGATCATGATCGGTGATATCCTCGCTGTGCATGACTACACGTCAGTCAATTCCCGAGTTTACGCAGTTGACTGACAAGGCATATAAAGAAAGTATCCCTGGCCGAAATTGGAGACTATCGTCAGTCACATATATTACGGGGTCGTGGGCTTACATTGGTCACGCTTTGTGTAATTTCGATCTATGAGGTATGACTTGGCTAGCTCTCTTGCGATTGGGTCGAACACATTGTAAGCCTAGCATAAGCTTCGTCTCGATTTCGGAAGATGTAAACTTACCTTAGCAGCTTCCATGCCACGAAACATATTCCTCGGCAATTGATCAAGCAATACCACAGCCGCAACTGCATCTTCTTTACTTTCTACGACTTGATCAATCTCTTTGGCCGACATAGTAGACGCTTCTTGAACTGCATCTCCGTAGTCCTTCCTGACTGTCAGTCACTAAGAGGTCAGGATGACATACCAGCATTTCTGATCAGTCTCTGAAGATGACATGAACCACCTCATGAATGCCGTTTTCGGTATCGGCTCGTCAAACCGAGCTGGTACATCCTTGAGCCACCAAGTATGTAAGTCTGTAAGTAACGTTCGAGTGAGTGCTCGTGTCATTTCTCCGGTTTAAAAGGAATCGAGTGAGTACTCTACTCATACGCACACGGAGTTCAGTGCCTGATGACCGATGACCGAGTATTTCGGTTATTTCCGAAGCTTACTACAGTTCTGACAAACCCGGCTAGCTCGGTCATCCCCTAAGCTACACCGGCTTCTGAGTTTAACAGCGTTCAGTCATGCTCAAAGGAACGAATCAGTCAGCGCATACCGTTCAACGTTTCGAAAGGTTACTCATCAGCCCGTCGGTCTCGTCACTCTAAGGAATAAGAACCAACCATCCAGCACTCCAATCCTACTTCTCACAACCACTCCACTCACACTTCCCACTCCATCTAAGCTTCACCTCACTCAACTACTCAACCACTCGATCCCACTCCAACAATGTCCAATCTCCTAGTCATCATCGGTGCTACCGGTAACCAAGGTGGATCCGTGATTAAATCCATTCTTGCCGATCCGAATACCACAAAACAGTTCAAACTTCGAGGTGTTACCAGAGATGTCTCCAAGCCGGCCGCCAAAGCCTTGATCGACCAAGGAGTCGAGATGGTCGCTGCTGATTTGGACGATAAGGCATCTCTTGTCAAGGCTTTCGAAGGAGCTTATGGGGTGTTCGCAGTCACCGATTTCTGGGCTACAATGGACAAGGATACCGAAGTCAAGCAAGGAAAGAATATGGCTGATGCTGCCAAGGTACGTTGCCGTCCACGCTCAAAAGACTAGGCTGACATCACAGGAGAACAGTGTCCAACATTACGTTTGCTCCTCCCTCATCAACACCACTGAAAGTATGTCACTCTCCTCACATCGGGCAATGCTGACTGATAGCGACCAATGGGAAACTCTCCAAGATCGACCATTTCGTCGGTAAAGCCGAAATCGGACAATACGCCAAATCACTAGGACTCCCCACAACCCTCTTCATGGCCGGCTTCTACAACTCCAACTTACCTGGACAGGGTATCATCAAGACTCCAAACGGATATATCGTCCCCTCTCCGTCCGAAGCTGATTCCCAATGGCCAATGTTTGACGCAGCGAACGATACTGGAAAATTCGTCAAGGCCATCTTCCTAAACAAAGATAAGACAATCGGTAAAGATATATACGGGGCCGAGAAATATTACACACCCGTGGAAGTCGCCAAGGCTTTCGAGGAAGCTTTCCCTCAGGATGGAAAGGGAACTCAATATGTACCGGTCAAAGGAGAGGATTATCTCAACACTTTGAAAGGGTTTGGGATGTCGGACAAGATTGCAGAGGAATTGTTGGAGAACATGTACTTGCTCAACAAGGAGCATGGTTACTATGCCGGTGCCAAGTTGGACGAGTCTCTCTCTGTAAGTTATCTCATACCAGTATCTGCTGTCTCCGGGCTAATGCTAGATCCTCTCGGAACCCCCTACCACCCTGGTTGAGTTCCTCAGGAACCAACCTGCCTATGCCGATCTCAAGTAAATGGCCCAGTTCCATAGTATACAGATGAAGGGAATGAGGTACGAGGACCGAAGACTAGTAGCCATAGTATTGATTAATGTAACCTAAAAGATTCCTGGATATACCTGGGCGCAGCCTCCGATGATCTCCTGCTCACTCTGCACAATGTGACGCCAGCCAAAGCGGGCCGTCTCTGGGATAACATCATAGCGATCCCCCACTCAATTAGCTATTCCGGGTGGAGCGACAGGGGAGACCCCGCCCGGCCCGCTCGTCGCCGGCGCTAATTTGGTGTAATGAAAATCCGGCGGATCATCTTCTGGGGCCATATATATGTATGACCCAGCGGCCTAGCGTGATCATGCAGTCTTGATTCAAATTGGTCCATAGGTGTACTACTGAGCATCTGGTAACATGCTTTGGAAATTGGTGATCTCGTTAGTGGGGCTTTTGAGTGTCCATGGTGAAGTAGGGTCTAGTGAGACGGATGATAGTAAGACCCTCTCCCCTCGACCTTCATGGGACTAAGAAGATAGCCGTATCATTGACCTCATCTCGTCTGAACATCCAGTACGTCAGACATCTGCTTCTCTTTATGCTCCATCCTGTGTGCACCACGGCTGATGGCAGTGTGAACAAGACGCTGGGAGCGATGACAGGCCTAGAATTCGATAATATCGATATCCTAGGTCCGGTCGATGGAAGGGTTGGAATGGGTTACTTTGATTGTTTCTGTGTCCCGTCCGTCTCTAGTGCTCCTCCTACACCTGAAAACCCGAATCCAGCTTCTTCAAGGCATTGTACGTATCCTCCATTCCGATTACATATGGAACAGAGAGGTTGAAGTGAGGACTAATGGTAGATTATGTCGGACAGTCGACTCAAGCGAATTATACTCTCCTCAATGGGACTGGATGGGTGGGGTTGATAATGGAAGAGACAGTATGTTATGTTCTTGAGCGACTAGTGGAGGAGATAGGGAAGGAGCTGATTGGATAGTATGCACCAACAGGCCAGTTCTTCCAACAATGGTGGTTCCTACGAGATGGCGAAACGGGATATCATTCCTTTACTCGTCTACAGTATGATAATGCAACTGTGGTAAATATCGGCAATCTACAAGAATTCAGACAGGTCGTATGTCTCCACTCAATCACTTTTCTCATTCATGATTCCAAGCACATACACCGAGGAGATGATAGCTGGACAAAGTGGCTGATGATAGATCTCGCCCAATACCGATATCTGGACTGATCTCGTCACGAATCCTCACCAGCTCGGACCTTTGCCTAGTCAAGGTGCTATTGAGGAGCAGGTACAAGTTCAGGATGCTACTTGGTATTACAATGTTTCCGAAGGCAATCCATACAAGGAGGAATCGTGAGTCTTCTCCTTGCTACTTGATCACTGCTAAAGGCTGTGTCAGGTCTGACTACTTTACGAAATATCAATGGGCCGACTTTTACGGTATATCCCCTTCCCTTTTACCTCTTGAAGTGGCCTGAGCTGATTTGAAGGTGACCATAAAGCGCATGGATTCTATGCGAATGGAACAAACTCAAACGGCACAACCTTGGGATTCTGGACAATCTTCTCGAACCTCGAGGGGTATACCGGTGGTCCATTAAGATCAGACTTGGTGGTCGACACCAACATCTACAATTGTAAGTCACCGCTCCGCCACGCTTTTGTTTGGAGTGAAGACGAAAGGATAAGGCTGATGGTAGATTACGCTTCGAACCACCGAGGATCCGCTACAATGAACATCACAACGGGCTTCGATCGGATATTCGGGCCTTCTTACATCTACTTGAACAGAGATGGGGATATTCAAGATCTGTTGGCTGATGCTGAACAATACGCGTAAGTCACCCTTACTGCATACACCACTGAAGTCCAGAAACTCTAGCTTTGCATCTGATTTCTATGATGAGATCGCGGAATACATCACAGGCTATGTGCCGACTTCCGGCAGGGGTGATTTCAATGCTAAAATCAATTTACCAGAAGGGGCGGGAATTACTAAAGCGGTCTTGTCGATGAATGGGGCGGATATGCAGGATAATGTGGATTATAGTATGTCTTCTCCCGGTATACTTCCTCTTTGTCCTCGATGAGACGACCTTGATCAAAATGGTCCAATTCCAGATCGGAGACCAGGCTGACACCAGGTACTGGACAGTATTGGGCCAACGTGACCGATGGATATGTTTCCATCCCACATGTCAAAGCAGGAGTATACCGATTGACAGTGTACGCCGAGGGGGTCTTCGGTCAGCATGACCAAGATGATGTAGAGATCAAAGCGGGTGATGGATCAGGAGCGCCCTTCGTAGTGGACTGGCAAGCGGAATCACATGGTACGTTTCCGATCAGGTCTGGGCTGATGTGTAGGGACAGAATTGTTTAGGCTAGGTATACCCGACAAGGTCAGTCGGAATGTCATTATACAAGCCAAAATGCTGATGATCAGACGGCCGGAGAATTTAGACACGGTTTCCAACCTGACCTTAATCATACCCTACACCAAGGTAAACCGCTTGTAGCACATTGTAAGCTGACAAGTAGATCAGTACCGCCAGTACTGGGGAGTTTACGATTTCCCGACTGATTTCCCCTCGGGCGTGAATTATACAATCGGTGTCTCGGACCCAGCAAAAGATTGGGTACGTCTGCAGACTGGCCATTAGATTCAGAACTGGACTGATGATAGAATTACGTCCATTATAGTCGATATGGTGGAACCTACATGCGTCCAGGGTTTGAAACGGAGAATATCAATGTTTGGCAATTGAACTGGTCACCCGAACAGTCATTCCAGACTGACGGCAAGAACGCGTTAGTCCCCCCACCTCTTTGTTTATGGGAAGTGGAAGACTGACGATAAGGACAATGACGGTCCAGCTAGCTAGTGCTAGGACTCCGTCGGGAAATACAGATCTCGTGGAGCCTTCCTCTGAGACTTCAGATCTCGATCTTACCTTGAGTGTCAATTCTCATGAATTGGTATGGACGATTCCGTATAATCAATCATCGAGCTGCTCGGATCGAAATGGTATTGGATGTTACAACATTAGGCACATGTAAGTTGGCTTTCAGTAATAGCCAAGAACAAGCTGATGGAAGCTACGAGTTCCCTGCTGAGTGGTTATCCCAAGACGAAATGAATGTTTTCCAGTTCATCTTGCCATACAATACTTCCGGGGGTGATGCGAATTTTAGGAATTATAGCGTATCAGTCATGTAAGTCCATTTTGTACTTCGCTGACGCTGTGACTGATTATAGGTACGATGCTATTCGTCTTGAGGTCGATCTCTAGATCCCAAAACTGAGCGGAATGGAGGTAAATAATAAGGTGACGTGGTAGGATAAAGTGCGCAGTTAAAAGTAGACGCGAAAGCTTGGCGATCGGAATCTGGTCGAGCGATCGACGCGACTAGTTGGTAGGGAGCAAAATAGGAGAAGAAATGGCATGAATACATATAGTGATATCAAGCAACGGTACCAGCGGGACTGGGTCATGTGCTTGTGATCACCTCTCCTCTTTGGACTTGCCATGACAATATGCACAGACTCAGAATCACACGCCGATGCTTGGGTAAAAGGCCAGACTAAATCCCTGTTCCCCTAGACGCGCCGTAATTTGAGGCACTAATTTTGATTCCTCCCCACGAGAAAGTCTTGGCATCCCTAGCACCACCCATCTTCCGTCTAGCTTCAATCGAGCCTTTCAAGCAGTCAGCTGACCATACAACAACCAGCTGGAGTCGGCGAAAGACGTGGGCGCAATAGGTCACAATTACCAAATAGTTGAAAAGCAAGACCGCCTTGCCTCTCGTCTGAGCTGAATTACGGGTGTATCAGTTCTAGCCAAGCCTTTACAATGGTGTTTCAGGGTTCAAATACCCCCTGCCAAGCTCATGTTTAGTTTACTGATTCTGCCTTTGTCCCTCCCATTGCCTTCTCTGTGCTCACCCTCATCCGCCTTCACTCGCCGTTGAAAAGAGAATTGCGGTGTTGTGATCATCTTGTCTCTTGTCTCTTTACATACTCCTTCGATCTACTCTTGACTACCTTCCTTCCTTCATCTCACCTCATAAGTCAGTCGACAAGTACTTCGACATCGACAACACATACCACACTTCACCACTTTTACTTTACCTTACTTCGAAAACAAAATCCCTCAATTTCAATAATCATGTTCTTCCTACCTCTTCTCGCACTTGCCGCATCGGCAAAGGCCCAGGTTACCGCTACCTGTATGTCTCCCCTTTTTTTCACTATCAATCGAGCTAATAAACAGTCCCTAATGGAGCCACCAACCCTTCCGAGCCCAACTTCTACCCAGTAGGAGCAACAGTCAACCAGACTTCCATGTCTCGATTGTTGTCCTTAAACGGTGTAGATGATTTCTGTCTTTATGGACCACCCGTCGCTGGCCCAGAGAACACTATTGGTTCTACTGAACCAATCGTTGTTGCCTACTGCACAAAGCCAAGGAACAATGCTAGGTGAGTTTGACTTTTTTCAGCGTCCGAGCGGGGTTGGTGGAGTGGAGCAAAGGTGGCAATTTGGATCGATTGGACAAAGGACCCAATCGCCACCTTGTTTACCGCTTGCGGTCTCTATGACTACGACTATGCTCCCATCCATTCTCCAGTCCTTTCGCCCATCCGATCCAGTGATAGATCAACACTGACTTCAGACTTATTCCCGACGGAGCCATCACCGCTGCCCACTTCATCAAGACTCCCTACTACGTCCAGATCCACGGTTTCTGGGATGGTACATCCATGAACATCGTACGTCCACCTCTACATCGGTCATGGTCTATACTGATCTCTAGCCCGAGGGAGATTCTGGAGGAGAGCTTGACCCCCACGGACCTGATGCTGTTGGAAACCCTATCGGAGGTAACGTCACCTCTGACGTATCCGGTGAGGATGTCTTCTACGAGGAGGTAAGCAATAATCGTGTGGTGGAATGAACGCTCGCTGATGTTTCAGTGGATGTCTTTCATCTCGTACGACCAATTCTGCCTTCGAATCTGTACCGCCCAGCCCGAAGACTCTACCACTGCCTTGATGTGTGAGCACGAGCTCGATATCATGGGATGTCAATTCGTCATGGCCATTGGAGACTTCTACCAGTCCAACAACACCTTCACATCATGTGATGGTGACGCCGCTGCTCCCCCAGGACTTTACCCCCAGGGTGGTGGATCCACCTCTACTTTCCGACAGCGATACACCGGTACCTACACTGCTGATGGTACCGTTGGTCAGTGGACTATTGGAAACACTGTTACTCCCACCGCACCATTCTCCATCCCAGCAACTTCCAACTGTGTCACCTACTCGACTATCTCGAACGGTGTCAACACTCAGAACTTTGCCGTTGAGTCTGCTCCAGTAATCGTAGACGGTTCCAACGCCGGTACCATGTCTGTTGGATCTACTTCTCAATCCGGTGCCAGTGCTTCAGCCACCGGATCTCAATCTGGATCAGGATCATCCGGATCCGCATCCGCTACCGGATCTCGATCAGGTGGTGCTTCCGCATCTGGCCCATCTGGATCCGCCGCATCCGGAGCTGCCGCCAGCGCCTCCACTTCCCCCAACTCTGCTGGAAAAGGTCTCGCCGGATCCGACTCGACCATGTTCACTGTCGCCCTAGGTGTTGTCGGTATGGTCGTTGGTGCCGCCACCCTCTTCTAATCGAATCGACCAACTGTTTCCGGTTCGAAACGAGAGGCGTGACGAGGCGAGTAGAGGGTGGAGGAGGAGTTAATGGACAATATGGATTTGATGAAAACCTGCTGAAACGACCTTGACTGGTACGATTATATACTTGGTAGTGATGATTCATATCTCTTCTCTTTATTTCTGTACATGACCGAAGTGTCCCGTTATGTCACCAGTCACTCTTTTCTGCTTTGCATCGTATGTATTTGTATCTATCTGCGACATGGCACATGGCGATACTGCAGACCAAAGCTTGATGAACATGATTGACTTTCGGCCGACACGGCGAGTCATCGGGTCACGAGGTGGGGCGTGCGGGGTAATTGAATCGTTTACACCTGGTCATGCGTTTGAAGCACCTAACTTATACCTATATTTGTACATACTCCACTTACTTACCGGACACAATGGCCGATGCAGGGCAAGATCTACGTGTTGGGCCAAATGGGGTGATAGCGACGCCTACAACGACGGTCCCTGCCCCAGTACTCCCCACTTTACCCGACCCTAATTCATTCTGGTCACAACCCGGACCTTCATCCCTATTTCTACTTCAAGAAGCACGAGCGAATGTATCTATCTTCAATGACTTCAAGACACATATCCAGTCGGGTCAGATGAGCAAGTCCTCTTTCCCACTTGATTTGTCGACAGGGTGTGGGAATTGATATACAGGTTGTAACCTCCCCCCACCGAGATTACCGCCTTTACCGCCAATCCCTCAACCTAGTACTTCTACCATCCACACTCCGCGTGTCTCTACTACTCTGAGACCTGCTGAGAAACCGGAATTACCATCTAAATGGAAAGGCAAAGCAAGAGCGGAATGTCTGGTAGAATTCCAAGATCAAGATGGAGAGTGGATTGCAGAGGAGAAATATAATGGGCGAGCTATCCAGATCAAGGGACCTGGAATGACAGTTTGGGTAGAGATGAGTGGTAGTGGTGAGGAGGTCGGTGGGGTTAAAGTGTTCTTCGAGGTGAGTCGTCCAGACTTCGACTGAATGGGCTGACGAACAGAAATCGAGTTCGAGGGCTGACTTGACGTCCTCAGGCTGGCATACAGGATTAAGCACTCATCTAACGTCTCTAAACCTTTCTCTGCCTGAGCTGCTCGTATGTTTCCTTCGCACTGATTGGTCATGTGTTGATGATAGTATCGAATACCTCACCTTCCCGACCTGATGACGAAGTCATGTTTCTACTGTTCTAAATACCTCAAGATGCCAGATGGGTTACCGGTTCAACATACAGGGTATCTACCCAAGCAGGACGAGGCAGATACGGGGAAGTCGAATTCCGGATTAGGAAGTTGGGTCTGCTGGCATGCGTCTTGTGGAGAGCCCTAGGGCCTAAACATCATAGCGCATGTGATAATGGGAGAAGGACGCAGCTGGGTCAGTGACCTGTATCGAAGGTCAACGGGCTTTGTTGTCATAACGAATCGAGTTGTATAAGCGTAATAGCATATTCATCATGTCATGTAATCATCCATCTTCATACAACATCCAGCAGTCTCGCAATCATGCTCATGGCCTCTTAAAACCAGGTGGAAAGACTTGACGAGCATTGATATTAACTCGTCCACTTGCGATATAACCCTTGACGGCCTTTTCGAGCGTCGTGTTCTGATCTGTGATGGTGAAATGAGAGGGTAAGGTACCTTCCATTATCCTCGGTACACCTACCATCAGCTCGGCCCCTTGTCCCATTACGATTTCACGAGAATTTGGGATAAAAAAAGCTTACCATGATACGCCTGCCTGCCTGGACCTGACATTATCAGGACATCACCTGATCTCAGAATGATTGGCCGCGGGGCTATATCGCGAGTAGTAGATCCCAAAAGAAAGATAGCTGCGTGACCCAGTCTATCATCAGCTTTTGGCCGACGGCATTGCAGGAAGTCGACGTACGATATTGATATTAGCGGTCTTGAAGGATCAAGTCTGAGCATCAGTCTCATTCATCCGAGGTTGATACAGAAAAAGACATACTCTGCTCGATCTGCATGGCCCATCAATGTATCTTTGAGTTGATAGAAATTGACGATTCCAGAATCGGGTCCTATCATATCAGCCATCACCTGGTGGGATGGCTTACGATAATCATCCTTCCAAGTTTCCCATCCTATCTTACTAACTGCAGCTGTAGCCCCATAGAATTGTTGCCACGGTATACGCTTAACGATGTCCGAACATGTCTCCCCTAGACCTTGTGGAAATGGTATAGGGGTTGAAGTATCGAAATCATAGCTCTTAGTCGTCCACTTTCCGTTAGTCCACATTCGGATGAATGGAATTGAGGTAGACTTACGCGATACACCCAACCTAAATTAGCCCATCTTAACTCCTTCATCAACTCCCCAACACTTCTCTCACTTAATTGACTTCCTGGTCTGTCCCCCTCCCACACTTTCCCAGACTCTAGGATCTTTTCGTAGCCCACCTCTGCACCTGATTTCGTATCTCTGTTACTCCGATGCCCTATCTCCTGCTCT
>Ga0265780_10006969_pt1 | contig 13964 bp, 7 predicted proteins | sample P1T30metagenome_FD_192432 | JGI IMG/M metagenome (GOLD analysis project Ga0265780, IMG submission 192432) | Plant litter microbial communities from East Loma Ridge, Irvine, California - P1 T30 | ecosystem: Environmental > Terrestrial > Plant litter > Unclassified | place: USA: California... | reverse complement strand
CTCGCGGTTGCGGTACCACTCCGTCACCTTCTGCACCACGGCACGCTCCTCCGCGGTCAGCGAGGTGAGCACCGCGGAGGCGTCCGGCGCGCTCCTCGGCGTCCCGGGCACGGGCGCCGAGAGCGTCGGACCCGACCGGAACGACCCGCCGGCGCCGGAGGGCATCGTCACCGTCGCCGCCGGCGTCACGAGCGGACGCCGGAGGCCGGCCGCCTCGTAGGCCGCTGCCGCGGCGGCACCGAGCCGGGGACGGTCCGCGGGGGAGCCGACCGCGGCGAGCGCCGCGAGGGTGCGCGCCCGTTCGAACTGCGAGTCGTGCGGCTGGAACAGCTCCAGCGCACGCCGACGCGCGGTGTCCCTGGTCGTGTCGTCGGCGACCAGGGCGAGGCTCCTGGCCAGCACCAGCGCACCCCACCGGGACGGCCGGCCGTGGTGGTCGGCCGCCAGTCGGGCCGCGACGGTGCGCGCGTCGTCGATCCGGCCGAGGCGCACGTACACCTCGACGAGGTCGCCGAGGTGCCGCAGCACCGCCGGGTTGCGCAGCGACCGGCCGATGGCGTCCGCCGCCTCCAGGGACGTCGCCGCCTCCTCGAGCCGTCCGTCGAGCAGCAGCACCCGGCCGCGGAGCGCGTACAGCTTGGCCGTGGCACCCCACGACCGGTTCGTGGAACGCTGCCGCAGGCACCGGTCGACGACCTCGAGCGCCTCGGCGGACCGCCCCTCGGCGAAGTGACGCCACGCGAGCACGATCGACCTGGACGGTTCGCGGAGCCGCTCGACCAGGCTCGACCCCGCCTCCCAGACGTCGATCGCGCGGAGCGCCTGCCGGAAGTTCCCGGATCGCACCTCGTTCTCGGCGGACAGGTAGCGGGCCGCCTCGGCCCACACCGGCCTCGTCTCCTGCCCCCGAGCGAGGACGAGGGCGAAGACGCGGCGCGCGCTGCGGTACCGCTCGGCGATGCTCAACGCGTGGGCGAGGAGCAGCAGCCCCGGGTCCGACATGCCGAGCAGCGTCGCCGTCGCGAGACCGTCGTGCAACTCGGTGTCCGGCGGCAGGGATCCGTCCACCGCGGCGACGAGTTCGCGCGCGGTGCCGGTGATCTCGAGGGTGTGCTCCGACGCCGAGCGGCGGAGCGGTTCGGCACGGGCGAGCAGGTCCTTCGCCTGGTCGAGCTCCCACGCCTCGGCGCGGAAGCACGCGACCATCGCCAGGAGACCGCCGACGGCGTCCGCCTCTGCGGCGTTCTCCGGGTCGACCGGCACGAGGAGCTCGTCCGCGTGCACCGCGTCGCCGCTGAGGTACTGCACCGAGTACTGGACCCGGAGCCGTCGGACCTCGTCGGTGACCGCCCGGAAGGGGCGGATCGCCGCGAGGTACCGCGCCGCGAACCCGAGGAGACGGTTGCCGAGCAGGGCCTCGGCGACCCCGAGGAGCGCCGCGTGCTCGTCCTCGGTGCCCCCGCCGACGTGCAGGGCGCGCTCGGTGAGCACGACCGCCGCCGGTGCGTTGCCGTCCATCACGTAGGACCGCGCCGCGCGGAGCAGGGCGACGACGTCCGGGACGTCGTCCACGAAGCTCCGGTGCCAGGCAGCGGCGCGCGGGTCGTTCTCGGCGCAGGCCGCGGCGAGTTCGGTGTGTGCGGCACGTCGATCGCGGGCGGGCATCCGCCAGTACAGCGTCGACCGGACCAGCGGGTCGCGGACGGCGACGGTCTGCCCGCGCACCGTGGTGAGTCCCGCGTCGGCGAGGTCGTCGAGTTCGTCACGGTCCCATCCGGCGACCTTCGCGACGGGGACGAGCGAGAGCCGAGCCAGGACGTCCAGATCGCGTCCTGTGACGGACCCGAGCGCCAGGGCCGCGATGGCCTCGGTGGTCGGGGTGGGGCGGAGCGGCAGCACGAGCGGCTCCGCACCGCTGAGTTGCCCGCGGCTGAGGACCGCGAGCTGTTCGCGCAGCGCACCGGGGTTGCCCCCGGTCTCCTCGGCGAGGACGGCGAGCACGCCGTCGTTCGCGTCCTCCGGTGCCATGGCACGGGCGAGGGCCAGGGCCTCGTCCGCGGGCAGCGGCTCGATGCGCAGTGTCGGCAGCGCCGCGAGCGGGCTCCCGGACGGCACCGTGCGCACCGTGGCGACAACCCGCAGGGCGGTGCCCGCGAGCCGGCTCGCCAGGAACGCGATGAGCTCCTGGCTCTCGACGTCCATGCGGTCGAGGTCGTCGATGAGCACGAGCGTCGGCGGGAGCGTGAGCGCGTGCACCGCCTCGAGGAAGTCGTGCGCGGCGGCGAGCCCGGCGTTCTGCTGGGCCGTCACCGCGCCCTCCTGCAGGAGGTGGGCGATGTGGGCCGTCGCCCGGGGGTCGTCGAGCGCGGTGAACAGCGACGTCACGCCGGCCAGGGGCCAGTGCGACTCGCTGCCGTTCACGCCGACGCGGACGACGGGGAGGGAGACGCGGTCCGAGACCGCGTCGAGGACGCTGCTGCGTCCGGAACCAGGGTCGCCGACGACGACCATCGCGGACTCACGAGGGAGTACGGCGAGGGTCGCGATCCGGTCGACCTCGAGACGGCGACCGGTGAGTGCCATGACTCACCGGCCTCCGGGTCCGGAAGCGGCAGCGGAGGAGAACCGGACGGTGGCACGGGCGTCGAGCACGTGCACGGTCGGGGAAGCGGCGCCAGGGAGCGCGGCGGAACGATCGGTTGCGGAATGCGGACGGCGAGTGAGGGTGCACTCGCTCCCGCTCGGGAACGATGAGGTCATCGTCTGTATCACCCCTCGGGTTAGGGCCTTCGGACGAACCACGGCTGGTCTGGCACGCGCCGTCGGACCTAGGGAATCCGCGACGTCGCCTGACCTGCCGTCTTCAAGCAACATAACTCAGGTTCTGCGGGGCATGGCCGTTCTCCGCAATCTCCGTCAGTCGAGCACTGTCCCCAGTGCGGGGGGTGCCCGTCCCCCCGGTCCGGGGGACGGGACGGGGCCGGTGACCCTCCGTCGGGGTACAGCCGAGCCCGGATCGCGTGCGGCGCCGACGGTGTAGCAGGGAGGGGATGTCCAGTCCCGAGCAGAGCGACGACCGCCCCGACGACCGCGCCCGCTGGCGGGCGTTCGCCGTCTGCGTCGCGGTCGCGGCCCTCACGATCCTCGACCTGTCCAAGGTGAACGTCGGCCTCCCGTCGATCGAGCGCTCCCTCGACGCCACGAGTTCGTCGCTGCAGCTCATCGTGGCGGGGTACGCCCTGGCGTTCGGACTGGCCCTCGTCCCGGCCGGTCGGCTGGGGGATCTGAAGAGCCGTCGGATGCTCTTCATCGTCGGGCTCTCCGCGTTCACCGGATCGAGCCTGCTCTGCGCGGTCGCCCCGACCATCGAGGTGCTCACGGTCACGAGGATCCTGCAGGGCCTCGCGGCCGGTACGCAGATGCCGCAGGTGATCGGTCTCGTGCAGCAGCTCTTCCGCGGCAAGGAGCGCGGCCGCGCGTTCGGGCTGTTCGGTGCCATGATCGGCATCTCCACCGCACTCGGTCCGACGATCGGCGGCGGGCTCATCGCCATCGGCGGTGAGGAGTCGGGTTGGCGCCTGCTGTTCTGGATGAACGTGCCGCTCGGCATCGCGGCGCTCCTGTTCGCGGTGAAGCTCCTGCCGAAGGGCAGTCAGGGCGCCGCGAAGGACCGCGAGCTCGACATCGTCGGCGTCCTGCTGCTCGGTGCCGCGATCGTCACGCTGATGCTGCCGTTCGTCCTCACCACCGGCTCCGGCGACTCCGGGGCGCGGTGGCTGTGGCTCGTCGGCTTCGCGGTGTTCGTCGCGCTCTTCGTGTGGTGGGAGCTGCACTACCGGTCCTCCGGCAGGTCGCCGGTGGTGCACTTCGAGCTCTTCCGGCTGTCGTCGTACCGCAACGGCCTGTCCATCGTCGCCGTCTACTTCGCGGCGCTGCCGGCGTCGTTCCTCATGGTGACGCTCTACCTGCAGGAGGGCCTCGGGCTCGCGCCGCTGTTCGCGGGGATGGTGAGCATCCCGTTCGCCGCGACGAGCGCCGTCGGGTCCTACATCGGCGGGCGCATCGTCGACCGCTTCGGTCGCGCACTCGTCGTCGTGGGGCTGTTCGCCGTCGTCGTCGGGTTCGTGCTCCTCATGCTCGCCGCGACGCTGACGCCGCCGTCCCTCACCCCCTGGGCGATGGCGGGCGCGTTCCTCGTCGGCGGGATCGGCGGCGGGTTCGTCGTCTCGCCGAACCAGACGCTCACCCTGGCCGAGATCCCGGTCGAGCAGTCCGGGGTCGCCGGGTCGATGCAGCAGCTCGGGCAGCGCGTCGGCACGGCGATCGGCACGGCGGTCGCGACGAGCATCTTCTACGGCATCGTCCGTGGCGAGGGCGCCGGCCAGGGGAACCGTCTGGACGCCTACCACCACGCCTTCCGGAGCGGGACGACGTTCACGGTGTCGCTCATGGGGCTCGCGCTCGTGCTCGCGGTCAGCGACCTGGTGGTGCGTCGTCGCGCCGCCCGACGGTCGGGCGCCGACGGGGACGGCGACGGGCACGGCGACGGCGACGGACGGGAGGCGCGGCGCGGGTCCGCCACGCCGGCTCCGGCGGGCGCCGGGTCGCCGGGGGCGACGCGGTCCGCCGACGACGGCGGGGCGCCGGGGGTGACGCGGTCCGTTGACGACGGCGGGTCGCCGGCGGCGGCGCGGGCCTCGGCCGACGGCCGCTCGCCGGGGCACCCCGCGCACGCGGACGGACACCCGGAGGGCCGGCACACGGCCGCTCGATCGGCGGGTGGCGAGCACGTCGCGGACCCGAGCGCGCGCGACTGAGGCGGTCCAGCGCCCGGTGGCTCGCTGCGGTGCGTCGCTGCGGTGCGTCGCTCGGTCGTCGTGGTGGCCGCGGCGGCGGCAGCGTCAGCGGCGGACGACCTCGACGACCGCGTCGTGCACGAGACCGTTGGTCGCCAGGGCGCTTCCGTGCCACGGCCCGGGGTCACCGTCCAGCGACGTGAAGCGGCCCCCGGCCTGCTCGACGATCGGCACGAGCGCCGCCATGTCCCACGGCTTCAGGTCGGGCTCGCCCGCCACGTCGAGCACCCCTTCGGCGACGAGCATGTAGGACCACATGTCGCCGTAGGCGCGTGTCCGCCAGACCCGGCGGGAGAGGGCGACGAGGGCGTCGAGCCGATCGTCGTCGTCCCACTGCTGGATGCTGTTGTAGCTGATGCTCGCGTCGGACAGCTCGGCCACGCCGGACACCCGGAGCGGTCCGTCGAGGGAGTGCGCGCCCAGGCCCTCGGCCGCCCACCAGCGCTTCCCGAGGGCCGGCGCGCTGACGACCCCGAGCACGGGACGGCCGTCGACCGCGAGCGCGATGAGGGTCGCCCAGACCGGGACGCCGCGGAGGTAGTTGGCGGTGCCGTCGATCGGGTCCACGACCCACTGTCGATGCCCCTCGCTGGTGGCCGCCGCACCGGAGTCCGCCGTCGTCTCCTCGCCGAGGAACGCGTCGTCCGGGCGTTCTGCTGCGAGACGCTCGCGGAGCGCCCGCTCGACCGCCTGGTCGGCGTCGGTGACGTGCGTGCTGTCGGCCTTCCGCGACACGTGCAGGTCCGCGGAGCGGAAGCGCTCGAGGCTGATCGCGTCGGCGGTGTCGGCGAGGGAGCGGGCGAGGTCCAGGTCGGCGCGGAGGTCCACGGTCGCCAGCGTAGCGGGGCGCCGGGCTCGCACGACGCGCCGTGCGCTGTCATCGGGGTCGCACGCGCGGTGTGCCCCACCGCCGGGGTCGCACGACGCGCCGTGCGCGGTCAGTGGGGTCGCACGACGCGCCGCGTGCCCGCCAGTCCGACGGCACGTCGTGCGACCGGAGGAGACGCAGGCGGCACGTCGTGCGACCGGAGCGTGGGCGTGGGCGTGGCGTGGGCGTGGGCGTGGCGTGGGCGTGGGCGTGGCGTGGGCGCGGCGCGGGGGCGTCGGGGTCAGTCGGCGCCGGGGTCGTCCGCGCCCATCCCCGTCAGCAGGGCGCGGAAGGAGTCCAACCGCTCGACGCCGGTCGGCCCGAGCTCCCCGTCCTGGACCCGGTCGACGATCTCCCAGTCGTGCGCCTGGTCGAGCGGGATGCCGTCCGCGGGCTCCCGCACCGGCACGGCGTGGGCGGCGAACGCCCGGAAGACGTTGGCCGGGTCGACGTGCCCGAGGCCGAACGACCGCACGCCCGGCGTGTCGATGATCCAGCCGCCGTCCCGGACCTGCAGGGCGATCGACGACGACGAGGTGTGGCGGCCGCGACCGGTCACCGCGTTCACCACACCGGTCGCCCGCGACGACCCGGTGAGGGCGTTCACGAGGGTGGACTTGCCGACGCCGGAGTGCCCCACGGTGACCGTCACCCGGTCGTCGAGCACCTCGTGGAGGGCGTCGAACGGCACGTCGTCCGCGCGGCTCGTGACGACACGGAGGTCGAGGCACGCGAAGTGGTCGAGGAACGGCGCCGGGTCCGCGAGGTCGGTCTTCGTGATGCAGAGCACCGGGTCGAGCCCGGCGTCGAACGCGGCGACCAGGTAGCGGTCGATGAGCCGGGTCCGGGGCTCCGGGTCGGCCGCGGCGACGACGACGAGCATCTGGTCGGCGTTCGCGACGATGACGCGCTCGACCTCGTCGGTGTCGTCGGCGCTCCGCCGCAGCAGCGTGGTGCGCTCTGCGACCTTCACGATGCGCGCGAGCGAGCCGGGCTCGCCGGACAGGTCGCCGACCAGGGACACGCGGTCGCCCGTGACGACGGACTTCTTGCCGAGCTCGCGCGCCTTCGTGGCGGTGATGACGGTCTCGGCGGCGTGCTCGTCGGTCACGAGCACGCCGAAACGCCCGCGGTCGACGTTCGTCACCCAGCCGACCGGGGCGTCGTCGTACGTCGGCCGGACCTTCGTGCGCGGCCGGTTGCCCTTCGGGTTCGGGCGGATCCGGACCTTCGACTCGTACTGCCCGTACGGCTCGTCCTCGTCGGTGTCGTCAGCGTCGACGTCGTCCCACCAGCTCACCGCGTCACCCCTCCGTGCTCTCGACGAGTGCGGCCCACAGCTCGGGGAACTGGGGGAGCGTCTTCGCCGTCGAGCCGATGTCGTCGACGGCGACGCCGTCGACGACGAGGCCGACGATCGCCCCGGCGGTCGCCATCCGGTGGTCGTCGTACGCACCCCACGGTCCGCCGTGGAGGCGCGCCGGCTCGATCCGCAGGCCGTCGTCGAGTTCCTGCACCGCGCCTCCAGACCGGTTCAGGTCCGCCGCGAGCGCGGCGAGCCGGTCCGTCTCGTGGCCCCGCAGGTGCCCGATCCCGGTGATCTCGCTCCGCCCGTCGGCGAGCGCGGCCAGCGCGACGAGCGCCGGGGCGAGCTCGCCGCCGCGGCTCAGGTCGAGTGCGACACCCGGAACGGAGGCGCCACCCCGGATCCCGACGCCGCCGTCGACGACCAGGTCGTCGCCGTCCCGCGTGACGGTCGCGCCCCACCGGGGCAGCAGGGTCTCGAGGTCGGCGCCCACCTGCGTCGTCGCGGTCGGCCAGGTGCGGATGCGGACGGTGCCGCCGGCGACGAGCGCGGCGACCGCGAACGGCGCGGCGTTCGACAGGTCGGGTTCGATGGTGACGTCCCGCGCGGCGATCGGGCCGGGGTGCACCACCCACTCGCCGACGGCCGGCTCGTCGACGCGGACGCCGCGGGCGCGGAGGGCGGCGACCGTCATCTCGATGTGCGGCAGGCTCGGCAGCCGCTCCCCGACGTGCGTGAGGTGCAGGCCCTCGTCGAAGCGCGGTGCGGACAGCAGCAGGCCGGAGACGAACTGCGACGAGGCCGAGGCGTCGATCGACAGTGAGCCGCCGCGGACCGAGCCGGTGCCGGTGAACGAGAACGGCATCGCGCCGTCGCCGTCGTCGGTCACGTCGACGCCGAGGTCGGCGAGGGCGCGGATGATCGCGTGCATCGGGCGCTTCCGGGCGTACGGGTCCCCGTCGATCGTCACCGGGCCGGTGGCCAGCGCGGCGAGCGGCGGCAGGAAGCGCATCACGGTGCCGGCGAGCCCGCAGTCGACGCGGACGCCGCCGTGCATCGGGGCGGGCGTGATCCGGAGGTCGGGGCCGTACGGGTTCGGCTGCGCGCCGGACTCGGGCGCGAGCTCCTCGATGCCGACGCCGAGCTGCGCCAGACCCGTGACCATGAGCGCGGAGTCGCGGGAGTGCAGCGGGAGCCGGATGACGGAGGGGCCGTCGGCGAGGGCGGCGAGCACGAGCTCCCGGTTCGTCAGCGACTTCGACCCGGGCAACGACACGTCACCGCGCAGCGGACCGCGGGCGGTGGGGGCGATCCAGGGATCGGGGTGGTGGGAATGCGTCGTGTCGGCCATCGGTTCACCAGGGTACTGAACGCACCGGGAGGATCATTGGCGACAGCAACACTCGCGCGCGAGCGGACGTACCTGCCCGTCGCGGTCACCACGCTCGGCCTAGACTCGGCGGTGATGACCACCGACGAACCGCACGCCGTCCCCCAGCACCTGGTCGAGGAGACCGAGGTGCAGCTCGACGCGGTCGCGTCGGAGGCGGAAGCGTCCGAGACGGAACCGGTCGTCGACGAGACCACCGTGTCCGAGGCCGAGCTGCGGGACCTGTTCGAGAGCCAGGCGCTCCCGTTCATGGACCAGCTGTACGGCGCGGCCATGCGGATGACCCGCAACCCGGCCGACGCGTCCGACCTCGTGCAGGAGACGTTCGTCAAGGCGTTCGCGGCCTTCCGGCAGTTCCGGCAGGGCACGAACCTCAAGGCGTGGCTGTACCGGATCCTCACGAACACGTTCATCAACACGTACCGCAAGAACCAGCGCAACCCGTACCAGGGCACGATCGACGAGCTCGAGGACTGGCAGCTCGGCGGCGCGGAGAGCGTCACGCAGTCGATCTCGGCGCGCTCCGCCGAGGCCGATGCGATCGACCACCTGCCGTCCTCCGCCGTGAAGGACGCGCTGCAGGCGATCCCCGAGGACTTCCGGATGGCGGTGTACTTCGCCGACGTCGAGGGGTTCTCGTACCAGGAGATCGCCGACATCATGAAGACCCCCGTGGGGACGGTCATGAGCCGCCTCCACCGTGGCCGCCGGCTCCTCCGCGGGCTCCTGGCGGAACACGCACGTGAGAGCGGCATCGTCCCGGACGCAGCGTCGACGGCGACGATGCGCGGGCGGGGCCGCAAGGCTGCTGCGACCGCTGGTCGCGTCGAAGGGAAGGAAGCACGATGAGCGGCTGCGACTGCTCGAAGGCGAAGGCCGAGCTCGAGGAGTTCCTGCACGGGGAGCTGTGCCGCGAGGACGCGGCGGACATCCGTGAGCACATGGAGGGCTGCCCGGACTGCACGTCCGAGCACCGTGTCGGGGTCGTCCTCATCGAGACCGTGCGTCGTGCGTGCAAGGAGACGGCTCCGGAGCAGTTGCGGAGCGAGATCCTCGCACGCATCCGGGTGGAGCAGGCGACGCACTGACGCCCGCCGCGGTGTCGACGGCGGGTCCGGCCGGACACGGCTTCCGTCGTGGGGACCGCGCGTCGTCACAGGACGCCCACGCTCGGTAGGGTCGCCCCATGACCGCCGAGACGATCACCACCTGGTCCGACTCCTACGTCGCCGACGTCACCGCGCTCGTCCGCCTGCTCGGCCACGTGGTCGACGAGCCCGCGATGCGGGTGCGGCTGGAACGGCTCACGCCCGAGGCCGGGCACCGCACCTGGCTGGTGCGCGACGACGACGGGCGTGCCGTGGCCGTCGCCGGGGCGCAGATGACCTGGTCGTACGCGAGCGACGAGCCGACGGCGCAGCTCCTGCTCCTGGTCGTCGACCCGACGGTCAGGAGGAACGGCACCGGTTCCGCGCTCATCGGCACCTTCGAGGCGTGGGCGGTGGAGCAGGGGGCGCGCCGGCTCAGCGCCGTCAGCGCGGCGGCGACGGACAGCGCGCACCGCTTCTACCAGCGCCGCGGGTACCACGACGCCGGCGTCCGCTACACCAAGATCGCCTAGCCCCGCCCGCCCCCGCCCCCTGACCGCTGGCCGCAAAACACCGGTGTTCACGAGCCGAACACCTGCGTGCGGGTGTTCGACCGGTGAACACCGGTGTTTTGCGGGGGCAGCGGCAGGGGCGGGGGCTAGCCGAGGGCCTTGCGGATGACGTCGGCGGCCTCCTGCGCCGAGCGCTTCGAGGACCCCGTCGCCGGTGCGGCGCTCGCTGCCCGGGCCGCGACGGAGAGCGGACGGCCGTCGAGGTGCGGGGACAGGTTCATGCAGACGAACGGCCACGCGCCCTGGTTCTCCGGCTCCTCCTGCGCCCACACGACCTCGGCGCCCGGGTAGCCGGCGAGGACCTCGAGGACGCGCTCGAGGGGGAGCGGGGCGAGCTGCTCGAGCCGGACGAGTGCGACGTCGGTCGCGCCGCGCTTCTCGACCTCGGCGCGGAGGTCGTGGTGCACCTTGCCGGAGTGCAGCACCACCCGCCGCACCGCCGACCGGTCGGTCACGCGGTCGTCGTCGATGACCTCCTGGAACGACCCGCTCGTGAATGCGTCCACCGGGCTCGTCGCCTGACGGAGCCGCAGCATGGCCTTCGGCGAGAACACGACGAGCGGCTTCTGCGGCCGCGACCACGCCTGACGACGGAGCAGGTGGAACCACGACGCCGGCGTCGAGGGACGGGCCACGACCATGTTGTCTTGGGCGCACAGCTGCAGGTAGCGCTCGATGCGGGCCGACGAGTGGTCCGGCCCCTGACCCTCGTAGCCGTGCGGGAGCAGCAGCACGAGACCCGAGCGCTGCCCCCACTTCTGCTCGGCGGACGAGATGAACTCGTCGATGACCGTCTGGGCGCCGTTCGCGAAGTCGCCGAACTGCGCCTCCCACAGCACGAGTGCCTCGGTGCGCTCCACCGAGTAGCCGTACTCGAACGCCATCGCCGCGTACTCGCTGAGCAGCGAGTCGTAGATGTACAGGCGGGCCTGGTCCTCGGTGAGGTTCGCCAGCGGCAGCCACTCCTGGCCGTTCACGCGGTCGTGGAACACCGCCTGGCGCTGCACGAAGGTGCCACGCCGGGCGTCCTGCCCCGCGAGTCGCACCGGCTTGCCCTCGACGAGCAGCGAGCCGATCGCCATGAGCTCCGCCATCGCCCAGTCGATCCCGCCGTTCCGCGTCATGTCGGTGCGCTTCGACAGCAGCTGCTGCAGCTTGGGGTGGATCGAGAAGCCGTCCGGCGGGTTGCTGTGCGCGTCCCCGATCCGCCGCACGAGGTCCTCGGACACGGCGGTCTCGTGCACGTCGTGCTCGGAGTCGTCGCGCTGCGCGGTCGGCCGTTCGAGGTCCTGCACGGCCCCGTCGTCGTCCACCGAGACCACCGGGATGCTGCCGGTCTGCGCCTCGTGCGTCTCGGCGAAGGCGTGCTCCAGGCGGTCCTGGAAGTCGCGGTGCGCCTCGTCGTACTCCTCCTGCGTGATGTCGCCGCGGCCGACGAGGGCCTCGGTGTACAGGGTGCGGACGGAGCGCTTCGCCTCGATGAGGTTGTACATGAGCGGCTGCGTCATCGACGGGTCGTCGCCCTCGTTGTGCCCGCGGCGGCGGTAGCAGATGAGATCGATGACGACGTCGCGGTGGAACTCCTCGCGGTAGGCGAAGGCCAGCTCCGCCACCCGCGCGACCGCCTCCGGGTCGTCGCCGTTGACGTGGAAGATCGGCGCCTGGATCGTCTTGGCGACGTCCGTGGAGTACACCGACGACCGGGCGGACTCCGGCGGGGTGGTGAAGCCGACCTGGTTGTTGATGACGAGGTGCACGGTGCCGCCGGTGCGGTAGCCGCGGAGCTGCGACATCTGCAGGGTCTCGACGACGACGCCCTGGCCCGCCATCGCGGCGTCGCCGTGGACGAGCACCGGCAGGACGCCGTAGGTGCCGGGGGCCTCGCGGTCCTGCTTGGCGCGGACGATGCCCTCGAGCACGCCGTCGACGGCCTCGAGGTGGGACGGGTTCGCGGCGATGGTGACCGGGATGGCCGTGCCGTCCGACGCGCGGAACACGCCCTCGGTGCCGACGTGGTACTTCACGTCGCCGGAGCCCTGCCCGGACACGGCGCCGGGCAGCGACGAGCCCTCGAACTCGCGGAAGATCTGCCCGTAGGTCTTGCCCGCGATGTTCGTCAGGACGTTGAGGCGTCCACGGTGCGCCATGCCGATGGCGACCTCGTCGAGACCGGCGGTCGCCGCGTGCTGGATGAGGGTGTCGAGGAACGCGATCGTCGACTCGCCGCCCTCGAGCGAGAAGCGCTTCTGACCGACGTACTTCGTCTGCAGGAAGGTCTCGAACGCCTCGGCCTCGTTGAGCTTGCCGAGGACGCGGAGCTGCTCCTCCTTCGACGGCTTCGAGTACGGCACCTCGATGTGCGCCTGCACCCAGCGCCGCTGCTCCGGGTCCTGGATGTGCATGTACTCGATGCCCACCGTCCGGCAGTACGCGTCACGCAGGATGCCGAGCACGTCACGCAGGGGAGCGGTCGTCGTGCCGGCCAGCCCGCCGGTGACGAACTCGCGGTCGAGGTCCCAGAAGGTCAGCCCGTGGCTCTCGATCTCGAGGTCCGGGTGGGTGCGCTGCCGGTACTCGAGCGGGTCGATGTCGGCCATCAGGTGCCCGCGGACGCGGAAGCTGTTGATGAGCTCCTGCACACGGGCCGTCTTGTTCACCCGGTGGGCCAGGTCGACGTTGATGTCGTTCGCCCACTGGATCGGCTTGTAGGGGATCCGGAGGGCGGAGAAGATGTCCTCGTAGAAGCCGTGCTCGCCGATCAGGCGCTCGTGCACCTTCTTCAGGTACTCGCCCGACCCGGCACCCTGGATGACGCGGTGGTCGTACGTGCTCGTCAGCGTGATCGTCTTGCCCACGCCGAGCTCGACGAGGGTCTTCGGGGCCGAGCCCTGGAACTGCGCCGGGTACTCGAGCGCGCCGGCGCCGATGATGCAGCCCTGCCCCTTGGTGAGGCGCGGCACCGAGTGCACGGTGCCGATGCCGCCGGGGTTCGTCAGGGAGATGGTCGTGCCCTGGAAGTCCGCGGGGGTCAGCTTGTTGTCGCGGGCGCGCTTGACGAGGTCCTCGTAGGCGGCGAGGAACTGCCCGAAGGTCAGGCTCTCGGCACGCTTGATGCTCGGCACGAGCAGGGACCGGGTCCCGTCCTTCTTCGGCACGTCGATCGCGATGCCGAGGTTCACGTGCGCGGGTTCCACGACGAAGGGCTTGCCGTCGCGCTCCTCGTAGTACACGTTCTGGCTCGGGAACTCCTTGAGCGCCTGCACCATCGCCCAGCCGATGAGGTGCGTGAAGGAGATCTTCCCGCCGCGGGCCCGACGGAGGTGGTTGTTCACGACGATCCGGTTGTCGATCATGAGCTTCGCCGGGATCGTCCGGACGCTCGTCGCGGTCGGGACCGTGAGCGAGGCGTCCATGTTCGACGCCAGGGTCTTGGCCATGCCCCGGAGCGGCGTGGCGACGTCCTCGTGCGTCTCCTCGTGGTCGTCGGCCTGGTCGTTCGCCTCGGCCGGGATCGGCTGCGGGGTCGGCTGGCGCGAGGTGGTCTTCGCCTGGATCGTGCCCGGCTTCGCCTCGGCCGGTGCGTCACCGGTCGCCGGCTGCTGCACGCTCGACTGCCCCTGCTGCGGCCCCGGGGCGGCGGACGCGGGAGCGGCCGACTCGGGAGCGGCTGTCTCGGCGGACGCGGGAGCGGCGCTCGCGCCCTGGGACCGGTGGTAGCTCTCGAGGACCGGCCACCACGACTCGTCCACCGACTGCCTGTCCGCGACGAACTGCTCGTAGAGCTCGTCGACGAGCCACTCGTTCGCCCCGAATTCGCCCGCGGTCTCGTCCGTTCCGGTCAGATGGCTCGACACAGCCGATCGCCCACTCTCCGTCGATAGATG
>Ga0265780_10006968_pt1 | contig 13964 bp, 14 predicted proteins | sample P1T30metagenome_FD_192432 | JGI IMG/M metagenome (GOLD analysis project Ga0265780, IMG submission 192432) | Plant litter microbial communities from East Loma Ridge, Irvine, California - P1 T30 | ecosystem: Environmental > Terrestrial > Plant litter > Unclassified | place: USA: California... | reverse complement strand
CTGATCGTGGCATAGTCCAGTTGCGCCTTGCCTCCCTTGTGGTATTCATGTGAGGGTTTGTTGTTGCGGACGACGCCAGTGCAGGCGGCGCGCAACATTATGTCGAGGTCGTGGGGTATGGGGCGGATGGATTTGGGGGTCTCGCCGGGAGACTCTGGCTCCATGGCCGCCATTGCTGGGTTGTGGTCGTTCCATGGTCGGTTTTCGTATTTGAAGGCTCCCAGCTTCTGTAGGTGTTGTTAGCAGGGGGAAAAGAAGGGCGGACAACAGCAGCGACAACATACCAGGCGTGGGAGGTCGAAGGAGAACTTCCGCTGCCGCATGGTGACGGTGACGGATGCTCGGTCCTGCAGGCAGACAGAATGGGCGAGAGTCGCACACCGGGGGGGTTGATTGCAGTGGTGTCGACGGTATGGTGGAGGAGGGCTGGAGGGCAGCAGCTCGCACCTGGCTAGGTACGGTAAGGACGAGACTTCGGTCGGCGGGAGTCTGCGCACGGCACGGATGGGTTGCGTCTCTGCGTGTCTGCGTCTGGAGGTCTGGGCAGGGCTACAGCACAAGGCGGTAGCGGTTTACACGACCGCAGGCAAGCAAACACAAAAGCCTCCACAAGTGCTGGGCAGACAGGCACAAGGCAAGGACAGGGCGAATAGATGAAAGTGGGTCGGGCGATCGCGCGTACTGTAGGCTGGTCGCCGGAGACGAAGACTGCTGGCTGGCATGGCTGGGTACTACAATTCAGACTTGGACACACCCATTGGACCACCGATGGCCGCGCGAGATGAGACACAACGACTGATCGACCGGGCGCTGCGATGACAACGCGTACTATTGCACAGGGACGTCGGGTCCGTGTCATTGAACATGGTCACTTGGATGTTGCCAGTAGTGTCCCTTGGTCAGCCTCCTCCAGGAGTGGTTCTCGTTCAACACTCATGTTGGCATATACATTCACTAATGGCAATACCGAAGTGCTAGTCTGACACGACAAAACAATTCAGAATCACATGTCCTGCGGCGAGACAGACGGGCGCTGCTATTTTACCCCTGGATTTCTGGGCGCCTCCTCAAAACAATGGTACTTTAGTACTACGACTAGCATACTGCCGCCGGCGCACGAGCATGCATACCGCCATTATCCCTACCCACGGTACCGCAGTTGTCTTGGGTGGTGCGGCGCTGCGGCGCTGCAGTAGTGGGAGTATGCTAGGTACAATACAGTAATTATCAGAAGAAAGAAAGGCACGCCGCAGACCCTTCCTTCGAACCGCCATGCCATGTGAATGCCGGCAACTCTTCGCAAGCCCGCCTTTCCTCGTTTTATGTTGGTGGGGATCAAGAGACACACAACCAATGGGCAGGCTTCCTGTCCTCTCGGCTTTTGTTGCGCACGCTTCATGCCCACGGTCGAGACCAATAAACATCTTTGAACCGATTCAAGCCTCTTCTCCCGCATCTCGTCTGTCGTTGCTGCGGCGGGGAAGCGAAGCAGACTACTGCAACAGCCTTTTTTGTTATGCCCCATGTGTGCCTGTCGCCCGGGTCCCTCTCGAGGTTGCGTGGTGCTGTGCTTGCTGTGCCTTTTATCTACCTCGTCCTCCGCGCTTTTCTCTGCACGTAAGAAGCCCGTTTCACAAGCCACATAATGTATCCTTGCAGCTGACTCCACTGCACGCACACAGGTGCGCGGTAAGGCTCGAAAGCATTTCTCCATTGCATCCGTCTTGGCGCCTTGTCTCTGCGCCGGCCAGCAGCCCGTTCTCGCAGCCGTTGCTACTACTGCTCCGTTATGCGTGGCCGCGAGGGCAGAGCGCATCGCGCGGAGCTCGGGAAAAAAGTTGGGTTTGCGTTTTGCGGCTGAGGGGACCTCGGGGGAGTCACAGTTGGCGAAAAGGTTAGAGGTGACAGGGAAGATGGCAGGAACCGTAATCTTGTCGGCACCCTGAAGCAAAAAGGTCAAGCCTCCAGTTGGCTTGCCTGTCAGGCCTGATGATCGCTGACCTCCCTTCTTCATGTGTTCAAATTGCGTATGACTGGCGACCGCTGCCTTGATTTCACTCCTCAGGGGTTGCACAGTCCCATAAACGTCCGCCACACACGTTCCTCTAGTCCAAGCTTGCACACTTGTGTCGGGGAGGCAAGGGGAGGCGATGCTGGTAGGCGATATGGCTAGCAGTCTCTCGCCTCGTGTGCTGTGCCTGGGAACGCGTGCAGCCACCGACGTAGACATGCTTTCAATGGTAATGCACGTCGTGAACTCGTGATGGACCACAGTACCTCGTGAAGGACCACAGAAGGATCCGGATACGAAGCGTTGTCTGTCGTAATAGTAGGCCCGATGCCAGCCGCCTGACGCCTAGAATCATCATGTCTCTTCTTCTCACTCAACAGTTTCATACAAGACGGCATTGGCTGACTTTCCGTCCAAAGATGTCTCATACTGACGTCGAGTCAACAGAATCCGCATCCTGGTGTGATGCCTCCAGCGCACTCCAAAACAAGCTACTCGTCCAGATATCGGAAACTTGTATGAGAATCTGGCGCACGCACGTGGGCGGAATCTCAAGCCCAGGTAGGTGAGGGTGCTGGTCGAAGTGCACTTGTTTATGCTCGGAAGAACAAGATACATATAAACGTAGGTACCTATGCATGCCTAGGTGTCAGAATCGTCCTGGTTTGTATAGAAACAAAGCTGAATTGCGGTAAACAGAGACATGAAGAGCTTAGGATGGCAACTTAAAGGATTGATGTGTCCATCTACAGACTTGTTGTTCATCTTTATTCAGGCCTTGGGGACGAAGTGAAGCTTCACTCTTCACTCGTGACAACTTCATTGGCTTGGCGGTTGACGACAGTAGGAACCACGTTCTTGTTGTCGCTTGGAAGGTAAGCCTCGCGACGTTGATTCATCCTTTCCTCGGCCAGCCGAGACTCTCACAACAATTCCTCGCCGTCACAAACTCATCCTTCTCTTCCCATCTGTACTACAACATCCTTCTGCCTGGAGCAGCAGGATCACATGCAAGCACTGTAGATTGCCGCCTCCCAACCACGTGGCAAAACAGCAAACCCACCGCGCTCGTCAGGCACGAGACTCTCTTACAACGAAGGCTCCCTCGATCAATCAGCATCTTGCATTGTGCACAGTTGACGACCACCACCAAACCACTCAACTCCACCGACACCACTGAACCTCACTTCAACACGACCACCCAAGATCAGCCGGAGACATCCACCAACTTCACAGCCACGAAAATCAACCAACCGCCACCATGTGCAAGATCACCAAAACCGTGTACACCTGCGGCCACGGCATGAAGCACACCTGGAGCCACTGCCGCGGCCAGATCAAAGAAGGCCTGGACTCGGACGTGCCAGCTTGCAAGGAGACCTACGAACTTCACGTCAGGAACTCTCACAGGTGCGGTTCTTGCACTCGTGCAGACGTAGAGGTAGAGATACGCCTCGATATGGGAGTGACCTGCTTGACCGAGGCACAGCAAACCGAATTCGACAACCAACTCGTCGAAGTGTTCCGCAACATTCCAACCAGCAACTGGCGCGCACCTGCCCCACCCGTGTACGGCCGCAAACCTAGTCAGTCTCGGTCCATTACACGCCGTAAGGGTAGTCTGCTCAGACAGGAGGTGAAGGCTGAGGACGTCGGTGGGCCCGAGGCCTGGGAGAGCAACATTGTTCCGGCTTCCGAAGACTTCGTTTCTGTCTATGAGACGGTATGCAGCGGTTGGGACGTCGAGTGGCCGTCAGAGACTAAGAGTCTGACGGAGGAACTTGCGGAGGATGCAGCTGAGCGTGGCATGGATGCCGAAGACGTTCAGGACCAAGACCAGGATGAGCAAGACGGCGAGGTTCAAGATGAGGCCGAACTAGATGGGAGCGAGCAAGATGACGGAAAGTTGGGAATGTGCGAAGAAGGTGACTTGCTGCTGCTGGCACAGCAGACCCCGTTACCGTTGGACGACACGCGCGACAACCACTACACCGAGTCCGGGTCAAGCCCTCCTACAACAGTTGTCGACACTCTCATGCTACAAGATATCACCTCGGCCGACAACGTCAACACAACATTTGAGGCCACCCTCGACACGGCTACCGCAAATCTATCCACCCAACCTCCACTCGTACTCGAAAGCGATGCTCAACCCGCCAAGTCTATCACCAAGTGCAGCAACAGACTACCTTCACAGTCCCCTCGAGTCATGAACCCGTACGGCCCTACATCACAACTTGGAATCGGCGGTGGCACCAAAGTGCGCTACTGGTACAGGCAGCACAAGCAGCACAAGTTCGATTCACCCAAGGGCCAACCTGAGATCGGATGCTGGGAGCTGGTCACCGTGTCATTGATCTGAATCGAAAGCCCGGACACCCACCCTTGTGTCTTCCAAGCTTCACCGCACTTGACATCGTACTCGAGGGCAAGGCCACTTGTCAGGTTCGGCTGAGTCTTTTTCACTGCACATTTACTCCCACTGTGCCATTGTGTGGAACCAAAACGACTTCCTCCACACGGGTACTTTGCTTCTCTTTTCTCTTTCCTTTTCCTTTTTTGGCATTTCACCTACTTCACATCTCTGGGCCTCGGTGCACGGGACGCATCCTGAGGGGTTCTACAATGGGCGAACAGGGCTTTTGTCTTCCATGGCTGGAAGCTCACATTGGGTTGGGCAGGAAGACTTTCATCAGATGTGTTACTACGGTTGAGAAGGAGGCAATGGATCGGTGTGCCTTGAATTCGCTTAGATATGGCGATACGACGATGGCGATGCGAGCTCAATCACGACAGCGATGATTTGGTTTTGCTTTTTTCCTTCTCTTTTCTTCCATGCTTGATGCTTTTCTTTTTCAACGACTAACGATTACCGAGCGATGGTTTCGAACACCTTGCCTTCTTCGGCTCCGGCTCTGCAATTCGATACACGTCGACCATGAGTCAATCGCAGCAGCGACTAGCAGAATGTTGTTATACCAATGAACAGAAAGATTCCACAACTGTAAGTCCCGTTTCTCAGAGACACACACACACCTTCTTCATGTGAGCTCTCATTGATCGTCTTGCGTGGGATTGCCCTTCACGAAAAGCCAAGTCACCTCTTCTCTCTTGCATTTCTCATTGACAGGCCGGTGAGAAACGGCACCTTCAATCCAAGAAGTAGTCGCCATCAGCCATACTTCGAAAATCAGCAACCACATCGTAGATCCACATGGTATTGTATGATCACCATTGTGCTCAAATTTATCGTGATAAATAAGTGGTATGCTTGCTGTGGGTGTCTCAACATGGGCTGATAAAGCAGTATCTGACTCGACTATAGCATATCCCTAATCGAGTATCATCGGCCGCTGATTGCAAACATCACACCGCACTCGTGTCTCGCACACTGTCCGTGTGCTTGGTTACATCGAGCACCGATCAGGCCACCTTCGGGCTTCAGTATATAGCCAGCCCTTGTGTCGACTCGGTTGACTCGACTGCACTCTCGCCAACATACGACAACCCACAACATCACAACATCACCAAACATCAATCAACCGCACGCACAATCAAACACACCACCACGATGCTCCGCACATTCACCCCGGCACTAGCACTCTTGCTCGCCACCGCTCTCTGCAGAGCCCAATCAACCTTCACCTGTCCAGCAGAAGGCAAATTCCCCGATCCCGAAAGCTGCTACAACTACATCACCTGCGTTCCTGACGGGGACTCCCTCGAAGCCACCGTCGAGACATGTTCCTTGGGCTTGCAGTGGAACGACGACAAAAAGGTCTGCGACTTTGAGGATGAGAGTACCTGCGAGATTGCGGACTAGTCTCTTGCAGGGGACTGAAGAAGACGTGTCACGGACTTTGGATGAACAGATTGATAACAGTCGGATGCTGGTGCGAGTTCTCGAGGCAGACGACGGGATCCGCTCAGCGGAGACGCTCTATGGTATCTAGTCGGCCATTTTCATATATCAAATCATCATTACGATAATTGCTTGATCGAATTGCCTAGTCGTAATCGCATGTGCTTCGTCGAACAAAAAGTCCTGCTCCATGTATTCTACTTGAGTTTGGACGAGCATTTGAAACTCCGGACTCACTGTTCGACGTGGATGCAACCAAGATCTCTAAATTCGATGTTCGATGCTCAATGAATCCCACAACGCTGGATCATGTCGGCTGGTAGCCTGAGACGAAAGCTCTGTGCAAGAGCAATCTGATTGATATGCTCGGCGTCTTCCAGAGTCGTACTGCATGTACTCAAGTAGGTAGACATCCTCGATGGTCAACTTTACTTACCCCAACCCTTACCCTCATGAAGCCCGCTGGGTTGACGAATGATAAGCCGCCAACGGCGACGAATCAGCGTCTTGCGCCCGGTCGATAGTTTTTTTTTTCCCTCCTTAACCATTTTCTCAAAAATCGAAGAGCAGTTTCGAAGACCAACACACCGATTTCGCCACATGTCGCAGGCGACACCATCAGAGATGTGGAAACGCAAATGTGGAAAGCAATCGACCCACCTTCCCTGACAACACACTCAACCAAGCTGGCTGCCACCAGCTCCACCGCAGTCTCGAGAAGTCGAGATGATCAGTTGGTCTTGGGTTGTTTTCCGGCCTGAACTTGACAGCCGTTGTAGCAATTATAATCGCTTCAATGCGTTTCGTCTTCATCAAATCAACCATGGCACTTTGGCGGAGTGGTTAACGCGTTGCCCTGCTAAGGCAATTCCTTCGGGAGCGTGTGTTCGAATCACACAGGTGTCGATTACTTTTGCTTTTGATGAGCAGCTACCTGATCGACTTTAGACGAAGAAAAGGCATCATCCGGCTCTCCGCGAGAAACGGTCGCCAGGGGACTGCTTCTTTTGGACTTGCGGTAATGGCGTAGAGACATGCAGTCGCGTTCATGTCACAAGAAAAATCCAGTTCGGCTCTGGTTCCTGTCGTCCGGAAGGACACGCTCAGGCCTGAAGGCTTTGGAAAACAACAAGCCAAACGATGGAGGGTAGGCGAATGACTAACTGGCTATTTACAGTCCGTTTGTTGCAGTGGGAAGAAGTATCACAGCTCGGGCTGGCCGCAGAAAATTTGAGAGCAGAACAGTCAAGTCGAACGTTTGATGTGGATGCCGACTTTCGGTTGAAAGCATGCCAGTAGACTGTGTCATCGAGTGGGACATCGTAGTATTGATCGATGTTGTCCCAAACAGCTGGGAGTGTCGTTCCAATCAGTATCGAAAGACATACTCTGGTTCACAAAGTCGAGACGAGACTGCTCTGTCTCTTATGTTTGGAAAGACACGCGACATGCGCCTCCAGTGTCAGTCAGTCCGTATATCCACCATCTTCATGAGGTGTGAGATAGTATAGAAACGACAGGAGATCTCAGATCTGTTGCAGAATGCTCTTGCAAGGTCTGACACCCTGATCCAGACTGGCTTGACCAGCTCGTCTTAGAGAGCTCGTTCCTCATATAAGTCTGTAGTCCGATGCACAGAACGACGGTATTTATCCAGTTCTAACAGCATCATACTCAGCAACAGCCTTTCCCCAGCCCAGAAAACACCATACCCAGCCTTTCACAGCCCAAACAACAACATACCCAGCGCCGGTATATCGCAAACTCCAGACCAACACTAAATCAAAAATGCCCTTCAACCCACGCACCAGCGGCGACACACCAAAGTGGAGGTGGAACTCCCACTGCAACGGCCTGCTGCAACACATCAGGATGTTCCAGAAGGACGTCCGTAACACAAAACACCAGATCGACGCCATGAACAAAGAGCTCGACAAGACGAACGGCAGATACGAAGACCAGTCTCGCTGGGACGAGTACATTGGATTGCACCACTAGGCGTGGAGGTTCCGGGACGAAGAGTGGCCACAACTCAACAGTTACACAATCTGAGAGGATCGAGCCTTCGAGACCGGGCAGGGCGAGGCCAACAACATGACCCAGTTGACGGCTTTGATGTACGATGTCAACGTCGAAGTGAACAACCTGCCGAAGGCGATGAAGTACTGAGCAGAGTGAGATCGTCTGGTGTGGGTCGTGGGCGGGCGGACTAGGGCATCTTTGCAGCAAGCCTGCGCGCGTGTTCGGCGCTGGTGAGATACGCGATCCCAGGTGTCTGTCTCTCGGCGGCAGTGTCTGTACCAAGTGAGAAGAAGCTCTTAGTCATCAAAGAGGATCTGATCGCGATGGGAGAGGCCAAGGAAAAAGCAGTAGTAGTTGATTGGATGTTTGTCTGTGCTGGTATGGGCATGATTAGTGTTAGACAGCAGTAAATCTCAGAGTCTTCCAGAACGACAATATCATCATGAGTGAGGCAGTCTGGTGTATGGCTGCCTCAGACATGGACGCGCGCCTCAAGCTGACCGGAAACGCGTCGGGTGAGCAGTGAGTGAGTGTAAAGTAAGTTTCTGGTTGTCACGCCTCAGTGTTTTGATTCGGCTGGAATCAAGGTTCAAGAGCGACTAAGGGACCAGGCACAAGGTAAGGTAAAGGTAGGGCGGTGGGTGACTTGACTTGAGGCAAGCTGCCGCCACCCAAACAAGAGAGACGGGAATCGGACGAAGCGGCTTGGCCCGTTGCTCACCCTCCACACGACACTCGCAAGTACTCTGGGGTATCCAACGACAACCGACGGCGACGACGTGCTGCACCGGCGAATACCTCGCCGCCGACCCTCCATTCCACTTTCTTCTACACCACCGCCTGCCCGACCAGGATCGTACCGACGGTTCAGTGCATACGCCTCGTGCCGGCGTGCACTTCCTTCACTCTTGTCATCTCGCTGACACCGGACTACCTTACTCCCTCTTACGACCTGTCGTGCGCAACCACGACGACGACGACAACGAACATCCACGCTTGACACGACTGCAGCAAACGAATCACGAGAGCCTTGTATCTATCAGTCGCGGCCACGCACTTCCTAGCCCGAGCCAGCTGAACGACACAACCCACAACCCACACCGCATACGACAACTCACACATCACCTTCTCTACTTTCGTGTCTTCCTCGCAGACCACACGGCTGTCCACATTCGAGGCCAACTTTCGTGGAGCATGAACGCGACTAGAGCACTCGGACTAGGACTGAACGTGAAGCAACCAGCTACCCTCACTCCCGACGCTGTCCTGTCCACCGCCCCAGCATCACCCACAGAAGAAACACCACACACCCAATTTCCGGATTCTCGCAAAATGGACAAGCCTCCAAGGAGCACCGCGAACACCATGCCTCCTCCAAACTCGACAGTGGCTTCCATGACCTTCGGACCCGCCACACAGCAGACCGTCGTGACTACGACCACCACAACCACCGTATCTCTCCCGCCACTGATCATGAACCCACCGAAAGACCTGTTGGAGAGAGACCCTAAGCAATATCCTCTGGTTTTCACGCCCACACCGCGCTCGATCAAGCGCTTTGCTTTTGATGTCCACGGCAGACCTACGACATTTCACGAGGCGGAAGATGCAGAGGAGACTATGAGGCAACATCGCAAAGTGCAGGCCAAAATGCAAAGACACAACGGTTCTCTCACGTATGAGGAGGCTAGAGAAAAGACATATGAGACACCGACGCGTGGTGCTGAGAACCCACGCCTTCACAAAAGTGTTCACAACATTCGGGCATCCGGTGCTCCCAAGCGCACGGCCACCCCTCCGTCTATAGCCGAGGCGGCAGAGCTCGCGAGCCTGCAGAGGAGAGTCAAGAAGCCACGATCGCAGCTTCACAGAACGGAGTCTGAGACTCAGGAAGTCCCATCACTCAACCAGCGTGCAGCCTCTGGAGCATTCCCGGTACCGAGTGCTCTTTCTCCCGTTACACCTGACACAGACGCCGGTTTCGTTGAGACGCTACCACCAAAAGCAACATCGAGCAGGCAAGAAGGAAAGAGGAGGAGAAGCCCTGGGAGGATTCCACAATCGAGGCTGCGAGAGCTGCAAGACAACGACGATGATGTTGTCGACGAAGAGATGCAGGATGACACTTCTCAGTTGGGACCGCCCTTTGCGGGCAGAAGTGCACCGGCAAAGCGTAGCTTCGCAGATGCCGGCGCGACAGCCGGCGCGGCAGCTACACCGCCAACCGGGGACGCGGAGCTGGAGCTTCAATCGGGTCCTTCTGAGGATGCCAGCATTCGTAGACCGATTTTGCCTAACATTCTGACGAGCTCACAACAAGATGCCAGCTTGCCGAGTCCAAGCCTATCACCAATTACCGCCGCTGCCAACCTCGCATCCCGACAAAACGCATTCGACGCGTCCTTCGCTCGACACAACGAAGAGATTTCAAGTGTCGATTCGAGTCTCAACCTCGATGATGACAGTAAGACACAGAGCGCTCACTCGTTCGACACCTCTGTCCGAGATGGTCTTCTCCCAGCAGGTCTGCGACATGGCGCTTCTTCCTCGTCTGGCCCGACCGTGATGGACATCCCGACCATGGTGGACGCGTTCGACAGCATGCCAGAAGCACTCCAGTCATACGTGATGTACCAATTCCTGCGCAGATGTCCAAAGCCGACCTTGCAAATGGTAGCGAATGTCGTCAATCCCGCACTCAAGTGCGATCCGTTCAACGTGCTACCGCCAGAACTCGGGTTGAACATTACTCGCTATCTGGACTCTCAGAGCATGTGTCGTGCCGCTCAGGTGTCGAAACGATGGCGGAGGTTGATCAACTCTGACGAACGGGCTTGGAAGAACCTCTTGGAGCGTGATGAGTTTGTGCTACCCGAAGGTGAAATCGCAAGAGCTGTCAAGGAAGGCTGGGGATGGCAACACCCTGGCGAGGAAGGCTACGAAGAGGATCTCAGCCATGTGCCTGGAGACCATGAAAGCGACGACGAAGAGACGACCTCATCTGCTGTCGCGAGGACCAGACGCAAGCACGCCCACAAGCACGCGAGTGCAAAGAAGTCAAAGCGAACTTCCAGGTCTACAGGTTCTGCATCCAAATCACATCGCGAAGCGCCTGCCTGGAAAAAGATGGTGGCGTTAGCGAAGGGCCCAACTGCATTAGCGAATGCAGCTGCGCATGCTGTCCCGCACCCCACCACTGGACTGGATTCTCTCCGAGGCATGCACCTGTTCAAGTCGCTGTATCAGCGTCACTACCTAATCCGCAAAGCCTGGATGATGGAAGACAGTCAGCCACAGCACCTCGCATTCAGGGCTCACCATCGCCATGTGGTTACTTGCCTTTTGTTCGACAGCGACAAGATCTTGACCGGCAGTGATGACACCAAAATCAACGTCTACGACACCAAGACTGGAGCCTTGAGGAGGAGACTTGAAGGTCACGAGGGTGGCGTGTGGGCTTTGCAGTACGAAGGAGACACGTTGGTCTCCGGATCCACCGATCGCAGCGTGAGAGTATGGGACATCAAGTCGGGCAAATGCCTGCAGGTCTTCCAAGGACACACGTCGACGGTTCGTTGCTTGGAGATTCTCAAACCCGTTCAGGTCGGCACCACCTCGGACGGCACACCCATCATGATGCCCAAGGAGCCTCTGATCATTACTGGGTCTCGCGATTCTACACTCCGTGTGTGGAAGCTGCCACAGCCTGGTGACAGGAGTGTAATGCAGGCTGGGCCTCCAGCTAACGACCGTGACAACCCATACTTCATCCGCACGCTTAGCGGGCATCACAACAGCGTACGTGCCATCGCCGCTCATGGCGACACACTTGTCTCTGGCTCGTACGATTGCAGTGTGCGCGTCTGGAAGATTTCGACTGGCGACCTTCAGCACCGACTTCAGGGTCACGCCCAGAAGGTGTACTCCGTGGTTCTGGATCACGCTCGCAACCGCTGCATTTCAGGCAGCATGGACAACCTGGTCAAAGTGTGGGATCTCGACACGGGCGCTTGCCTCTTTAACCTCGAGGGCCACACCTCGCTTGTTGGCCTTCTGGACCTCAGCCATGATCGTCTCGTCTCTGCTGCTGCGGATAGTACGCTGCGCATCTGGGACCCGGAGACTGGTGCTTGCAAGGCGACGCTTAGTGCGCACACCGGCGCTATCACCTGCTTCCAGCATGACGGGCAGAAAGTCATCTCCGGCTCCGACCGCACGCTTAAGATGTGGAACGTGCGAAACGGCGAATGCGTTAGGGACTTGTTGACCGATTTGTCGGGTGTGTGGCAAGTTCGCTTCGACGAGCGTCGTTGTGTCGCCGCAGTGCAACGTAATAACCTTACGTACATCGAGGTAAGCAAGAGTTTGCCACCCCTTCAATGTTACACTAATGCTAATGAAACAACAACAGGTTCTCGACTTCGGTGCATCTCGCGATGGCGTTTCCGATTCTCACCGCGGCCGTCGCATTGTTGTCAACACGCAGGGAGCCGAGATCGAAGACGTGGACGCAATCGCTGCCGCTGGTGCTGCCGACGCCGCTGATGGCGCAGACGATTGATGACAGACAACAACCCCAGCGAGTCCCAACGACTCTCTACGGAGAGCAGAAACGCACAAATTTTTCGAACACACGAACCATCGAAAGGAACAAGACATGATCACACGCATCGGCAACCCACCAAGGCAGGCAAGGCAAGGCGAGCAGGCTTTTTCTAATAGCGTTTCAGCGCGGACTTCGACTTTTTTTCCTCTTTACCTCTTCTTGTCGTCACCAACAGGCGCACATCCGCTTTGGCGTGCCTCCTTTTTGTCCAGAATTTGTTTATCTTCTTGCTCTTTTGTCCTCTCTTGTCTAATGGGAACTTTTTTCGGCTATCAAACTCCAGCAATTGGGTTGGAATGGGAATTGGGCAAATGGGAACCGGCGCAGGCGGACAAACAGATGATTCAAAGTCCAGCACACACGCACACACAGCCATAGGGCGGCATGATACCATGACATAGCAATAAATTTCTGGGGTATCTTCTCTCCCTTCTGTTCTCTTCACCATCTTACCTCGTCAACTGTTTGGTGGGTGGGACGTCATGCCTCGTGATGCTGTGCTATGATTATGCCGGCTCATGAAGCCTCCGATTAAGGCGGCGTACAAGAGACGAGGATGGAAGGGCAAGTTCCTTGGCCTGCACGACGGTGAAATGTTGGTAAGTAAAGGCGAGAGTACTTTGCATTTGCATCATGGCTTACCTACATAGGTATTTCCCCTGCCTACCAAGGTTCTGTCGAAAACCGACGCCACCATGAACGGCCGGTACACACTTCCAAGGGCTCTCCGTCTGCTCTCCCCCGCAGCCAAAAAAAGTTCACACATAACCAGCAAATGACAAAAGACAAAATGATATGTTGATGAGAGTGGGATTTGAACCCACGCCCTTTCGGACCAGCGATTGAATGGGTGAACCACGGATGGTATCACCTTAAGCTGGCGCCTTAGACCGCTCGGCCATCTCACCGGTTTGAATCATGCTGATTCGATGACAGAGTGGCATTAAATTTGAATATATTCTTTTGAACAATTATGGTAGCCATGCTGTTGGGTATGCGACTTGTGATGGCTCACCACTGGGCAAGAGTGAGGGAGAAGAGGAACATCTCTACGACTCTTTCAGCTGGTCGTCCAAGCATGTCTATTATAGGTAATGACTGCGACCTTGGTTCTCAATGTCATGTCCGTGAGAGATTCGCTACATCTCTGACGCTTCTATAGGGTTGGGGTTGGGGTTGCCCGAGAATCGATGATCGAGTGTTTGCACCTTTGTGGTCGTACGATCGGTATTTTTACAGTTCTGTGCAAGTCTCGTTTGTATCTGAGGGTATTTGCGTCGGTTTGGGGGCGATGCTAGAGCTTGGGTGTGGTTGTGGTCGTTGATGTGAGCATTGGTGGTTCTTCGGGACTCGAAGGACACGAAACTGAAAATCATGCATGCTTCATCAAATTGTAAGATTGCTTCGTTTCACTCGAAGCGAACAACTCTCAGGACTGTAAATATGGAAAAAGGACACGATCA
>Ga0265780_10006967_pt1 | contig 13967 bp, 16 predicted proteins | sample P1T30metagenome_FD_192432 | JGI IMG/M metagenome (GOLD analysis project Ga0265780, IMG submission 192432) | Plant litter microbial communities from East Loma Ridge, Irvine, California - P1 T30 | ecosystem: Environmental > Terrestrial > Plant litter > Unclassified | place: USA: California... | reverse complement strand
TGGACCATTGAAGTGCGCCTCGCAGAAAGGCTAGCTAGAATCGCGGTAGACGCTGCGATACAGCCCTTTCTTCACTGTACAGACAGAGTAGGTGATACTCCTGCCATACGAACAAGGCTATTTACGCATGACTGAGGAGGTCTGCTATCGATCGAACACTGACAGTAGATCTGGACCGTAATAATAAGGGCTTGATTTATTCGCAGGTTGTTCTCATTTCGAATAAGCGGGTGACTGAAGCTATACACAGGGTTTGCCTGCGCAACCAAAATCCATTGATACTGTGTGTATAACTTCAAGTACCCTCGTTACGTTTCCATTACCACCGACGTCCCGGCCCTCCATCGGAGACGAGAGTAGGCGCGGGCCTTGCAAACCCACCGACAACCGACAGCGAATCGTCAGGCTTGAGTTCGTCCTCCATACGCGGGGATGGGTAGTAGCCTTCTTGGTTATAAGGCTGCATCGGATACACCACCCCTTGATTTTTGCTGTTGTCGGCAAATGGAAGCTGATGTTGAGGCTGCGCAGGCTGTCGTTTGATGCAAGGCCCGCAGAAGTTCATGAAAGTTTTGATTGCGATGCAAAGAAACGCGAGCCCAGCTAGGCTTCCCACAGCAATACCAATGATGGTTGAGAGTGAGAGGGTATTCGGTTTTGATGACGATGCATCTGACCCGGAGCCAGAACCTGTGCTGGAGCCAGTCGCACCGGAGGTGAAGATCTTCGTTGATGTATGCAGTGAGCCGTCGGCCGCCGTGATTGTAGCCTCGACCGTAGCAGGAAGTGGATCAGCGGCGGTGTATCCCTTTTCCTGACAATATTGATTGTACATTGATCCGGCGGTCGCGGCATCGATGGCTGCATTGCCAACTGAGCAGCCGGAGTTGATGCAACTGGTAAGATATTGTTGCGCGGGCTTTTGGTAGTCGGGACGGCAGTAGCAATCGTTCTTCGCCTCCCAGCCTCGCGAATTACAGGAGTTCTTGGGATCGCAACCCAGCTCTCTACCGAGCGCATCGACGGGACAGCTTTTGCCAAACATGAAACAGGATTGAGCGCATGGTAGCTGTTGATAGTACCCTACCATGGTCGACAGATCTTGTCCCATGGTGCCGACCTGAGCAAAGGCGGGCCCTGGTAACAACAGGAGAAACGCAGGCAGAAAGAGATGTGTTGCAGACATCGTAAAGCAGTAAATCGTTCGAAATTCGGAGAGAAAACGGGATGATTTGGAAAGACAACGCCCACTGGACACTTAATAGACGCAGATCACAGCCTGACAGCCTTCTGCAGCCCACTCAGCCCACTCTCGACAAGGGCGAGTGTAGGGTGGTGCAGCATGAATGCCGAGCGGCGAGCCAAGAAGCTTGATGCTTTTCCTGGAACGGTGCAGAGCAAGTGTTGATCGTTCGCTTATTTTCTCCCATAGTGAACGTGCCCTCCCGCACAAAGCAGGGGGAACCGCCGGTGGCGTTCTTGGTGGCGGTTATACCGGCACGAGAGGTTACGATGACTCCGAAAAACGCATTCTAATCATGGCGACAAGTAGACCAATTCGCTTGATTGTTTTGGCGTGATCGTCGTTTTCGCGGATAGCGCGTAGACAACTGAGCCAGAGCATAGAAAACTTAAAGATTTTGGACGTCGCATTATGCTGTCGTCGCTGAATAGCTGCAATCTCAGTCCAGCAGGGCACGACCGTCGATCATGAAGCCTATAGCTATAAAGAGCGCTTTGCCGTCATAATTGGAGCGTAGCTGTGCGGTGTATAGCTCCAGGCTATGAGATGCTCATGTTCGCCTTCCCCAGTAGGTGTTGGTGTCATGTGGCATGAGAAGGAAGGTATTATTGTACGTGTGAACCTTTGGGGCGCGCATGTGGCAGTAACTGTTGTCGCATTACGCCCGCGTCTCTGCAATGATGCTGAAGGTGACAGTGATGGTGTGGTGAACGGAAAAGCATCGGTCTGACAATAGTCGAGACGGGCCTTCCGCACGGGCCTCCACGTGGCAAAGCTTAGCAGCCCATCGCGCGAGCTTGATCGCAACACTTGGATCTTAGCAACGGGCCGGCTGCTGTTGCACGATGGTGCCGTTGTGCATGATAGGTCTACACCTTCATCTTTCCCGTTCTCTCCACGCTCCAGGCTCCCGCTTGCAGCCTTCTCGTATGCTACGCCAGTGAAAAAGGCCCATCTTATCGCCGTCCATGACGTCTCCACTAGGCAGGGGTGCAAGCGGCCACTGGCGCGCAAGTGTGAAGTCTCTTCCCCGCGCTTTTATAGACGCTGCTGCTCAGGGTCTCTGGTGATCACTCTCGAGAGTTTGGCAATTCGGACGGTGCCACCATCATCATGGCTGCAAACGATCCAGGCCTTGCGCCGCTGAGTGCCCCGGCGGAGGATCCGAAAGGCGCTGTTGATGTACCGCTTGAAGACGCGCCTGTCGTCGTACCAGATCAGTTCGACCCGAAATACGAAACGACAAGAAAGGAAATTTGTTCATATTACTCGTACGTGGCCAGCATGCAGAGCTGATCAATATCTTACATACAATTTATAGCTATTATGTTGGTGACAATGGCCTCACATTATTTAACTTTGGACCTACAGCGTTCCAAAGCCTCATGTACCAAGCTGCTGGCAATGCTGAAACATTGGAATTCCTCGGTCGCAAACGATCCATCAACTCGATAGTCTTGTTGAGCAACGGCATCTCCTTCGCTCTCCAAGTCGTCGTATTCTTGATTCTCGGCTCTTTTGCAGACTTCGGCTCATGGCGCCCCAACATCTTGATCTGTCTCTCCATCATCGCTTTTGGCATCGGATTCGGCTGGCTAGGCGTACATACCGAAGAAAAATGGCACGTAGGCGTCGGCCTATACATCGTCGGATTAATCAGCTACCAAACCACCGTAACTTTCTGGACAGCCGCGTTTCCAGGCCTAGCACGAAACACAAAAGAGTTGCGCGTCAAAGCCGAAGAATTCGCTGAAGGCCGCATCACCCGTGCCGAGTACGACTTCACCGATATGATGAAGCGCAACGAGCTCTCCAATACCGCCTTCTACGTGCAGTCCGTATTCGAAATCATCATCCTCGCCGTCATCGTCGGGATCATGTTCGGCCTGCACGTCAACGACAGCGAAGCCAACAACAACTGGGGTCTCTCCGTGCTCATCGCCTTCGCAACCGGCGTGTGGATCCTCTGCGCCATTCCCTGGTTTATCTTCGAGAAACGCCGCCCCGGCCAAGACCCTGGCGGCAACATCATCATCGCAGGCTTCAAGCAGCTTGGATACGCCGTGAGCCAGATCTGGCAACTCCGCCAGAGTCTGGCTTACCTTGTGGGCTATTTTTTACTCGGAGATTCATTAAATACGACCGTCACCGTCATCGGCACACTTCAGAACGAAATCGTCGCATACAACAGCCTCCAGCTCACATACCTGCTTATCGTCGGAATTGCCGCGCAAGCCGTGGGAATTGGCGCCTTTTGGCGCATCCAGAAGCGCTACGGCCTGTCCACCAAAACCATGTTCATGGTCGTCGCAGTGTGCATCGTACTCCTCGACGGCTGGGGCATGATCGGCATCTGGAGCCAAAACTTCGGCTTCCACAAGCGCTGGGAAGTCTGGGTATATCAAACTTTCTACGGCCTGCTCGTGTGTCCTTGGTATAGCTACAGCCAGACCATGATCAGCGAGGTGACGCCGCGAGGCAAAGAGTTCTTGTTTTTCTCGCTGTTTAGCATTGTGGGCAAGACCAGTGCGTTTATCGGCCCGCTGGTGAGCAGTGCAATCATCGATGATACGGGGAACAACAGTAGTCCGTTTTACTTCTTGTTTGCATTGAGTCTGGCGAGTTGTGCGTGGCTTTGGTGGTTCGTCGACGTGGAGAAGAGTAGGGTGGAACAGGCTGAATTCTTGGAGAGGGAGAAGAGCTTGAAGGTCGTTCACGAAGAGGCTTTATTATAGACTCGCGACTGCCCGAGACTCCGGTAGATGTCCCTCAAACATACAGAGCTGGATATTAGTAGCGGTTCTAGCTTAGCACATGCATCACCACACATCGGAAGCAAGATACCACTATACCGATTTGACTAGCGTAACTGAACTGTTTGCCTCCTTCCCGGCAGCTACACGGAGCACCCTTAAATGATGTTGAAATGATGCGATTGTCCGAACCTCGCCAGCCTCATTCCTTTGCAGTGCCCCACCAGGCTGCGGCAGAATTTGCGCCCGCTCTTCATATCCGCGATATAAGCTAACAGTCTTGAAACATATACTCATTATATGCTTAGGGGAGTCTGAATATATACGCAGCTCTAAGATACTCTCTCTTATGCTATTAGAAATCTTTGAATACATACAGGCTACCCCTTCACCTCTTCTCACTATACAAGGCGGGCACGAATTTTGCCGGTGCCTAGTGGCCCTTCCCGCCTGACCGTCCAAGTGAAGCTGTCTTCCATGCATTGCCATCCGCTTCCAGGAGATCATCATCATCGTTGCTGATGAAAAGAGCAGTGCTACTACGCTTTCTCTTCCTTTTCGCATCGCCGGGCCACCGCAACTCGTCACTGTCGTAGTCAACAACGGTTGGCCGAGGAGGGCGTGGTATGGCTCCAATCTCTGGTGTGCGCTCAACAGTCTGTTTGATGTGCTCAGGTAACACAATCTCCTCGTCACTGCTCAGACAGATAGGTTCGGAGCGACCAAGGGATCCAGGGTCCCGTTTCTGCGGGGCGAAGGTTTCTTCTTTGAGCTTTTCTTCTGGGTGTTCCGCCTTTTCTTCATCACTTGAGATGCTCAGTACTGAAACAGCCCTGCTAAGAACAAATCGCCGTTCCGGATTGGGCTCTACCGCTCTTGGCTCCGGTTCTCCAACTTGCAGCGAGGCGCCTACATCGTCGTATGCCAGTCTGTTCGTTGTATTGCGCATTACTTCCTCACCTACAATAGCTGGGTCTGGGGTAGCTTTCTCATTGCTGGTCGTCTCTGGCTGGTGCAACTCTTCAACACTCGTCTCCATGTCTGATAGCCCCACTGCATCAGAAGGTAGTGCATTTGGAGACACTACTAACGCCAAGACAGGTCGAACGGGTGAAGAAGCCGGGAGGCTGTCGCGGGAGTGCGCCCTTGACAATGCAGAGACGTAAGTTTCATTGCTGCTCTCGAGGCTTAACTCTTCGTGTTCGCGGATTCCTTGAGCTGTATCGCCATAGCTAAGTGGGGCTTCTTGTCCTGTGTGTGAGTCTGACTCGGCTGGGTCTGCGGGCACAGGCTTGTCTACTAGATGACTTGGTCCCCCAGTGTTTTTATCGCGTTGCAGGCCGGGAAGATCTGAAGTGGAGGTCGCTGTTTCTATTTCCTCCGGGTATTGGTAATTATCAGACTCCTCTTCACTCTCTGTAACAGGCGCAGTCTTTATATGAGCGATTAGGATGTGTGGGTTGATTCGTAGCTTCACGATCAAAGACTGCATTCGGGTGTAAGCTAGATGTACTCTTCATATACGTGGCGGTAATTGGGTACCTGATGTACGCCTTCCTGTAGTTCACTTGCGTTTGAGCGAACATCCTCATCCGTCGTATCTCCGGTGCTTGTCTTTCTGAGACGATTGCACGCAGCGCGGAGCCCTGGTACCATGCTCTCGTGCTTCCAAGGCGCAGAGATCTTTCCGATCAGTCCTGCGTGTTCAGCAAGCATGAAGTAGTAGAAGACCAAGTATCGTATTTTGCTGCCTCGGCTCTTCAATTCTTGGTCGACACGCATGATGGAATGGAAAGGCTCCACCAGGTCGATCCCAGTGAGGTCTTCGAATTTCCATCGTAGCAGATGCCCGTCAGGATCCTGGGCAAGAATTCTTGTGTCTCCCTTCACGCCCTGAGTGAGGCAGACGTGCACTACACACTGATCATAGGTGCCGAGTTTCAACATGATAGGACAGTATTCTGGCACAAGATTTTGTCGGTTGAAAATGATTGCTGTTGATGGAATGGCGTCGAGAAGTGAAGCACGGTCTCCGAGCGCGGTTATGAGTTTGGCCAAATGAGAGTCTGGCTTAACTGAGATTGCGCTTCCGAGTGAGTACACGACTCCACGTTTACAAGAGCTGTCGCTGGTCGCAGTGTCAATTTCATCTTCAGTGTTGTCTTCATCTTCCGCGTTGTGGCTGACTCTCTGTGGGCGCACACGTCTTCTCCTGCGTCGCATGAACACGGCCTCAGTATCGGTGTTTTGTGCATTCTGCCATCGCTGGTAGCTTGCGCTATCATCGATGTACTCAAGGGCCAGCACTAAGCTGCTCTCAAACTTGCTCCACTTGATTGCCGTCTCGGTCAGACCGTTGACCAGTGAATAGTACAGCACCAAAGCACACAGCATGTCGCGCACGTGCGTAGCCTTGTCCTGCGAGTCAAACTGCAGGAAGCAGAATGGGGGAAGTAGTTCCACCGCCTTGCGTAGTAACGAGGTTGCGGCGCGTTTTGAAAGGCGTGTCGTGTCGTCGCTTCCTCGTGACTCATCTCGTATGAAGACAGGCGGTTCAGGCTCGCCTTTCCGTCTCTGAAGAGGACTTTCGTGTACAATGTATGCCCAAGAGGTCGCTCGCGTCGCGTCATCTTGTTCTCTCTCTCCTAGGCACAATCGGACTGCTTTCTGCTCGCGTATAGTGGTGTCTTGGTATTCGAAAGATGAGGGTGGTGGGAACGAATCCAGCACGTCGAGCAGACCGTCCGGTGCTAGTCTTGCCCGAAGCCTGTCGACATAGGACTGCCATTGACGTGGCAGCGCTAGCATTGCCATCTTCTCGGTTGGAGTTGCGCAGTACCGCGGGATGTGAGGTGAGAGAATGAGGGGCGCGATGAGCACGAGAAGAAGGCGCGATAGGCAAAGCTTAGGTGCGCAACACTCACGCTCACTGGGCGTGTGACGGCTTATATAAGTTATGGATTCATGGAAATCCTTCACTACCCACAAGTTCCAGTGCGTTCCTGCCTGAGCTGCGTGCTTCTGTCCATGAAAGGCAGGGATCGCCTCAATATTTCTCGACTGGCACCCTTCCTTGGCTTGCAGTCACATATACGACTGCTGTTTACTCTTTCATCGCACAGTTTACTACGGTACAGATTGATCCCTTAATTGTAGTTCGGCTAGTGGGTGGTCATTTGACCTTGTTTGGCAAGGTGAATGGTTGAGTCACGTGTCTCAAACGCGCCGAGCGACTGTTTCATCTCAACTTATTATCAGAGTAACCAGTGTCCTCTATACATGCCTGAATAGACTTAATCGCTTATTTGCATGCTATGAGGAGCTTGAATAAGCTTAAAGTCGAACAGCTTAAATGAGTTGCTCTTTGATATTTGAGGCCTCGAGGCATAGGCGCGTAATCAATCGCTGCACCTGGTGGCGGCATTGTTTACCAAAGCCCGAATGTGTTGAGACTTCTCTATCGAGCATCCATTCATCCCATCTGGCAGCTACCAGTCCACGACCTCATAACTGCGTTTGCGCACTGCCACCACCCGCGCCAGGTCCCTCACTCCTCCTCGCCCGCTTGCCCCTCGCGCCCTCGATCTCCATCGCAAAGCCCAAGAACGACCGTTCTTTGTCCGACAGCGATTCTAGCAATCTCTTTTTCCGACTCTGGTTCTGCTCTTGGTTCAATTTGATTCCTTCCGCTTCCTTCTGAAGGTTCGTGAAGTGCGCCTTAAGATTGACCATCTTGTTGTATGCCTCGTCTTGCTTGATCGTGTTGTGCCTCAGTTCATCTTCGTGCGCGTCTTCCGTCTCGAGTGTCTGGCGGTAGGTCTTAAAGAAGTCGGTCGGGTCGGAGTCGGGAGTGGCACGGGGGGTAGGCTGGGTCTGGTGCTTTGGCATGTCAGTGAGGGCTCCAAGCAGTGAGTGTGCTTTGCAACATACCAAGCTGGAGAGGTCTGGCAGAGGCACGGACGTCGCATGGACAGTATCTGAGAACGTCATCAACGGCGCCCTGAGATCTGCTTGGCTGCTCGGTCTCTGTTGAGAGTAGCCTTGCTGCTGGTAGGGCTGTGAGACAGTGGGTATTTCAGGACCATCGTCTTCAAAGTCGAACTCGCTGCTCTTGATGTTGATGGCTGGTACAATGTCATCTTCAGACATGGCACGTGGCTGTGCGCGGTCCATCTGAGGATACGAACTCCCGTAGGTCTTCGCAACGTTCTTCTTTTCGTAAGCAGACGATCCCGCTCGAGGTTGCGAATTGAGGCCTTGGCTGGCAACGCGGCCCGCTTCTTTGTCCAAGTTCGCTTTTGCGAGCCTGCATGCCGCAGTGAGGTCCTTGATGAAAGGCTCGTCGACTGACCATACAGACGGAAGATCGACCTTCTTCGCGATGAAGTAGTACCTCACTACAGCCCTCAGCATCTTCGTAGCTATGCCAGTCTTCTGCCTGAGGCACCGGAATGCTGCACTAGGTTCACCATTCTGTGTCACCTTCGATATGCTGGTGTGTGACAGGAAACCTCCAGACTGCGAGAACTGTGCCCAGCGCACGTCGAGTATAGATGGAATCAGGCCGTTGTACAACACGATTCCTACTGATGACTTTCTGGCTCCGCCGTTGCTGATCAGTCCAAAGTGCATGCAGTATGGCACTACAGCAGCGAGCTTCGCGTTGCTGTTCAGAGGTATCAATTCAACTTGGCTGAGTGGCAGGAAGTCAAGGAGGGCTGCATCATCGCCCATGAGTGCGAGTATGTCGAGGAGGGCGGCATCGTTCGGGTGTGACCCTTGCATAGCGGAGTCCAGCATCATATCTAAGTCAATTTTGTGGAAAGAGGAGGAGTTGTAGGAGAGTAAGTTGCGAGCTGCCGCCGATTCGGTTTTGAGAGCCGTCCCGCCCTCTAACGTACTAAGCTGTAGACAGGTAAAGGTCAACTCCTGTCCCAAGCTCGGCCGGGCCGCGTCGAGCGAACGAGGTGAGAGAAATTCGTCGACAGCGTTTACACTAGGTGCCGCAATAATTTGTGCGTGCTATGTCTGAAAGCTCTTAATCCCTTACGAAGGAACTATCACCCTGTTTGACTTCAGGTCTTTCCTGAGACTGCAATGCCTGCTAACAATCTATTAAGTTTTGTCAGACTTATGTATAAAACCAGAGTCCCTCTGTTATAGTAGATTGAATACAGAGCGCGCACGAATTGTTACGGTACCTGGTGGTGATGAGTTCATGAAATGGTGACACAGCGCGCAGCAGGGCTACAGTCTCTGGATCCTGCGGTGTAGGTGTCGATGGCCTTGCATTCGTGGTAGCAGTCAGAGGCTGTACAGGCGGTAGAGAGGGATTCATAGACTGGCGAGCACGGAGACGAGGATCCGGAGTTGGAGTCTGGGGAATCTCTTGGGTACGCGTGGAGGCCGTCACGCTCATGAAATCGTTGGAGCCCTCAGCAAGTTGAGGCACAACGCTACCGACTTCTTCTGACTTGACAGGGCTTGCGGGTGCTTGTGAGCTGCGTCGAATCGGGCCAAACATCTGGTTTCTCGGGCCGCGCTGCTCGGATTTGCGCATCGCTGGTCGAGCCATTACCACTGTCGGAGGGCTGCTGTCTGCATCAGAGGCCGAGAAAGGGCTGCTCGGCACTTTTTCAGCGCCATCTCGATACTTCCGACAGACTTTCGACAGGGCTCTGATGAAGCGCGGCGCAAAGCTGAAGTTGCGGGGAAGCTCGGTGCCCTTGAAGATGAAGCAGGTCTATGCTTGGTCAGTATCACTTATGTCGGCGTGTAGAGAACAAAGATGCTCACCTTGATGACGACTGCGAGGGCGTGGACATCATACGTCTTGAGAATCTTGAACTCGTCGCGCAGTTCCGCCTTGTTGAGGACATCAGCCACACTCCACGGCTTGTAATGGCTGAATACTGGGTGGAAGCCGAAGATCTTGACTTCGGGTAAGCCGGAAGACTTGCGGTTGGTCGTAGTGATGAAGGCCTGCAACGTCCACTTCGCGCCTCCATCGATGATGGTACCGATCTTGATCGCTTCTCCTGCGTAGCCCTCGATACCTGGGCCTTCAGGAACAGCCAGGTCCACCGCATGCGCAGGGATTTCGTCGAGGAGCTGGGCTTCACTTCCTAACTTCTGCCTGAGGAGGTCGAGAGGTGATTGCTGCACATCTTTGCTGCGCACAGGTGACGCGTTGGTAGCTGTCAAGCTCTTGCGATTCATTGACGACATGGTCGCTGCTGTGAGGGTAGATTATTATGTCGTCCAAGAAAATTAGTGTGAGTGTATGAAATCAAAATGCAGGCTGCGTTGTGGGCTATCAAGCTGGAGAAGTGTCGCGAGGTGGGCCACGCTAGGCTGCATTAGGGAAACCACAGGTGAAGATGCGAGGGCTTTCGAATGTTCAGTCAGCATCAGTGAGGTGAATGGGCAGTATCTCATATCCGGAGGTGGCGATGAGGTCTATGCTCTCATTGCTATGTAAAGACCACTACGGTATAGAACTCTTCTATGCTCATGCGCGATCACATGCGATCATTTATCGCGAGATCACGAACATATGCGAACGCATCCACCATGGCTGTTGATGTTCATGTTCTACTCTGGGCCTCCATCAATAGCCTCATCGTCTCCTGCCCCCATCCGCTCCGCCATGATCTGATCTCTGAAAGTGTCATGCATGCGAGCAAACCAATCGGAGGCAAGCGATTCCCTGAGGTCGCGATCGCTCTCACCATGAATGCCCGCCGCTTCTTCTAGCAAAGCCTTTTTCATCTCGAACAGTGCCTCTTTCTTGTGTTCCTTGACCACTGCGAGCTCCTCAGCGATATGCTTCATCTTCAAATCTTCTCGTTCGGCCTTTCTGGCGGCTTGCAGGCTCGTCTTTTCAGCTTTGTGGTACTCCTGCAGCTTGACATCGAGGGCATCTGTCGGAGCTGTTAGATTTTCCTGTGGTCCCATTTGTGCGAGAGCCATCCCGTTCAGTTTGTCGAGGGCAATCTTGTTATCCACAGCGCGTTTTTGGAGGTCGACGTGATAGGGATTGCGGATGGAGACGATTTTAGCAGCAGAACGGACGGCCTCAGCCATTACTTCAGGGTTCAGAATCGAGTTGAGTTCTGCTGGTGGTGTTAGTGGAGACATGGGAGGATGGCCAAGACCCGTGCCCGCCAAGGTAGGCTCATGAGGCGTCTGCGGTGGGCCCAGAAAGGTGGAGAAACTTCTTTTGCGCGCAGACTAGAATTACTGTCAGCAGCATATTGAACAGGAATCGTCAGTTTCTTACTGGTGTGATGACCAGAGGAGGTGTAAGCGATCTTGCTGGCGCAACGCTTGCTTGGTTGCTCTGAAATGAGACGCCATCTTCTCCACAGGCCGCCACAGCGTCGGGGGTAACGTCTTGGACTCGTTCGTGATTTTTCTTATCTGCAGCAGCTTTGTAGCGGTAGCAAGCTTCGCGTAGGCCCGTGAGAAAGCTTTGCGGTAGGATAGAGTCTGCAGAAAACGGACCGCCATGAAGGATGAATAGACCCTACATATATCAGTCATGACAAACTCATTTCAATTCACGTTGACTCACATAGGTTAGAGCTTTCAATGAGGTTGCCGTCATGCCTTTGACAGGGTCGAACACAGCAGGAACGTGGCGCATGGCCATGACTTCCTCAAAGGAAAAGATCTTTGATCCATTGTACGAAGCGCGACGACTGCGCAGGTGAAGGGCAGGAAGTTCCCTCGGGCGAATTGAATTCGATAGATAGGCAGAGATATTGGTACGGAGGCCCTTGGTATCTTTGACGGAGCCAAAGTCAATTTTGAAGTGAGCGTAGCCGGTCAAGGTGTCGCCTGGATCGATATCGACAACAACGCCCTTAGGAAGGTAGTCAAGAAGGTCTGCTGCGTCGCGGCCAAGTCCCGCATAAAGTGGCCGCATGATCGTGAGCGGCATGGCCTTGCGAGTACGAGTCGGGTTGGAGTCCATCTTGGGAGCTTGCGGGACGGAAACGACACGCTCAGTGACGCTGAAGAATGTCAGTATTGTTGATGATCTGTAAGGAGTACAGATAACTTACAGAACTTTCAATTGGACGACCAAAGATGGTTTTGCCATTCTTCGGTGGTGGGGTGATCGAGCGTGGGTTGAATTTTGCTGCGCGTGAGATCAGACGCTGTATTTACGCGCGTTGTTGTGACAAACGCACGATCACAACAAGCCGGCGCGTCATTCTGGCGCCGCCGCCCAAGGTAGGTGAAAGGACACCTGTTCAATCCAATACGAAGGACGCGTTTCGGGGTCAAATATAGCCCGCGTAGCACTTGCATCGACTCAGTGACGGGATGTTTCGTTCGTCTTCGTGGCCCAAAATACATCCTGGACGATGTAACTCGGCATCAATGGACTTTCTCCAAGTAGATTCGAGTAGTTTCTGAACTTAATGACTGACATTCTGCACATGCGGAGTCAACGAATGGTTGACCTGTACATATTAGCGTTATTATATGACAGTGATCTTGTGGGGTACATTACGATATCAAAGCCATGCCAGACCATAAGATATATCAACGTCCAAGGTTGTGCCAAACAACACCCGAAATATACAGAAAACCATTCAACATCTTCATCCGATACTCACGCAGCTCCATCATCATCTCCAATGAGCGCTACAGTATTCCTGCACCAGCTTCAGTAAAGCCAAGGGCTTTTGCGGCCAGCATTCCGCCAATACAAATGTTGTAGCTCATCCGGTGACAACACATCCCGGGCTTTGCGCTTCCTCGATTCACAGTCGATTGCCTTCTCATTCAGTGTATCAAACGTTTCCAGCTCTTGGTTTATTTCCCTTTCAAGTGCCTCCATACGCTCTCGTCGAGATTCCAATCTTCGCCGACACTGCTCTAGCTCTTGACCCACTTGTAAGTCTTCGTTGCACAGTTGGCTGTATCGGAATATGGCGGAGCTTGACTCTTTTGCGGTCTGCAGCTGCATGATATCCTCTGTCGGACTTGGAGTACCGTTGCAGGGAAATACTGATGAAGACCTGCCATTGTCCTCGTTGAACGGCTGCGCGCTGGCTCCATCCTCGACAGCGTCTCCCTCCATATCCTCGATGCCGCTGTCGCTCCTCCGAGATGCTGATATTGTGGTTGTCTCACCCTGCGGTATCACTGCCCTGGGCAGTTGGCAGGGAACACGGACGCTCAATTTAACGACCAGCGATTGTGGCTTTTTTGATTTTCGGATGTCTTTGCAGATGTCCAGCAGAACGCCTTCCTGGGTCTTGGTCATCGAAAGCATATGGGGTGTTGACACATCTAGGAGCATGAAGTAATATGTCGCCAGCACTATCATTCTCATGGAATCGGTTGCGAATTTGAATGTCTCGTGTGGAATGGTTGATTGAAGCGCCTTTATTGTACAAGTCAGATCAGTAACCGATGGAGTAAAATTCAGAGTAAAGGCAGACGTCTTACTTCCTCGACCATGAATATACCTCCTGGCTCACCGTCGACGTAGTAAGAATGGATCAGCAGTGTCAGCGAGTTCCGACACAGGTAAATCCAAAGCCTAGGCTTGTTGATTGCTAGAATGTTGTCTTTGTGGTAGCCAAAAAAGATAGCGGTTGGCACAGCGCTTGGAATCTCAGCTTGTTCCTCTGTGCTGAGTTTGGTGATAGAAGGAAGTTGATCAAGGAGGCTGGCATCGTTTCCGAGGCTGTCGCGGAGAGCTCGCAAAGCGCGTCTTGCTGGGGCCATGTTCAGACAAGAATGTGAGAAAATCAGTTCTGCTGCGGCTATTTGAATGTCATGAACAGATCATGAAGCGATTGCGGCAGACGTTTGGAAGAGAGGTTATATAAACGACTTCTGATATAGCACGATGTAAAAGTGACCTGTCGTCGCAGACGAGGAAACGACCGGGAGTTGCAGAAAGAAAGAGCGAAGCAAACATCACCCGTCGATGCGTGCCCAGGCTG
>Ga0265780_10006966_pt1 | contig 13967 bp, 14 predicted proteins | sample P1T30metagenome_FD_192432 | JGI IMG/M metagenome (GOLD analysis project Ga0265780, IMG submission 192432) | Plant litter microbial communities from East Loma Ridge, Irvine, California - P1 T30 | ecosystem: Environmental > Terrestrial > Plant litter > Unclassified | place: USA: California... | reverse complement strand
CATTAGACACGATTGGTTCTCTTCCTTCTTCACCATTACCACTCCCACTTTCCCACACACAACGACTTCAACCAGAAGTACAACCAAACCAATATAGACCCACGATCATGAAGATATCAATGATCATCATAACAACCTTATCGCTCCTCGCTATAGGGTTGTCGAACCGCTTAAACACCCCGGTAGCGTTGACGCACCAAGAAACCTTGAAGGCGATGGAAACTTTCTTTCCGGAAACTCGGCCTCCTCTTAGGGCTAAGCCTGCCACAACTAGTTTAGTTGAACTTAGGAGAAAGACGCAAATGGAGAGGGCGGCTAAGAGAGATAGGGCGAAAATTACCGCAAGATACAGGAGGCTTAGCAAGGAGGAGGGAAATGATGATGAGAAGTTCGTAGTGATTGAAGAGGAAGAGGAAGAGGAATCGATCCAGCAAGCTAATGAAGTGGTTGATGAGGAGGGGTTCGTAGAAGAGGAGGAGGTAGTAGAAGACGAGCAAGGATCAGGAGAAGTAGAAAAGAGATTCTACTCCCAGCTTGAACTTTCCGATATGGAAGCTAGTAAGAGGGGATTATTGAATTGGGTTATGCAAATGGAGTACGCCGGACAGACCTTCTTTGATGGGTACGTACCTCTGTTCTTCTTCTTCCTCCGTTCTATGTCGAATCTCCATGCGTTCGTCGGCGTCGTCGCATCATCATGTGTGTCGCTGGAGTCGCAGTGATGGAGCGTGACCTCAGATCTTGTCGCCGTATCGAAGCTGATGATAGTTGGGATTTCTTCACGGAGCCTGATCCTAGTAATGGATGTGTGTCTCTCCCTCCATCTACATGCGAGTAGAACATGAGCTGATAAGTAGTTGTCAAGTAGGTCCACGCCCCGCCTGGTAATTGATGTTAGTTATGTGAATAGGGAAAAAGCGATGGAGGAAGGATTAGCATTCTGGACAAATGACGGTATTCCGGGTATTCAAGTATGTTCCTTCTGTCCTCACCTCTCTCATCTACGCCATCCACTTCGATATCGAGATCCGGGTAGTGATAAGAGAGAGAACTGATGTACAGGCGGAACATTGGTCCACCCTCCCTGCCGGTCAAAATCGTGATTCAGTCCGAATCACTTCTCACGCTTTATACTCTGGTGGATTATTTTTGATTGATTTGGCTTTGATGCCTTGGGGATGTGGAGTTTGGCCTGCCTGTGAGTACCGTACCGTGGCCTGTCCGGGTTGAAGAGGAGAGTAAATGATAGGGGAATGGATCTGTAGTGGTAGAGAGAAAGAGAGAGAGGAGAGAAGCTGATTTTAGTCTGGTTATTAGGATACGGAGCACCTTGGCCTACAGTCGCAAGCTGGCCTCCACCGATCCCACGATGTGAAAGCTAACGAAGAAGGGGGAGATCGATATCATTGTCAGCTCACACTGTCTATCAATGGCCAAGCTGATGAATAGGAAGGAATTAACGGAATGACTAATAAGTGGGTTACCCTCTTTCCTGTTGTTCCCTCAGAAAGGTTACCCGGAGTTAATGCTGATAATTAGTCAATACACAGTGTACGCCCCACTCATCGGGAAGAGACATACGAGCTGACTTGTAGACATACCAACCCCGGTTGTGTTGTGAATACCACTCAAGGCCTATACACCGGTACCATCACCGTATGTCCCATTCTCAGCTTCGAGACAGGCACTGATGATCAGAACCCAGTCTGTGATCATGATTCAGGTATGTCCAAGACGTCAATAAGGCAGCCACGGGACGCAGAGCTGATACCAGGCGGGACTGGATGTGGGATCATTTCCCCCTCCCAGAGCTCGTTTGGAGAACCCTTCAATGCCGCTGGTGGAGGTGTTTTTGGGATGTTATGGGATGGAACGGGGATTAGGATGTGTAAGTCATTCCCTCGCCTGATTTTCCTCCCGTCTTGTCTCCCTTCTTATGATCCTGTACTCCCATTCGCGTAGAAGGAGGATAGCGTCAAGAGCAAAAGAAGAAATTTCGTTCAAAGCTGATGAGTAGGGAGTTGGAATAGGGCACAGATTCCTACTGAGTGAGTTCAGCCTCCTATCTGTCCTTGAGTAGGCCTGATGATAGCATCACCGCAAACCATCCTACGCCCGACGCCTGTAAGTAACTCCCTGCTTCCCTTCGTATCCTTCTCCTTCTCCTTCCTCGAGATCAGGGACAGAATTTGACTCACAATTAGGGGGAACACCACATGCGGCTTACGACGCGTCGACTTGTGATCCGTACAAATTCTTCTCCGCTCAAACTCTAGTCTTGAATGTCAACCTATGTGGTGCGTCCCTGCTCCTCATTCTCATATCTCTCTTCGACTCTCCCCGATCGCAATTTCAAGATTGAACGAGAGACCAGAACTGACATATAGGTGATTGGGCAGGAGGACTTTATAGTCGTCAGCAACACTTTTCATCTCAGGAGGGATAGGGGGACTGACTGTATAGAATTCCCAGAATGTTCCGGAACTTGTCGATCTCAAATAGAAAACCCAGTATGTCCCCTCCTCTCCCCTTACTCCTCCATTACCTCGTTACCTCCACCCATTACCATACCACCACCGGCGCTTACTCCTAGGCCAACCTGGTCAACACTGTAATGTTGATAAACTACATCCGAATATATCAACTCTCCGGAGCACCGTCGAATGTAGTAGGCCAGACGGTCGGTAATTCGAATCTTACAGGAGCCGGTGGACCTGGGAAGGGTACTGACCCGAACCTTGGGAATATGGGAGAAGGAATGGGAGACCTATTGGACTTGGCGGTACTGTTCTTTGGGGTGTTTGTTGTATTCGAAATCGGGCTTGTTTGTTTATACTAGCGACACTCAGTATTTCCAATTAGAGGAATGAAATAGAGAAGAACGAAGGGAGAAAAGGGAGAAAGAATTCGGACAGTTATATAGATTGTTTCAGTATGATATGGCATTGCGAAATCATACAACACCGAGACCGTCTTAGTCTTACTTCCGAGTCTTCTTCTCCCTTTTAACTCCCTCTCTATGTCCTCCTCTCAGTATGGAATCAAGTGCAAGCGAATCACAGAGAAAGACAGGCCGAGTACCGAGTTCAAGGATTGAATCACTCATCAGCACTCCCCCGCCTCTTCTTCCCCCTCCCACTCTGCGGTGTCGGACTACCTTCCCTATCTTCATCCAAAGCCCCAATCATGCCCATACCTGGGGGCATATTAAATCCCAGACCGAGATTTGAATTACCGTGGTGGTCTCCTGGTGTGGTTTGAGATTGGAGTTTCTTGTCAAAGGCTCCTGTTTTTCGAAGCCATCTATCGATCAGCTAAATTCGTCTTCCGATCTTTTTCCTCCTAAGTCGAAATGAAGATGTGTGAGAAGTTGCTATTCAATGACTCTCCTCCTAGGTCTCGGATCTCGACCTCTCACGTAAGGAGGGGAGATATGAAGATGACAAGAGAATCAGGGACTGAGAAAAAGACATACCGTTGTCTGACTTGATGATATGATCTCGTAGGTACTCCTTTCGAAACAAGATCCCATTTCTCTCCGTGGATGGCAACGGCCCTAGCAAGAAGTTCGTCCTGGGTATTAGTTCTGCTACACTCTCATCCATCCCTTTGAGGAATCCAAAACAAATGATGAAATGAGGTATAGGGAGATGTGAGAAAAGAGAGCTCACCTCTTCAATTGTCCACTTCAGATAAGGTGACCTGACCCTCCTAGCGGGCATACTACTGCTCAAATGCACATACTTGCCCAAACCCGGTACACCGCCTCCACCCTGCGGACTCTGATATTGCATATGTAAAGGCGGATCAGTCGCATGACCAGGGTGTTGTTGAGCTTGTAATTCAAAATTAGCTCGAGGGGTTTGTAATTCCGATAATTGTGATATCGACAGATTCCTGGGTCGAGTATGAGGGGTTTTGATATTCTGAGTCGAGGGCTCGGTTTGGGTATTCTCGATTGGCGTTTGGGATGGTGGAGTAGGATGTAGGTCTATTGGGGGTTCTAAAAAGGAACTTGATGAAGAAGGTGGTCTTGCTTCGGATTGCTGGGTTGGGGTCGGGAATGAAATGGGTTCCGCTTCAGGTGTATCTCCTTGAGCTACTTCCAATTGACTAGCTTGGGCTAGCAGATCTAATGCTGAATCTGCTCCTTCTTGATCTTCTTCTATCATCAGCATTACCCCATCAAAGAATGTCTCACCTTCTACTCGACGAGCTTTCTTGACCGGACTACCTCGCTCGCTACTCTCTTCTCGCATTCGGGTCCTAGTAGCAGACATGGCAGACATTGGCATTGGAACTCTCCCGTCTCCTTTTGGTGTTGTTGGGCGTGTAGCAAGTTCAGCAGCTCTTAGCAAATCTGAGAAGTTGGATCCGCCAGGCGTGGTAGTGGGTGGCGGACCTTGTTGTTTCCTACTCCTCGGGGTAGTTGGTGGAGCAGGTAGGTTCTGCTTAGACCCCTTTTTAGTTTTAGGGAATGAAGGTGTATTATTCGCTGACCCTCTTCCTTTTCCTTTTGGGTTGTCGATGATTGGTTTTCGATCTTCAATCTCTTCTTCCCCTTCTTCAAATACACTATCCTCATCACTATCTTCTATCTCTTGTATACCGTATCCCTCTGAATACCCCAATCCACCTTCTGGACCTACTACCCCACTTCGCTGCAGCTCTTGGAGCGTCAACATCCCCACGTTTTGATTTTCTTGACGCATTGACCTAACTTTTCGGGCGGCTAGAAGGAGATGTTCAGATCGGGCATCCCCCATTGTTGTCGCGTTGAATATCGCTCGTGAGGGGGACATGGACTTTCTTCGACCTTGATGGCGAGATGGTCCGGGCGTGGAGTCGATAGCTGAAGTGGACACGATAACGTTGGATCGGAGGTGACGGAGTTCGATGACTAGTTTATCGATTTGGCGTTGAGTGTCAGCCAACTATTTGTGAGCTTCTGATCTGCGTTTGAGTGTCGCTAGCTTACCCTCGGAGCCATTAATCGATTATCCATCTCCAACCTCTTATTACTGGCCTCCAATTCCTGATGATATCCCACGTTCAGATCTAGCCCTTTCCTAGGCCTCTTTCCAGCAGCAATCTCCCGATCTCGAGATGAGACAAGAGCTTTCATCTCGCGGTGCCATCCTTTTCGTTCTGCAGAATGACGATCACTGTTATCAGCTTTGTCCCAGATATGTGCTCAGGAGCTTACCGCTCGAGGTCTGTCAATTGTTTTGCTAGTTTGGCCTGGTGTTGGAGAGTTTGTATGGTTGCTTTTTGAGCTTCTAATTGGTCTCGGAGGATTGGGAGTTGATTGATGCACGGTTCTAGTAGTGATTTGGCCTTCTCGTCAGCAGGAACAACCTGTATAATATCAGGCAAACGCACCATGTTGACCAGATCCTTATTTCCTACCTCGGTTGATCCTGATAGACGGTCTTGAAACGCCTTCATCTCGTCCATACTCGGGAACTCGATATCCCTATCTTCCACTTCGGCTCGTTCCTCTTGCGGCGCGACTTCCGTCATGTCAAGATTGACAAGATCCGAGGTATCAAGCACTATCTCCCGCGAGGTCGAACTCGATCCCTCCCCCGTCATCTCTGCACTGACATCAATCGTCCCCTCATCCAATTCAATTCCATATCCGAGCCCTTCGACCTCTTCTTTCTGTGCAGCTACCTCAGCAATCGCTGGAGCAGATCTAGGCGTTTTCGAAGGCGATGGATCTGGATGAGGTCTCACCCCCACGCCAATCCCGTTATACCCCATCCGAGTGGGAGTCTGTATTATAGTAGGCGTATGAGCTTGATCCTTTTTGGGTGTATCTGGACTAGCGGATGATAGTTGTGGTGTCAGATCTGTATATGTAGGTGTGTGGGGGTCGTTTGTTGTTGATGACGAGTCCATATCTCCATGAGTGGGGGTAGTTGTTTATTTGTAGGTGGACGATCGGCGATACGACTCGTTTACTGTCGCATGTAGTAGGCTCTATAAAATTGAAGTTGATTCGTGCAGTGTGCTGCCCATGTGCGATGATGTATTCAGCAAGACGTATGATATCGATATTGTATTGATTCGTTGCTTTCTTCTCCCTCTTCCTTCTCGACTGATTTCTTTCTTTCTTTTCCTCGAAGTGGCAAAAATCAAGCACGCTCGAGTATTACCTAAACCGGAAGCAAACCCCATTTAAGCAAATGAGATTCATCACTGGATGTCCTTACCTTCTCTTGCCTGCAGGACTGACGGTGAAGACTAGCCTATCGCTAAGCTGTACGGTATGTCTGCGGCGTCCATAACGAATACAGTCCACCGATCCATGAAACTATAAATCGCAATCAACATCGAACTAAGTATATCTGAATCCAAGTTTTACTGTACTACTGATCTTCTCTACTCGCCTACCAGCTTGATTTCTTTCTTTTCCTTTGAGATCTGATTTTGTCACTTCGAGCTAAGAACTATCCAGGCAAGGTGGCCGTCCACGTGCGCGGCTACCCCGAGCGGGAGCGAGGGGTTGCCAAGCCCCTGACTGGGTCGAGCGGAGCGAGACCCTGGCGGTCGAGCAGGGCGAGACCTCCATACGTTTGGCTAGAGCCTCAGCTCTAGCCCCCTATCCAGGCCGAGGAGGCCGTCACCTGGACAGGGGAGCAGGGCGACCCTGTCCTGCCCCTGTCCAAAGGACGGTGCCAAAGGACCCCCCGAGTTCTATGAGACTTCATTTTTTAGTTAAGTGCGATGGTAGGTCCAGGTCGCACAGATCTCTGGCATTTCTAGAGATTGTATGAACGAGATATCCGCAGCGGATTAGCTACCTTGTTGCAAGGAATCTGCATGCATTAGACACAAGACTGTATGAGAGGTTCATACAGACTCGTCTTCTACGGTCAGCAGTTTCAGCGGGCAGATCTGTTAATAGCATGGCACGACTCAGAGCAACCAATCTATTATGGTCCCATTCTTTGTGCGTGACCTGTCCGTCCCCTCGCTGCCACGTGGATTATGGAACGTGTTGTGTGTATGTAATTCTGGAAATAGACCCGTAGATCTGCAGGGATCTGGTCTAACTATGGCGCGACTGCGACAGCTATTCAACAACATCATTATACCTACAACGACAATGCTGGCAATACCATCGTACAGACAGGTGCTCAAGGTACTCAAGAGGTACACAGTCTACCAGCGACGTCGAGGTCCGCACTAACATCAGGCATGTTCACTTTTTAGGCCCAGGACTAGTCTCGAGTGTAGCTTATATCGATCCCGGAAATTGGGCCACCGATCTGAGCGCAGGAGCGAACTACGGATACAAGCTCTTATTCATCGTTCTAATAGCAGGTCTAGCTGCTTGTGGTAAGCTACATTATCCCTGACATTGCTGACGAAAGTCCTCCAAGCCCTCTCAGTACGACTTGGCGCGACGACAACTACCTCTTTACCTCACCAGACTCGGAAACTCATCTTGGCCCTGGAGGCCAAACACCCAAAGTATAGAATCCCGCTTCATGGACTCCTTTGGTTCTTGTACATCCTAGCAGAGATTGCCATTGTTGCTACGGACCTTGCCGAGCTACTTGGGACAGCCATCGCGTTGAAACTGTATGTTGACGCGTCAGGAGAGAACTGAAGTCCAGGTTATTTCCTAAATTACCGCTCTTCGCAGGTGTACTAATCACTGCTGCCGATTCACTCATTATCCTCCTCTTCTTCCGAAGCGACCATGGACGACAGGGTATGCTATTGTTCGAGGTTGTCATTGTGACTTTGGTAAGTCGCGTCATTGCGCTCTTTCATCTTGCAATTGGCTGACATGTAGGTACTTTGCGTGTTTGTTTGCTTCATGGTCCTACTTCATCTCATCAAGCCAGTCTGGCCGGATGTATTCTTCGGTTTCGTTCCCTCCAAGGTATGCTTCATAAGCCGTGTTGAGTCCCCAGAAGCTGATATCAGACCCTTGTCGCCCCTGGAGCGCTCTACGTTGGAGTCGGAATCATTGGAGGTAAGCCCCGCCACGGCATGGAAGCTGACATCAGCAACGGTCATGCCCCATGCTCTTTTCCTCGGATCGTCTTTAGCAGGTATCGATAGATTGGATATGATCCCAAAACCACCATCTCCCGATGATGGGATCAAGAGATCCTTCAAAATGCCTTCACTAGGCCTTGTACGCAGGCTGAAAGGTCAATCAGCACCACGGGAAGAAGAGACAATCGAGATGGAGCGCACTACCACTCGCCCACTTGCCGATCTACCTGCGCTTGAGGATACTTCGGCGAGGGAGGCGGATGCTGATTCCAAGCCGGATATCATGCCGGCCGTGACACGGAAAGACACGGAGATGGAGGCAGCTATGAAGAAGTATGAAGCGGAATTGAAGGCTTTTGATCGGATTAGATGGACAGATCTCCATATCAGCCACGCTACCGTAAATTCTCCTTGACCAACCTCTTGGACGCAGCTGACGTCCAGGCTGATACGATCGTCTCGCTCCTTGGATTCGCATTGATTATCAACGCCTCCATCCTCACTCTAGCAGGAGCTGCATACTACTACCAAAACTCCGATATCGATCCCGCCGACGCCGACTTGTTTGGAGCACACGCATTGATCAAGAGCTATATCGGGAATGCGGCTGCTGTCATCTTTGCCTTAGCGCTACTTTGCGTAAGCTTCATCTATCCCTACCCTGGAGTCTATCTGATCATCAGGCCGGCCAAAGCGCTTCAATCACATGTACACTTGCAGGCCAGGTCGTTTCAGAGGGCTTCCTGAATTGGCGAGTCTCAGTAAGCTTTCAAGACCTCTCTATCAGAGCTACAGCTGACATTCAGCCTTTCCTCCGAAGGATCGTTACTCGTTGTATCGGTGTTGTTCCAGCTGCGATCGTAGCAGCCGCTTTGGGCGGCAAGGGACTAAACACGATGCTAGTCGCATCCCAAGTCGTCTTATCGGTGGTCTTGCCGACTGTAATCTTCCCTTTGGTATATTTGTGTTCAAGGAAGGATATAATGACTGTCCTAGGACCGGAAATTGAGTCCGAACAAACTCCGTCCCCGGCAGTGGTTGATAATGTAAATGAAGAACGAAGGGGTGAAGGAAGTGAGGAGAGGAGAGAAACGGTAGAGAGGAAGGAGAAGAGTTATGTCTCGCCTAAATGGGTGACTATACTTGGATATCTTTTGACCTTTGTCGTCTTGATGGCGAACGTTTATGTCTTTGTGCAACTAGGTCTGGGTAATTAGGGCTTGTAGGTCATGTCATATTGTATCATTCTCGAAAAAAACGTAGCTGTCTGGGAAGCTGAAGACGCATGGGCAATATTTTGTGGTCTAGCAGGTCAAAGTATCAGGCTTGAATGGTCTTTGGGCTACTTCAGCGATGTCTACAGATGATCTGCCAGGCTTGCCGTCTTCCATAAGCTCTTTGGTCGGGGATGGGCATATGCGCCCCTTTCACAGCCTGCTAGCTATCACGTCGAATTCGTTCATCGGGATTTGTGCATAACTACCAGCGCCTTCGATCCGTTACTTATCCGGAGCCGGCCGAGTAGACTTTACCAAAGACGGTCTCCTGGAAGAAATCATACAAGGTCAACGCGCCTGCACCTGCAATACCCCTGGTATATCAGCTCAGACTTTTCACGGGCACGTACCTAAGGATATTTGCTCCTGCACCTCGCATCAGCGAGCCAGCACCTTCCTGCGCAATCACCTGTCTGAAAGCGTCTATAGTCGACTTGTATTGTTTGACCCCACTAGTTTGTCCTCCTACGGTCATCATCATTCGTCGACGGATTGTATCAAATGGATAGCTGGGCATCAGCGGTAGTGTGATGCTTCGACTTACGCAATTAAACCGGCGAGTGTCGTTGATCCGTATCCTATAACAAAGTTGGCTCCGGGGTTTCCCTTGAGGTTATCGGGCAAAAGAGGTTTCAGAGAGTCGTACAATCCAAAGTATGCGCTGCAGAAGTTAGCACAACATTGTGTAGATTCAGGTACATACCCTCGATATACGATAATGCCAGCGACTGACGGCATGAAACCACGGTACAATCCCGTTACACCATCTGATGCGAGTGTCTTCTTGCTATTCCACCTCAGCTGGGGTCTTGCCGAATCATGTGATCCCCTGATTACTCACTAGACGTCGATCATGCCGCTGAATTGTCTTTGTCCACCCCTCGCTGCATTCTTGGAATTTACCGATAATCTAGTCCTCGCATAATCCATCGAGTACACAAACAAACCTGGTCAATGAGTGTATGTTCCCAAGTGGGATGATTAGTTATGGCTCACTTCCAGTAGCTCCAGCAGCAGCTCCACTGGCGATATTCCCAAGGAGAAAAGGGAGATAGCCATCCTGCCTTTTCTTGCCAAAAATCGTTTTAAAGTAATCCTTGAAAGCAAAGTTGAGCGCTTGGGTGGGGAAGTACCGAATGACATTGGTTCCATTTCCTCTCCAGAACGACTTGAAGCCTTCTTCCCTCTACGCTATAAGATAATTGTCTTCCTGCTTGCGACTTTTGCTACTCACGTTGACTTTGCCTGTCATTAGTAATTTACGACTTGTCCCAATCACATAGTACTCACCGAAAGTACTGACAATCCCCTTGTATTCGGCAGGCCTGATCTGTACGAGAAGCTTGACTCTCTCCTAATCAAGTCAGCAATGCAACGGAAAGGCACACAGCTCCAGATGAAGGCGTACGATAGGGGCAGCAACGGTCTTTGAGATGGACGCGGCCACACCTCCCATGAGGAAGTTGGTCGCCCAGTCTGCACTACCGGTCTTGGTGGACATTGAAGCTGATTCGGCGGGCTTATGTTTCGGTCTATGGTGACCACAAAGATACACTAATGGAATGTGCGGAACGGCTAGCGAAGAATGATATCGGGACGATAAGGATACGGCCCGTCCCGGCGAAGATGATCTTGCCGGATGACCGGACGGCAATTTGCGCGATCCGATTCCGTTGAGAACCGATCAACACCGATGTACTAAGTTGTATCGGACTCGCGGCGTGGGGAACTGCGCCATGTAGCTGAGCTCAGGGCGGTGTAATTTTGTTCAAGTGGCCATTCTCCTCAGCCAGATCATGGGGTCCACTGATCTACCGCCTGCCCAGTCTGCAGCTACACTCCACCTCCCAAGACATTATAATACCGGGTTCACATACCGTCTGAGGTCAGAGGGGTCAAAGGTTCACGCGTGAAGCTAACGATCGACTCGGACTTGGAGTCTGGAGTTTAGATGAGCGGAAACAGCAGGGCCTGACTCTGGAATCCGTGGAGCCGCGGGCTTTGGGGATGTCCGGATGACCGAGTGGTCTTGAGCTTTTCATTTCTACAGTCTCGGATGAGAGGCTGTGCATGCAGCCGAAGAATAGTATGAAGAGACGTCATACTGCAACGGGCTTCATGAAACCCAGAAGAAATGTTATGCCGACTTCGTCATGAATGCATAGCCGCAGACTGCAGAAGACTGGAATCCGGAGTAACCCAGGTGTCTTGGCGTCTTTACGTCACCTCGACAATCTTAAAGCTGACTTCGCCGAAGGTTTCCAAAGGACCAGTCGATGACGATCTTGACCACCTAGTGAGAGGCGTATGATAGAAGTCCATTCAGCGAATAGCACAGCCTTTCAGGCCAAATAGGTTCCAATAGTCGCTGGATACAGGTTGCTGGTCGTCGGCTATATCTCACCAAATGTAAGCCTCTCTTTTACGGCACGTACGTCATACAAAGTGTAAACTGATACCAGACCCGGTGGGAGATGGTGATATGCCAAGACGCCCAATTTACTCTCGGCACCGCTAACCCAGCCGGCTCGCATGGGCGATAACCTACATATATCAAGACTCTCCCCCATGTGCAGTCTACATTCTCATTCGTCTACTCCAAATCAACCCGCCCACCATGCTGTTCACCCTTCCCGCGCTGGCTCTCTTGAGCGGACTACACGCCGTGTCTGCTCAATCATCGTCAATCTCGTTCTCGGAAATTGTAACACCGCTATGGCCTACGGGGGTATCCGAGGGATCTACCGGGGCAGAGAGTACTTTACCCCTAGCCTGCCTTCAAGGATGTTTCCCAGTCACTTCACCGTATTTGTATGTCTTTCCCCTCTTTGTTACTCGTATCCTCATAGACTCACGAGATAGCGCTTGCTTCCTCAACGTGTCCGAGTCGAATGGAGGTCTTAGTCCTGAGAATCAAGGATTCTGCGACGACTTCTATTGTTCTCAAGGCAATTACACCCAATTATTAAATTGCGCCAATTGTATCGTTGCAAATGGAGACGAAAGACCATTCGGATATGCTTCCGATAGTGAGCTTACTGCTGCTCCCACACAAACCGGTGTTGGCTCCCCTATCACAAATCCCCTTGGTCTTATCGACATGGGACAGCTCAATGGATGGCTGGCAAATGTGACCGAGAGGTGTTCCTCAATCGACAGACCTCTCTCTGGCGCTAGTACAGTGACTGCTTCCCCTACTACCACGTAAGTACTCCCCTCCAGACCCGCACCAAGTTGAGACAGTAGTGGGCCGTATGTCACTTCCTTCGAAGCCGGCGAAACTATCTCCTATCCAACTTGGACCGGCTTGACACAATATTTCCCACCAGTATATACAATAAGCGTTCCAGTCAGTGAGGGTGCTTCAGGTACCGAGAGTAGTGCGAGCTCTGGAAGCAGTAATAGCGGAACCGGTTCTCCGACCTCGAGCTCGGCACCAAGCGGATCGAGTCCTGCCAATCACGCCATCTCGGGCAAGGAAGGATCTGCTGGTTTGACTGTTTTGGGTATGATAGTAGGATTTGTCGTCATCAATTTGCAATAGGTTTAGCTTAACGTCATGTAAACAAGGAATTATCGTGATTCTCGATAAACGAAGATCAGGGCTTTTATTCTGTGCACCTGAACCATTCTGGTGGTCGACGAAGGGATCTTGCAAGGGTAGATAAGGGATTTGATTTCGCCAATCACATTGAGAACGGGTTGCGAGTACATACCGGTGGTGGTAGGATATCAGCGGTCATGTCCGTTGACCAGTTCAGCGACTAGAGGTATGGCGCATCGGTATGTATGAATTGTAGCAGTTGCATGAACGAGGTGACGTGCGTGATGAGCTCACTTGGGTATCATGACACCTCTCCATGTTGATCGATGCCCAAGGTGAACAGATGACGAGATGCATGGTGATGGTATCTATGAGAAGGCGGCTGATCCGATGAATGTACTGGTCGTGACGGTGATGGTCCAAATGACTGATTGTCTACCACTGGACGTCAGTACCATGCTTGTGAATCAGATATCTCGTCGACTGACCATGTCGTTTGCCAGGTAATCACTCCCATAGCAATACTCGCAATAGCATTTATTGGGATTTGCCATAGTCCAGTAGAGCCAATGAGGACCTGGTCGGCCTTTTCGTTTATGGACAAATGTCCCGTTCTCCCTCGCTTCGTCCTCTCGCTCCCATTTCGCAGACATTCGGGCTCGGTTCTTGGCGTTTACTTGCTCTCTGATGGATAAGCTCGCGACAGGCCGATGTCGACAAGGACTCACACGAGTGCGCCATGTTTGGCAATACCACCATGAGCTCGGAGAGCAAGAGCCTGAACAGCAGTCTTGAGGTATCTACTTAATCAGCTGATGATACGGGTCGATCAAGAAGAAGCGTACAGCTGAGTCGGTCTGGAAGGAGTTGTCAGCTGGATCTTTATTGAGGGTTTAGCGTTACTTACTGTCTGCTGTTCATTGCGTTGGGCTATCGGATCAGCGAGGACCTCGAGTCGAGGATAAACGCACCACCAATACATGCGACAAAGTCATCAACTGAGCTTCGGTGACCTTGAAAGTTTTGAGTGCGTTCTGATACGTCAGCATACAAAGACGTAGAAACCTACGGTCTTGTTGATCCTATCACTATTGACGACAGCCGCTGCCATGACTCTCCACGGACTT
>Ga0265780_10006964_pt1 | contig 13968 bp, 15 predicted proteins | sample P1T30metagenome_FD_192432 | JGI IMG/M metagenome (GOLD analysis project Ga0265780, IMG submission 192432) | Plant litter microbial communities from East Loma Ridge, Irvine, California - P1 T30 | ecosystem: Environmental > Terrestrial > Plant litter > Unclassified | place: USA: California... | reverse complement strand
CGAGGTGTTGTGACGTTGACGTCTGTGTGTGTGTGTGTGTGTGTGTCGTCGAGCGAGAGTGATGAAGTTAAGTATGTCGAACGGACAACAGACGTAGATCCTTTCGGACTTGGGTGTATCGAAATGACAGGTACGGGTACGTATGCGCGTCCAAGCTTTCCTCCTGGAGAGATTGATACGTTTAAACTCTGCTTGTCCGGTGTAAGAAGATCCCAGCTCTGATATAAAGTTGCTAGTAAAAAAAAACCTTCAAGGCTTTGTGATTTGACGCTGGTGGAAAAAATGAACAAGAATGTAAGGACAAGACCGACGGTCGGCGTTTAATCTAAAGTATCGAAACGAAAGTGAGGGAGGGAGCTGAGCAAAGAAATGTAATTACTACCCTACACGAAACCGGCCAGCGACATGTTTAAGAATGCGCGCACAGCGGGCACCCCTGCTGGGTTCGTGTAGCATCGCATCCCAAGTCAAACCGCGTGAGGGGGTGCGATGTGGATGGAACCGGGGTGACGTTGTGCGTGTCGGGCTGTTCTAGGTGTTTGATCGGCGTCTAGAAACAGCCGCAGAGGAGTGGTGCATGATTATTGATTGTGACTTGCTATCTTCGACAGGAAGCAAGCCGGATGAGATTACCTCACCAAAGCAATGGGCAATTCAACAAGTTCAATGCGCGAACTATGCGTGTCAATCTGTCTTTGGGGAGGTGTCAAAGACGACCGGACAGCTGCACGTTACACCGCAGCGCTAGTGTTAAGTTCTGGAACAACCACCATGAAGTCCGTGGGAGTCTCCCTCATCTCTCGGCGTCTCCTCGACATCAACACTAACATCCACATCCACAAACCCACTGACTGCATCCTTCACACCCCAATCCATCCTCTCGTCCGGCCACTCTGAAATCCAAATCGTCTCCACCTCCAGGCGACCCGTCTCAAGACCGCACATGTGACAAGCTCGCTTGTCCCAACGCAGCCTAGCCAATATGATGCTCAACGGCGCTAGTGTTTCACACGCAACGGGCAACGGCCGACCTCACAGATGCAGACGAGAAGAACTGAGGTGTAGAGGTGCGAGAGAGATCTCGATGAGCGTGGCAATTGCGGGTGCTTTATGTGCAGTTTGTCTCTTGCACAGCGGAGATGAACTTTCCAATAGAACACGTAGACAGTCAGTAAGTAAGTGAGACCAGCGGACATGCAAACGGATGGGATCTCATGCAAGACCTGATCCACATGTCCCTCCAACACAGAGCCATTAGCGTGCAGACGCAGATGCATTTGCTTAGCGGCTCGCCACCTGCGTGATGCATAGCGGATGAAAGCAAAGTCAGCGAGCGAGACACGGTAAGACCGATACAAGACCAGGCAAGCAACGATCATTACGCACTTTGAAGGGTCTGCTCATACAATATGCACCTCAGCAGCTTATCCGCAGATCGTCATTACACAGGCTGGACGAACGACTCCATGGCCCATCTCAAGCATGCGCGACAGACGCTCACCATCACACAGCATGTTTGACCCGATCCCGCAGGTCTCACATGGCGTTCATCAAACAAGAACACGCCGCCACCAGAGGCCCCTCCCAAACACCTGATCCCGCGGAGCTACTGCTACATGCGTGTCACCATCAGCATCACCAGTACCAGCAGTCCAGTCCAAGTTAAAAATAACTCAATGGAATTAATTCTACCGCCATGTCACATCGCTGTCTAAACGCCTTTCGCTATGCAATTCCCAATATCGGCGCCCCTTTCCACCCTGAACATACGAGAATGGGCCGTGGATGCACATGCTGTAGTGTGTTGTGTGTGTGTGAGACAAGTCCTCCCGGTCCAACTACCGGCTGCTCTGTTCTCACTATGCTCATCTCACACAATTCATGCCCGCGCGCCCCCTTCGGCAATCCTGCGTCCCTGATCCCTGCCCCAAGCTACCACATGCGAAACCCGCCGACTCTGCTCTGTCTTCATTCATGACGTGAAAAAATTGGTAATCGTTGTGTATGAGAAGCCTTTCTATCTCCTGATTGGAGATAGTACTAGCTTCTTCTCCGCTGCGTGAAACTGCGCCGGATACTCTCGCCCCAAGCAGAGTTATCCAGAACTTCCAGCACGTCGGCGGCGCTGACGGCGCTGTTGGCTCGGCTTCTGCTGTCCTGCGCCCGCGGGTCGAGTTCCTCGAGAGGACTTGGGGGCCGACTGAGCGCGGAAGCGAATTGCCAGTCGGCATCTGCAGGCGGCGAGAAGGGGCTTGCGCCTGGAGATCCGCGCGTAGGCGACCCGGTGGGTGTTTGTTGGATTGAGTTTGCGCGGCTTCGAGCTGCTGCGTTGGTGTCGAGGTGTGGTGGTAGGGAGTCGCGAGCGAGGCCGCCGGGGGTGTTTATGTCGGCGGGGGAGAAGAGGGAGCTGGCGCTGGGTGAGTGGTAGGGAGTGCGCCGCACGTTTGTGATGTCTTCGTCGTCGATGAAAATCTCGGGGACGGTGAATTGGGGGATGGCGGTCATGCGGCCTTGTTTCTTCTGCTCCATGGCACGGCGGAAGCGCCGGGCCCAGTAGAGAGTGTCGAAGAATCCGACTACGACGTTGCGGCGGACAGCTTCTTCAACACGCTGCAGACGAGCGCGACGACGAAGGAACTCCTCCAATCTGTGGTGATGTTAGCTCGTCGTCTTGCTTCAAGATCTGATAGTACATACCTCAAGCTCTTGTTGTCATTGATGACCTTGTGGTGAGCCAAGATCATCAAGAGCGAGGTGAACTGAATACCCCTATCAGGATCGCTTGACACGAGCACCTCTTCGTAAAAGATGTTCATTCGTTTTCGTCGGCGACGGATCTCGGCCACCGGAAGGTCAGAAAGACAACGGTTGAGGCTGATGATGTCGATTTCTCGTGTTGGCTCGCGGCCCGGTACTGGTAGGCTAGAGACACGCCTTGGAGTGGTTGCGCATTGCTCAATCAGTCGTCCGACGGTAAAGTCTCCGTCGTAGATTCTCATCTCAAAGATACCAGAGAGTTCCTTGCTGAAGTTAGTAACCATGAAATGGATCGTGAAAGAATTGACTTACCCCCAAAAGCTTGGGAAACAGCTCTTGTGAGATAAAGCCAGTCCCGTTAGGATCGAACTCTGCCCACGCCTGCTTGAAGCGACGAATCTCTTCTCGACTGATGACCGACAGTCCGCTGCTTCTTTGGTACACATAACTGAAACTCTCGTATATCAACGAGACGAACAGGTTGACGAAAATGTACATGCTGAGAATGTTCCAGGTGATGAACAAGGCACGCGCCCATTCTGGACTGCCACAGTCGCTCTCGAAGTACTTCTCTCCCACGGTGCAGTACGGCTTGTCCACATTGGCGAAGTCTTCCATGAACTCGTTCCAGCCTTCGCCCATACTCATCGTGAACAGGAAGATGAGAGCCTTAGGAACGGTTCGGAAGTTGATATTCCCGGTCTCGTTGGGTCCAAAGCGAGTAAGGCCGAATGTTTGCGTGAGTGCAATCGCATATACCAGGAACAGAACGAACCAGGTAGCCAGGAGGTTGGCAATGGCTGTCAAACTGGCAGCCGCGGTTTTGAAGAGCTGATCCAGCTGGTTGTTTCGAGGTATGAGGAGTAGGGCAATTGAAACAAGACAGAGCTTATTCAGTTGAATGAAAACTCTCTCATCTCGCTTGGCCTGAAGCAAAATGGACGTGACAAAGGTTCCCGATATAGCGAAGATGGAGAACATGTCCCAAGAGCTCTTGCGGAAGCGATGCCACGAGAGGCCGATGATGCGAATGATCACGTTGGCAATGAAGATGATGGTCAGCACGAGGAAGATGTAGTCTATGAATTTTAGCAATGGACCATTTGCTTGAGAGTGAACACTCACCCCTAGCCGTCTCCCATGGACCATATCCAGGATACCATTCGAGGCACAATAACAGAAGGTGAAGGATGAGTACTCCTGTTATAAAGCGCTGCCACCGCCCTGTCTTACGCACTGCTCGGCGGTAGCACCACTCCTCCCATGTTTCGCGTTGCTTGGAGGACGATGGTCGCTTCGAGGGAGAGACCTGTCGTAATAGTTTCCTGAGTTCGAGCCAAGAACGCTGGTCGGTCGTGAGGAAGGCAACTCCAGTCTGCTCAGTGTAGTTACGCATGAACACCGAGATAAAGAGTGTCAACACGAAAACGGCACCGAGCAAGTTGAAGATGATGAAGTAGACGGCATTGCCCTGCGCCGAGTAGGGTTCTGGCTGCGTGAAAACTCCAGTGATGCTCATACCTGACCACATGACGTCCGTCCACCCTTCTTGCGACACAATCTGGAAGAGGATAAAGAGTGAGTCGCCGAAGTTGTCAAAGTCGTAGTATGGATTGGCTGCGACTCGTGGAGCGAGGATATTCCACTCGAAAGGGGAAGCGTTGTATTCATTGACACAGTCCATCAGACTGATGATGCCGGATCCGTCATCGTTGCAAGATTGCATTCGGCCAACGAAAAGATTCAGACCATAAATGGCGAATGGAATCAGCAAGCTGAGGGAGACGAATGCAGCCTATGACAGTTAGAAAGAAAGAATTTTTCCTTTTGAGCGGCAGACTTACGGAGAAGAGCTTCCACCAGCCTTGAACTATGAGAGAGTGGAAGTGATCGCGAGTACTGTCACTGACGTTGAGCAGGCGAAGGGCCCTCAGCGCTTTGAAGGCACCGACAGTTCTGGTCACCTGTCCGTCGTTATAGAATGACGTGACAATGTTTACCCATAGAGTGATCAGCACTACACCGTCGATGAAGCCCCAAGAGCCTCTAAAGTAGGCATTTGGTGTCCAGAAAAAGCCATCGGCAATGACCTTAATAAGTGCTTCAATACTGAACACCACAGCAAAGCCCAGATCTGTCCATACAAACCAGTTCCTAACACTGAAACCGTGGTCCATGATGTACTGTCTTTGGTACAGTGGCGTTGTAATACATGCCAAAAGCACCATGGCAATGATGGCGGCATAGATGAAAGCGGAAAAGGCGTACCAGACGGGTACAGATGGCGTCAGACCTTCGATGCGATCACCACCACGGCCAGGGCCCACAATACGTTGACAGAGCCTACGGATCGGGTTGTGCGGTCGGAACATGAACAACGATACGTTGTAGTTAGGATGGGTTCGTAGGTATTCACGCTGTGCTTTCTTGCGTCTCTCTGTTGCAGAGACTACTTCTTTGGCCATGCGGCGGGGGTCCAGTTCTTCATATGCACGGCCATAGTCTAGAGGCGCATAGAATGGGTTTGGCTCTCTATGAACGATGCGGCGGAGAAACCTTTGCCAGATAGTGGACACAGTTCCTGAGCCCACTATTGTCTTGGCTGGCCTAAGGCTGGGGCGTTGCTCTTCGTGCGGACTTTCTTCCTCGGCACCCTCGTCAAGAAAGTCACGGACTACAGCGTCCTTGAGGAGCATTTCTGTGGCAGCATGTCCGTAATCGAGTGGGTCACGCCGACTGGCCTGACCAAGCTTGAAGATGGAAGACAACGAGAGGTTCCTGAGAGAGAAATCAGTGGAGGTCACTTTGACAACTGAAGTGGCTTACGTGTTCGCTGCACTAAGGCCCTGTTCTTTCTGCTGCAGGAAGGCCTTGACTTGCTGCAAGCGTTTCTCATCTTCAGACACATCGAAGTTCTCTTGAATGACAGCAATAAACATGTTTAGGACAATGACTATGACCAGTTAATATCCATACTGCCACGGTCTTAGATTTGACTTACAGTTGGCGAAGATGAACCAGAGTATGCAGAACGAGGCACCTATCCATGCCGTGCCATACGTTTTCTCATAGGTCGTGACATTGAACAGAATGGTGGTCCAATTCTCACTTGAGAATATTTGGTACATCCCTAGGAAAGAATTGTAGATGTTGAAGAAAGGGACTCGGATCGTTTCGTTATCGTCGTTGGCCTCTGGAATCTCTCCACGGAAGAGTTGGGAAGCGAAGATCGAGGCTAGGAATGTCAAGAGAAACACAAAGAGAATGAGGTTCAGGAGACCGCCGACATTGCCGAGAACAATCATCTGAGCAATGTTAGTAAGGACACGTTTTTATGTACTTGGACCATGTACATACGATGAGATCTCGTGTCATCGGGATCGCCAATACGACCCGATAAACACGAATGATCTGAAATATTGTCAGCCAGGCGTATGCCTTGCCGCCATGCGCTTCTTTGATAATTGGTATCTGAATCACTGTGGTGATGATGGCGATGGCTAGGTCGGTTAAATTACGCTTGCCGCTGAAGAAATGTCTCCAGTCGACGACGAGCCGAAGCAATATCTCAAAAAGCAGGATAAGCGTAATGATGGTCTCGGTCCTCTCGATGAACTTTCGTCGGAAAGCGCTCATGCCCGAGCTTCTCATCATTTGAGCGACAAGTCCAAATGCAATGACAAGGATCCATAACCAGGTCGTCTTGTCATAGAAACGTTTCAAGCTGGGGATGCGTAGCTTTTCGTTTGCTTCGTCGGCCGTATCCTCTTTTATTACTTCTCCAGTGAAGGCGCTAGTTTTGCTCTCTTCGCGAATGATTTGGAAGGACGAGGTGATGACTGCAATGAGTAATGATATGAGCCACAAACTCAGAATTAGGATTGCCACAATAAAGAAAAGAGATGTGACTAGGTAGTCGGTGTCGGCCATCGTGTAGAGAAGATCTGACCAGGTGTTTGAGGACATGATGACGAAAACCAGCTGTAGGGATTGGAGAATATCGTCGAAGCTCTTGGTGTTGTTGAAGGGGTTGTCGCCCTCGATGCAGAGAGAGCCAATTGGGCACAGGAAGCCTTTGCCTTCCACTGGGCCTTGTGGACGCTCGGGAGTGAAAGTTATGTAGCCTTCGGATTTGTTCCCTTCAACAAGGTGACCACCACAGAACTGGTCTTCGTTGACAAAATTAGGTGTAACCCCATCGCTCTGCCATACGCAGTGCCGTCTCATGCTTGATTTGAAACTTTGTACGCCGACGATGGAGAATAGGAGCCAGAAAAAGCCAATCAAGAATGCCACGTTGACCAATAGTGGTGCTGCTTTCTTGAGACTACGGAGGATGACCTTTGACCAAGTTAGTTCCTACACAAAGTCTTCGGGTGTGGCACTCACAGAAGTTCCACTGGTAAGATTCAGAAGACGAATGATGCGCAAGCAGCTAAGCATATCAAAAACCAGGATTACGCGCGCGTTTTCGATTCCTATTAGGTTCAGAGCGAAAGAGATCCAGAACGCGATGACAGCAAGGAAGTCAGTCCGGTTGAACGAATGTCGTAAGTATGCTCTGTGCGCCAATCTGATACGTTGCTGTTCCCGATAGTCTCCAGGTCCAACGTCGACATTCATCTGCGCAGTCGTGAACGCTCGGAGTACCGATGGTTGCTGTGGCTCTGTCGGTTCGGTCTTGGTGCTAGTGCGTCTTTGAGACGCCTGTCGCTCGGGACCACCAAACAGCTTGTTGGCTTTCATCATTACGGCCTCCCTAAGGCCAACTTGTCGGTTGATAGTGCTGTATTCGACAGGGTTGATGATGAAGCCTGACACGGTGATTCGTATTATGACTTCTATAGTATACACTATGAAGAGACCAAGAAGAGCAAAGTCAATTCCAGACAGTCCGTCAATAGTCTTGACTTTCCCAGAAGAGTACTGGGCCTTTGAGCTCGCATCGACGGCAAGCAGGACTGTCTGGACCACAATCAGAACAAGAAGTAGCGGTTCAGTCGCTGGATGAACAAGAACATCGCTAAGCTTCATTCTGATCTTGCTGTTAGCTGGGAAAATGCCCAAACTTTTGCCTCGCAGTGGGTTTGGAGGCCTGTGCCATTGCGCACTCGCCTGGCGCGAACGAACCACTGGAGTTGGTGGCTTTTCACTCTTGATCGATGACGAGCGTGACGCTGCGCCATCCACGACGTATTCTGGCAGTGCGGGGAAGGAGGGAGGCTCATGCAAGCGGGCATGGACCGTGGATTTTCTCTTCAGAGTTCGCTCGGCGACCTGAGAGTCATTACTGACGTTGACAACACGCTGAGACATGTTCCGCATGATGGTTCCGGCCCGATTCAGAGGCGACACGATCTGACCCGGCGATAGTGAGCGCTTCCTTCCCATCGAGTCTCTCAAGCCGCCGGACGCAGCTTCTAGGTTCTCGTTGTCTCTTGCCATTCCCATGGGCGACATGTCTCCCGGGCTGAGGAACTGCACGCTCTGAAAGCTAGATCGGTCCTGCGGAGATATGGCAGCTTCCGCTCCACTCATAGGCTGCAGATGTTGCACATCGGTCAATCGCGCCGTGTCGTCGTACACGGGCGAAAAGTAGCCTTGGTCTTCAGACGTTGACCTGTCTTGGTAAGGGTCCCCGCCATACGCGGCGTAAGCATCGTCCGAGGATGCAGGTGTAGCAATTGGCGGGGTCAAGGGTGGTGAGGTGTCGCCCTGGAAGTTCATGTCCATGCTGAAGCCAATGGCGGCCTGGAACGCGCCGGCGTCTATGGGCGAGCCCACGTCGTCCTCTTCGACCCTGCGAATGCCGCCATGTGCAGCGCCAAGATTGGTGTTGACTTGCATGTGTGGTCGCGGGACATGGCGCGTGGGACTCGGAGATGCAGCTGCTATGGGGACATATTGCGCATCTCTGTATCCTCCTGCTATCGCACCGGTTTGCCTGAGCAGGTTCCGCCCGCGGTCGCTGAGGGTTCTCCGGTGTTGCTGGTGTTGCTGGTGCTGTGGGTACTGCGGCGCAGTCTCATCGTACTCGTCCGGCGGTCGATTCAGGTCTTGCAGAGGTATTGACTGGTGGGCCGGGCCTCTGTGGTGGTTGGGGTCTGGGTAGGACATTGGAGCGTCCAGTCTGGCGTGTTGGGCTCAATTCGACATCTGGCCGCCGCTTCTCAGCTGAGTGAGATGCTATCGCGTAAGCATGGACGTGGGGAGTGCGCGAATAATATGTGCACGGGGGCGTATGCAGTGGGGTGTATAGCGACAGTAGGGCGATTGGGAGGCGTGCGACGGTGCGATTAGGAGGCGTGCGACGGTGCGATTAGGAGGCGTGCGACGGTGCGATTAGGAGGCGTGCGACGGTGCGATTAGGGTGTCGTGTGGTGTTTATAGGAAATTCGTCGTGAAGGGTGCGGGATGATGGCCGAGTATGCACGGAGGTCAACATGGACATGCGCAAGACGCATGCATCAGCCAGCCCAAGGCTACAGCTAACACTCTTTGCAGCCTAGGGACGCAGGGGAGAGAGATGCCGGTACTTTTAGTCCAACGTCGTGCCTGTGGCGATCGCGTACCGCACCCATAGGGCAGAGCGTCGAGTACAGGTGCATTCACCACTTTTGGCAGCGTGGCTGAACACACGACCTCACATGTCCAGACGGCAACACCAACACGATGAATTAATTGCTACTCCTGACCCTTGCTGGATACCAACACGGATCCCGAAACACGTCTCCTCGGTAGTGCCGAATAGCCCCTGTGAATCGCCGCGTCAGCCACATCAGTCAGCCACATCAGTCAGCCACATCAGTCAGCCACATCAGTCAGCCACCCGGCGCAGTCGTAATTCGCGCCCTGGCCTTCGGCCTGTCGTTGTATGTTGCTACACCTCCACGTCTCAAGCATTGGTAATGCCTGAGTTCAATCTGTGGGACGGACGATAGTAAGCAGTACATCTCAGCCCATGTCATTGGCTATGCTTGACAGTCTCGATACACGCGTGTCAAAAAAGTGAAAACAGACGCGTACATACTGTAGTAAAGCAAACCTCTGATTATTTTGGTGTGGAACATGTCATAGGTCGCCGTTCGGGGCGTGGCGCCTTGCCGCTTTGGGCTCTCCCGAATCGCCGCAATTTGGAGACGCGACTTCCTCATCATCGTGAGAATCGAGACCCACATTCACCCCCATCGCGTCCACCATCGCTCGAACCCAGCCCCGATCACATCTCCTGGTGCGCATCTACGACTACTCCCTATTGTTGCGACAGATCAGCCCGCCTGCCTAAACGTTGCCCCGACGCGTCGCCCCAGGCACGCTCCTGAAGATGCCCTCCCGGAAGCGCGCCCGCGATGAGATGGAGGCCGAGGCGCCTGTCGAGGAGCCCAGTACGCTGCAGAAGCTGCGGAACATGTGGCAATTTGCCAACCTCGCGCAATACATCAGCCTCTTCGGCGACGCCATCAAAATCGACAAGGACTTTGACATCGAGGTACGGCTTGTTTGCGCCCAGCGCCGCTGCCGATGCGCCGCACGCTCTATCGAGAACCCATGCGCTGACATATATACAGGAGTTAGAGAGCGAATGTCTCAAGCCCCAGGCCTCTGAGAAGCTGGCACAGATTGGCCTGGCGCTGCTCAAGCACGTCTCGTCGCACAAGGGTTTGACGTATGGAAATACCCCCATTACTTATACATTCCCTCTAACAGATGCCAGACTAGAGATATTCGACGAATACACCCGCCGCCAGTTCGTCGCAAAAGCACCAAGCCGCAACCCCTTTGGCACCGAAGAGGAGCCGAACAGGTTTGACGACTTCGATGTCTACACCAAGATCCGAGTGCTACAACAGCTCTCAACATGGACGCTGAACAACCCAAACTCGATACGCGAGAGACTGTCGGCGACGGACAGCGAACAAACACTATGGGTAGGCAATGGCTCCCTTGCCTCCACATATTTGCTAACACCGCTCCGCAGCGCATGGAACCAACTGGATGGGACTCTGAAGAGAGACTCCTCTTCGTGCTAGATGACAATCGCATGTACCGCAGGACAGACCCGCCGCCCCCGCCCGAGCCGCAAAAAGCCAAAGCGAAGCCCAAATCGAAGTCGAAGAAGTCAAGAGGCACGAGGGCTAGCAAGCGACAGAAGCTCTTGACCCCTGAACCCGATGGGCCAGCAGAAGATGAGACACTTGTGCAGACAGAGGAGCAGGGCGAGGTCGAGGACGACGGGTTGGGTGGAATGAAGTGGGAATGCGTGTGTGTAACGCTGGAAGACTACCAAGAGTACATGAGCAGCATTCGAAAAAGCCGCGACCCCAACGAGAAGACACTGTACAAGCGTCTGGGAGAGGATGTGCTCCCAGTCATGCAAGGTCTGGCCGAAGAGCAGGCAAAGAAGCAGGCGCGCAAGATGAAGGAGCTTGAGAACATGCAAAAACTGGCCATGGCGAAACGCTCGTCTCGAATCTCTTCAAGGCTGGAGAAACAAAAGGAGCAGGAAGAGATCGAGGAGGCACAACGCAGGAGAGAGGAAGAGGTAGCAATGGCCAAGGCCGAACAAGAAAAGCAAAAGAAGCTTGAAGAGGTATGTCGCAGACGAAGTGCTTCCGCGACCGCTCTAACAGTATGCAGGCACATGATTCACGTAGGATGACCCGCGAGCAGCGCTTACGCGAGCGCGAGACGGCCAAGGTTCTGAAAGAGGAAGAGTTGCGCAAGCTCAAGGAGAACGAGCAAAAGCTGGCTACGAATGCTGCGAGGTTGTCAGAGCGACATCTGAAGGCCATGATGAAGCAACATGAGAGCGACTTGAAACGACTGAATGAAGAAGAAGACTGGTTCTTTGATTGCGAGAAGTGCGGTACCTACGGCTCCAACCTTGTAAGTCCATATCATGTTACACCATCCTTTCATCACTAACTTGCGCAGAACGACAATACTCCGCAAATATCGTGCGAAAAGTGTAATGTCTGGCAGCACGTCAAATGCCACGGCATAACGGAGGACCAAGTTGAGAATGCCAACTTCCAATTCGTTTGCGGCACTTGCAAGCGGAAAGAGGAGGAAGCCGATAAGCCAAAATTACCACCTCTAAAGTTCAGACTGACTTCCAATTCGCCGTCTTCGCAGAACGAGACTCAGACGAACGGAGCGCAGCCTCCAACACCCACACGCTCAGCCCCACGGCTCTCTGCGGTACCGCATCTTCCACGACCCAGCAACCCTCCTGTACAGCCGTGGGTTGATGGACCTAGTCTCTCGCCGCGTGGCCAAGCACTCGGCCCGCCAGGCATTCATCGATCAGAAGCCGCATACGGGTCGCCTTATAACGGCGATATCAACGGAAGCTCTTCTCCCGTGAGAGCACGACCGGCTTCTTCCGGGCTACCCATGGCAAGCTTCTCGCGAGCAAATGGCAACCCTCGATCATCACCTCCACCTTTCAATCTTTACCATGTGCCATCGAGTCCGACCAAGAGCCAGCATGTACCCTCCAGTCCAACCAAAAGCCAGCATATACCATCCAGTCCGATAAAGAGCCATCACTCAAGTCCCATGAAGAGCTTCCATATGCCGCAGCCCCAGCAAAATGGCAGCTCATTTGGCCTATCGAACCCCTTTGGTTCATCAGCACATGCGCCAATTCCATACGCACAAAGCTTCAACCGCCCAGACTCCTCCGCCGGCCCCGCAGGCTCACCAGTCAAACACTCCCCAGCCAACTCTCCCCGCCCCACAAACGGCCTCCCAATCCACTACAACTTCAACAGCCCACATTCTTCCTTCCCACCCAGCTCCGTCAACCGCCCCTCCTTCTCCCCGACAAAACACAGCTCCCCAGCCCCTCTCCCACCTCAAATGTCCTCACCTGCGCCCGCGCCTGTTCGCATCGCTCCCTCGCCTAGCCAAATGCCCGCGCAGGTCTTGCCAGATCCCATCCCCGCGCCGTCAAAACACGACGCCATGAGGCCTGTCTCGAGCCACGAGATGAGCGAGAAGAGCGTCTTTCCGCCGAGTCAGAGTCTGAGTCCGCAGCGCACGCCGCAGATTCTGAGTCCGCCAGTCAAGAAGGCGAGTCCGACGCCTGACAAGATGCAGGGTGTCGAGATGTATGGAAATGGGAATGGGAATGGGAACGGTGCGCATTGAGTGCGCTGTGCGCGCGTTATGATTGATGCGGGGGTTGGAGTCAAAATTGGTAGAATTCGTTGGAGCATGGTGGCGCTGACTTGTTTTGACTTTTGGGTTGGGCGGTATCTTTTTTTGGCATGATTGTCCATGGTTGGGTGGGTGTACGATATAAAGCCCGAACGTGTGGGTGTTGGGAAGGTTGGCATCATCGTTTCCTTGTTATTTTTCTCTTCCCTCTTCTTTCTTCTTCGTTTTGTCAAGCATGTTTAGGGGATTCAGCGCCGATTTTGTCTCAACATCAAGACCTTACACTACAACGGGGACACTGTTTCATTTCATATCTTTTTCAGCATCTGCATTCCCATTCCCATTCAAGAGTCTTTTGTACTACTTACAAACACTAGTACACCGCAACACCCCAGCAAAAAGCGCTAGATCAATGATTCGTACTCCCTCCATGCATCTATACATTCACCCGTGAGCCCTCACCCTCGCCCACAACCCCTCCAAATCCAACCAAACATACCCCTCCGCCGTCGGGAAAACCCCCAGCATCTCCCTCCACCTCTCCTCCTCCCACCCGCCCACATGCTCCCGTACCCTCTCCACAAACCACGCCCCCTCCGCCCTCCCAACCCACCCCGCCACCACACAGCCCACACACAGCGCCCACGCCACCGCCAACCCCTCCGCCGCACCCCCCTCCCTGCCCCCAAAAGGCAGCAGCGCGCCCTTAACCCGCACAACGAGTAGATCCAACAAGCGCATCTGCGGCGGCTGCGCGCGCGGCCCGACGGCGAAATACAGCTGCATCGTCTCGGCGAGCAGATACTCGAGCGCGCCGAGCGCGCCTGTTTGCTTGTGAGTCGCCAGCAGCGTGAGCAGGCTGTACTGGGCGTCGTACAGGGGCGCGATGACGTAGACGTCTGTGCGGGTGTGTGGCGGCAGGCGGGTGTATGCGACGCCGAGGGAGTGCAGGAGGTGGATGATGTGGTTTAGCGCATCGCACAGATTGGGGAAGTATGTGAGGGTGTGGGAGGTTAGGCGGTGGGCGGCGGAGGAGAGAGCGGGGGG
>Ga0265780_10006963_pt1 | contig 13968 bp, 14 predicted proteins | sample P1T30metagenome_FD_192432 | JGI IMG/M metagenome (GOLD analysis project Ga0265780, IMG submission 192432) | Plant litter microbial communities from East Loma Ridge, Irvine, California - P1 T30 | ecosystem: Environmental > Terrestrial > Plant litter > Unclassified | place: USA: California... | reverse complement strand
ACCAATCTCTGATGTTCAAGGACAACATTCCAAACGCATCATCGCACTTCGGCGTCGGCGATGTAATCGCCTGGACCGGTATCAAGCGCGCAGGCAGCGCAACAGTCATGGGTCAAGCCGCTGCACAAAACATCTACTCTGCCATCCTAAATTCAGAACTTGCTCCTTCAACCGAACAGTACACCCAAACAGAGCTACCAGCATGGGATGCAGTCATTGGTCTAGCGGTCGGCAAGCAATGTCTGACATACGACCCGAAGAACGGCATCAAGTATGGTGTTGAGGTCATGAAGAATTACTTTGGCGATGACCTCGGTTGGTCGGCAAGCTTGAAGTACATGGGTCTGACTGATGTCGTAGAGAGGGCGGATAGCCCAGTGGAGGAAGTGGAGAAGACGAAGATGACCGAGGTGGGCATCAAGCCTGTCAGCGCACAGGCGTGAGTGAATCTAGATGGACAAGAGTCTGCAGGCGTTATAGGTATAGGAGCATGACAGGAAACGTGCATTTTTTATACAATCAGATTAGCTTTTCACATACCGTCCTTTCATAATACCTAGCGCTCGTGTTTGGATATGTTGTGAAATGCAGCAGATGGCGGCGAACTTGAATGATTTTGAGAAGCTGTCGACCACAGATGACCTCGGAAGGTATCACAAACACTTGGCGCATATGCAGTCACTGCCACAAAATGCTGCGCGGAGGTTTTCGAAATCATCCGGTCGTTATTGCCGTGCGCAATTCGTCCACGAGGCGCAGCCAGGTAACTGCGCCTGCGTATTCAAGCACTCTCGACCCTTGCACAGTGCGCATCCACCATATCAACCCACGCAATCCAAATCCACAGTCCTCACAAATAACCATCGCAGACGGCAACATGGTGCACCTTACCAAGATCAAGGAAAGTAATGCGCACATCGACAAAGAGACAGCGCCCCGGATCGCAGTGTTTGTGAGTGGGACCTCAGGCATAGGAAAGATTACGCTGGGAGCGGTAGCAAAACTCGGAACAAACTTCAAAGCCTACGTCGTTGGAAGAAAAGAGAGCAAAGCGGCGTTCCAGCCATTCATCGACGAGTTGCATACGGCGAATCCAAATGCGAGTATCATATGGGTAGAAGGTCAGGTCACGCTGCTGTCAGAAGTAAAGCGGATATGCGACTATATCAGAAAACTCGAGACCAGCATCGATCTGCTCTTCCTGACAACCGGATACGTACCATTTTTCGGACGAGAGAGTAAGTCTATCCTGAGATGATCCCGCTCCAATGCGCTTCGTCGGAAGCTTACGTGCCCAGATACATCCGAAGGCCTAGACATTAGCCAAGTACTAGAGTTCTACGCGCGATTCTGCTTCACACAAAACCTCCTTCCTCTCCTCCGCGCTTCGGATCGCGCACGCGTGATAAGCGTACGCGCGGGCGGAATGGAAACCGACTGGTTCTTCAAACCAGATGATCTACTACTCGAAGCGCCAGGCGCCTTCGGAAGCATGACTACGATGACACACATGATCAACATGGCCACGCTTTCACTCGAACGCCTCGCGGCAATGCCAGAGAACAAGAGTATCGTCTTCATACACGCGAGTCCAGGGAGTGTGCGGACGGGAAATCTGTTCCGCGGATTCAAGGAAGGGTCTTGGGGTTCGTGGGCGGCTTGGATGTTCATGGATCCGGTTATCAGAATAATGACCTATAGGGAAGAGGAGGCCGGAGAGAGGTATTTGTACCAGATTACCAGTGCGGCTTTTGGAGGGAAAGGTGTGCCGTTGAGAGAAGGTGTTGAGGAAGGGAAGAACACGGTAGGACAGAAAGACGGAGGCTTGTTCCTGATATGGCATACTTGTGAGACGACGCTGAATGAGAAGCCGCTGGCGAGACTGAGGGCGAGCGGCGCCCAGGACAAGGTTTGGGCCAAAACACAGGAAATTGTTGGGCCATATGCTTAGCCTTTGTTGTGTTTTACGTACAGTTTACTCATTTCGGTCTATTGGAGCTGCTGATCGGGTCCTTGGCCAGTACCTGGGGAGCCATAACGATGACTTCTTGAGGGGACGCCATAGTAACGGCTGAAAAGCAGAACGGTTGGGACTGGTAAAGTTTATGGGGAGCTGGGAGTGATCCGGGTGTCATGGACGCGCTGGAATAATCACAGACAAACAATAGACAACCTTGGAGCTACCATTGTGACACAGGAATTTCAGAGTTTGAGATCCCAAGCGACCGGTTCCACAGGATGTCAAGGCATCCCTAGTGAGCGCGAACGGCTGGGTAAGCGAAGGACAGATATGGGGTATCTGGGATGAGATGAGATGCGTGGCTCAAAATAGGGTGCGCTAAAGGGGTGGAGCCCGCTATACCACATCCCGAACCCGTTTTGCTGCACGTTGACTGACGTGCAGCATGCACAATGCAGCCCAAGATAACTCACCTTATCGCAAATCATCTCATCTCCATCACGAACGTCTGACAACGATGCAACTGTTTCCTCCAACACCATTTGCGCAGCGTTGTGGCCATTGTTCTCATCCGGAAGGTGTTTGCCGCGCCGTCCTTCGTCCCCGTTCCAATTTCCCGCACAGCCCGGTTCTCCGGAAAAGGGGCCACTGTGGCTCGTAACGTTACTGCCCCTAACGGTCATCGCAATGTACACCATTTTACGATGAAACGATCTCTTTTCCAGCTGTCAGATGGGCCTTCAAGCTGATCAAGTCGAGAGACATCGCTGAGGTCACGTTGGGCGCGCATGGCAGGAGTCGCGTCCAGCATGCTCAATCGATAACGTTGAAAACAACAACCGCGGGACCCGCTTGCCACCCGCATTCCGAGATGCTCTCAGGCGTTCTAGAAGCGGCCGCTAGCTCATTTACGCAGAATTTGGATGTGAACGCCTGTTCGCATGCTGGCCGATGCGGCATGGGGGCGTGTCATGGTTGCACAACTAGGCACCAGAATAATCCGTATCCCCATCCCGAGGTCCCCAGTTATGTTTCCATCTCTTTACGCATCTTGTTTACTTCTCCCATTTCGCATAGTCTTGACGCGCGCTGTCATTGTGTATTTGTAGTACCTCCTAATCATAATCGCGCGTTTAGCACTTTGTATTCTATCAGCAGTAGAATCGGCCCGAGTTATACCACCCCAGATCCGGACACGCGATGTTTCCCAGTGTGAAGGATCGAGCACGGCAGCTTTTTGGAGAGGCTGCGGTTCCTGATGCTGCTCCTCCGCCTCCGGTCGCGACGGGAAGGAGAGGCGCGCCACTCAAGGCTTCTGCTGCGACTAAGGCGGCCCCAGAACCAAAGACGCCCGCGAAAACTTCCAGGTCGAAGAAAGATGCGCCAGTGGTCGAGGAAACACCAAAAGCCATAGGCGCATGGCCAAGTCCTTTCGATTCGTTCAAGGCGAGAACTTCGCCACCAGAGAAGCCCACACCGCCAACGCCGTCGAAGTCGAAGTCCTCCAAGACACCTACCGCATCGAAACCCTCCGCGCCGTCAAAAACCAGCACACCTTCCGCATCAAAGGCAGAGAAGTCTTCAAAGAACGAAAAGTCGGAAAAGTCGAAATCTGAAAAGGCCGAGAAGTCGTCCAAATCAGAGAAGAAGTCAAGTTCGCGACCGAAAACTCCCCCAACACCCAAAGCCGCCGCGCCGCCAAAGAAAGCCCCAGAACCCAAGGTTTCTACCCCGTCACGCAAGAAGACCGAATCGAAACCTGCGCACAAACCTAAAGAACCCTCGCGCCCTAAGCTCGATGCTCGCACCTCCTCGTCGCGACCAAAGATGGAGCGAACGTCCTCTTCCTCTTCACTTGAAGACGACGAATACAGCGATCTACGCGCCGCCTGCCTGCGCGAAGCATCCAACGTGACGGGTCTCAAAGGCAAGAACCTAGCGATATCGCTGCGCCAGCGATCCTCGGGAGGTTGGTACGCAGCGCTGAAGGATGTTGGTGCGGATAAATACCTGAAAATGTGGATGAATCGGGATAAGACTTTCAAGACGCAAGATGAGGCGCTAGAGGCATATCTGGTGTTTGTCAAGAAGATGAACACCGATATGAAGCTCTTTGGACCGATGAGTCCGAAACTTGGATCTGGAAAGAGCAAGGGCTTTTTCTAGATGGAAGACGAGGGAACCACACGCGTTTACTTGACCGATGGACGCGACTGCGACGTGTTTTACGAGAACATGTCATTTGTAATATATGTAACACCACCACTACTACTACGGGATCCGGGACCATTTTTTCCAGCGAGGCGTTCTATTTTGGATCCAATTGCGAGCCCCCGGTTGGCTCGCAAACCCTGTTTTAATATGCTGTAACATTATGTACGATATGTAGGACTACGCGCCTTTTTGGATTTTGGATTTTGGATCTTGGATCTCTGGCGTTACGGCACACGACGATGGAATGGACGATCTTGCGCGGCGACGTACTGGGCCGGTTGGATTCATTCGGTTCGCTATATACCCCACTCAAGATCTTTGCTCTTCCTCTATCTCACGGATACGGCGCTGTTCGTTGACCGAACGGATGTATCGCCGTTTACATACGTTTGTAGTACATAATACTTCTCCTCGGTATCAGTTTATTTATACCATGCTATTGAACTCGGAAGTCCACTCTATCCAAGTCCGGCGGCCAGGCTGATCTCTCTTTCTCTTCTCCATTTCTTCGTCCGAGTCGACATAAGGGTAGAGATGACGGACGCCGTCCGCATCTCCGTCACTGACTTTCCATCGCACATCGATGATTTCTAGGTCTTCTTTTGTGACTGGGTTTGGTGGATCAAAGCCGATGCCGCGGTGTCTCCAGAAGGTTAATGGGACCTGTAGGACGTCGTCTGTATTGGCTCCGTCGTTGGCGAACTCCGCAGAGGTATATAACATGATGGATTCATCGTCGAATTCTATGTCACTGTTGATGTACAATGGGAACTCAATCCCTCCCTCGCGGAGAGGCGCGATATGATCAATGGTATCGTAGTCTTGGACAGCGGGGAAGTCGTATTGGAGAGCTAGACGGTAGTCGGCGCAGACTTGTTCCATGGTATGTTCCTTTGCTGCTTCGACCTTCGCTTTCGCTGCTGCGTAACCCCGCAGTTTGGAACAGTCGAAGTGGACGTAGTCATTGCGGTCTTCGCGTTGGTGCTCGTGCCAGAATCCGAATAGGTGGCCTAGTTCGTGGGCGACGGTTGTGATCCAGTAATCTGGCGGGTACTTTTGCTTGAAGGCGAGACCGAGATGGATGCCGTGTCGCCCTTGCTCGTCGCTCCATTCTTTTGGTATGTAGCCTGTGACCGAAGAAGCCTGTGTCTCGGTGTCTTTGGATTCCGCGATAACAGCGATGTCGTTTTTGACGTGCTTGTTCCAGACCCAGGGGTCGTCATCCTTTTCGCGTTTGTTGTAGCAGTATGGCCACACACCTTCCTTGACTCTGTACTCCCTGAACTGAAGTATGTGACCGCTAGGGCAACCGGGTTCACCGATCTTGTCCACCCAGAGTTTCCAGGCTGCGTCGATATCGTCCTTGAAGTTGTTACGGGCGCTCTCGTCTTCGAAACAGTATCGGACCAGTCCGTCGGGCCACACTGTACGAGGCTGTGCGGTCTAGCTGAACGGTCAGTTGGACATCATGCGTTGGAGCGTAGGGATGAGCATACCATAGTCACGATCTCAGTCCATCTACGACTTAGTGAAGAAGACTCGTCTCTAGATACGAGTAGGCTAGAGATCATCTGTGATGTTGTGTGGGTATCATTGGCTACATATTTGAAGCTGTTAAGAGGCGGTGGACAAGCGGTGACGAATGCCAGAAAGAGAGAAAGCGTTGGCAACAACATGGCGGTTTCGGTGGAGTTATGCATAGGTTGCTCTTCGGAAACTTGAAAGCCTATACTAGCACACGCAATCTACTCTTTCGAAAAAAAAGCGCAGACCTTCCATAGTACGAGGAAGTGGCGTTTAATCAAGTGAAAGCTTGGATGCTGAGGCGCTCTTCTAAATATGAGGCCTGGCGTTCTAGTGAAAAGCGAGCCTGTCCATCCGACGAAAAGGCCACCAGAAATTATAGCTAACAAGTCGGCCTACAAAGACAACAACGATGCAAAAAGCAAAAGGTTATTGGATACAGCGAGACTTGAACCCGCATCTCCTTCCGCTGTGCTAGACGTTACCGTCTAGTCCAGCGTCACTCTCACTCTCGTAAGAGTGGGCGCCGTTGCCATTAGACTATGTACCCTTTAATGAGGTTTAACACGAACCATACGTCTTATGTACTGCCAAAAGGTTCTTGATCGCGATACACAGCCCTTGTGGCGCTTCTTCGCCGCATTGTTCACGAGTGTTCTTTGTTGTCCCTCGCCAGACGTATCTAAGTCCATCTCCAATAGACTAGCCAAAGAACGTTTCAAGTAGCAAAACGTAGTTGGATATGACGAGACTCGAACCCGTATCTCCCTCACTGACGGGGCCATTGCCGCACCAGCGCTTGCTTCAACTAGAAGGGGCGCCTTGGCCATTAGACTACATACCCTTTGATTGGTGTTCAGTGCCAACAAAACCTCTTATACAGCTTTAAAATACTCTCCGTTCGATATGTGCAATCGCGGTAGATCCTATCCTTAGCAACACATCAGATGTGTTTCTTCCTTTTCATTCCACAGATATTCCCAAGTCCTTCTCCGATAGAACAGCCCAAAACCACCACTAAATCCACCAAGGAAACCTGCGATCACGCATGCGCCACAATAAGTTGTCGATAAGGTGTCCTTCCGAATCAGTACTATCCATGAAGCTCTTCGTCATGACCTCTCGCCAGTCAAAGGACAGGATCTTATCGTTCAAGTCGAGCCCAAAGGTGAGCCATCCCTGTTTATTATCCGCAGGGCTAGCAGTGACGCCATCCAAAAGTCTGACGAAGAATGAACGATCGTGATCTGGCCCTTTCGAGTTCGCCAACACTCCAAACCTCTTATCTCTCGTTTCCATTTGGAGTCTGTCGACGGCGAGACACATTCTCTGTGTGTCAACGTACTCGATGTCTGGCTGGTCGTTGTGGCTCATATCGAAGTAAATAACCTTTTTGTCTGGGGAGTATCCTTTGAAAGTACCGCGTTTGCAACGTATGGCGCATTGGTTTTTTGTAAGATAATTGAGGGATACTGTGACGAAATTTGGGAGGAAGATGGTGCTGGTGTATATCTCGACGGCCGCCTTCAGATTGCTGGAGACGTGACGACAGGAAAGCCAGAGGTGTTCGGTATCGTCGGAATATGCGAACACCATGGCCCATATCTCCGTGGGTAAGTCGCTCATCGTGAGGGTTGGGTCTGGTAGTAACTGGATGTGAGAATTGTGGTGGTTTTGTTGAAGAGGGAGAGAAGTCTCGGCAAGAGCAAAGGAATTTATGCCTCTGAGTTTTCAGTTTTCATGTTGGTGTCATGTGCTTGGTAAGGGCTGATAGGCGCGGCGTTGTGCGCGGTCGTAGTACCATGGTTGCAACAGAGTATATCGGGCAGTCGGTACGCTGGCAGAATGACGTTCAACGGAATTGATGCGACAAAAAACAGTCTTCATAGTGGGAACTGTACTGCGAGTACATCAAGGCTTCCCCGAATCTTAGGCGAGGTCAGAAGCATGATGGGCCATGCCACAGCCGTGCCTAGGCAGCCGCAGCCGGCGATTACATAAGCAGACCCTTCACTAGCGCGTAAGCTCGCCCGGTCGATCCATTGCTCGTACAACTACTGTTGCGACCGCGAAGGTAGACCAACCCTCCTCCAATCGCCCCCGCGTACGGAATCTATCGCGCTCGACGTCCCAACTCTTACGGAGCCTCGAATACCTCCTGTAGCTTCCCAATATGCCGGCCGCCGCGCTACCATCGCACGCGCCGCCGCAGATTCCAGGCTTCCAAATCCCAAATGACGAGGCGCATTCCCTCAAGCAATCTGTCGCCGAACTCCTAGAACGCGACAACCCACGCTTTCCTGGCGCGCAACCCGTATCCTTCTCGCGCGAACACGTCACCGAGCTCCAGCGCAATGAGTACTACATGTGCGAGAAGACGGACGGCTTGCGCTGCCTGCTCTACCTGCACTGGCAAGAGGGACCGACGGGAGCTTTCGAGCCTGTGACTTTCCTGATCGACAGGAAGAACAACTACTACAACGTCCAGCCTCCATTTCGCATACGTCACTACCAGCACCTGAACGAAGCCGAGCCATTCTTATTCGGAACCCTTCTGGACGGCGAGCTGGTCCACGACCAATATCCGAACGAGCCTGCGCCACGTCTCAACTTTTATGTCTTCGATTGCTTGGCGGTGGATAATACAAATGTGACGCAAAGGACCCTGGACAAGCGGTTGGGTCGGCTGCATGAATGGGTCATCAAGCCGTACGAAGCCGGCTTGACTAGGACATTTGGCAAGAACATCACACCAGACGACCTGAAGCCGTTTGCACTCAAAGGAAAGAAGACCTACCCTGCATACAAGCTCGAGGACATGTTCAGCAGCATCCTCCCCAACCTCCGACACGGCAATGACGGCCTGATCTTCACCTGCGTATCCACACCCTACCAGTTCGGAACGGACAGACACATCCTCAAGTGGAAGCCACCGCACGAGAACACCATCGACTTCAAGCTCCGCCTCGGCGACTTCCCACTCATAGACCCACAAGACGGCGAAGACGGCCTCATCCCCGACTACGACGCCATGCCCACCCCCCTACAGCTGCTCGTGCAGCACAACGCGAACCACTACGAAGTCTTCGCCACCCTCTTCGTCACCCCCTCTGAATGGGAGACGCTCAAATCCCTGAACCAACGCCTCGACGGCCGTATCATAGAATGTTACCGCACAGAAGGTGGGCAGTGGAAATACAAGGCTGAGGCGGACGGTACGCCGCGCTGGCGCGACGACAAGAAGGATGCCAATCATATCAGCACTGTTAGGAGCGTGCTGGCTAGTATTGAAGCTCCGGTCACCGAGATGGACCTTTTGGCTAATGCCGAGAATATCAAGCGGGAAACGTACCGGCTGCAGGGCAAGCTGGACCAATACCGCCCGCCCCAGGATGGTGAACGCGAGGCCAAAAAGCGGAAATACAGCGACGGTCTCAACGGTCACTGAGTGCTTGGGTTTCGACGTGATGAGGACCTCCAGGGTGTGCTATCAGCAATGTTTTTCAACGTTTAAGATGTGATTGTATTCGTCAAGGAGTTACGGCGCGTTTAGGCAGTTCATGATACCCACGCTCAGTTTACATGGGGCGGCAAAAATCGAAGCTTTGTTGTTCATCATACGATACTTCTGTGGTCTGACTTTGTCCCAGGCGTCTTGCTTATGGTGGTGTGGACATTTGCTTGTCGCCCAGATAGTTGCGAGGAGCTTCAGACTATCTTAAAATGTAACTAACATGGTCAGTCATCATTCCCTTCTTTAGGCACATGTTCAGCTAACAACGTGACTTCAGAGGCCGCATAACATAAGCCCATTCGTCACGGTACGTCGTGTTGTGATGATTTACTCCTCCATAACATCGACAAATCATTTGAGTAACCAAGATGGCTCTCCAAATTATTATGATACAAAGATCTCGAGACGAGACAGGATAAAGAGGTCTCAAGTCTTCAATAGTCGAACAACTATGAATCTATCAATCTGACATTTCTGGCATCAAATTCGCCCCACGTTCTGGATTAAGGACGAACGGCTTGTTCGGCCGCGGAATCTCCGATAACATTAATAAAGCGTCTCCGAGGAATTCAAGTACTGCGTAGCTCGTTAGCAAAACTATCTAGTCAAGAGTTACGTGTAAGAGACTTACAGCCGCCCGTTGCCCATTGATCCTCTGAAACCTCATAGTTTTCGTCATGTTCTTCGTAGCCGAGGTAGTCTATGGCGTCCTTAAGCCAGTTTTTGAAACCGAAGAGGAGCTCTCGTTGGCGGTTCTTCAGCGGTTCGCTTCCTTTGTTTAGCCCTTTCAATCTTTCGAGTTCTTTGGCGTCGACCTCAAGCTTTTCGGGGACAGCTTTCTGACTTATGCAATAAGGTATCTTTCGAGCTGTCCAGTATATACCCGGATTGTCCGTGTAGCCTTCACCGGAACCGGTCGTGCGCCACCAGTAGGGTATCCTGTAGACGGTGAAGAGCAGACCTGGAGTCTTTTGCTGAGTTTCATCGGTCGGGACTGGCATATTTTAGGCTAAGAGATGCTGTGTAAGAGGTGTAATAGATGTGGCGGCTCTGAAACGAAGCTGGAAGGTGATATAGATTTTAGTGATGAAGTGAAGCGTAAAGTCTTTGAGGTCTAAACATATGACATGTGGAAGGACGTGCACTGTGACTACCGTGATGAGTCCTAGTGACGCATAGTGCTGTGACGCATGAAAGGCTTGTCAAGGCTATGAGTGTGAACAGTACTGCGACGAAACTAGTGAATTAATGGACAGATAGTTACTACGGATCTGGTGGGAACTTTGTGCGATAAAATATAGGAGTGGGCTTTGTTGCATTGACTTACATCTACACGCCCTCAGCATAGATAGACATCATTCATCGGCAAACGTGTACATTCAAGACAACCACCCAGTTACCACACCCGTAACCATACTCCCGAGGCCTGCTGCCTTATCACTAATCCCCATAGACATGATTCCGTTTGACAGTTCCAATTCGTCTTTCTCTGTGATAGCTTTCTCTCTAGGAGCTTTACCTAAGACAACTTGGGCATATTCTTCTTGTATTAAATCAACTTAGCATGGTTACGTATATATTGCGGTACTCCGAGAATTGCGAACATGACTTACTGCCCTTCGAAATCCATCCACCGTTCACATCCCTCCCATTCGCAACATCCTCACGGAAAGGCACACAACCTCCGCCATCCTTCTTATATTCCTCAAGTTCCTCTTCATCCTTGACAAATATATCTTGATGATAGAAGAATCTTCTAGGCTCGTGCTCTAAGGCTGCAATTCCTTTGGCGATGAAGTACATGTTTGTATAGCTAGGAATTTCAGGCAATTCGCCTTCCTTGAGGTAAGCCAGCTCGTACACCATTCCGCTGTTAAGTCTTTCCATCACTACCTATTGCATTAGATGGCGGAGTCTCGGGAGGGTTAAAGTGACTTCACGTACATCCAGCAGTAGCCCATGTATCATTCCCATCTGGCTCCCATTCATCACCAACAATCTTCACTTTCCCTCCATCCTTCTCGATATATCTCTTGATGATAGGATCTTCGAGGTCGCAGTCAATGGTTTCAGCCATCCAACCTATGAATAACGAGTTTCGGGCTACATATTTGACGACGTGTTTGTTAATGTAGGCGTGAGGTGTGACGCCAACACGCCTCTCCTCGTTGGGAATGAGGCCTTTCTTGGGAAGCTTCGGTGGATAGGTTATAAAGTAGAGTGTTACCATGGTCGCTATAGATGGTGATAACCGGGCTGATTGAAAGCAGTACAGTGAAACAGTATGCAAAGGATTGATGATTGTTTGAGGTACCCTTGAGCGCAGCGAGGTTTTATATATATCCAGTGACTCTCAACCCTTGCGATGAGTCGACATTGAGACAAGGAGTAAGAGCGACACATTCAACCGTGACTATAAACTGCAGTGGGTCACGCCCGAGTCAGAGTGATATGGCAGGATGAGAGATTTCCATGGCATACATAGTTGTTACGACAAACTGATTTGCTATCCAGAATCGCATGGCCAGTTGCAGAACCCAGAAACCACGAGTCTACCAGTATAGATCTGGGCCAAAACCGTACCTCCAGTCATTGTTTTAGCGACCACAGCGAAGTACAATCTTTTCGAGCCAGGCACGCCTATATGCCTCCGGATTCTCAAGTTTTGCTTTGCATGCATCATATACTAAACAACCGTTAACATCACTCCCATAGGGCCCTGGAAATTGCAGGTAAAACGTACAGTTTTCAGTGAGCTACTTATCTTCTTAATTAAAGGGCGGGTTTAGGTTCGTGTCGTATCTCTTATGAGCTGGCAAGTTCCAGTGCAGACATCACTGCATACCCTATTAGTCGGTGTGATTCTTTGCGAAACGTTGTGACTTGACATACACTTAGCAGTGATCCAAACACTTTGGTCGGAAGTCTCCCAGCGTCCCACTGGCTTGACAATGTCTTCTTCTTTGAGTTTGTATCGTTCCATAATCTGCTCCTTGGTAATGCTGCCTAGACCTTCACACTCCCATCTCGTCAGGTTGAAGTCTTTGGTGTTGTTGGTCAATTTCTTGATGATGTTATCTGCTATAGAAAAGGAGTTGGTGAAGCCGATATCGAGGTCGTCGGGAGCGTATCCTTCCTCTGAAGTCGTGGGAAATTTAACATAGTAGAGCTGTAACTCCTCTAACTCTTTTGTCGAGCGGGCCATTATGTGGGCGAGTAAACAGGGATGAAGACTGTATCTGTGAAATTTGATGGAAGCAATGGTGTTGCGTAGAGCGTGAGAAGGTGCAAGAGCAGATACATCAAGTTATAAACATTTGTGTACTGACTGTGACAATGACAGTACGAGGTATGAGTGTACAGTAATGACTATATCCTACTGTGAATCAGCAGGTGAGTCAAGACTTATGACATGACCGGCAGACGTATATTACATAGGTACTTACATTCCGTATCATCACTCTCATCCCTTCCCATACTGACTGAATATTTCCTTTAGAGCATCCAGCACTGCTTCAAATGTCAGCTCATCTAACATAAACAACATGTCCCCACCCTACTCACACCCCTTACTCGCCCATGCATCTTCTCTTATATCGTTATACTTATGCAACATCTTCAACCCCCGAGCCGCCCTGAAAGCGGCAGGCCCGTATACTTCTTCAAGCTTTACATCGGCCCCGCGGAGATATATTACCCCCCCATCCGAATCTTGCAGTTTTTCGAGCTCCATAGTGCTATTGACGATGGTGTCGCGATCCCACCAGTCCCAATGCCTCGGTAATCCGTTCATCGTCTTGACGAGAGCTTCGCAAATGGTGTAACCGTTGCATTTTGCATATCGACGACTGAAGGTACAGTGTACTATAGTCTGACAGTAGATCTCAGACTTATTGGCTTTCGATGGAGCCTGTGAAGAGGAAGCGGCTAGGCTCGTTGTAGCTTTATCAGCGGTCTGGTGGCTCGTGTTTGCGGGTTTGCTCGTTATAATCAAGGAAGTAGGCTGTAGAGTTTGTAGTGTCAGGATGTACGCATGCAGCGAGTTTTGGGGAAAACGGTATGACTGCACTGTCCGCGCTCTGACTGCTACCAGGAGTGTCATAGCAGACCAAGCTTCGACGCTGTACCACCTTCATAACAACAAGGACGGGCAGAACTGTGAACGTAAAGGCAAGGTAACAAGAATCTCGATTCTATCTAGCTCGCAAGCTCGAGCTCGATCCCCCATTCTCCCTCGCAGCGCAGGGGAAGAGAACCTAAACGTCCCAACATCCCAAAAATCCTATATCATGCCATATAGCGGTACTTTTGCGTTGTCACCAGATCGCATATATCATTCCAACCAAACTCTTCATATGCGCATTTCATATCGATACAGCGATCATCCGATCCTATCGACAGAGTCAAGGTAAGCTAAGCCCCTCGACTCGCGACTACATTGAAGAACATTGCTCAAAGTACGCCCCGAAACACCCAAGCAAGGTGGCTAAGTGAGTGACGAGACAGACGACCGTCGGCCGACAGATAGCCCATGTGCCGATTGAGTGAAGAAAAGATATGAGAATCGTAAGAGTCCGAAGACAGCAAAGGAAAAGACATGGCAAGTATGGTGTTATGCCGCTTTGCAAGAAAATGCTCGCTAGCAGATGCGTTGTAGGTGAAGATCCGAATCATATACAGGAAGATAGTGCTGCTTTTCCTGGCAACACAGTAAATTCTAAGAGGAGATGAGAATCTAAACCCTCAGGCGAGGCGA
>Ga0265780_10006961_pt1 | contig 13970 bp, 17 predicted proteins | sample P1T30metagenome_FD_192432 | JGI IMG/M metagenome (GOLD analysis project Ga0265780, IMG submission 192432) | Plant litter microbial communities from East Loma Ridge, Irvine, California - P1 T30 | ecosystem: Environmental > Terrestrial > Plant litter > Unclassified | place: USA: California... | reverse complement strand
GGGGCTGCCACCTGACATCCTGATGGTGCCGTTGCCGGGCCACACCCGTGGCCATGCCGGCATAGCGGTTCACAGCGAGGGGCGCTGGCAGCTGCTCGCCGGTGATGCGTACTTCCACCAGGACGAGCTGGGACCGGGGACGTATCGGTGCCCGCCCGGCTTGCGCGGCTATCAGTGGATGATGGAGCAGGATCGCAGCCAACGCCTGGCATCGCGGGACCAGGTACGAAGCCTGCGGCGCCTGCATTCCCGTGGCGAACTGGAGATATTCTGCTCGCACGACGTCGCCGAATTCGAGCGTCTTTCGGGTTGTCCGTTCAACCAGGCGTGAGCGGGCGCGGCCGGCAGACCGCAGGCGATGCGCTATCCTTGCCCGCCGCATGGCGATGCTCCCCTGGATATGAAAGAACGACACGGAATTCCCGCTGCAAGGCTTACCGGCATACGGCTGCGGAGCCGGCGCGTGCGTTGGACCGGCGCGGCGTTGCTGGCGTTGGCCAGCCTGCCGTTGCTGGCTGCCACGCCGCTGGAACTGGCCCACGAGGTCAACACGGAAATCGTGACCAGGCAGGTCATCGAAGAGGGCCAGGCCTTCCTGCGTGCCTTTGGCAGCGGCGAAGGTATCGCCGCTCCCGACGATCCCCCCGCGTGCCGCGAAGCGATCAGGGCCGCGATGGCGGCACATCTGTCAGCCGGCGTGAGGCAGGTAGCCGAGGGAGTCCAGGACCCTGTCCAACAGGCCAGGTTCGATCAGTTGCTGGCGAGCGTCTACACCCCCGCCGAGCTGAAAGCGTTCCTTGGCCAGCGCAACCAGGTCGAGCTGCCCGAGTTGCTTGCCGCCGTGCTGGCTGCCCCCAAAGTGCGCGCCGCGCATGATGCGCGGATGGAGGCGTTCACCCTGGGCGAGCCTGACCCCGCGTCGCCGGAGGGCATGGGCCTGCAGCGTGCCAAGGAAACCTGCGAACGCCTGAGGGCGGAAGCGCGTTGAGTGTCTGCGCCGCGCGTATCAACGCGCGGCTTTTTCGCCGTTGTCTTTCATCGCGGCACGCGTCTGTGCGAACTCGGGAAACGTCTCGGCCATCGACGCTTTGTCCGGAAGCACATAGAACACGCCACCGCGCTCGAACGTGGTGCGGACGATCTGTTCGTAGAACGTCGGCGAGATGTTGATGCAGCCGTGGGTCACGCGGTTGTCATCGGGCGAGGCCGAAGCAAGTCGCTCGGCACGCTTCTCTGATGGGACGCCGGTGGTGATGGGATGCAGCGCGACACCCGAATCGTAGTCGACCCAGAGCACGCGCCCTGCATCGATCGAGGGTCCGTAGCCGCCGATGAAGCGACCCGCCGGGGTCGTGCGGTCACGTCCCGGAATGGCCCGCAGGGCCAGGCCAGCGACGCCGGGCGCGGTGTGGTCACCGGTGGCCGACCCGAACAGCGCTGGCGCGGCACCGCGCAGTCGGCCTTCTCCGTCGAAGACCAGGACCTGCGCAGCCGCCTTGTCCATGATCGCGAATGGGTAGCCTTGGCTGTCTTTGGAAGCAACGACCCAGCCGGCCAGTTCAATCACGGTGTCCGACACCGTTTGGCCTTCCGGGAGTTCGTCGACCGCACCGGCGGATTGCGCGGCGGCGTTCTTCGCGCTCACCGGTGCGGTGCACGCCAACGCCAGCGCGAGTGCCAGCACACCGCAAACGGGCCGCATTCTGGAGGATGGATGAGTACGGATGGGACACTTCCTTTGAATCAGTTTCTACTGCTCCCGAGGAAACCAGTGGCCTGTGCAGGCCACCGGTGCCTGGTTCAAACGTGTCGGGCGATCAACCGCGCGGCTTGCGGCGCGGCGCCTGCTCAAGCTGCTGGACGCGGCCTTCGATCTGGTCGAGGCGCTGGTTGGCCTGGGTGGCGGACTGGTTGGCCGATTCGGCGCTCTGTGCGGCGCCCTGCACCTTCACGTCGAGCTGGTCGAGGCGCGAATCGATGCGTGCGAAGTCGTCCTTATAGGTGGCGCAGGCGCTCAGGCTGACGCCAGCGATGAGGGCGATACCAAGGTTGCGTGCGGTCGTCAGATTGGGTTTGCTGAGGAACATTTCACTGTCTCCTTCTTCGGGGGTGTTCGGACTATAGCGGCGTTTTCGGCTGTGCCAAGACCGACGTTCAGTTGATGCCGGGAGAAGTAGAGGCAGCGTGAAGGCAGCGCATTCCTGCTCAGCTTCTATGCATCAGGATCATTTTTTCCTGCGACATGTCCCGCATGGTGTACGGAATACCGCCGGTGCCGTAACCCGATTCGCGACGGCCGGCGAACGGCATCCAGTCGGTGCGGAACGCGGTGGCGTCGTTGATCATCACCGCCGAGGCATCCAACCGGTTGGCCGCGCGCATGGCGATGTCGATATCCTGCGCGAAGATGCTGGCCTGGAAGGCGGTCGGCAGCGAGTTCGCCCGGGCAATGGCTTCGTCCAGATCCGAATAGCGATACACCGCCACCACGGGCCCGAATACTTCCTGCGTGGTCACCCGCGCATCAGCGGCCGGGTCGAGCAGCACGGTCGGCTGCAGCGTGGTCTCGGACAGCCGCTTGCCGCCGCTGGCGAGCTTCGCACCGCCCTTCACGGCTTCATCGATCCACTCGGCCACCCGGTCGGCCTCGCGGGGCTGGATCAGCGGGCCCACGTCGGTGTCTTTCAGGGTGGGATCGCCGGTACGCAGCCGTTCCACACGGGCGATCAGCGCCTCGGTGAAGTCATCGGCGATATCGTTGTGGACGAAGATGCGCTGGGTGGAAACGCACACTTGGCCGGCATGGTAATAGCCGCCCTTGACGATGGGCTCGATGATCCTGGACAGGTCCGCGCTGCGGTCGACAATGGCCGGCGCAACCCCGCCGTGCTCCAGTGCCGAGCGGGCGCCATGTGCCAGCTTGCTGTGCAGCGACCACCCTACCCTGGCCGATCCGATGAAGCTCAGGAAGGCAACGCGCTTGTCGGTGGCCAGTGCCTCGGCCAGCTCGTTGCCTTCCGGCAGGAAGCTCTGGCACCACGGCTCGGGCAGCCCGGCTTCATGCACCATCGCCACGAAATCCAGGCAGGAAAGTGGCGTTGCCGATGCGGGTTTGATGATCACCGGGCACCCCACGGCGATCGCCGGGGCGACCTGGTGCACGATCAGGTTGAGCGGGTGGTTGAAGGCCGAGATCGCCGCCACGATGCCGATGGGCTCGCGGGTGGTGAATGCCCAGCGCCCCACCGCCGCAGCTGAAAGACCCATCGGGATCTCGCGGCCGCCAAAGTTGCGTAGTTCGTCGGCGGCGTTGTGGACGCCATCGATGGCGCGCGTGGTTTCGATGATGGCGTCCGGCAACGGCTTGCCGCCCTCGCGTGCGATCTGCAGCGAGAGGTGGTCGCGCTTGGCGTCCATCAACGCGGCCAGCCTGCGCAGGATCGCGATGCGCTCGTGCGGCGGCAGCCAGCCGTCGCGGTCCTTGAACACCCGCTCGGCGGCGCTGAGCTTGTGTTCCAGCGCTGAGGCAGTATCGAATCTGATTTCCGTGATCGGCGCGCGGTCGAAGGCCTGTACGACGGTCAGCATGTTGGGCTCCTTTTATAGAGTCAGGGGACGATCAGGCGCAGCCCACATCCGGCGTGCGGTTGCGCAGCTCATCGACGAGCACGCGGGTGTTCTCGGAATAGTCGATCGGCACATCGAGCACGTGCACGCCGCCGCCGGCGAAGGCCGCTTCGATCATCGGCACCAGCTCCTCGACGGCGGTCACCCGGCTGCCCTTCGCGCCGTAGGCCTCGGCATATTTCACGAAATCGGGATTGCCGAATCGCATGCCGAAATCCTCGAAACCATCCACCGCCTGCTTCCAGCGGATCATGCCGTAGGCGCTGTCGTTGAGGATCAGCACGACCAGGTTGAGCCCCAGCCGCACGGCGGTTTCCATCTCCTGCGAGTTCATCATGAAGCCGCCGTCGCCACACACCGCCATGACCCGACGCTGCGGGTACAGCATCGCCGCCATCATCGCCGACGGCAGGCCGGCCCCCATCGTGGCGAGCGCATTGTCGAGCAGCAGCGTATTGGCCACATGCGTGCGGTAATTGCGGGCAAACCAGATCTTGTACATGCCATTGTCCAGGCAGACGATGCCATCGTCCGGCACCGCCTGGCGCACGTCGTGCACTATCCGTTGCGGGGTGATCGGGAAACGGTCCTCCTCGGCACGATCATTCAGCCGGGCGAGGATGTTCTGCCGCAGTCCGGTCATGCCTTCGTCGGTAGCCAAGCGGCCTTCCAGCCGCTCCGCCAACGCATCCACCGAGGCGCCGATATCGCCCAGCACTTCGATATCCGGGTGGTAGACCTGCTCGACCGTGGCCGACTGGAAACTGATATGGATGACCTTCGGGCCTCCGCTGCTCTTCATCAGGAAGGGCGGCTTTTCGATCGTGTCATGGCCGATGGCGATGATCAGGTCGGCGCGTGCCACCGCCTCGTGGACATAGTCCCCTTCGGACAGTGCGGCCGTGCCCATGTACAGGTTGGAGCCACCGGTGACGGCGCCCTTGCCCATCTGGGTATTGAAGAATGGCAGGCGTGTGCGCGCCACGAACGCGGACAGCGCCTCGGTCAGCCACGGCCGGCTTCCGGCCGCGCCGATCATCACCAGCGGTCGCTTTGCCGCGAGGATGGCCGCTTCAGCCCGATCAAGCGCGGCAGGCGCCGCGATGGGCCGTTCCAGCGCATGGACGGGGATGACCGGGACATCCTCCACTTCCTCGCCGGCGATGTCCTCCGGCAGTTCCAGATGGACCGGCCCGGGCCGCTCTTCCATCGCCACACGGAATGCATCACGCACCATGGCGGGGATCGAGGCCGGGCTGACAATCTGCCGCGTCATTTTCGTGAGCGGCTTCATCGACGCCACGATATCCACGATCTGGAAGCGCGCCTGCCTGGCACTCATTACTGCCTTCTGGCCGGTGATGAGGATCATCGGCCACGCGCCCAGGTGGGCATACGCCGCACCGGTGGAGAAGTTCAGCGCGCCCGGGCCGAGCGTAGCCAAGCACACGCCGGGCCTGCCGGTGAGCCGGCCGTGGGTAGCGGCCATGAAGGCGGCTGCCTGCTCATGGCGGGTGAGGACGAGTTGAATCCTGGAGTTCCGAAGCGATTCCAGGAAGTCCAGATTCTCTTCGCCCGGGACGCCAAAAATGCGGTCTACGCCCTCGTTTTCCAGCGCCTTGACCAGTAGATCCGAGCCCTTCTGCATTGCGTCGATCCTTGCGGTGAGGATGCGACCACTATACGCCCGGGGTATTACGCTGAGCCTGTAACTGAATGGCGACGCGTGGAACGCTCTGTAATCACTACAAGGCGGGGCCCGCTCGCGCCGACTGCTCAGCCAATGAAGCTTCAAGCAGGTTCACATAGGTCTCCAGCCTGGTGCGGATACCGACCAGAACCCAGCCGAGGGCATACAGCAGGACGATGCCGAAGATCAGCACAGCGGCAATCGGATTGACATCGAAGGCACCGGCCCAGTCACCCCACTTCCAGGTGCGAAGCTGCAGGTAGAGTGCTCCCAACACGGGGAAGAAGCCGAGCTTCTGCAGCCCGCCGAAGACCAGGCCCATCCGCTCCGTCATGCCTTGCCAAAGCGTGCTCGCAAAGCGAAGCCGCTGCTCGCGCTCGTCTCTCGGGAACGCCCTGAGCTGATCAACAAGATACGCCCAGTACGCGAAGTCACCATCCATCTCTGCCGCATGGGTCAGGCGAGGTTTGCTGTACTGTCGCCCTTCCCGCTTGAGCATCAGCACGAACGACAGCAGGAACCCGACGATCTCGGTCAGCAGACACCCCATCAGGATCATGATCTGCGAGCCTGCGGGATACAGGCTGTCTGGCAAGGCGGCAGTGAGCAGCCCCAGCCCGGTGGCCACCACGCCCACCCAGGTGCCGCCTTTTTCCAGGCGCGACGGCTTCGGATGGATGCTCTGGGCCGCATAGCCCTGCACTTTCTCGAACAGCCAGGAGAAGGTCAGCTCACCTGTGACGGGCTGCGTGCCGACGTCAGCGCCATTGCACTCACTTACCTGCATATCCATTGCGGGGTTCCTCGGTCGGTCTGTCGGCGGCAAGAGCTGGCTTTGTGCACGGGCTTGCTTCCCGCTGATAGTAGCGTGACGCCCGGACGCTGCGATGCTGCCCGGGCAGTGGCGTTACCTGCTGGTCGGCGAGAAGTCCTGAGCTCGGCGTGTCTTTCGCCACTGGATCCACGCGATCGCGGCGACGAAGAAGACGCTGCACAGGTAACTGCCTTCCGGCCCTTCCGCGCCACCGGTCAGGGTGTCGAGGCCTTGCGGGCGCAGCGCCACCAGCAGCGCCGGCAAGTGCGCATCCATGCCGGTGACGGGCAGTTCGAAGCCGGTCGCGAGCAACCAGTTCCACCCCGCATGCCAGCCCATCACGCCCCAGATATTGCCGGTCCGCAGTGCCCAGGCGCAGGCGAACAGCGAGAACAGGAACGTGCTGAGCATGACCCGGGGCGGCTGGTGCGGACTGAAATGCAGGAAGCAGAAAACGAGCGACACCAGCAGCACTGCCACCGCGACATTGGTCTTGCGCGCCACCACCGACAGCATCCAGCCGCGGAAGATGACTTCCTCCACGCTCGCCTGGAACATGAAACTCAATAGCAGCAGACCGATGTGCAGCAGACTGACGGGCGACCGCCAAGCCTGCCCCAAGCCCGCCGCCTGCATGCCGCCAGCCATCCAGATCGCGACGACGACCAGCGCGACCGTGCCGAATCCAACGGCCAGTCCGCGCAGGAAGGTTTCCAGCGGAGCCGGACCGGTCAGCCCGATACTTGCCAGCGAGCGCCCTTCGACGAAGCGAACCCAGGCGAGCACGGCCGCAAGCGTCGGCGCGAAGCCGATCCACAGCAGCGCATGCAAGCCAGCGAGGCCGATCGGATCGCCGCTCGGCGTCGACCAATGCTGCGACTGCATCCACCCGTCCAGCGCGATCACCGGTACCGCGTTGAACAGGATCATCACGATCGGCGTCAGCCAGGCCCAAGGCAGCCAGCCGCGGGCCGGATCGGGCGAATACAGGGCAACGGGGGTCATGCGGGGCTCCAGTTCGACGTGATCGCTGCTGCAAGTTGCCATTGGCGCGGGGGCGTGGCAATCCGTTTGCGACCAAGCCACGGAAGCCGCCGATGAATCACCCGGATCGCCGACGAAATCACGCTGAGTCGTCGCCCGTGGTGTCCGTTTTGGGTGGCGCTTTCATATGTTTCATGAAACACAGACGGCTGCCCAAGCAGCAGGAGTGTTGCGATACGGCCGCATCAGCGACACCGTGTCGATCTGCGAGCGTCTGGCGTCGGTCGAGGACCGGGCCGTTCTCGGACACTGGGAAGGCGACCTGCTCTGCGGCAACGGAACAGCCAGATCGCGACGTTGGTCCAGGGCAGCACGCACAACAAGATGCTGGTGAAGGTCGATCGCGAGGACACGCAGACCGTCGTTGACGCGCTAATCCGCACCGCACGCCGACTGCCCAGCGAGCTCCACAAATCACTGACTTGGGGCCGGGAAAAGGAGATGGCCGACCATCGCCGCTTCAATCTCGCCACGGACATCCAGGTCCACTTCTGCGACGCGCCGCATCCTTGGCAGCGCGGCTCGAACGAGAACACGAACGGGCTGCTGCGTCAGTACTTCCCCAAAAGGCGTTGATCTGTCGAGCTTCCCCCAAGCCACGCTCAACAGCGTGGCCAAGCAACCAGACGAGAGGCCACGCAAGACCCTGGACATCCAGACACCGATCGAGCGATATCAACACATTGACCGCCCAATCTGCTCAGATTCCGGTGAGCACGCTCGGATCACCCGTCCGCCAGACGTTGTCCACTATCACATGCCTAATCTCCCACCCCGTGTCACGGCGGACCAGAACAACGTCATAACGGTTCTTCATCAGGTACTGCCGTGCGCCGTTGACGCTCGACACGTGCTGCGCTTCGACCAACACATCCACCCGCGCGGTGTCACCGTCCACCATCACCCTCGGGTTGCTGAACGAGTGGGAGGTATCGAGCCCGCTGAGCGAAGTGGACAGCGCCTCGACGATGGATTCCCGCCCCTGCAGCACCGGGTACTCGAAGCCCGCCTTTGCGCCAGCGGGGCGGAAGTCGGAGATGGCGTCCTCTGTAAAGGCCGACGAGAGCAGCTTGCGGTCGCGCAGGTCGATACCTGCAGCGAAGCGGTACAGCGTGTCGACCACGGCATGTATGTCGTGAAGAGTATCGGGAGCATTGAGGTGCAGTGACATGAGGTGGATTCCTTAGCGGGCCGTGGGGGCGGTTGGGTCAATGAGGCTGATACGGGTGTCGGCGATGGTCTCAGCGAAGCCGCTGCCGAATACACCTACAGGCGTCTGGAAGCCTGGACGCGCCTCCCCTGCCAACACACGGCGCGCAGCCATGACCGCGGCAAGGGGGGTGAAGCTGTAGCCGTTCACCGTATCCAGCACTGCGCGGGTGATGTCACCGTTGGCGCCGACTACCTCTACCGCTGCCTGGTACCGGTTGTCGGCGCGCTCCTGCGCGGTGGGACCATCCGGCAGTGCATCGATGCCGCCTTCGGGGAAAGCGCTGCCAGAAACATGCACGAAGGTTTCGATATCGCGCACCCCGGTTTGCCTGGCGATGGTGATCAGCTCAGGCAGCGTCACTGGAAAGCAACTCACCGGCCCGATGCCGAAATCGATGTCGCGCAGCGCGTCCGGGGCACGTGCCGTGAGCACATCGTCCTTGCGCATAAGACACTGGGCCGCTACGTGCTGGCTGGCACTGATAGCCGATCCGCGCGACATCGAACCTGCTACATGCAACGCGATACGGATGGCCACCGGTGTCGGCACATGCTCCACGGCCCGCGCGGCCAGGCTGCCAAGCATCGCCACGCTGCCCCCGCTGCCCGGCATCAGCATTACCCCGGCCTTGGCGGCGCCCAGGTCATGGCGCTCGGCCAACTGGTAGCTATCCAGCTCGGCGGCAATATCCAGGTAGTGGACGCCGGCGCGCAGGCAAGCTTCCATCAGCGCTCCTGCGGTATGCGCAAACGGACCTGCGCAGTTGAGCAGCACCGCGATATCCTGCAATCCGTAGTCCACATCGGCAGCGGAATCCAGCGCGAACACGCGGTACGCCACGCCAAGGCGTGTGGCCAGCGCCTGCAGCGGAGCTTTGTCGCGCCCTGCCAAAACCAGTTTCAGCCCAGCTTCCTTCGCGTGTGCTGCAGCCATGCGCCCGGTGTAGCCGGATGCACCGTAGATCATCAATGTTTTCATGGTGTGTTCCTCGCCGCCCTATTCGAGTGAGGCGTCAATGCGGGAGATGCGGCCTGCGGAATCCAAGGCCACCAGAAGCAATCCGATCTCGTGACCGAAATCGCCGGTGAAATCGACCCGGACTCGTGCGCGTACATCGCCAAGGCGTTCCAGCGACAGCAGCCGGGTGACCGTGTGGTAACCCAGGAAGTACCTTTCCAGATAGTCGCGTACACCGGCATGCTTGTTGAAGGTGGATCCGGTGGAAGGGTCATCGATCACTGCGGTCGTGCTGAACAACGCCAGGGCCCGTTCGATATCGAAGGCGTTCGTGGCGTTGATGAAGGCCAACACCGTGGCCTGCAGGGGGGGCGACTCGACGCCGTCACTCATGGCCGTGCTGCCAGCTCTTGTAGACGAACTCCAGGCTGTAGCCATCCGGATCGCGCACCTGCGCGGCGTAGTAGCGTGGGTCGTAGTGCAGCTGCGGGCCGGGCGGATGGATCTGGCTGGCGCCGGCGGCCATCGCGGCGGCATGCGCGGCATCCACCATTGCCCTGGAATCTGCCACGAAGCCAACATGCGCCGACTGTGGCGCGGCCACCCCCTGCCGCAGCCAGAAGAAGACCCGCCCGCCTGCGCCGAAGCCCTTCAGGTCCGGGTGGCCGGGTGGCCCCTGCCGGCCGTCGTAGTCGAGCCGGTTGACGATGCCCAGCGGGGCCAGCGCGGCCGTGTAGAACGCGACCGAACGGGTGGCGTCGATGACAGTGAGGAAAATGTGGTCGAGCATGTAGTACTCCCGTTGCGAACTAGATGTTGTAGCCGCCTGCAACTTCAATGGTCTGCGCATTGACCCAGGCCTGCTCGTCACCGAGCAGCCCGGCGATGACGCGGCCCACGTCGTCCGGCTCACCTACCCGGCCCAGTGCCGTCTGCGCGGCCAGCAGGGCCTCGAACTCATCATTGATCCCGCCGCCCAGTTCGGTACGGATCGCCCCGGGTGCGACCGCGTTGACGCGGATGCGGCGCTCGCCGAACTCCTTGGCCATGTAGCGGGTGAGCACCTCCAGCCCACCCTTGAAGGCGGCGTATGGCGCCACCCCGGCGGTGGCCACGCGCGTGGTGGCACTGGTGAGGTTGACGATGCTCGCGCCGGTACCCAGAAGCGGCAGCAGTGCCTGGGTAAGGAAGAACGGCCCCTTCAGATGTACGTTGAACAGCCCGTCGAACTGTCCCTCGGTCACCGTCTCGATCGGATTGAACAGCCCGTACCCGGCGTTGTTCACCAGGCCACTCAGCTCGGAGGCGCCCCAGGTGCCCTGCAAGGTGTCCTTCACCTTCGCAGCGAATGCCGCAAAGCTGCCGGTGTTGCCCACGTCCAGCTGCAGAGCCACTGCCGTGCCGCCTTCTGCCTGGATGCGCTCCACTACCTGCTGGGCAGCATGGGGCTGCGCGTTGTAGGTGAGGATGACGCCCATGCCGCGCTTCGCGCAGTGCAACGCGGCGCTGGCACCAATGCCACGGCTGCCGCCGGTGATCAATACGTGTTTCATGCGAGGAGTCCTGTGCAGTGAGGGGAGATGCACAGGCTAGGCTCCCCGGCCATGGGGCGCCGACCTGATCCTCGCCATTTCCTGCCTATTCCTGCTTCCCGTCTTGCCAGCCTTCTGCGGCGGGTGTCCAATGTGGTCATGGAAAACGCACTGGATGAACTGCGCCGGCTCGCGGCGCATGCCGAGAATCGCCGCACGGATACGGGTATTCCCCGTGTGGCCATGGTGCAGGGGGATATCCCGGAGCATGCCCTGGCGGCCGTATACGAGCCGATGATCAACCTGATCCTGCAGGGAAGCAAATCCATGACGGTGGGTGAGAAGACCCTCCACTACGACCCGGCCACCTACTTCATCATGTCCGTGGACCTGCCGGCGGTGGGTGCCGTGCACGCGGCCAGCACCGGCGAGCCGTACCTGGCGGTGAGCCTCACGCTGGACCCGAGCATCCTCGCAGCGCTGCTGTGCGACACCACCGATGCCGCTACAGGGCGCGGCGAGCCCTCCACCCAGACCGAAGCCTTCGACGTCGCTGCCGTCACCCCGGAGCTGATGGATGCGTGGGTGCGCATGCTGCGCCTGATGGAACGCCCCGGCGAGATATCTGCGCTGGCCCCTGCCTACGAGCGTGAGATCCTTTACCGCGTGCTGCAGGGACCACACGGATGCATGCTGCGGCAGTTGGCCACGCCGGATTCGGCGCTGGCGCGTATCAGCAGCGCGATCCAACGCATCCGCAGCGACTATGCCAAACCGCTGCGCATCGCCGCACTGGCCGAACAGGTGGCGATGAGCGAGTCGGCCTTCCACCGCCACTTCAAGTCCGCCACGGCATTGAGCCCGCTCCAGTACCAGAAGCAGTTGCGCCTGCTGCAGGCACGCCAGCTGTTGACGGCGCATGGCAAGAGCGTGACTGCGACCGCGCTTGATGTGGGCTACGAAAGCCCGACGCAGTTCAGTCGAGAGTACGCACGCGCATTCGGCCTGCCGCCTTCCCAGGATGCCGCACGCATCATGGCCAGCGTCCGCGGACCTGCACTCGCCTAGCCGGCGGGTGCAGCCCTGCCCCAGGTCAGCTCTGGGAAGCGCCACCGTCAGCAAACAGCTCTACGCCATTGATGTAGCTCGCTGCATCACTTGCCAGGAACGCGACGGCGGACGCAATTTCCTCCGGCTCACCGATACGGCCCAGCGGACTTTTTGCCGTCAGAAACGCCATGCCCGCCTCGACATCGTCTCCGAAGGCTTCGCGTAGCGATGGCGTATTGGTCGGCCCAGGGCTCAGGATGTTGATCCGGATCCCCGTCCCTTTGAGCTCGGCCGTCCAGCTCCGGACCATGTTGCGAACTGCCGCCTTGGTACCGCCGTAGATGCTCATGGTAGGTCCCGGGTCCATGGAGGACGTCGACCCGATTATCACCACGCTCGAGCCGGAGCCAAGCAGTGGCAACGCACCCTGCAGCGTCAGCACGACGCCCTTTACGTTGGTCGAGAACTGCTGGTCGATCTGCTCCTCGGTGATCTTTCCAAGTGGTGCATGTACGCCTCCGCCTGCGTTGGCCACCAGCACGTCGATCCCGCCGAAAAGCCGTTTCACCTCGGCATACAGCGCTTCCAGGCTGGACGCGCTGCTGACGTCGGCGACCAGGCCGACCGCGTTTTCGCCCAGCGTGGCAAGCGCTTCGTCCAGTACCTGCTGGCGCCTACCTGTGATGACCACCCGGGCACCCTCCTGCGCAAACCGTTTGGCGATCGCCAGGCCGATTCCACTGCCCCCGCCGGTCACAACCGCTGTTCTATTGTTCAAGTTGTACATTGCACGCTCCGCTTTGTAGTGGTCACTAACCTAGAGTATAGTGCCCACTAAAGCAATGCGGCGCAGACATACCGCTGCGACCTTGCAACACTTCGCTATCCACGCAGCTACGTAGACGTTGGAGGAAACCATGAGCCAGAAACCAGCAGGATCGACCCGTTCCAAGGGTTCGCCCTCATCGGCGCGGCCTTCGCGGCGCCAGTTTGACCGCGAGGCGGGGGTTCTGATTGCAAAGGATCTTTTCCACGAGCGGGGGTATGACGCGTTGGGCATCTCCGAGCTGGTCCGCGCGCTCGACATCAATCCACCGAGTCTCTACGCCGCCTATGGAAACAAGGCGGGCCTGTTCGAGCGATGTCTAGCGGTTTATGTTGAAGAGGCGAATCTGCCAGCAGACAGGATCCTGACGCCTGATCGGCGGCTGGGCGAGGCCATCAGCGACCTGCTGCTGCATGCCGCTGCACTCTATACGAGATCGAAATCGCGGCGAGGCTGCATGGCGGCCGAAGGCCTGCGTGCTGACGACCCGCAGGCACGTGCAATGGCCAGTGCCTACGCGGACGCCTCTGCCACCTTCATCGAGCATTACATCAGCCGGACAGAGCCGCAACGTGCGCGTGAACTGGCCGATTACGTAGTGACGACGCTGCAGGGATTGTCTGCTTCGGCACGCGCTGGATTGTCGAGGCCGCGCTTGGCTTCTGTCGCCAGGCTGGCCGGCGAGGCCTTCGAGACTTTCCTCAACACCAGGAGCACCCGGGCCTCATGACAATCCTTGACCACATTGAATTTGCAGTGAGCGACGCAGAGACATCCCGGCGCTTCTACGAAGCCGCCCTGGCCCCGTTGTCTGTCTTTCACGTCATCACCATCGGCCCCGAGCGTACTCGCACGCGTGGCACGCGCCACGGCTTTGGCACGGACGGTTATCCGTGTCTTTGGATCCACGACCGCGAGTCCCCGGCAACAGGTACGCACATTGCCTTTGCCGCCAAAGAACGAACCGCCGTCGACGCTTTCCACAGTGCTGCGGTGGCCGCTGGCGGCATCGACAATGGAGCCCCCGGCGTACGGATGCAATACCACCCTCACTACTACGCCGCGTATGTGCTGGACCCTGATGGCGTCAACGTGGAGGTGGTTTGCCAGGCTCAGACTTGAACGAAGCTTCCCGCCTCGGTGCTGCAGGCGCGGTGGCCTGGCCTATGCACCGGAGCCGATGGTCGCCGGGCACATCGCGCAGGGGGCTGGTCGCC
>Ga0265780_10006959_pt1 | contig 13970 bp, 12 predicted proteins | sample P1T30metagenome_FD_192432 | JGI IMG/M metagenome (GOLD analysis project Ga0265780, IMG submission 192432) | Plant litter microbial communities from East Loma Ridge, Irvine, California - P1 T30 | ecosystem: Environmental > Terrestrial > Plant litter > Unclassified | place: USA: California... | reverse complement strand
CTGCCTATGCCGCGGTCGATACCGCGCTTGGCTCAGACCGGGTTCGCGCCCTGATGCTCGATCTGACGGAATGGCTGGTATGCGGGGCATGGCGCACCGCGCCATCGATGCTCGATGCCCGGAACACGCCGGCAAGGCAGTTCGCGGCGGAGACGCTGCACGAGCAGCTTCGGCGCGTCAGCAAGCGTGGTAGGTCGCTTGCCACACAGGCGGACGAGGAACGGCACGAAGTCCGCAAGACCGCCAAACGGCTCCGCTATGGCGTGGAGTTTCTCGGCTCGCTATTCCCGGGCAAGAAGCGTGCGCGTCGCTACGGGAAGTTCATGAGATCGCTGGAGAAGCTGCAGGATCAGCTCGGCGCGCTGAACGATATGGCGACGGCACCGATGGTTCTGGACCGGCTCGGCCTGCGGGACGACCCCGATGCCAAGAGCCTACTGGCGCACCGAAAGAAATCGAAGATTATCGATGCCGCGGACGAGGCGTACGACGATCTCGTGGATCGCAAGACTTTCTGGGGTTGAGGTAGGAAGATCAGCGCCCGGTCGGACGATCGAGCGTCGGCGCGATGCACTGATAGCGCCTGCAAAGTCCGATGATGCGGCGGCACAGGTTGGCTGTTCGCCGATGGATGCGTCGCGGCGACGTGGTCGCGCGAGACTTCGCCATACGAAATCGCGAAATGACCCTCAATTCTGTAAAATAGTCTTGTCAGGAGTGGCAGCGGGGCTCGCGCGAGCGCAGTGTTTGCGCGGGACAGGCTGGCAAGTGGATGATCCGTACGATCGGCCCACCGACGCTCCCTGCGCGAGGCGTGAAGACGGCGACCTCATGCCCTCCCGCTGCGATGCGGCGATAGTTCGCGATCTCGGTCGGAAAACGTCCGCTTTCGGCAACATAGCGGTCGTAATTCGCGAAAATCAGATAGTCGGCGCGACAACTCGCTGTGCGGTCCGGTTCTATGTCAGCAAAATCGACGACGGGTCGCGACGAGTGCCACGAGCCGACGGTGGAGACGGTTATCTGCCGTGTCACGAAGGTGCGAGGGTCGAAACATCCGCGATTTCCGCCCGGATACAGGAAGTGCCATGGCGCGGACAACGCATCAAAGGCCAGATATTCGATCGCGACGGTTTTGCCTGCCGGAATATGCTGCATGGCCCAGGCAGTGGCGAGACGGCGCGTATCGACGGCGCGTTCGACCGCCTGGGCATTGGCAACACGCAATGGCGGTACGGCGACGAGGAGCGTGATCGCGATTGCGGCCGGAAGCTTGAACAGCGGAAAATGCTTTCGAACCTTATCGACCAGAGCAACCGTGGCGTAGGCCAGTGCGATCGTCAGCAGTGGAAGAAGCGGCACCACCCAACGCTCCCAGATCAGATTCTGGACGGTGATCGAGACGAAGAATACGCCGATCGCGCTTCCGACGAGGTAGCCGAAGATTGGCTGGCGCCGCGCACCCGCGACGAGCCCGGCCGCAGCGAGTGCCAAGCCGCCGATTCCGAGCGCATTGGTCAGCGGATTGCCGAGATACCAACCCATATTGGCCAGGAACCCGTTGCCGGTCGCACCGACATGAACTGCCCGTCCCTCACCATGGAGGTTCGAAATCACGGTTGCAAAGTCCAGAATCAGGTAAGGCGACACGATCACGCAACTGGCGGCGGCCATGAGCGCACAGCAGCCAAGCCTGTACAGTACCGTGCCGTATTCGCTCGGTTCGCGCTGGATTCGAAGCACCGCTGCGCCCACGACACCGGCCGCCACCGTTCCCGCGGGCCATTTGGTTGCACAGGCGATCCCGACCCACATGCCGGCCACGAGATACGCGCGCAGCGACCCGCGCTCGACGATCCGTATCGCTGCAAGCAAGGCCAACAGTATGAAGATGGTCGATTGCATATCGGTGCGGATGATCTGCGAATAGCGGATGTGGATCGGATCGATCGCCAGCAGCGCCGCAGTCAGCAAGGCGACCCGCGTATCGAACAACCGTCGGGCAAGTCGATAGGCCAGTAGAATAACGATCAGGCCACTCATCAGCATGACGACGCGGCCAGGGAGGAAAGCCACCGCGGGATCGTGAAACAGTGCCTTAGCGAAGGCATTCGTGTCGGGAAAACGTCCGGTCAATGTTCCGACCAGTACGATGCCAGCCTCGACCAGTGCGAGCGAATAGATGGTGGTCGTACCCGGATGGCCGAACCACCCGGGGTTTAACGTATGCTCCTTGAGCAGCTTCAAGGCGATCAGCACGAAGATCGGCTCGTCCGGATCAAGCAGTGCCGGAAGGCCAAAATCCAGTCCGCGCAGACGCATAGCGAACGCAGTTATTATAATAACTACAAGCATCAAGACGCGCCATAGTCGCGTTGATCCTATTATTGATCGCATCATCGTGTTCATTACAGGCGATTGGCAGTAGCATTAGGCTTTGTCTATTTATAGAAGCGCCTCCTGCGACATCGCGGGGGGAACAATATGACGACGGCAGTAATCTTGGCGGGCGGGCTCGGCAGCAGGCTGGGCGAAGAGACCGCCGTCCGGCCAAAGCCGATGGTCGAGATTGGCGGAATGCCAATCCTTTGGCACATCATGAAAATCTACACTGCCGGCGGGATCACCGACTTCGTCATCTGCCTTGGCTACAAGGGATATCTCATCAAGGAGTTCTTCGCGAACTACTTCCTCCACACGTCCGACGTGACGGTCGACATGTCCAAGAACTCGCTGGAAGTTCACTGTTCCCGGAGCGAACCGTGGCGCGTCACGCTGGTCGATACGGGCCCGACGACGATGACGGGGGGGCGGCTCGCGGCGGTGCGGTCGCATCTGAAGGACGATGAGCCCTTCTGCTTCACTTATGGCGACGGCGTGAGCGACATCGACATCGCCGGGCTGGTCGCCTTCCACAACAGCCACGGACGCCGCGCCACCGTCACCGCGGTCAGCCCGCCGGGACGTTTCGGCGCGATCGACTTCGACGGCGACCGTGTCGCAGGCTTCAAGGAAAAGCCGGCCGGCGACGGCGGGCGAGTCAACGGCGGCTTTTTCGTCGCCCACCCAAGCGTGCTCGATCTCGTTTCCGCGCCCGAGACGGTGTGGGAGGCAGAGCCGCTCGAGACGCTCGCCAGCTCCGGTGACCTCATGGCCTATCGGCATGATGGGTTCTGGCAGCCGATGGATACCTTGCGCGACAAGATCTATCTCGAGGATCTGTGGAGCCGCGACGAGGCTCCGTGGAAGGTCTGGTGAGCAGCGCGGTCGGGACGACCGGCTGGCAGGGGAGGCGCGTCCTCGTCACCGGCCATACCGGCTTCAAGGGCGGCTGGTTGACGCTCTGGCTGCACCAGCTCGGGGCCGAGGTCGCTGGCCTGTCGCTGGCGCCGGCGACCGATCCCAGCCTGTTCGAGGCGGCGCGGATCGGCGATCTGGTCGATCACCACATCGCCGATATCCGCGACCTGGCGGCGGTCGAGCGCGTGATCGACCAAGTCCGGCCGGAAGTGATCTTCCATCTCGCGGCGCAGCCACTGGTTCGCCTGTCTTACGCGCAGCCGGTCGAGACCTTCGCCACCAACGTGCTCGGCACGGTGCATGTCATGGATGCGGCGCGGCGGATTGGCGGGGTGGCGGCGTTGGTCTGCATCACCACCGACAAATGCTACGAGAATCGCGAGTGGATCTGGCCCTATCGCGAAAGCGATCCGATGGGCGGGCATGATCCTTACAGCAGCAGCAAGGGATGCGCCGAGCTGGCGATTGCGGCCTATCGCCGGTCGTATCATCTGACGGGCGCGGCGGGCGAGGACCCGATGGCGCTGGCATCGGTGCGGGCGGGCAATGTGATCGGCGGCGGCGACTGGTCGCTCGATCGGCTGGTGCCCGATCTGGTGCGGGCGTTCGAACAGGGCTCAGCGCCCGAGATCCGCGCGCCCATGTCGGTGCGGCCATGGCAGCATGTGCTCGAGGCACTAAGCGGCTATCTGCTCCTCGCCGAGCGGATGCTGTCGCGCGCGCCGGGCTTTGCCGATGCGTGGAATTTCGGCCCGGCGGATGAGGACGCTCGTCCGGTCGGCTGGATCGTGGAGACGATGCGCGCCGCCTGGGGTGGCGACGCCGCTCAGTCGGTGCCCTTCTCGGGCGCGGTGCCGCACGAGGCAGGGTTGCTCAAGCTCGACACGTCGAAGGCGCGCGCGCTGCTCGGCTGGCGACCGGCCCTACGGCTCGAGGAAGCACTCGAGTGGATCGTGACCTGGCACAAGCTGGTCGGCGCGGGCGGCGACGCTCGGGTGGCGACGCTCGACCAGATCGCTGCTTATCGGGCGCGGGTTGAACTGTAGGCGCCCGCGCGTCAGCGCAAGCGCGATTGCGGCAACGCCGTCACACCCAGATCGTACCCGCTCCAGTGCAGCTGGAGCGGGACAGGCGGTTCGCGTTCGCCATGGGCGAGCAACAATCCGTCCTGCGCCATCGGATCGATCGACGCCCCGCGCTGCCGCACCTCGAAATGGAGATGCGCGCCGGTCGAGCGACCGGTAGAGCCGACATTCCCGATGACGGCCCCCTGCTCGACGGCGCCGGGGACGACGGTGATCGACCGCAGATGCGCATAGCGCGTCTCGTTGCCGCCGCCGTGATCGATCCGAACCATGTTGCCATAGCCACGGCTCCATCCGGCAAAAGTGACCGTGCCGCTTCCGGCAGCATGGACGGGCGTTCCGACGGGGTCCGGGATGTCGATGCCCCTGTGCGCGCGCATGCCGCCGTGCAGCGGGTCGCGGCGAATGCCGAAGCGCGAAGACAGGTGCGTTACGGCGACGGGCAGTTCGAGCCGCTCCTGGAACGACACCGCCGCCGGACGCGACCAGCGGAGCATCGTTGCGTCGAAATCAGGACCGCCCGATGGCAGCGCGACCCCCTGGGGTAGCGCAGTCGCGTCAGGCCGGAGGAGGCTCGGCGCGACTTTCGCCGCCGCCGCCGCAGCGGGGGGCGGCGCTGACGACATCCCGAGGGCGGCGATTACGGCGATCAGGGGTGACATCATTCCGCGCGCCTATCACGCTTGCCGGAACTCGGTAAGGGACCGTAACGATTTCCGTCGCCCCGGCGGTGCGATCGTCGCGCCAATCCGCAGCTGGACTGGGCGCTCATCGCGGCGGTACCGGCAACCGCAACCACCACCACTCCTGCGAGATCGCAGTGCGTTGGCACCAGCCAATTTTGTTACGCACCAAGTTTTTGATCTTGAAATTTTAGCGTTCATCAGTCAACTGGCGACGCGTGTCAGATAAGCTAATGGATTGTACTGCCGGCAGCGAAATAACGATAAACCTGCAGGGAGTAATATTTCAGTGAACGCTTTAGAACGTAAGATGCTGGATGTGCTGAAAAAAGGCCGGGACAGCTTCGGCGTTGTGGCCGTAAAGGCGGAGTTTGAAGCCGAAGGTACACGTCCGGACGAATTTCAACGTCTTCTGGAAATCGCACAGCGTGCCGACGTAAAGGTTGCCCTCAAGATCGGCGGTTGCGAGGCAGTCAGCGATCTTCTGTCAACAAAGATTTATGGTATCGATCATGTGATCGCGCCCATGGTGGAAACGCGTTACGCGCTATCCAAGTATATCGAAGCAAAGGACAAGGTGCACGGTCCTGAGAACCAGCGAACCCAGTTCCTGTTCAATCTCGAGACCCAGACGACGCTTCAGAATCTCGACGAGATGGTCGAGCTCGCCAAGGGCAATGTCGACGGAGTCGTCTTCGGACGCGTCGATTTCACGCTTTCGCGCGGCATGCCGCGTGGCGCGGTCAACGAGCGTTCGATCACCGAGGCAGTGCTTATGGTCGCGCATGCATGCCGCGATGCCGATCTCGAGCTGGTCGTTGGCGGTTCGGTGTCGGTCGATGCGATCGACGCCTTGCGTGAGGTTCGCAAGGTGCGGCTCGACCGGTTCGAGACGCGCAAGATCATCTTCGACGGCAGCGCGATCGAGACCGACGCCATTGTCGCCGGGATCAGCAACGCGGTCGATTTCGAGCTGATGTGGCTGCAGAACAAGCGCAATTATTACATGCAGATCGCGACGGAAGACGAAGCGCGGATCGCGATGATGGAAAAGCGCCAGCGCGCGTCGCAGCTCGAGACTGTTTGAGCGCGTCGTTACAGTGACCAGGGAAGCCGACAGCACGGTCGGATGGCGGCTCCTGCTATTCGGCGCCTCGGGCGCGATCGGCGATGCCGTTCGCACCGAGGCGATCGAACGGGGGTGGTCGGTAACGGCAGTATCGCGCGCGCCGCGCGCCGACACTGCCGATACCACTTGGCGCAGCTATGATGCGCTGCGCGACGATGGCAGCGTCTTCGTGGGCGACCGGCCTTTCGATGCGGTCTGCTGGGCGCACGGCGCCAACATGACCGATTCAGTTCGCGGCTTCGATCCGGCGCGGCACGTCGACCTCTATCGCGCCAATTGCCTTTCGATCATCTGCGCCATGGCGATGCTGGTCGAGCACGACCTGCTGCGTACCCTGGGCGCCCGGCTCGTGCTGGTCAGTTCGATCTGGCAGGAGCGGGCGCGCGCCGACAAGATGTCCTATACGGTGACCAAGGCAGCGGTCGGTGGACTGGTGCGCTCGGCCAGCGTCGATCTCGGGCGCGACGGGCATCTCGTGAACGGCGTCCTGCCGGGCGTGCTCGACACCCCGATGACGCGGGCCAACCTTTCGGCGGAGCAGATCGAGACCGTCACCAGCAAGACCACGCTCGGGCGGCTGCCCGATCTTGCGACACTGGCCAGCACGATCTGCTTCCTGGCATCGCTGGAAAACACCAGCATCAGCGGTCAGTCCATCACCGTAGACTTGGGAATGAGCAATGCCATCCTCCTTTGACATCGTCGCCTCGACCGGGCGGTATCCGGTCGACATCGCGACGGGCTCGCTCGACGCCCTGCTCGCCCAGCAAGATGAGGACCGCGTTTTCGTGGTCGACGCGTTCCTGCGCGATCGCGTGGTCGCGGCGGGAATCAACCCGATCGTCATTGCGGCGGACGAGGCTGCAAAGTCGTTGGACCGGATGACAGACCTCATCGTCGCGCTGCGCGACCGCGGGGCGACGCGCGGGACGACCCTGGTGGCGATCGGCGGCGGGGTCGTACAGGATGCGGCAGCGTTTGCCGCGTCGGTCTATATGCGCGGGCTGAAGTGGGTCTATGTTCCCACTACGCTGCTCTCGATGACCGACAGCTGCATCGGCGGCAAATCGTCGATCAACGTCGGCAAGTACAAGAACATCGTCGGCACGATCCATCCGCCACAGCGTGTCGTGGTCGATCCGGGTCTCGCGGGAACGCTGTCGGCCGAGCAGGTCGCAGCTGGCCTGTGCGAAGCCGCCAAGATCTGCCTGTGCCGCAGCGACGCTGACATCAACCGCTATATCGCGCTTGGTCCGTCGGTCGGGTCGAGCCCGGCCGATCTGGAAAAAGTCATCGAGCTTAGCCTGGGCGGTAAAAAATGGTTCATCGAGGTCGACGAGTTCGACCGCGCCGAACGGTTGATCCTCAATTTCGGGCACACTTTCGGCCATGCGCTCGAGGCGGCGAGCCACTTCGGCGTGAGCCATGGCATCGCCGTTGGGCTCGGCATGCTCGCGGCGATCGACATGGCGGTCGCGCTCGACCCGCAGACGGAAACGCCCGAGATCACCGCCTTCCGCCGCCATATCAGCACGCTTCTGACCAGCGTCGACGGCCTGGATGACGTGCTGGCGACGGTCGATCTCGACGTGCTGATGAACGCGTTCGATTCGGACAAGAAGCACCGCCGCGACTTCTATGCGGTCATCCTGCCGAACGCCAAGGGGCGAATTGAGCGTCGCCTGCTGCCGCGCACCGACGAGACCCGCCGTGTGCTCCAGAAGGCCGCAGCGACAATGCTGTTGCCGACCTTGGAACAGGCGAAACTCGCCGCCTGACGCATGCGCGTGCCAAGAGGGCGGGAATTGTGTCCTTGCCCTTCAGGCGTCGAGTTCATCCCGGGGTCGTCGATCCGCTTGTCCTGCAGTCTCAGGTCACAAACCGTGCTGCACCCCCGGGACGAGCCCGGGGTGATGGCGTAGCGGCGCCTAGTGCATACTCTGTGGCTTGCCGCTGCCCTGCGAAGCGCGTCGATCGTTGCGTTGTTTCACCGTGTCGATCAGCCAGTCGTACACCGCGCCAGGCATTAGCGAAAACACCGTCCATAATCCGCCGGACGTCCATGGGAGCACAGCGATCCTGGTTTTGCGCTTGGTCTTGTTGATAATGATGGCGGCGGCCCTGTCGGCAGAAATCAGGCCCGGCATCCAAAACGGATTTCCTCTGGTCATCTCTGTGTCGACGAAGCCGACGCGAAGAACCGTTATCGAAACACCGAATGAGCGCAACTGCAGTCGCAAGCCTTCTGCCCACATGTTCACGGCTGCCTTGGACGCCGAATACGGCCCGGAATTATGGGTCGAGCGAAGCGAGGAGATACTGGATATGATAACGAATGAGCCGTGACGCTGCCGCTTCATCGGCGCGAGAAAAGGTGTCACTGTATTGATGACGCCGAAATAATTGCCGTCGATATTGGCCTTGGCGATATCCAGGGTGGTTATATTTGGGGTGTCGTCGGGAACGCTCACCCCCGCATTGGCGACGACGATATCGATCCCGCCAGCAAGGGACACAAAGTCCTGCGCGGCTTTTTCCATCACCGTAGGGTCGCGTGCGTCGGCCACGAACGTGAAGACCTCGGCACCCTTTTCCCGACACGCTTGGGAAACAGTTTCAAGTCGCCCATTAGTATCCCGTGACAACAAGCCGACAACATTCCCGGGGACTGCATATTGCAGGGCCAGAGACTCGCCAATTCCCGAGGATCCTCCGGTTATAAATACCTTGCTGCCCATCAATTTTACCTTCAGACGATCCATTGCGGGACGATGTATCAGGCCAGCGGTAAAACGGCTCTATAGATTATATTGAAGCTATCCTTTTTTATCAATTTAAAGGAAGTAGATTGGCATCGATCCTTCAGGCTACTGTAAATAAGTGCACGAACTTATTTCGTAGTCGTCAAATTGCAAGATTCGCTGTGGTGGGCGTTCTAAATACCGTGTTCGGTTGGACTATATTCCCGATCCTGTATTTCCTGCTCAAACCATTTAAAGCGCATTACTTGGCGGTGCTGACGCTGAGCTACGTCACGAGCATCATATTTGCCTACGGTACGAATAAAATCATCGTATTCCGCTCCGAAGCCAGGGGCTTGATGGAATTTCTGCGGTTCGCAAGCTTCTACTTGATCTACTTCGCGGTCAATTTGGCCGTATTGCCGTTCGGTGTAGAAGTTTTGCACATAAACCCGGTTTATGTTCAATGCGCGATGGTCGTGGCGATATCGCTGAGCAGCTACTTCTGGCATCTCGCTGTGACATTCAAGCAGCGGACCCCCGCTAGGTCGGAGCCAGATATTCCCATGTAACGAAGCCAGCGACCGCGATCTTCTCGCGGTCGCGACGCTGCCTCAGTCCTCGATCAGGGCGATGCGCATGTTCTCGCGCAGCACCTCACGGTCGAGGAACGGCGACAGATCCTCGAGCGCCGGCGACGTGATGCGACCGTCGGGATGCTGCTTCGCACCGAGCTTCGGCGCGAAGGGCACGTTCTCGTCGATCAGCACTTCGCAGATCGACGGACCGTCCGCCGCGAGCGTCGCGCGGATCGCGTCTTCCAGCTCGTCGTGGCGGCTGGCGCGCGTGTAGTTGAAGCCGAACGCGGTCGCGAGCTTGCTGAAGTCGGGGAAGGTGACGTTGCTCTTGGGGCCGCCGCCGACTTCGACGCCGTTGAAGAAGTTGCGGTGTGTCTGGAAGATCGAGACATAGCCGTTGTTGTTGAGCAGGAACACCTTCACCGGCAGGCCATAGCCCGCGATCGTCTGCATCTCCTGCAGGTTCATCATGATGCTGCCGTCCCCTGCGATGCAGATCACGCGCTTGTGGCGTCCGGTTGCGGCGGCCACGCCGATCGCGGCGGGGAGCTCGTAGCCCATCGTCGCGCAGCCCGAATTGGTCCACAGCCGCTGGCCCTTCTTGAGGTCGGCGGTCTGGAAGCTGACCACGCACGCGCTGCCGTTGCCCGTGACGACGATATCGTCCTCTGCGAGCTGCGCGAACAGCTTCTGCATCGTCACATAGGGGTGGCACACCTTGCTATTCTCATATTCGGGCAGCACCACCGGGAAACGGCGGCCGCGCTCCTTGCTCCATTCGAGCCACTCGCGTTGCTCGGCCGTGGGGCCCGCATAGGGCTGGTCGAGCAGGGCAGGGATCAGGTCCTTCAAGTCCGCGACGACGGGCATGTCGGGCTTGACGTTGGGCTTCTGCAGCTCGATCGGGTCGATATCGACCCAGATCTTGTAGGCCTCGCGTGCGAAGCTCGCCCAATTGTAGCTGACCTGGCGGATGTTGAGCCGGCTGCCGAGCACGATCAGCAAGTCGGCGCTCTGCGTCACCATGTTGCCCGGGCGATCGCCGATCGTGCCGGGACGACCGCAATACAGCGGATGGTCATTCCAGATCACGTCGTGCGCGTTCCAGCCGGTCACGACCGGCACGCCGAGCTTCTCGACCAGCGTGATGAAGTCGGCATGCGCGCCCGACAGGCGGACGCCGCCGCCCGCGAACACCACAGGCCGCTCGGCCTTGGCCAGCCGATCGAGGATCGCGGCGGCGGCGGCGGTGAGGTCGGTCTTCGTCCACGGTTCGTCGAGTTCGGCGGGGTTGAAGCCGGGGAGGAGGTCGTCGGGGTCGATCTGCGCCGCCTGGACGTCGAGCGGAATGTCGAGCCATACCGGGCCGGGGCGTCCGGTCGTCGCGAGATGGATCGCCTTTTCGAGATGATAGCGGATCGAGCGCGGGTCGGTGACCATCGTCACATATTTGGTGATCGGCGTGACGATCGGCTCGATGTCGAGCTCCTGATCGCCATATTGGCGCAGCGGCAGACCGGTGTGGCGGACCGTCGTCTCGATCTTCACCTGGCCCGAGATGACGAGCATCCCGACCGAATCGACGAACGCGCCATAGACGCCCGTGATCGTGTTCGTGCCGCCCGGGCCCGAGGTGACGTTGACCACCGCCAGCCGGTTGGTGAGGCGGTAATAGGCCTCGCCCGCCATCGCCAGCGCCTGTTCGTGATGGCAGAAGGTCGTGGTGAGATCGGGGTGCGTGCCGATCGAATGGTTGAGGTGCATCGCCCCTCCGCCGGTCAGCATGAACACGTCGCGCACCCCGTGCGCCACGAGTTGCTCGGCAAGCCAGTTCGACAGCTTCATCTTGGTCATCTCGTCCACCCGTTCCAGGCCGCCGTTCGGCGAATTGCTTCATCAAGTCCGACTGTTGCCGCGACACCAAGCTCGCGCTGGATCATCGCGGTCGAGGGTACGTAGCGGCCGGGGTTCCACCCGGGATCCGGCTTGCCCAGCACTTCATGCCCCGCATCCCCCAGCAGCGCCGCCGTGCGCGCTGCCAGCTCGGCGATCGAAACCGCTTCTTCCGAGCCGACATTGTACGTCGCCCCGGGGGCGGCGCGCAGCAGCATCGCCCACAGCCAGGTCGTGAGATCGGCCGCGTAGAGATAGGATCGCACCGCCGTTCCCGCGCCCTCGACGCGCACCGTTCGTCCCGCCATCGCGTCGCGGATGAAATTGCCCGCGGCGAAATGGATGTCGAGGCTCAGCAAAGGCCCGAGCAGCGCGAAGATCCGCGCGACGATCGTGTCGAGCCCGTGGCTCTTGCGATAGATCGCGCAGAGCAGCTCGGCGGCGCGCTTGGCTTCGGCATAGGTGTTGCGCGCATCCCGCGGATCGGGGCCGCCCAGCCAATCCTCGCCGACATGGGTCATCGCCGCGGGCTGCGCGCCGTAGACCGCACCCGAGCTCAGGAAGAAGAACCGCTCCGCCCCCGCCGCAACCGCGAAATCGAGCGCGCGCCGCGTTCCGTCGACGACCGTGTCGAACATCTGCGTTGGTCGGTTCATGTTGACGTCCGCGCTCGCCTCGGTCGCGGCGTGGAGCACATGCGTGTAGCGCTGGCCGTCGGGTTGGAGCGTCAGGATGTCGCCGGCGACGAAACGGAAGCCGGGATGGCTGGCGAGGTGCGGTGCCTTGGCGGCGAAGGCGGTCGGGTTGCGCGTCAGCACCGTGACATCGACACCGACGGCGTAGCGCAGATCCGCCGCGCGCAGCGCCTCGAGCATCCAGCGGCCGATGAAGCCGGTGCCGCCGGTGATGTAGAGCCGCTTGCCGCGGAGCTGCGACCAATCGTCCGCCAGGGCCGAGCCGATCGCGGCGAGGTCGTCGTCGAGCGCCCAGGTCATGCGGGCACCGGCATCGGAGCGACGGCGAGGGTCGGGCGTTGCCCGCGATGCGCACGGGCGATCAGCAGCAGGCTGTCGAGCGCAAGCCCCCAGAACAGGATGACGAGGAAGCCGGGACGAAGGAACATGCCCGCCGCCATGCCGACCGGCGTCGTAACCGGCTGCCCGCCAAGCCAGGACGTGTTGTGGAGGACCGCAAAGCTGCCCAGGCTATAGTCGTAGGAGACACACAGGAGATACCCCATGGTGATCGCGACGATGGGACCAACGCGTTCCCAGCGCTCCAGAAACAGCAGGAACACCACGAAGGATTCGGTATACCCGCCCGGATTCTGGTTCATCAGGTAGATCGTCAGAACCAGCAGCGCGACGCGCGCCGTGGGGAGCGCGCGCGGCTGAAGCCAGGCGCCGACGAACACCAGCAGCGCGAGCGCCTGGCTCGCATGCAGGACGACCGGGATCCAGAAAACGAGCTGTTCGAGGAATTTCGACCCGACGAAGTCGCGGGTCGGAAACTTGTAGCTGTCGAGATCCAGGACTGGGGCGTAACTGGTGGAGTAGAAGAGGAACTCGTAGACGAAGCCGCTGACGTACTGCGCCCAGTTGAGGGTATTGGCATAGAGTTGCAGTGGCGTGCCGTCGCCAAAGGCGGCAAAGGTCATGAGATAGAGGAACAGCGTGGCGATCCCGGCCACCTCCAGTAAGCGCCAGTGGCGCTTCACCGCCCAGGCCATCGTCGGGATGACGAGGTACGGCTTGAAGTTGATCGTCACCGCTGCCGCCAAGGCGCGGATCACCGGCGACCGGACGATGTTGCCGTGGGCGAGCGTGAAGAACACGAAACACGGCAAGATCAGATTGCCGCGTTCCAGCGTGAACAGCCAGGGAAGGCCGAACGCGAAACACACGCTGCGGAACGGCGCGGTGCGCGGGTCCGCTCGCCAGAAGGCAAGAGCGGCGAGCGTCGAGCCGAGGACGTACCAACACAGGATCGCCGTCACGCCGACCCAATCGCAATCGCGCCCGACGAAACTGCTGGCACCATAACAGCCAGGCATGCCGAAGATCCGCAGGAATACGAAGGAAAGCGGCGGGTAGACGGTGCGCCAATTATCGAACGCGCCGGGATTATGCGCCCAGAACGCGGTGTTGAACCAGTCCATGAAGGTGTCGTTGGTATCGTAGACGAACGGCACCGGCAGAAACCCGTCATAGGCGAAGCGCACCGCCACGTGCACCAATCCGGCGACCACGAGCAGGGTGAGGCACATTTCGGGAATACGCCGGCGCACGTCGCCTGGGGCGCGCGCGATCCTCACAGCGTATCCGTCATGATCGGCTTGACGAACGTGCGCGATGACGGTCGCTCCCGCCCGGGCGGGAAGCCCAGACGCTCATCCTCGATCACCATCGGCACGTTGCGCGTCCGCTCGGCAATCGCGCGGACCTGTTCGCCGATCAGGCCGAGGATCAGCAGCAGGACGCTGAACATGCCGGTCTGAACGTCCAGCAGCAGCAACAGGCCGGTGACGTCGCCCCCCAGCACGGCCGAGACCAGGGTCGCGA
>Ga0265780_10006957_pt1 | contig 13973 bp, 12 predicted proteins | sample P1T30metagenome_FD_192432 | JGI IMG/M metagenome (GOLD analysis project Ga0265780, IMG submission 192432) | Plant litter microbial communities from East Loma Ridge, Irvine, California - P1 T30 | ecosystem: Environmental > Terrestrial > Plant litter > Unclassified | place: USA: California... | reverse complement strand
GAAAGCATCTGCGTCCGCTCTTGGTCGGGTCACAAGCACCAGTATTTCATATGCAACTTGACAAGTTCATGCCTTGCGCTAACCGATCAGACAGAATCACGACCACGACACTCTCACCATTCCCATACCTGACCGAGGCAACCTCCTTAACGCCAATCAACCAACCGTGTTACGTACCATTTGCTTCTCGCGTGGACGAAAGTCCCGCGTGTCTCTACATTGTCAACACACCGGACACAAACACTGGAAAGTCTACGACGGAGGCTGATGTGCTTGCTGCGTTCCAACATCTCGAAATCCCTGGCCTTATCAAAGTCACTCGTTGCAACAGCAACATTTTCACCGCGACTTTCAATTCACCAAGCACTGCTCTCATGGCTCGAAATACTGCCGGCATCTCTCTGCCCTCGACTGCAACCCCGGGTCATGATTCTGTTACTATTAGCGCTGGTTTCCACCATTCGTGGGGACCAAGGGTATTCTCTTGTGATGTTAGCGCGCTTGACATTAATCATGACGCCGTCGTCAAGTGTGTGACCCAAGCTCTGCGCAGTCGAGCCCAATCGGCTTCTTTTGAACTTCTTCAACAAGAGACTCCTGAGCCGTACGATGACAGAATGCGCTACATTCTTCGCTACAAGAAGGGCATGCGCTCTCCATGGGTGCAGCAATTTCACATCCCGCTCGAAAGCGAAGACAGTGGCGGCAAGGTATGGGCAATCTTTCGACCAGAAAACCTGCATGTGGAGTGTCAATTTTGCGGTAACACATGCCAACTTGGAAGCAGCAGCACTTGCCGTTTTACCAGAGTCGTTGCAGTCTGTGGTGTTCAAGGAGTAAGCATCTAGATATGTCATTGGCTTCTGTATGCTTCTTGCTTCGGCTATTCACGTGGTTCAAGCGGCAGTCATTCCTACTCATACACATGCATTACCTTCTTTTCATGGTTGCGATGATTTTTTGACATAGTAACTTTTGCTTCCATGGCCAGTACCACGGCCGACTGACTTATACCACGACATCAACGAAGTCTCGAGACTACCGCGCACGCACTCAGTGTGCACTCGGAGATCGCGCAACGTCGCCATTCGCGAATCCGGACATCACGAAGTAGATCCGTACGATTCAGTGTTTCGCATCATCGAATGACCGGATTGGTCAGGCCGAATGTGAGCTGTCACAAACTTGTCGGCCAGACCGGCCGCGTGCAATAGCTCGACACGGATCGTGATGAATGAAGACCGCGCCTGGCCCCATCTTTGTTCTGAACAACATTTTCGCGATGAGCGCACTGTGAGCCGATTTGTCCACAATCTGCGTGCCCACTGAACAAACACTTTTGATTTTGTGCCAGATCAAGCGTACAACTCGTCGCCGCTACCTGTACCTCCAACTCCCATACCTTTCTACACCGATCCACGGCGAGTCCCATCATCCGACCATTCGACTGTGACACGCCAGCAGCATGCCAGAGCCTAAGTTCACCAGAAGCCATGGGCGAGCGGAGTCCAAGCGCAAGGCCGAAGAGAATCTGCCAGCAGGGCCACCCACGAAGACGACAGCAACTACAAAATCGAAAGATGCAAAGAGACGACCAAAAGCTACAGGCGCCCGATCAAAAAAGACATCGTTCAAGCAGAAACATGCTGCCGAGTTTGACAGCCATTTTCTCCAGGAAGAGTGCAGCCGCCAAGTACAAGCCAAGCAAGAGCGTAGACACGGCGATGGCACTGCATCATCACCCACACAATCGACGCGAGTGGGGTCCGCCATACCACTGGGCAGCACGTCACCTCTGGTCGTTGTACCTACGCCTCGGAATGCCATCGCTGCCGAAAAAGACACCGATCAAGACGATGTCATGGTCGCTATTCTCTCACAGGCTACATGGGATAACAAGATGACCCGAATGACTGTGGATAATCTCGCCGAACGTGCGAAATGTCGTACAAGTGGTGGTCATCTGTTCGATGTGGATTACATCAACCAATTGTTGGGCCGCCTCGACAACGCAGCCATCAATGCCGAGCGCCGCTCCGAAGTTGTTTCTCTGCTACAGACAGCCTTCAAGCAATTGCTGTCAACCTGGAGCGCTTGTGTCGATCATATCGGCAGTCTGGACTCACGAATAGCGGCACCGCGCATTTTATCTGCGGAGACGAGGAGGTCGCCGTCCCCAAGCATAACCACAACGTCAAACCATCTCAGGCTGCTGGGCTTGGACAAAAGTGCACAGCCTGCGGATGTCCGAGCCGCTTGTGGAAGTTTAAGCCCCTCGAGCAACGAGCAAGACTTTTGGAGTTTCAGAGGAGATGATGAGGACCATGAGGTCGAGAGCGACCACACCGGAACACGCTTTGACGACTTCTCCGTCCTTGCAACCGAGAACTTTTCGGCAGGATCCAGCATCAATTGCTCTCTGGTTCCTCGTGGCGAAAGAGCTGTGAACAACAAGCGAATATACGGTACGGTCTGCCCAAAGGCGCCCTTTGATGTCTTCGCACGATCTGTGATCGCCGCGTGGACCGCTGCTCCCGGACCTGAAGATGCTCCTACGAAGATACGCGAATTTGCTAAACCTACATGGCGCGGATCGGTGACTTTGGATCAAAAGGATGAGTGGTACAAGATCTACGAAACTCGCAAAGATCCATTCACTGATGTGACCGCTATGGGCACTGCTCTTCTCTTGTCTCAAGACTTGCTGGCCAAGGTCGTGCCAGACGGTCGACTCGCGGCTGCAAAGCTGTTGTGCCAACAGCATCAAGGGAAACTTGGTGCGATTGTGTCTACAACGACAACCCTTGCTAAGACGGCCACGCCGCCTAGACTTCTTGATGCAGGAGCTGCTGGAAGCGCACCTGTCGCCACGAACCCGGTCCACCAAGGCGAGATCTCCAAAGGTTTCACTGGTAGGTTCCGACAAATTTGGCCGTCTACCAGGTTTCCAATCGGCTAACGAATTCTGCAGGATCTTTCAAAAACTTTCCACGCATGACACACGCCGCTTGTGACACTCCTGAGTGGCAACCCTGTTTGGTACCATCGGCTGCACAAAAGCAGAACGTCTACACATGCGTTTTCGTTGTCAACACTCCCGAGGTACGAACGCCATTGGTCCTCACGGAAGACCTTGTCCGGGCCGCTTGTGTCCGAGCTCAGATGCCTGGTTTGAGAGAACTGTGGCAGGAGTCCTTCAATATCTTCGTTGCGTCCTTCAACGGGTGGGCCAATGCCGATGAGGCGCGGAGAAGAAAACGACTGCTTCGTTTTCCAGTTTCATCCACGACAGGTTCATCATCCACAAAGCTCTATGTCTCAGCTGAGTCTCATTGGCACGAAGTAAACCGTGTCTTCGTTTACGATGTCGACAACCCTGTGAAGCACACTACCGTGGCACGACATGTCTTCAAAGCGCTCGAGGGTCCATTGGCTTCATGTTTTCGATTGTTCAAGCAGGAGTACAGAGAACATATTGGGCGCCAAAGGCGTACACGCTATCTGCTTCGACCATTCGAGGCCATATCCCCAATACTCGTCGAACGATTCTACATCCCACTGGACGCTGCATCTGGCAAAGGGAACGTTTGGGGAATCTTCAAGCCTGTGAACAGGCATTGGAAGTGCCCAGCTTGTCGCAAGCAGTGTCAAGGGGGAGATGCAAGTGCTTGCGAGTCTGCAGTGGAATTGTACAGGAGAAACAGCGATGCACCATCGTGATGTATGTAGAGCTCTGCGCCAGACTGTTCACGATATTTGGGCATCATGCTATTGTCAGCCTCCGGTTCGAGTCTGTTCTCGCTATCCTCGTGAAATCTTCAGTCAATGTTATTGTGTGGCTGGTCGCTCTGACTCAAGGATTGTGCGAAGCGACTGTTGCTATGTTCCAGCTTCCCATTCTATCCGCACACCAATCAATTCGGGCTACACCACTAATGTCGGGGTTCTGACCGTCAGGATAGTGACATGCAGGCTCATGAGTTTCGGTTTGCGTTGCTCTGAGTGACATCCGGAGTGGATTCCCTCACCTGGACCGCACGTCATGCTGTGTAACGTCGGTTGGACAGGTGCCTGACTACGCGTCTCATGTCATGCAGCTCGTGCAGTAACCAATTTTGGGACAGATCACATTGTACGAGCCGTGAAAAGTTGACGACCGCTCGCTTGACCGCTTCGATCTGAGCGTGCAAACGAGGCATCCGGTGCGCTGGGACACCCTTCACGCGGGCAGAATCTTGTGTCGCGTGATGCAGATGTTGCCAGATTCGTGACGTGGCAGCGGATGTGCTGTTGTTGGCAGCTGTCAGGCTCGTCTCGCTGTGAGCGTTCTCGGAGGTTGACGAGATCGAGTTCTGGATCCAGTCTACCTCCTAGTCTACCAGAATCGTCATAACACTCCTCAAGCTCGGCTCGGACAAATGTCATGCCGCGTGTGTGCATTGTCTGAATACCATGATCGCCTGAACAAATCGATTAAGGTTACCACTGGCAACGAAAGCTTTGAAGACGATTCGAACCTCGGTCTAGTGTACACCATGGAGATTGACTTGGACAATAAATCATCGACAGAGGATTGGTAGCGACCACAGAACACAAGCGCCGCTTGATCATCGTTTCGTCAATCGTTTCTTGATACGTCCTTGTAGTCATAGTTTACCGTAATTGCACAGGCGATGTCTGAGCAATTCAAACTCTTCGTCGCCTTCTCCCGGGCCACCCTCACGCAAAGACCTCGCCGCTTGGCGATCGTCTTTACAAGGCTCACCCAAACTGGATCGTCCCAGGGCAACACTTGCGGCAAAGTCTTGCTTGAAAGTGTCAAAGTAACTGGCGACCGAATCAAGCGTCTCCACCCACTGCTCTGCAATGCGCAGGGTGTCATTGATCCCTTCAATCTCCGTGCTGTAACTCAGATGCGGCCTGCGGGCAAGAGATGTAGGAAGTTCTCCATGACTGCCAGCTCCGCGATGATACTCGTCTGCTGCCGTGTAGTCGGGGTCCATCCACGGAAACGCCTTGGCGTAGACCTCCACGAACTTCGCACAAAAGATGCCGTACAGCGCAAATCCGCTCATGGTAAGACAACCAGCTTCCCGAGCTTCGGCGGTGAGGTCCAAGACAGATCGGGCCGCTCCAAAGAACTCGCGAGCGCTGCTCTTCCAGAAACCGCCCGGCGCTTCTGAGCTTTGGTCACAAAAGTTCCTCAAATGTTGCGTTCCTGCGGCGTGTGTATATCTGAGTGGGAGGAAAGGAAGGCATTGCCAATGAAGAGCCATATGACACAGCAGCCTTGCGATGTGCATGGTAAAATACTGGGCCGCCGTGCAGCCTCTTGCGTGCTCGATGGTATTGAACTTTGTGAGTCGTAAATGTGCAGGCAAACTTTTGTTGATCATCAACAAGTGCCGCAGTAGAGAGTTCCAGCTGCAAGATTTGTTCCAAGGAGGATGTTTCTCGTTGCTGCTGGTGTTCTCGAATTAGCGAAGGTCAGCCCCAAAGACACATGATACGAACCTCCAAGGTGTGGAATGAGCCCATACGATAATGCGGTGGAAGAGAGATACATAATGGATGTAGTAGCAGAGGATCTTGTCGTCCGCCGATCCAGAGAGACTGTTGCTGGAACTTGAGCTGATCGAAGGTGTGAGAGGCGGCCGGAGATCGGTCGAAAATGATGCAGAGCAATTCGACCCCGACTGAAGTTCTGGATCGACAAGCACAGTCATCTGCCTTCCAAGCCAGCCAGTGACACGCTCACTCGCTAGGGAGACAGTTGTTGGCGCACTGTCTGCAAAAGCGGATTGGTTTCTGGGAAGCGGAGGGAAGTTGTCGGTGCTACTGATGAGCTTGGAGCGATGGCGTCCGAGTGCGTACTCGGTATCCAGGAGAAACAAACTCCAAGTGGTTCGCCTTACAGATTCCGCGTAGTCTCCATGATCAATTCGGACGTCGTCACCTCCAGATCTCAGTTGTATGCCCATAGACTCTGCCTCAAATGCCATTGCGACCGAGATTGAGCTTGACACACGTTTCGCGCGGTGGTCTGGCAGCAGCCCAATGTAACCTGCTATCGAGACAGCTTCGGACAGTAACAGTCGTGCCTGCTGGCCTCTACCTAGCGACCAGTCGTACGAAGCCAACATCAATCTCAACTGTACCCCTTCAATATCCGCGGGATTCCAGTCAGTGTCGTTGAATGTGAGGCAACGTTTTGCAAGGATTGCGAAGTGTGCCGAAAGGGCTGTCGCATTGTCCAGATCGTGTGCATGAGGCGCAAGATACTCACAAACCCTTCCCCGGCAATGTCGTAAAGTCAATGCCAAAAGCGCCAGAGTCAATCCGCGCGATTTTGGTAGTGGCGCTTGTGTTGTATCGGGAGCATTTCCTTCCACGTTGCTGTACCAGTCATGGTGTGCTGCCGTAATGTACGGTTCGACGAGTGTTGGAAGGTTTACGAACGGAAGATCACTTGCGTAGTGCAAGTGGAATATCCGAGAGAGTTCTGTCCAGCCTGTAGGCAACACGATCGATGGCCCAGGCACAGAAATTCCAGTCTCCGACAAGTGCTGGCTAGCGTCAAATAACCCGTCACGGTGACACAGCTCTATCGTTGGAGGTTAATGTTAGTGAACAGATCGTATCTACTAAGTGACCATCCGCCGTTGGGTTGGAGTGATCACCGAGCATACATGACTTACCTTGCCTGGTAGTTTCCCCGTCGAAGGAGATCGCTCGGAGAACTTGGCGTAATGCCTCTCGAGATTCTTCAACTTCCTTCACACGATCTTGCGCCTGCTGCAATCGTTCAACAAGTGATTGGTACTTAGTTTTCTCCACGTCGTAGTAACAGTCTTTTGTACGTCGGCTACAGGTCCGACATATAGGTTTAGACCCATCGCACTAAAGTTTCGAGTCAGCCTACGACTACGAATACTCTAGCACCGGGCCGGCAAAGACATCGGACCTTCAATTTCGAATGTCGGCAAGGGGAGCAGGCCACAGCAGTCAGGTTCTCTCGTCGTCTGCGCGTTGGAAGCTGGGTTTCGGTGTGCGTGTCGTGTAAGTCCATGGCGTTTCCTGGGATCAGAATGCGTGCGGTAGAACTGTATGCATTTGACGGGGATGAGGCGTTCACTACCTCAGAGAAACAATCAATCTACAGCAAGCAGATCATTGACATCGGAGTATACCCGACTCCGTGTAGCAGTTTAGCCGCCCGCGGCTTTCGATCGCCGTCCGTCACCTGCAACGTCAAGACAGGTATGATGCAAGAGTGAGGTGTGAATTTATAGGCGTGTGCGTTGGAGATTCCAGTAGTGTCAAAATTACTCCTCTCTCGCTCCGCGGTCGCGGCACAGCCCCAGGCGACAACGACTATACCGCTTGCCGCAACCCACTTGCATCGCTTGGTGGTGTGGACCAAAACAAACAGATGCGGCTGCAGACTGACTAGGAGCTATGATCCACCTTCGCAGCAGACAGATCCACGATGAGCGAGACGTATCACACTAGATACATAAGTATCTACCCCACAGTTGTCGGAGCCCTTTTAGTCTCGATCGAACAAACGTGTACGAAGATGTACGAAGACTCAGGAAGAAGGATGCTTGTCGTAGCCATTCTGCTCCCCTCCTCGCAGAGCTTGCCATAGTAGCCAACTGATAGCAGCGTTCGAGTCATCTGGTCCAGACGCTTTGTCGTATCTTGCGCGAGTCTCAGGACATGCAGACAGGTGAATCGCTTTCGTCTCCCGTAAGAAAGCCTTAAAATCGATATGCGTCCGATGATAAGGTGGTTGGGCCAGCGGACTTTGCTTGAATTGTGGCAGTAATGCATCTTTGTTCTGAACAAGTCGCTGGCGGCCTTTTCCTACTTCGTGCTGGCGATCTACGTCAGTGTCACGGGTACCGTCATTACTGTGGAAATTGGAACGATACGGTACCAGCATGAGATGGTAGATCCTCACATCGCTTGTGTTGGTCGGATCGAGTCCAAGTGTGCTTGTAACTTCTTCGAAAGAGCTTCCTAGACGGAGCTGGCAGGACAACGAGGGCATGATGGGAGAAAGCCGACATGCACGGTGTTGGATTTCGACGTCCTTTTCCAAGATCTCGATTTTACGGTGACTTTGTATGAACGTCGCGCCGCTTTGTGTTTTTATCACGACAAGTTGCGTCGGCAAAAGACACCGTCACACCTCGGAATGGTCTCAATGATCGAGATATGAGTTGTAAGACCGCGAACCGTTTAAAATGGAGCCCGAACCTCACCGGTTGGCCGGCATGGTAATAATCCTTTTGAACAGGCGTGTGAGCTCCGGCAGACCAAGAGACCAAAAGCACACAACAGTTGATTGGCTGCCGCTTGGGCTCATGTAAAACAACTCAAGTGATCATGGCAAGTGTGTACCATGTCAAGAGCTTACTCGACACTTGTCGTCCTCGGATCGGCTCGTATATGCTCGTAAAGGGTTGTCGGTATTCTCGATGTTCCGCTGTGTGAATGCGGTCCACGGATCTCGAGAAGGCTCGGATGTGCCAGCAAAAGCGCTACGCTGTGGTGGAGTTGAAGTGTATTGGTCGGCTCCGACTTGATCGGCTCCGATTTGAATAGCACCGGTTGTGTCGCGTTTTGCATCGCGCTTCCGGCTCAAGTGGCACGTTCTCTCCGACCCGGAGGTGTCAAGTGCCATGCGTGTCATGCTACGCAGACACCTTCGCGTAACTCCCCATATGCCCACAACAGGCGTTCAGGCACTTAAGCGTTCGAGAATTGTCGCATGCTATTGTTGTTGGTGGTTGCCTCCATCGCTTCCAGTCACATCAGTGCAAGTAAACGTGAGCGGTCGATGCGGACCGACCTTCGGCCTCAGAGTGTCGCGGACCGGTAGAACTCCGCAGTGATGTTGCAATCCCTGCTTGCCCCCCAGCTGGCAAGCGATTCAATCCAGGTAACTGGGATTAGTGTGGGACCGCACGACAGCAACTCTCAAGTCTCTGTTCTGACGAATCTTACTGCAGACCGACATTTGGATGTTCGCAGAGGACTGTCCCATACTCGTGAGCCTGGGATATGCATCCTTTGATGCCCAGTCTCGTTTGCGACACTGTTACATGGTCACCTGGTCAATGGACTCAAGCGAGCATACCTTGGCGCACGGAAGAAGGCATGTTCTCCACGCACGGGCGAGACGGGGTGACGGGGTGTTTGGCCGTCAGGAGGTTGTTTCGGAGACTTCTGAGAAGCGAGACCCACTCTGGAGCAAGCGGGTCACCAAATAGGCGAGATATCCCCGTAGGCAATAACGATTTCGAGATATAACTCCACCTGACAGGCTCCTTGACAAGAGGGCTGAGGGCTGCATGAAGACAACAGCAATTACCCCACGTGACAGGGAGATGGTTGGCGACTAAAGCACGGCTTTGATCTCCGACTTCATGCAGTTTTACTGTTTTAGCGAGCGAGGCCAGCCAGTTGACAATAAGATGTACAGTCGCAATTCACCGCATTAGACATGATGGCGTTATGTATGTCAGCGAAGTAAACACCACCTCCTAGCGGCCAGGGCATGTGCACTCTCACAGGCGAAGAAGCTCCGAGTCCTGGAATCCCATCGTTCTCGCCATGTTGGCCATATCCCTATTAATCTAGAAGGCCAAAGTACTGAATGTAGGCTCAGCATCCCAAAATGCCATGAGATCGGAGTGTCTGGTTTACACCGCTGGGATGTCTTGAGGATGCAACAGCGAAGGAGGAGGCGTTGGTGGATGCGGTGGATGGCGGATGACCTCCGACTTTGCCTCTCGTCTTGGCGGGCCAGCAGTCCAGACGCTAGCAAGCCGAGGCTGGACTTCACATCGACTATGTCCGTAAGGAATGCTGTGAATACCACCACCAACCCGCTCAAAATGCGCCCAAACACTCTCCTTTCGTTGCCAGCTCCTTTGCGGAGGCTAGTAGCAACACAACCATCAATACGCGCCGCCGTCAACCCTGCACTCCGAACCACACACTCCATCCGCACCCATACCACCGACTCCAACCCTCCCAACGCGAGCCACGTCGGAAGCTCTGTCAACGAGACTGAAGTCTCCCACTTCAACACCTTGGCCTCAGAATGGTGGGATCCTCAAGGCTCTAGTCGGCTCCTCCATCTCATGAACCAGCACCGACACCCTTTCATCAACCGATGCTTGAGCACCGCGCCACCGCTCCCGCCGGGCCACAAGCGCAAGTACCTCGACATCGGCTGCGGAGGAGGCATCTTCGCAGAGTCTGCCGCACGCCTGGCAACAACACACTCCGTCACCGCCGTCGATCCCACGCCAGAAGTCATCGCCGTCGCAAAGCGCCACCAGCGCACCGATCCTCTCCTCCTCGAGCCTGGCCGCCTCACATACCACAACATCCCCATTGAGGCGCTTCCCTTGCCCAAGACGCCAGAAGAAGGCTTCGATATCGTCTCCCTCTTCGAAGTGATCGAGCACATCCAGCAGCCCGCGCCGTTCCTGCGCTCCATCCTGCAGCACCTGAAGCCCGGCGGCTGGTTCATTGGCTCCACGATCGCGCGCACGGGCACCAGCTGGTTCACGACCAAGTTCATGGCGGAAGAGGTGTTGCGCATGGTGCCCAGGGGAACACACGATTGGAACCAGTACATTCAGCCGTATGAGATGAAGGCATGGGCGGATAAGCAGCCGGATCTGGAGAACTGGCAGGTTATGGGCGTGGTGTATGTGCCTGGTTTTGGCTGGAAAGAGGTCCAGGGTAGTGAGGGATACGGCAACTACTTCTTCGCCGCAAGGAAAAAGACGTTGGGTGAGTGAGGTGGCGGAGAGGTGCTGCATGCTGGCCTGCTCTCTGCTGCAGCCGGCCAGTGCGCAGCGCGAGGAAGGAACGACCACGCAGTCAACCTATTTAATGCGCAAAAAGAGTCTCCCACCACTGAACTCAGTATCGCTCCGTTTGGTGTATGTCGCAGTCGGACCAGTGACAAGGATTGGCCCCCTTGTTCACTGTTCTGATTACGGCATGCATCACACGGAGAGGTCGTGGGTTCGAGTTTGGGCTAGCCCCCCTTGATGAACCCTGGGACGCCGGGTTTCCCCAGTTTAACAGCACTTCAGACAAGACTGCACTCTGGTTTTTGCTGATTTGGTGGAAGGTAGAATCAATGTAAGATATTCTTTTCTTCACCCACGCACCAGCACGTCATTTTGATGGCGTTGTAAGGTTTGCTGAGCTTTTGAGCATGGCAAAATGTTGTTATTACTGCTGGTTTGGCTGAGGCCGCCGAATGCGATGTCTGTCTGGACTGGATACTTTTTGCTGTGCAACCACCATTCTTGGTTGACACTGACTCTTTCCAGCTTGAACAAAGACTGGCCGTCAACAGTACTTCATTGAAGACTTCAACATCCATCTGCCATTCCATCCTCGATAAACGCCTGCCACCTCCTGCCTGTACCACAGGTCTTGCTTGCTATGGACAGAATACTTCAGTGCTGCTGATTGCCGGCCTACTATTCCTTCGTCTGTGAGGATAAAGAATTTGCAGGTCATTCCTTGCACTCTGCATAATTCTACAGTGAGTGCGTTGAACAGCTCAAGAAGATAGTCGGTCCGTGTGGCCAGCTGCATCGCTTCCGGAATTGAAGCAGGCTCTTGCTGCTTGCAAGCTTGCCTTGCCTTCGCCTGTGATGAGGCGAGGTAGCAGGAGCTTGCCTGCTAAATCGTAGGTTCGAGTCACCTTCAGTGGTCTGGCCGCAACTAAGCTTCATGTGACCGGTCTCGACTGGGTTCTCCAAGGCCGACAGCGAGTTTCAGACTATCCCGAGGGTTTCTACCGTTTTGGTGCGCGAAATATAGCGATGTTGTATGTCTTTCTTCATCACATACACATCATTACGTGCGACCCTCGGCCTTGGGATTTGTTGCAGGCCACCTTGAAGCCACGGATCCACGAAGCCAGGTATGTTTCACAAAAGGACCTCCCTTGCGCAATGCACGCGACGCTTTTTGGAATGCCGCCCACTTCACTACACCTATCCTTTCCTGCGCAATTGCCACAATAACTTCATCACCAATTCGGTGTCGAGTCAGCGAATCTCGTCTCTCGAATGTTACAATGTCAACAAATCCGCGGACCGTCGCTCTCTTCATCTTTCTCTTCCTCGCCTCCGCCCTCGTTACTCTAACCATCAAATCATCCCACTGGCACTCGCTGATCCCAAATGCGCCCGGCAGCCATGCCCATCACCGCCAGGACGGCGTGCAAGCGCCGAAAGTCGCTTTCGCAACTTTCCTGGCCGCAAACGCCAACGCGGCGAAGAAAGAGTCTGATGCCGAAAGCGAGGCAATAAATGATGAGGACGACGGGTACTACCTAGGAACGCGAGTCCTAGCCTATCAGCTCCTGCACTCGCGCAGCGCAGGCACGAACAACTCCATCCCCTTCATCGTGATGTGCACGGAAGACGTCTCGAAGCGCAAGCGCGCGCAGCTAGAAAAAGACGGCGCCATCATCCGCGTCGTCGACCGCTTGGAAGCAGACTGGGTGCACCCCGGCTCCGCGCGCTGGGCAGACGTGCTCGCGAAGCTGCGCCTGTTCCAGATGACCGAGTGGAGCAAAATCCTGTTCATCGACGCGGACCATCTCGTCACGGCGCCGCTCGACGGCGTCTTCTACGACGAAGCGACCCTGACCCAGTCCACGCTCGCCAATCCGGAAGCCATCAAAGACGACGAATCCGCGCTGCCGCGCACCTACATGCTCGCCACGCACGCCGACTTCTTCGGCTACGAGCACCCGTGGCCGCCACCGACGGACGCAAGCTACCTAAACTGCGGATTCTTCGTCTTCACGCCTTCCCGCGTGCTCTTCGACTACTACGTCTCCCTGCTCAAACTGCCCGGGCGCTTCGACCCTGGCTTCCCGGAGCAGAATTTGCTGAATTACGCGCACCGGCGCGAGGGGAACATGCCGTGGAAGCCGTTGTGGTATGGGTGGAATGTGAACTGGCCGACGGAGAAGGCCTGGCGCGGTGGGGCGAGGAGCTTCCATGCGAAGTACTGGGATGGCGATCCAAGCCATGATCCGTTCTTGAAGGCTATGTGGAAGGAGCAGAGGGCGGAGATGGAGGGGTTTTATCGAGGGCGAGAGAGTGGGCGGGGTTGAGGGTGGAGATGGATGAATGGAGGCGATTTATTTACACTTTAGACCTATCCTGATGACATATCATCAGCTTTGCAGGTCCCGAATTTTGACGGAGCGTCAATCGCGATGGTTTCAGTTCTCTACCTGGCTAGTAACTTTGGCTGATATCTCCGATTGCACGGGTTGTGAAAATGAGAGTGCACTTCAATGGTCCCCGGCATTGTCTGTCTGTCTAGCTGATGGTTCCAATACCATGACATTCGAAGAGGAGAGTACTGGATTTCTTGACGGATGGCACTGAATGTAGAGAACATTCGAACCTCCACAACATCTCAAAAGCCATCGTGTATTCGTGTTTGTAGCTACACCCACACTTCCCTCCTCAACAACTCAAACTGACGACGCAATCACACTGGCACAAACAGACTCAACCGTTGTCAAGCGGTGGTAAACGGTATCTTATTATTATCTCTCCACCAACGGAACGATTCCTCTATCCAGCAATGCTCTTGAACTCAATGATATCCAGACACATGCCTACCCTGATCACCTCGGTCCTACCTACCTAAATCCCCAAGACGGAACCCTCCCATTCTTAACCAACCACACCGTACCCGCAGCCGTAGCACTGATAGTGATTGTCAGAATCATACCTGCGTTGATGAGGAAGCCCTGTTCGAAGAAGCCTGTCGCGAATAGCAAGTTAGTAATGTATCCTCTCTTTCATAACGGAGGATAGAAGGACAAGGAAGGACAGGAAGATAGGATAGGAAACAACTTACCAACACCACCACCAGGTTTTCTCTTCATGGCTTTC